>Ga0209633_10004944_pt1 | contig 11843 bp, 15 predicted proteins | sample Cruoilmetagenom1_FD_187290 | JGI IMG/M metagenome (GOLD analysis project Ga0209633, IMG submission 187290) | Oil polluted marine microbial communities from Coal Oil Point, Santa Barbara, California, USA - Sample 1 (SPAdes) (version 2) | ecosystem: Environmental > Aquatic > Marine > Oil seeps ... | reverse complement strand
ATCAGCGGCCTTTCCACCTCGTCAAAAAGCCCTTAAGCTGGCCATTGGTCTTGCGTAGAGGGGTATCGGGGATGGAAGGATTATTTGGCGCGCTGCCGATCCTGCTGATTTTGTTGTTTTTTCTGGCGCGAAGCATGGCCAATCGCCAGCGCCATGCCGAACTTGTCCGCACTTTTTCCAAGATCCAGAAAAAACGCAAAAGCCGGATTATCGCCGTCGTTCACCGCATGGAGCCGATGGGCCTCCTTGGCATTCCGATGCTGCGCTATATCGACCTCAACGACGCGGAAGATATTCTGGAGGCGATCCGCAAAACGCCGCGGAACAAGCCGCTGGAGTTTGTCATGCATACGCCGGGCGGTCTCGTCCTGCCGGCGTTGCAGATCGCCCGGGCGATTAAAGCCCACCCGGCGCGGACAACGGTTTTTGTTCCGCATTACGCGATGTCCGGCGGCACGCTGATCGCGCTTGCCGCCGACAATATCGTGCTCAGCGATCACGCCGTCCTCGGTCCGATCGATCCGCAGATCGGCGGCTTGCCCGCCGCTTCCGTCGTCAGGGTCGCGCAGGAAAAGCCTATTCAGCACACAGAGGATTACACGCTTGTGCTCGCCGATGTCGGCGCCATGGCGATTACCCAACTCCAGAAAGCGGCGCGCGAATTATTATCCGGGACGGTTTCCGAAAACGCGGCCATCTCAATCGCCGAGCAATTATCGTCCGGGCGCTGGACCCATGATTACCCGATCCACCATGACGAAGCGCTGGAACTCGGGCTTAATGTTTCTTTGGACATGCCGAAGGACATCATGCAGCTGATGTCGCTGTTCCCCGAAACGGTCCGGCGCACCACCGGCGTTAAATATGTTGAAGACGGCCCGAGCGCAGAGGCGGACAATCCGCACCGCGTGACCATGACCGGTTATGCGCCGCAAGAAGGCGCGCGCAGTTTCAGCTACGGGCCGTGGAATCCGAAAGAGTTGAAAGCCGATCAGCCGAAAGAAAAAGACAGGCCTTTCTGGCGGAAACTGATCTAGACCGGCGTTCTTTTAATACAAAAACTCAGCCTCTTCGGGCACGCGCGCGAATGCGATCTTGGCGCCGAGATAGTTGAGATCAAGCCCCGACTGGCTTGCCAGCCCGACATATTTACGCTGCGGCGGGGCCGCGCCCGCGCCGCTTAGCTTGCGGAATTTTGCGTCAGGGTCCGCATTGATCCGGTCCACCGTTCGCCACAGCCGGGCGCGTTTGTCATCGGCATTCGCGGCGGCTTCGACAGCGAAAAGATCCCCCTGCTGCATGACCATGTCTTCCGGCCTGGCCAGCGCGTGAAGATAGACGGTGACGCCGCCCATGCGCACATGTTCCCCCTCCCGCCGCCGGTGGTCCAGATAGGCCGACCATATCTCGTCCAGGGCCTTCAAAAACCGAAATGAATCCTGCGAATGGGAAAAGCGCCGGCGCGCCTCCCAGCGCCCTTCGGGCCGCAAACGCAGAGACACGCTAAGCGCGCCCGCATGCATTTCGTAATGGCGCAGCCGACTCGCGGCTTTAAGAAGAAGCGCCCGCGCCACAATCCTCGCCTGCTCAGGCGTTTCATGTTCTTTCGTCAGCACCCGGCTGTGCCCGATCATCGATTTCTTGGTCGGCTCATCATGGGTGTCATAGCCATGCAGCCCATACCAGAAGCGCTCGCCCACGACCGATCCCCATATGGCGCGCGCATGTTTCGGCTGCAGGTTCCAGAGCGTCGTAAAGTCCGTCACGCCGACGCGCGCGAGCCGCGCCGCCACGCCCGCGCCGACGCCCGGAATATCCGTAAGCGGCATATTTGCGAGCCTGCCCGGAAGGTCGTCCAGTTCCAGAACCGTCAGCCCGTCCGGTTTAACCCGCTCAGCGGCAAGCTTTGCAAGAAGGCTGCTGGGCGCCAATCCGATGGAAGCGCGCAAGGCCGGGCCGACATTTTCAGCAATGCCCTTCTTAATCCGGCGCGCTGTTTCCATCGCCGGCGCCGGGTCTCGCTCCGATCGCGACAACCGATAAGCGGCCTCATCAATCGAAAAGATTTTCACGAGCGGCAAGTGGCGTTCGATTTCCGCCATCAGGAGTTTATGGACCTGAACATAGCGGTCATGGCGGGCGGGCATGACTGCGATTTCCGGGCACAGTTCGCGCGCTTCGCGGACCGTCGTGCCCCGCTTGATCCCGAAGGCTTTCGCCTCATAGCTGGCGGCGATGGCGCCGGTATGCTCGGACTTTAACGGCGTGACGATGACCGGGCGGCCCTGCAGCGCCGGATGGTCATGCTGCTCGACGCTGGCGAAATAAGCGTTGAAATCAAGAAACAGGTAAGCGAGCCCGTCAGCGGGGCGATAGGTATTCGCAGCCGTTTCTGGTGCAGCGCGCATGAGAACGAAAGTAGAACATCTGAAAGACCCTGTCTACCCGACCTTGTCTTCCTGCCTTGCCTGCCTGCGTTCCCGGCCGGCTAGCGCAGCCTCAACGCCGCCCGCTCTATCACTGCGGCCGCGGCGTAGATCGTCTCCGCCCGGCCCTCCGTGTTGTCGACCAGCAATCCGGAAAATTCATTGAGGCAAAGATCAAGTTGCTCATGGGAGACCGCAATCGCTTCGGCCTCATTGATATCGGTTGAGCCTTCCGCCGCGAGCATCTCGCGCGCGACAGTTAGAAACCCGAACGCGTCCTGATATTCATGCGGCTCTCCAATGGCGCCGTCATCGGCGACGCCGGCTTCGAATTCTTCCGCGGCGGTCGCAAGCATTTTCGATACCGCCAGCAATTTCGTCGACACGGCGACCGCCGGCGCCTCGGCGCGGATCGCGGTAATGGCGTTCGCGTAAATTTCATCGACATCGCCGCGCTGAGCGGATATGTCGGCGAGCGCGCCCAGCTCTTGTGCAAAGCCGCCGGTATCGCGCGCTTCAAACGCTGGAACGAGATCCTGATAAAGTTCGCTTTCAGGATGCTTCACATGCGACGCCGCCATCTCGAAGGCCTCGACGCGATAGAGCTCAAGAAACGCCGCCAGATGACCGCGGATAAGGCCGAGGCGGTAGATAAACTCCACATCATCGGTCGCCGGATCGCCGCTGCGAATGGCGGCTTCTTCCACAACCGGCTCAACAACATCCTCGCCGTCATAATTGGCGATGGCGGCGATTTCCTCAGCCGGCGCTTCGGGAAGGCTTGCACGCTCCTCGCCACTCTTTCCCTCTTCGCCACAGGCCGCAAGCGCCAATGCGCCGGCAAAAGCGCATATCTTGAGGCCGGTCTGCATTTTATGTTCTGGGGCCATGTTCCCCTCCCCGCCGCGACAGGCTCATATTATTCGCCGCTGCGAGCTTTGCCAATGACGGATCGCCTGCAGCGCAATATTATTCGGATTTCTTGATACTCTAACGAAGCTGACCCGCAAATAAGGTATAAGACATTGAACGCCATGCCCAATTTCACACAGGCCGGCTGGGAAAAACGCCTCGTGATGTCGAATAGGTCAGACGATAGGCGTCTTAGTGACGACAACGCGATCTGGACAGCGTTTGGACAAAGGAGACCGACATGAAAATCATACTTCTGGCGAATGTAGCGCCGGACGATTTTGCGCTTCGCGACGACGCGGCGAAAGCCGGCGCCTATATGGGCGAATGGTACGCCTTCGGCAATGCGATGCGCGAGCACAATATCTATGTGGATGGCGACGCGCTTGAGGCGCCTGCGACCGCAACGGTCGTTTCCGTTCGCGATGGCGTTCGCACCGTTGAAGACGGCCCTTACCCGGATACAAAAGAACAGCTTGGCGGATTCTGCGTCATTGATGCGCCGGATATGGCGACCGCGCAGGAATGGGGCGCGAAATGCCCCGCGGTGAAAAACGGCTTCGTGGATGTGCGCGCCGTTCCCATTCTTGAAGAGGGAGAAGCACAATGAAATACATGTTTCTCCTCTATGATAATGAAGACGCATGGGACACGATGGAAGACGCCAAGAAAAACGAAATCTTCGGCGCTTATATGGCGTATACGGATGCTTTGCGAAAATCAGACGCCTATATTGACGGCGCGCCGCTGCCGCATTCTCGCGAGGCAAAACGCATTCGCGCAAGCGGCGTCCAGGACGGCCCGTTTGCGGACGGCAAGGAACAGCTCGGCGGCTATTACATGATTGAGGCAAAAAACCTCGACGATGCGCTGGAATGGGCGGCGCGCTGCCCATGCGCATCCATCGGGCATGTTGAGGTTCGCCCGGTCTGGAACATCGGGGACTGACCCATGAGTGACGCGCGGGCGATCGCAGAAGAGACCGCCCGCGCCTCTTATGGGCGTCTTCTCGCCTGGCTTTCTTCGCGATCGCGCGACGTCGCCGCCGCGGAAGATGCGCTCTCCGACGCATTCAAAGCGGCGCTCGAAACCTGGCCTGAAAAAGGCGCGCCCGCCTCGCCGGAAGCCTGGCTCCTGACCGCCGCGCGAAGAAAACTTATTGATCGCGCCCGCCGTGCGAAAACACAGCATCAAAACGTTCCCGCGCTCGCCCTTGCGGCGGAAGAAGCAGAGGCGGCGATGCGCCAGGACAAGCCCTTCCCCGACGAACGCCTCAAGCTCCTGTTTATCTGCGCTCATCCGGCCATCGATGCGGGCGTACGCACGCCGTTGATGCTGCAAACCGTCATCGGCCTTGATGCGGCGCGCATCGCATCCGCGTTTTTAGTCTCGCCGCGCGCCATGAGCGGACGGCTGGTGCGCGCAAAACGAAAGATAAAAGTCGCCGGCATTCCGTTTGATACGGCCGGCCATCAGGATCTGGCGCCGCGCCTTCCGGCGGTTCTTGAAGCAATCTACGCCGCCTTCGGCGCCGGATGGAATGAGGAAATCGGCGCTGAAGCCGACCGCCTCGATCTCACTGGAGAAGCGATCTATCTCGCGCGCCTGCTGACGGAGCTTCTGCCGGACGAAGCAGAGGGCTGGGGTTTGTTATCGCTGATGCAACATGCTGAAGCGCGCAAGGGTGCGCGGCGAGAAGGCGGCAAATATATTCCGCTCAGTGATCATAACACCGCATTGTGGGATAAGGACATGATCGCGCATGGCGAAGCCGCGCTGGCTACGGCATGGCGTCTGGGTGATCCGGGGCCTTACCAGCTTGAAGCGGCGATCCAGTCAGCCCACGCAACCGCGCGGCTTCACGGCCGCGACGTCGCCGATGATATTGCCGCGCTCTATGAACGCCTGACCGAGATCGCGCCGACCATTGGCGCTTATGTTGGCTACGCCGGCGCCCTCGCCTCGGCCGGACGCGCCGATGACGGTTTTGATCTGCTTCAGACCCTAGAGCCCGCGCGCGTTGAAAATTATCAGGCCTATTGGGCCGTCCGCGCGCATATCTTGAATGAGCTGGACCGCAAGAAAGAAGCCCGCGCCGCTTATGAGCGAGCGATTGGCCTCGCCCATGATGAGGCGACCAGAAATTTTCTGATGGAAAGAAAAAATGAGCTCGCTATTCGGCCGGCAGGCGATAGCTGATCCCGGCATTATTTCGTTACGGCATGGTGGAGATATTGAACGTCCGTGCGCCCGCCCTTGCGGCGACAGCGCCAGCGGCGAAGGGCGCGCCGGAGCCATGCGTACCGGCAATAAGCCCCATGGACGCCATGGACGCGCCCTTGAGAGGGACTGTCTGGTCAATGGCAAGAGCGCCCAGCGTTTTTACATCCAGCATTTCGCGGGCGAGGCAGGCATCCATCGCTATCGGCAGGTTCAGAACCTGCTCGCGTAATTTTGCTCGCCAGATATCAAGAGCCGCCGCCTTGGATGCGGCGTCTTCTTCCGCTGGCTGAAGAAAAATCCTCGCGGGCGCTGCGAACCCGAGGGAGCCTAACGCCCCGCCTCCGCGCAATTTTAAGTCAAATACAAAATTATGCGCTGGTAATTCCGGCTCGCTTACTTCTAGCTGTTCTGCATCCTCAGTGAGGGTTTCAAATTGCAGCCCCGGCGTTTCTGCAATCAGCTCAAGGCGCACGCCGCTAGAGATAATGCCTGTAATAACGCGTTCAGCCAGCAACCTTGCGATGCGCCGGTCGGCGATGCGGATTTCGTCCGCTGGCTTGTCGACTTCCTGCGATGCTTCCTGCACAGCCTCATCGCCCTCGCCTGCAGAGGTGCTTTCATCTTCGCTGTCATCGCCAGTTTCTATAGCGCCCTCAAGCGACCATTTCGCCGCGAGAGTCACAAGACGATTATCCAGGCAGATAATGACGTTATCACCGGGCGGAAGCTTGAATTGGTACGCCGTCACGGTCTTGCCGAGGGTTTGCAGGATTTCAGCAAATTCAGCCGTTTCGGGATTGCGAGGGGTTACCGCAACTTTCGTTTCAAAGGCGCCCGACAAAAGCGCCATTATTTCCTTGGCGAGGCTTTTCGCCGCAAGATCAATATGCGCCGCATCCTCAGTGCCCGCGGCGCCAAGATCGATCTTCCGCCGCAAAATTGTTCCGTCGACTTTAAGCATAGGTCAGAACGCCGCCACTCTATCTATAATTGTCGCAAATCTTATATTCCCGTAAAAGTTGCTGAAACATTATTTTGCTACCAATCGCCATTCGACGCGACCAAGGAAGCCAACCATGACCGGCCCGCCATCCGGCGCACCAACGATTATCATCAAGAAGAAGCGCAAAGCGGCGGCGGCGGCTCACCATGGCGGCGCCTGGAAGGTCGCCTATGCGGATTTCGTGACAGCGATGATGGCGTTCTTCCTGTTGATGTGGCTCCTTAACGCAACCACGGAAGACCAGCGCAAAGGCCTTGCGGATTATTTCAATCCTTCGATCCCGATCAGTAAAATTTCCGGCGGCGGCAACGGCGCGCTGAACGGTTCTTCACTGCTCTCTGAAGACACGCTGATACGCGACGGCGCCGGGGCTACCGAACAATATCCCAAGAGCGAACGCTTCGAGGCGGATACGTCAGAAGCTGCGGAGGCGGAAAAACTGCGAGCGATTGAAGAAGTAATCAACAATCAAAAGTCGGCGTCGATGAATGAAGACCTCGCCAAACACATTCAAACAAGAATGACGCCTGATGGCCTGGTTATCGAACTCGTGGACGCTGACGGCGCGCCCTTATACCCTGCAGGCTCGTCTGCGCCGTCGACACTTCTTGAAACGCTGCTTTCGGTAATTGCGCCGGTGCTGGCGACTGTGAGCAATGATATGGCGATTGTCGGCCACACTGACGCGCACAGCTATGCAAACACCGCGCGCTACTCGAACTGGGAGTTATCCGCCGACCGCGCCCTCGCCGCGCGCCGCCTGCTTATTACGAGCGGCATTCCCCATAGTCAGATAGCCGAAGTTACCGGCAAAGCAGATACGGAGCCAATATCGGATGACGCCTATGCGCCGCAAAACCGGCGCATCGCGATTACCCTGCTGCGGCAATAGCATAAAGATTTTCACGCTTCGTTAGAGATTCATTAAGCGATGAACGATTACAATCTATGGTAGTAATAATGCTATTACTCTCGCGTAGGTTGTTACATGGGTCTTTCGTCATCGCTCAACGCAGGCGTTATGGGGTTGTCGGTCAACGCCACCAAGCTTGGCACGATTTCCGAGAACATCGCCAATGCAGATACGCCGGGCTTTAAAGCGAAAAACCTAGAAGCCTTCAGCGAGACTTATAAATGAGCGGGCGCAAACAGCGCTGCGGATTTTCGGATCGAGCGCATCACGACAAGCGAGCCCTCGCCCAACGGCAATACGGTGTCGCTGGAAGACGAGATGGCGCGAAGCGCGGGCGCAGTGCGCGACCATGAAACGGCGATCGCGATCTATTCAAAAGCAATGACGATGCTGCGCACAAGCCTCGGCAGACGATAGGGAGATTGTAATGAATCCATTTGCAAAGATCTCGTCCCTCGCCGTTTCCGGCATGCGCGCCCAGGCGCACCGTATGCAGGTCGTCAGCGAGAATATCGCTAATGTCGACACTCATGGCTATCAGCGCAAGCTGGTTACTTTTGACAATGTTTTTGACAGGACAAGCGGCATTAGCCGGGTTGAGATCGACCGGCAATATCTTGACCCCGCGCCGCGCGAGGAGGTTTTCGATCCATCTCACCCTTTCGCCAATGAGGAAGGGTATGTCGTGATGTCGAATGTCAGTATCATGACAGAATTTGCCGATGCGCGAGAGGCGAACCGCTCTTATGACGCCGGGCTCGAGATCTTCCAGCAGGCGCGACAAATGTATACGTCGCTCCTTGATGTTTTGAGACGTTGACGGGAGGCGGGCCATGAAATTTCCAGCTTTCCAGGCGGCGCAAAGCTATAATCTCGCCAAGACGGCGTTAAAAAGCGATGCGCCGGGGGCGAGCGCGGCCCTATCGCCGCAAACTAATCAGGTAAAACCCAGCCCGGCTTTCGAAGCCGCTCACAATCTCGCGAAAACCGTCGCACAGCGCGAGCAGGCCGCGCAATCGATGATGGCCGGCGGCGCCGACCCCCACTCCGTCGTGCAGGCGATGGCGGCGGCCGAGCTCGCTGTCGAGACCGCCGTCACTGCGCGCGACAAGGTGGTTGAAGCCTATCAGGAATTAATCCGTATGCCGGTTTAAACGCAGGGAAGTCATGAGTGAAGACGATATCGTCAGCATATTACGAGAATTTCTTTGGGCGGGCCTGTGGATGGGCGCGCCGATGATTGGCGCGGCGCTTGTCGTCGGGATCGTCGTCGGCCTGTTTCAGGCGCTCACCTCGATACAGGAGCTAACGCTGACCTTTGCGCCCAAGCTCATCATCATGGTGCTCGTCTTCTGGATTTGCGCCGGATATATGGCGCGCATTCTGGTTGGCCTGTTTAACAAGACAGTGCTGCCCGTGATCGGCAGCTCGTGAACACGCCGTAAAAAGCCCTTATTATGGACCGCATACTGAACTTCAACATTCCAGGACAAACCACAGTGCTTCTCGCGCTTGGTCTCATGTCGATCATCGTGATGATGGTCGTCCCGGTCCCTGCGGTTATGGTCGATGTCGGGCTGACGATGTCATTCGCGCTTGCGATCCTTATCTTTACGATCACCTTGTTTTCCGAACGCCCGCTCGATTTTTCCGCTTTCCCGACCGTGCTCCTCGGGTCGTTGATGTTGCGCCTTTCCCTCAACGTCTCTTCAACAAAGCTGATTATTGGCCAGGGCCATACCGGACCGGACGCTGCCGGCAGCGTCATTCACGGCTTCGCCATGTTCGTGATGGGCGGCAATATCCTCCTGGGTCTTGTCGTTTTCGGCGTCCTTCTGATTGTCAATTTTCTCGTCATCACCAAGGGCGCGGGCCGGATGGCGGAAGTCGGCGCCCGCTTCGCGCTTGACGGCATGCCCGGCAAGCAGCTCGCAATCGATAGCGATGTCGCGGCCGGCGGCCATCACGCACGAAGAAGCAAAAGAACGCCGCCGCATCGAGCAGGATGAAACGACGCTTTTCGGCTCTCTCGACGGCGCCTCGAAATTTGTCAAAGGCGACGCGGTCGCCGGCCTGATGATCACGCTCTTAAACCTTGTCGTCGGTCTCGGCATGGGGCTCAGCCGTACACGGCCTTTCGATGCAGGACGCCGTTGCGACCTATTCGATCCTGACCGTCGGCGACGGGCTGGTCTCGCAAATTCCGGCGGTTATTATTTCCATCGCCACGAATAAAATGATGCATGATGTGCCGAAGGCCGATGTGGTTATCGTCAACCCGACACATTACGCCGTTGCGCTGCAGTGGGACCGCGCCGGCGGCGCAGCGCCGATCTGCGTCGCCAAAGGCGTCGACGAACTGGCGGGCCGCATTCGCGAGATCGCCGCCATCGCCGGCGTACCGATTAAATCCGATCCGCCCTCAGCGCGCGCAATTTACGCAAGCATCGAGGTCGGCGATGAGGTCAAGCGCGAGCACTTCGCCGCTGTCGCCGCCGCGATTCACTTTGCGGACGCAATCCGCGAAAAAGCAAAACCGTTGTAGCCGCACTAAAGTAAGAGATCGGCCAGCTTTTTTCGGTGATAGGCCGCGTCGCCATATTGCGAAGCATGCCAGATCGCCCGGCGGCGATAAAGTTGCGCATCGCAATCATAGGTAAAGCCAAAGCCGCCGTGAAACTGAATTGAACGGTCCGCAGCATAAGAGAGCGCCTTGTCGGCTTCGGCCTTCGCCATGCGCGTCGCCACTTCGCCCGTGCCTTGTTCGTTGAAACAATGCGCGGCGCTGTATAGGTGCGAGCGCGCCTGCTCATATCCGACAAACGCATCGACAGTCGGGTGTTTCAGCGACTGATAGGATCCGATCAGTTTGCCGAACTGTTTGCGCGTGTTGAGATAGTCAATCGTATAGTCGATGACAGCCTGCGTCGCGCCGACCATTTCCGCAGAGCTCAGAAGATTTGCGGCAAGATGAATGTGATCGAGCGCGGCGCGCGCTTTATCGATATCTAAGACGGCGCCGCTTTGGAGCCGGATACCGTCTAATGTCAGTTCGTAAGAACGCTTTGTTTCATCAATAATCGTTTCGCGGCGCAGGGCATCTTCGGGCAGCGAGGCGCTGTCGATCAAAACCAGCGCCGGTTTTCCGTCCAAGCTAACGGACGCAATGATAAAATCGGCCGCCGCCGCGTCGCAGACAAAAATCTTTTTACCGGCGAGCACTATCTCATCACCGTCTTTTTTTGCCCGCGCGGTAATACTTGCAAGATTCCAGTCGCCGCATTCTTCTGTGAGGGCAAGTGTCGCGGCGGCCCCTTCGGCGATTTTTGGCAGGAGCTTTTGCTTTATTTCATCTGTGCCACCGGCAATCACGGCTTGCGCTGCTAGCGTTGTTGAATAAAACGGGCTTTCCAGCATGAAGCGTCCCATCTGCTCCATTACCGGCGCGACCTCCGCAATACCAAGGCCGACGCCGCCATATTCTTCCGGGATCGCGATGGCTAGCCAGCCAAGCTCGCCAATCTCATTCCAGATATCCGGATCGTAGCCGCGCTCATCTTCCATCAGCTTGCGGACTTTATCGATCGGCGACTTCTCGCGGCAAAAACTTGTCGCGACCTCAAGAAGGTCGGCCTGTTCCTCGCTAAAGCCGATGCGGCCAAGATTTTCCATAATGTCGTTCCGCTAGTTTTACTTTTTCGGCAAACCAAGAACGTGGTCGCCGATAATATTGCGCTGGATCTGCGAGGTGCCGCCGCCAATGGTTGCAGAAAATGCATTGAGATAACCGCGGGTCCACAGGCCGTCATCGACCGCGTTTTCATCGCCCACATAATAGCCGCCCCTGGCGCCGAGGAGCGTGATAGCAAATTCATTGAGGCGGCGGGCAAACTCCGTCCACATCAACTTGCCCGAAAGCGACAGCGCCATGGGGCGGTCTTGCGTGAGCGGCGCAACGCGGCCGCGCTCCTGGCATAGTTTCAGCCCTTGCGCCTCAATCAAAAATTCAACCAGCTTGTCGCGCATGACGGGATCATCCATCACCGGCGCGCCGTCGCGCTGCGCTTTCTTGGCGAGTTCAAGAATCGAGAATGCATCGAGCGGCGTGATAACATAGCCGCCCGCCTGACCACCCCTTGCGCCGCGTTCATATTCCAGCGTGCGCATGGCGATCAGCCAGCCCTGCCCTTCCTCGCCCATCAGGCAGTCGGTGGGAATGCGCGCGTCGGTAAAGAACGTTTGCGTGAAACCATATTCGCCCGTGAGCTTGCAGATCGGCGTTGTTTCAATCCCCGGCACGGTCATTGGCGCGAGAAAGAAACTGAGCCCCGCATATTTGCTTGGCGCATCAGGATTGGTGCGCGCA
>Ga0209633_10004943_pt1 | contig 11845 bp, 8 predicted proteins | sample Cruoilmetagenom1_FD_187290 | JGI IMG/M metagenome (GOLD analysis project Ga0209633, IMG submission 187290) | Oil polluted marine microbial communities from Coal Oil Point, Santa Barbara, California, USA - Sample 1 (SPAdes) (version 2) | ecosystem: Environmental > Aquatic > Marine > Oil seeps ... | reverse complement strand
GGGGACGAAATAACTTCTCCAAATATCCATCACAGCCTCATCATTTCGCCGAACAAACACCGCAAAGACTGCAAGATCCAACACTGCAGGGAGGAGAAACTTTTTCTTTTGCAGCCTGATGATACTCATACCATAAAAAAGATTTTTTAATTCCATGTTCAATAAAATCCCAGGGAAACAGTTCCTCAAAGAATCTTTCTCTATAAACAAAAAAATCAGAATTCAAAGGAACTTCTTTCAGTGTCCTGGGCCAGTTTCCTTTATTTTTTAAAGCTCTTGCCAAGACTTCGGCCATCCTGCGATCGCCTCTGGAAAACATGGCCTGAATATATGCATAGCGGGGACTGTCCACATGAATACGGAGGTTGGCCACTTTTTTTAATCCGGATTTAATAATATTAATCTTTTTTTTTATTATGCGTTTATTATCCATTGCAGCCCACTGAAAAGGGGTAACCGGCTTGGGGACAAACGGATTGACACTTAATGTTATCCGGCCGATATGCTTCCTGATACGGCTTGATTTCAGGAATACATCTTTAATTTTTTTACAAAGATTGACGATTTCTTCTATATCTTCAAGTGTTTCAGATGGCAGACCGATCATAAAATAAAGCTTTAGGTTCGGTATCCCTTTTGCCACCAGCCTTTCAGCAGTTTTCAGGATATCTTCTTCCGTAATACCCTTGTTGATAACATCCCGCATACGCTGTGATCCGGCGTCTGGCGCTATTGTAGCTGTTTTTACCCGACTTTGTTTGAGAACTGATAAAAAATCTTCGGTAAGAGCATCCGCCCTAAGTGAACTGAACGATATCCTTATATTCTCATTTTTAAATTCAGAGCAAAGAGTTCCTATCTCAGGAAGATCGGATATGGCTGCACCCACAAAGCCTATTCGATCTGTAAGTTTAAGACCATCCTGAATACATTTTTTCAGTAGAGTCAAATTCCTGTAACGAGGAGGCCGATATATATATCCGGCGCTGCAGAAGCGGCAGCCATGGGTGCAGCCTCGTCCGGTTTCAATTAAAAATGTTTTTTTAAAGGAAGTCTGCGGGGTTAAAACAGCACTGCAGGTAGACGTAGAAGAAATATCTTGAAGAAAAACTTTTTTTACCTTCTCGGGGACTTCACAAATCGGCTCAAATAATTTAAGCGTTCCGTCATTATTATAGCTCGGCCTATAAAATTCAGGGACATAAACTCCTGGCAAATTTTTTGCAATATCAAGCAGAAAAATTTTTTTTCCCTCATTGGATTTCATGATTCCTCTATCAAAATATTGACAAAAATCCGGAAGCAAAACTTCCGCCTCTCCGAGCAGGAAAGAGTCAATAAAGAGAGCAACCGGTTCAGGATTTAAAAAACAGGCCACCCCGCCTGCAATGATCAGGGGATGCCCGGGCATCCTGTCCTTTGCAAGGATCGGAAGCCCGGCCATATTCAGGAAAGATAAAATATTAAGAAAATCGCTTTCAAATGAAACTGAAAAGGCAATTATATCAAAATCAGTGACCGGCCTTTGAGATTCTATCGTCACAATCCGGCCGCTTGTAATGTTACTGTTATCAGGCAGGAATGCCCTTTCGCAAAGAACCCGGTCAATATTGTTCAACAGTCGGTAAATAGTTTGAAATCCCAGATTAGACATTCCGACCTGGTATTGATTCGGGTAAACAAGAGCAATTCTTGTCCGTCCTCTCCAGTTTTTTCGGACAGCTCCTGTTTCAGCCTCTGCATACTTTTTGCTTTTATTTCTCAATTAAAGTATCAATTAAAGATTAATTATGTTGAAAATGTTAAATGACTAAGTTATTTTTGTGCGAACCCAAAGATATCTGCTATTGCTTGCGCTAACTGAAGATCATCTTTGGTTGTTATTTTGATATTTAAATTGCTGCCCTTAACCATTTTAACACTTTTTCCCATATTTTCTACAAAAAATGCATCATCAGTTCCTGAATAATTCGATTTAATTGCATTATCAAGAGCATCTTTTATGATGGAATATTTAAAAACCTGAGGGGTTTGTGCCAGCCAGATTTTTTCCCTTGGCAGGGTTTTATTAACAATTCCGGAATTAGTGACATTTTTTATAGTATCATAAACAGGTACGCCTGCAATGCTTGCTCCAGAATCTTTTGCTGCGGATATGCAGGCATCAATCTGTTCGGGACGAATAAAGGGGCGGACTCCATCATGAATAAGGACTAAACTATTAACATCTTTTACAGCAAGAATACCGTTGTATACAGAATCTCTTCTTTCGGCTCCGCCTGCAATCAAATTAATTTTTTTGGAAAGTTTTATACGGCTGATTATATTATATCGGGAATAATCAATCTCTTCCTCCGGAACTACCAGAATGATTTCATTTACTGAACCGCATGCATCAATTGCTCTTAAAGTATGACATAGTATAGGGAGTCCGGCAATTTCAAGGTATTGTTTGCGCAGGGTATTCTGCATCCTGAGACCTTTACCTGCCGCTGCTATTATTGCTGAAACCATATTAACAGGCTACCTGAGATGCTTTATTTGATTTGGAAGAGGGATCCCTTTTCCCATGGAGTCTTCTCCGTAATTGACACTGGCGAGGATTTTTATATCATGAAGAGAACGAAGATCTCCTTCGAAAGTGACTTCCGTAATATTTTCTTTTTGGATTTTACCCCCAGCCCACTGCATGTCCAGCACACTGCCGGCATCAAACCTGTCCTTTCCCACACACATTTCAACATTACCGCCGTAATGCTGGACAATTTTGGCAACCATCATGCTTGGTCTGCTATGAAAACCTAATTTTACCGGAATACCAACAGTAATGGAAGATTTTTCTATATTTTCATTAAGTATTTCCATGGCTGTTGCTTTACCATTGGAAAGAAAATGACAGATATAAAATAAACCATAGTTTATGGTGCGGTCTAATAACGCATCAGGATCAATCACTGCAGAAAGGCGATCCTGAACCTGCTGATAAATATTTTTATACCCGGCATCATGCAAATGGCGTTCATAGAAATGTAACAGACGGCCGGTTGTTTGGAGAAGGTGAAACACAACGGAAAAAATTCCGCGTAATGTTTTCAGGTTTTTATTCCCGAATCTAAGCCCGCCGTGTATTACATACGTATCAAAGGATGATTGAAGGTTATGGATCATCATTTCAAATTGACCTATAAGAACTTCATTAACCTTTGCCGGAACAATCTCTTTGATCTCCTCCGACGTTCGAGGTCCATAGGATTCAAATGGCTCAAATTCTCGTACAATTTGAAGAAAATTACTTGCTATTTTTACAATATTTTTTTTCTGTTGATCTCTATCTGCATCATCAATATTATAATCCAGCATCTCGGATGTTATAATACTGGGAAACTTTGATGGCTTAAATTTCTGCCTGGGGATTGGAATCTTAAGTTTGCGAGCCTCATCTATTATTACAGGAGCAAGATCAATTAAAGTTTGGGTTAAAAAATCAAGAGTAGTATCTCCTTCTTTGCCGAATACCTCTATATCCGTGAGGTTATAAAAACCTAAAGAGTTTGAGATATGCTTCTGGTAATAGCATCCCCTGGTTAAATGTCTTACAGCGGCTGTAAGCTCCCTGTAAAAATACCATGTTTCATTATTCCGTGCGCCGTGAAAATCAAGAAAATCCTCAAGTATCTGAGATGAACCGATAAGATTAAAATGCAGTTTTTCTGTAAAGATAAAATCTGAAACATCAACATTAGAGATATAGATACAAGTTTTCAGGTAATCTTCCGAAAAAATTCTTGCTTTTTCTATAAAAGGCATATTGTCAAAATGATTAGTGGTCATTTATTTCGTCCTGATTTTTTGATGAAGCGGACTTGATAAAAAAACGGGATAAAAAAACGGGATAAAAAAACGGTTGGAGCAGTCCATAAGCCGAATCTTGTGCCGGAAAGAGGTTACCCTCATTCCGGTAACGACCATTCATCTATGAATGCCGGTTGCCAGGCATTTCTTGCGACCTACCCGGGAGCTGGGCGGGCAACCTTTAGGAACGAGAACGAAATAACTTCCCCAACTATACATCACAGCTTCAGGCCATCTTTGCCCGATTTCAAAGTACAAAAATTTTGAAATAGCTTGCTATTCCTGCAACTTTTATACTTTGAAATCGAACAAAGCTGACCTAAATCTGTGCGCCTATTTGGGGAAGTTATTTCGTCCTCGTTCCTTAACACTCCCCTATTTGGTCTTGCACCGGGTGGGGTTTACAAAGCTTCCCCGGTCACCCGGAGAACTGGTGCGCTCTTACCGCACCTTTTCACCCTTACCTTTTTTAGCAGTTTTTTACAAACTGCCCGAAAAGGCGGTATATTTTCTGTTGCACTTTCCTTCACGTTGCCGTGACTCCACGTTATGGAGCACCATGCCCTGTGGTGTTCGGACTTTCCTCCGGATAAAATATCCAGCGATCGTTTGTACTGCTTCAACCGTATTTTTGCCGTATATTTATTGCTCCTGCTGCCAGTACAGGATTCTGTTGCAAAATGGACAAAACTCCAGACTATTGCAGCGTTGCAGGTCGTTATACATCTGTGGAGGAATATTCATATTACAGCCACAACAGATGGAATTTTTAGCTTCCACAATAGCTACGCCGTTGATCTGCTTTTTTTGTATCATCAAAAATTTTTTTATTAAATCCTTTTGAACTGATTCTACTATTTTATCTTTTTCAGCATAAAGCGCTATTAATTTTTGTTCATCATTTTTTGCCTGATTTTTTAAATCATTTTTTTTTATCTTTATTTTTTCAACAATTTTTTTATAATCATTTTTCAAGGATTTAATTTCGCTCTCTATCCCGTCTATTTGGTCAAGATACTGAAGCATATCATCTTCGATTTTTGAATTTTTACTTTTAAGTTCGCTAATCTCTTTTAATGATGATTGATATTCTTTGTTATTTTTTACTGATTCAAGTTTTACTTTGCTTTTTTTTATTTTTGAACGATTAATTTCTGTATCCGATTCACAGGAACGATATTTTTGGCTATAGTCTTTAAGCAGCGCTTCATTTTTATTAACTATTTCTTCGGCATGATCAAGTTCGGCATCAACTTCTGCAAGTCTGCCAGGTAGATTCTCTATTGCAGCTTTATTTATTTTTATATCTGTTTCAACCTGCTGTAATGCTACCAGCCGGTAAGTCTGTTCCTTTGTTATTTCAGGCATAGTATATATATAATCCTATAAAATTATAAATGGATCTGTTTCCATGTCACACGCCTCAATTTCAATATCAAAACCGGTTTTTGTCAGGATATTACCAAGTTTTTCAGAAAGATATGTTATAAACAGATGTTCTGATGCAAAATGCCCAATATCTATCAAACCTTTACCTGCGGCTTCTATGTCCCTGGCATTATGGTAACCAAGATCACCGCTTATATAAACATCAGCTCCTGATTCAAAAAAGTCATCCATAAGACTTGATCCGCTTCCTGAGCAAAGAGCAACATTATTAACTTTTAAATCATGATGCCCCGCAATTTTGATATATTTCAGGCCTGTTTTTTTTTTAATATTTTTTGCTAATGATAAAAGGCTTAGCTGCTTATCTGTTTCTCCTGTACGGCCTAGACCATCAGAAGCTTCTGATTCTGATACAAAAAGAGGATAAAGATCATATGCCATAGTCTCATAAGGATGATTTTTTCTAATATTTTCGATAAGCTGTTTAAGATTGTCTTGTTCAACTACCACTTCTATTCTTGATTCGTCTTTATGAGATATTTCTCCTACCTTTCCTGCAAAAGGTTTTGATTCAGAGCCGGGGCGAAAAGTTCCCTGGCCTTTACTTCTAAACGTGCAGCATGTATAATCGCCTATTTTCCCGGTGCCTGACTCAAACAAGGCTTTTAATAATTGATCCTCATATCCCGCTGGTATGTATATAACCAGCTTTATTTTTTTTTTGACAACCGGTTTACTTAGTACTTTTAAATTTTTGAGGCCTATTATGCCAGCCAGTATATCATTTATTCCGCCCTTTACTTTATCAAGATTTGTATGTGCTGAAAAAATAGCCATTCTGTTGCAAAGCGCCGTATTTATTATTGAACCGGCAGTGGTTGACAAATCAATGGATTTTAAAGGTTTAAAAAGAAGGGGATGATGTGTTATTAAAAGATCAATCTCTTTGCTGCATGCAGCTTCAACTACCTCAGGAAGAGGGTCTAATGCAATCCAGATTTTTTTTACTGTCCAATTTTTATCTCCAACTTGCAACCCGACATTATCCCATTTCTCGGCAAAACAGGCGGGGGCTATTGTTTGCATCGCTTCTATTATATTTCTTACTGTAGCTTTCATTTTAAAAAAACCCATATGCCCTGGCGGGCATAACAAAACATGAAAGATTCATCGCAGAGATAGCAAAAAAAGCGCGACCACTTTGATGTGATCCCGCCTTTAACTTTTGCTTAGTAAAGTATGGGCCCACCTGGGTTCGAACCAGGGACCTACCGGTTATGAGCCGGTGGCTCTGCCAGCTGAGCTATGGGCCCAAAATCAATGCAAAAAAGTAACATTAACTTTATATCTTTTTTTTGTCAACAACTACCTTTCAATAAAACCTTTCAATTTACGACTTCTGGTCGGATGTCTAAGCTTTCTCAATGCCTTAGCCTCAATCTGCCTAATTCTTTCTCGTGTTACGGCGAAATCCTGTCCCACTTCTTCCAGGGTATGGTCAGCTTTTTCACCTATACCAAAACGCATTCTTAGTACTTTTTCTTCCCTTGGTGTCAAAGTTGCCAGTACCTTTCTTGTTTGTTCGGATAAATTAAGGCTGACTGCAGCATCAGAAGGAATTATAAATTTTTTGTCTTCTATAAAATCACCAAGATGGCTGTCCTCTTCTTCGCCGATTGGTGTTTCAAGAGATATTGGTTCTCTTGCAATTTTTAACACTTTGCGCACTTTGTCCAACGGAATTTCCATCTTTTCAGCTAATTCTTCGGGTGTAGGTTCGCGTCCAAATTCCTGCAGCAGGTACCTTGATGTACGAATCAGTTTGTTGATGGTTTCAATCATATGTACCGGTATCCTGATCGTTCTTGCCTGATCAGCTATAGCACGGGTTATAGCCTGTCGTATCCACCATGTTGCATATGTTGAAAACTTGTAGCCACGGCGGTATTCAAACTTATCTACGGCTTTCATCAGACCTATATTACCTTCCTGGATTAAATCCAGAAACTGCAAACCTCTGTTGGTATATTTTTTTGCAATACTTACAACCAGCCGCAAGTTTGCCCTGGTCAGTTCTCTTTTGGCTAATTTTGCTTTTAAACGACCTTTGTTAATATTTGATATAATTCTATTTAAACTTGAGGCATCAGCCTTTATATCATATTCTTTTTTTTGTATTTCCTTATCAATTTCATTTAATTCGTAAAACTTATCTTCTATTTCCTGTTGTGTAAAATCAGAACTTTTTCTTAATAATTCAATAAAATCATCTTTATTTGTAAGCACAGGTCTAAGTTCTAAAAGAGGGATACTTAAGTTGCTTACTGCATCTTTAATTTGATTATGCTTTGATTTAAGCCAGTTTATCTCTTTATTCACACTATCTTTGATTGTATCGGTAACCTTGTTTCCAAGTTTCCAATTGGTGAGCAATGAGAATATTTTAGTATTTCTTTTGGCTATAGATTTTTCGATTTTAGCTTTTTCAAAGGTGGAAAACTCTTCTAAAAATAATTTTTCCCGAAACAATTCATTTTGTTCGTTTATTTTTCGTATTGATTTAATCAGCTCCAAAAATTTTTCTACCTGTTCCATTTCGTCAACATATAGGTCACCTTCATCAAGATCCCGTAATACATACCTTGGCCGCATTTCGCCGATTTCAATTTGAGCAGCAAAAGCCAGAATGCAGTCTACACTTATTTTGGTATCAAGAAGAGCCTTTAATATTTCCTGTTCACCAGCTTCTATCTTTTTTGCTATTTCTACTTCACCCTCACGGCTTAACAGAGTCACCATCCCCATTTCGCGAAGATACATTTTAACAGGATCTGTCACCGAACCGTAGTCGTCTTTATCGGTTACATTAACTTGTGACTTGTAAGATAATTTATTTTTGTTTTTTTCCACTATTTTGGGTTGCTGCTTATTGACAATATTTATGCCTATATTTTCAAGTTCTATAATTATATCATCAAACTTTTCAGAAGATCTCTCTTTTTCAGGAAATGCATGATAGAGATCGGCATAAGTAAGAAATCCATTCCTCTTTCCTTTGTTTATAAGTTTTTTTAATACTTTCAATATTTTTTTTGTGGCATTTTTCCGTTCAGAAGCGGATTTATTAGCCATAGAACTTGCCTCCTGCATACTCTAAAAGTTTTATACGAGAGCTGGTGAAAGTTTTTTTTGAATTTAAGGAACGGGGACGAAATAACTTCCCCAAGTAGGCGCACAGATTTAGGTCAGGTTTGTTCGATCTAAAAGTAGAAAAGTTGCAGGAATAGCAAGCTATTTCAATATTTTTCTACTTTTAGATCGGGCAAAGATGGCCTGAAGCTGTGATGCATAGTTGGGGAAGTTTATTCGTCCCCGTTCCTACATCTGGGTCTTTTTTAAAACTTTTAGGCGGCGATTACCTTCTATTAAAGACTGTAAAAGCAATTCATCATCATTATTCTCTTCAGCCATTTTAACATTTTTAAGTACAGAATTGTTTCTATTGTCTTTTCGAAAAGCAACAAATTTTGATATCAGCCTTTTTCTGGCATTAATATCCGATGGCTCTTTTTTTACTGTTAAATAAGTAATAATACTTTTTTGTATTTTGTCATCAACTATTGTAAGTATTTCAGAGATATTTTTCCCTTCTCTACCCATCTGTTGCAAAAGTAGGCTGCCGACTGACTTTAGAGATCTGTCCTCAAAATATTCCAGCACATTCTGTTTGCTTATTTCTGGTAAAATATCAGGAAATTGCAACATCATGGAGATGATGTGTCTCTCCCTGCGAAATTTTCTTTTGTTCCAGTTATTACTGTTGGTTGTTTCTCCTATCTGTCCTAACAGTTTAAACTGTCTATTATTTTGAAGATTATCTTTTGTCCTGAGTTCTCTAATCCTTTCCATAATGGATGTTTCATTAATACCTGTACGTTCTGCCAGTTCCTTGGTATACATAGACCTTACCACACTATCACTAACAGGTGCCAAAATTTTTGATATTTTAGAAATTATCTCTATTTTACCCTCGGTTGAAAGCCCATACTTTTTTTCGGCTGATTCTATTAAAAAAGGTATCACTGCCAATGCGCTGGATGAAGCCTGAAGAAATGATTCTTTTCCAAATTTAAAAATATATGAATCAGGATCGTATCCATCCGGCAGTGTTAAAATTCTGGCATCAGCATATCCTTTGTCGAAAAATTTTATACTTCGCTGCGCAGCTTTTAAACCTGCTTCATCTGAATCATAAACCAGAACAATCTTCCCATTTTTGCCAATAAAACCCTTCAAAATGCGTACATGTGACTCTGTGATAGCTGTTCCAAGTGTTGCAACAACATTTTTTATCCCGTGCTGATACAATGCAATAAGGTCGAAATATCCCTCAACGATATAGACTATTCCTGATTTTCTGCATTCATTTTTTGAAATGTTAAGACCATATAAAGATCGGCTTTTATTATACAAAACAGTTTCAGGTGAATTAAGATATTTAGGTTTTGAATTGTCCATAACACGTCCACCAAAACCTATTATCTGTGAGTTTACATCTATAATAGGAAATATTATTCGATCCCTGAATCGATCATAAAATCCTTTATTCTCTTTTTTTGGAACAAGAAGTCCTGTTTTCTCAACAAAGCTTAATGATTTTTTATTTTTTAAAAAATATGTTACAAGATTGTCCCATCCAGCAGGAGCATAACCCAGACGAAAAGTATTAATAGTTTCTTGTGATATTCCCCTCTTATTTAAATATAATAAAGCCTTTTTACCTTTATTGTTCTTAATTAGTGAATTTTGAAAAAAAAGATTGGCATCCCCGTTAACTGCAACAAGATCCTCTCTTTCATTCAGTTTTTTTTTTTGTGCGGCAGTCATCAACTTATCAGGTATATTTATACCATATCGACTGGCCAACATTTTTGCTGCATCAGGAAACGAAAGTCCATTATGCTTCATCAAAAAACCGAAAATATTTCCACCTTCATGGCAGCCGTGACAGTAAAAAAGTTGCTTCTCTCTGTTGACGGTAAATGACGGGGTTTTTTCTGCATGGAATGGACAAAGCCCTATATATTCCCTGCCTGCCTTTTTTAATACAACCGCATCAGATATAATTTCTATAATATCTGATGCGTTGAGAATTTCGGAAATTTTTTCATCAGTGATATGCTGAGTCAAGAAAAGCATCCCCCATATAAATTATGTGCAGGAGAAAAATCAATATTGATGGTAGGTAAATCAAACTTTTAAAAATAATAATAAGCTTTGATTCTGTCAAGGAAATTTTAATTTAATTGTGTTTTTTTTAATAGATTTACAGTTTTTTCAAGGCTCAAGGTGCCGGAATAAAGTGACCTGCCTGCGATTACACCCGTAACTCCGGCCTCCTGCAAAGGAAGGAGGTTTTTGATATCCTCTATTGTAGAGACTCCACCCGATGCTACAACCGGTATCGAAACCGCTTCGGCAAGCAGCCTTGTCTCTTCGATGTTTGGCCCGGTCTGCATCCCGTCCCTGTGTATATCTGTAAAGTTTATGGCGGCAACGCCGCTGTTTTCAAATTCTTTTGCCAGCTCTACAGCTTTCACCCCAGTCGTTTTGGTCCATCCTTCAATAGCAACCAGTCCGTTGCGAGCATCAATTCCGACTATAATCCGGCCAGGAAATGTTTTGCATGCTTCCTTGACCAGTTTTGGATTTTTGATAGCTTCTGTTCCTATGATAACCTTTGCTACTCCGAGATCAAGATACATTTTAATGGTTCTTTCATCTCTGATACCACCACCAGCTTGAACCGGAATTTTAATTTTTTCAAGTATTTTTTTAATAGAATCAAGGTTTTCAGGCTGCTTTTGCACGGCTCCGTCAAGATCCACAATGTGGATTATTTCAGCACCCTCTTTTTCCCACCTTCGTGCTATGGCTGCAGGATCGTCCGAAAAAACCGTTTCTTTATCCATACGCCCTTGTAAAAGACGTACACATTTACCTTTTTTTATATCTATTGCAGGAATTATAATCATGGTTTCGGGAATGTTTTAGTGATCTCTTCAAGACCGGAGAGAGCCATCTTTTCCGAGGTGATCCATTTCCCCCCCCTCTTAAAAAAAGAACCTATTTCAAAAAGATTATCGCTTAAAGAATGTTGAGTTTCGTCAAAATGACCTGACCATAAGATTTTACCGTCAGATACATTGATCAGGTAAATAGCAAAAGCAACTGAAGCAGGTGACTCAGCAGCATAACTTGTTCCTGCACGTTGTTTGAAACGATAAAGATATCCGGCAAGTACAACATCAGCATCAGCCAGGCGTCCAGCTTCCATTAAAAGCACCCGCTCCGATTTTATATCTTTATCGCCAGCTATATGACCAGATATAAAACCAGATATAAAATTGGATAACAGATTATTAGTAAGGTTTTCCGGTAATACTGTAAAAAGAGTGCGGCTTTTTATTATTGCTTTGAGATTTTTTGCAAGAAAATCGGTCGCACCTTCCGACACTTCCCCTGTTAGATAGACTTGCCCGCTAAAAGGGCATTTAAGGGACTTTGATTCTCCACAAATAGCGGGCATATTTTTAAAAGGTAA
>Ga0209633_10004942_pt1 | contig 11845 bp, 12 predicted proteins | sample Cruoilmetagenom1_FD_187290 | JGI IMG/M metagenome (GOLD analysis project Ga0209633, IMG submission 187290) | Oil polluted marine microbial communities from Coal Oil Point, Santa Barbara, California, USA - Sample 1 (SPAdes) (version 2) | ecosystem: Environmental > Aquatic > Marine > Oil seeps ... | reverse complement strand
AAGGTTTCTTTTCGGTATTTTACTTCAGATGCCATCATTGAAGAAGAAAAGGGAACTTACGCAGAGCTCGATGCGCCTATAGAAATAAAAACGGTTTGTTGGAATCACGGAATCGGAGAAGTTGTTAATGCGTTGATAAGCAATGGATTGCGTATTGATTCCTTGGATGAGTATGATTTTTCCCCTTATGATTCTTTTAAGCATACCGTTGAAGTAGCGCCTAAGCGATTTCAGATAAAGCATTTTGGTGATAAGATTCCGATGGTATATTCTGTAGTGGGAATGAAGGAAACTGATAGATGATGCCAAGGATGTCAAATAGTTTGTATATTTGGGCTTTGGCTAATTTGTCTTCAAATGGCTCGTTACTATCTAATTTTCTTGCCCGTTGTATCGCCTTGCTTTTATGGGGTTTTAGTTTTTTGTAGATATTTTCTCTGTGGTTCTTAAAATATGCTTCTGTCTTTTTATAATCTTTTAGATACTTCTTTAGGGTGTTTTCTGCTTTTTTACAGTTTTGGAAAAGCTTAGAAGTTTCACAGAAATGTAAAAGAAACCAAAATTCTAAGCATGGATTGTTGGTAAGGATTTCAACATTTTCGAATTTGGTTAGTTTTTGTTGGATGTCTTGGAATTTGCGTTCTTGATGATTATGGCGAATTTCATCATAATCAACTAGCCAGATGACTTTTACATAATCATTTTTCTGACGGGTTATGACTTTCTCTATTTGATGCAATTCCTTTTTCTTTGGTAATTCTGGTTTGATGTTTATCCTAGGAAAAGATAAACTTTCTTTCATCATTTCCAAATACCATTTTTCAGTTTGACCGTCAACAATAATTAAAAATACATCTTTTGGGGGTCTATGTTGTTTTCGTCTAGGCATCAGTTATTGTGATTCCATGTAGTAACCTTTTAAATTTGGGGTTGCTCCAAGTTTTCCAATTTTGTAAGCATTGTAGATAGAGCTTGTATCTCGGATAACAGATGTGTCAAAATCAGCAAGCGAGAATAAATTAGAGCCACCATCGATGTCTTTCTCTGTAAACCAAATGCAGTCATTGCGAAAGATGTCTCGTTCTAATAGGAATTCTCTAAAATGAGTTGTTGCTATTAGTTGGGATTCTCTCGAATTCGTTAGAAAGGTCAGTAGGAAATGCTTGAGCAAATCTGGATGTAAGGATGCTTCTAATTCATCAATTGGTACTATTATTCGATTGTTTACCATCAAATCAATTAGTCCGCTAAAAGCGAAATAACGCTTGGTGCCAGCAGATTCATCATCGTAGGAAAGTTCGTATTGCTTATCCTGTACAGAGTGTTCAAAAAGAAGTTCTTTTGCGCTAACGCTACCCTTTTTCATTAATTTTTGCTTCTCAATATCGGGAATAGGTAGTTGTTCTAGAAGTTCTTTATTGAGTGGGATGTCTTTAGTGTTTATTTTTATATCTGTAATATTGAAATCGGCCTTTTTTAGAACAGAGACAATAGATTTTTTTTGAATACTTCCATCTTCCAGCTTATTAGCAATAAAACCCATTAAGTTAGTTTTTGGCTGTATGGTCGGGTGTAATGTATCTTCAAACCAACTTGTGGCATCTTGTAAAAGCGGCGATTCGATATTGGTTTTGATAAACCCACCAAGTACCGTGTTGTTCCAAAGTGTATTTGCTTCGAGTGCATTTTTGGACTTGGAGCTAATTTTTATTTTGCTTCCAAATTTTATTATAGAGAGTTGTTGCTTAATATTTGTTACTCGACTAAAAACTACCGCTTTGTTAGGATTAAAAAATAATAGTTTTTCTTTGTGAATTGCTTTGTTATTAAATGTTACTTCGTATCGAAATTTTTTTTTGTTTTGAAAGAAATCAATGGAAAAAAAAGTATTTTCTTTTGGTGTTTGTTTGTCAAATAGGAACGGGGAAATCTCAAGCAAATCTGATTTTTTCTCAAGCGGATTAATGGCTAGGTCTCTTAAAGAATCGAGCGCATCTAGAATTGTTGTTTTGCCTGATGCATTGGCTCCAAGAATTAAACCTATTTTTAGTAATCGAAATTTCGCACCTTTCGGTTGAACAATAAACGAAGATTCTAGATATTTGGTGTTTTCAGGCTCAAAAGAAAGAGTTATTAAATTTTTAATTGAACGAAAATTCTTAATAGAGAAAGAAATTATCATTTTTTTAGCTTTGTTTGTAAGTTAGTTACAAATATAGGTGTAAAAAACAAAAAATGCAATGTTTTAGTCTACATTGCCCGAAGTTATTTTGCGGGGTTGTTGCTATTATACGTAATTGATTTATGGAGTAAGGCGTTTGGTCTAGCCATTTTTATCGTATCATGTTTTGGTTTAGAGTTTGTATCAATTGACGCAGGCGTAGGATTGGCAAATGGTGTCTCGGGGGCAGTATCATTAAATTCTATCGCCTTAAATCCAAAGAACAGAATAATTAATACAAAAGCTAATTTTACCAACATCTCAAAAAGTCTCACTGCAAATTTTATCAAGGCACTGATACCAAAAATGATTAACATAATCAAAAGGAACGAAGTCGATTGAGAAGTGAAAAAGTTGTTCATAGCTTGAGTATTTTAAGGATATAAAAAGTACAAATCTAATTTTGAATTCGTTCCATAAGTTAACGGAATATTAACATTTTTGCTAATATTTACTACAAACACTGCATTTTTTTCGATAAAATGTAGATTGGGCTAGCTACTTTGATTCTTTACTTTAATCATCTCCCCCAAAATGCTAATGGCAATTTCTGCTGGAGTTTGACTAGATATTTGGATACCAATTGGAGCATAAAGGTGGGCTATTTTGTCGGAAGAAATCCCGTCTTTTGTTAGTTGATGGAGTAGGGTTTTGACTTTCTGTTTGCTGCCCATCATGCCTAGGTACTTGATTTTTTGCGGAAGCAGCTTGCGCAAAATCAATAAATCCATATCAAACATAAAGGACATAATGACCACGTAGTGGCGTGCTCCTTGCGGAATGAATTGAGCGATGTCCTTATAGTCAGGGACATAGGTGGTTTCGGCATTGTGATTTTCTAAGAATGTATTAATGTCTTTTCGGTCGTCATAGACTAAAACTTTAAAATTTAATTCTGGTGCCAATCGAGAAAGAGCCAAGCTTACATGACCACCGCCTATAATATGCAATACCGGATAGAAGTCTAAGTCTTCTTGATTCAACCATTTTGTACTAGCTATTTGTGAAGTGAAATTTTCCGTAAGGGATTGATAAGGAGTGAAGCGTATGCCTTTTTCGTTTAGTGTTAAAGTGCCCTTTCCTTTGGACTGAAGGATTAGAGAGAGCCAATCGGTCTTTTTTTGCGAAAGCACATAAATCGCAACGGTCTGTTCTCCTGAACAGATTAAACCAGATGAGTCTTTCTGGTTTTTGCGATGGATGAGCCGATGGATTTGGGGCTTTACATTTGTTTGATGAGCTAGTTTTTTAGCTAATTCTACCAAATTGAATTCCATAAGTCCACCACCGATAGAACCTTTGAGTAGCCCGCTTTGGCTGACCATCATTTTGAAACCTTGTCGGCCAGGGCTGCTGCCTTCGCTGGATAGGACGTAGAGTAGGGCTACGGAGTTTTTGGTGAGTTCTTGATTTAATTTTTTCCAGAAGGTCATAGGTGAATTTTAGCTAAGGATGGTTGGTTCTGTGCAAACCTGTGATGCCCAAAGAAGGCATTCACCCAAACCAATGCGCACTCAAAGAATAATAAATAGCCATTAACCCAGAGAAAATAGCACTCGCTAGAAAACGATGTTTTAAAGATATTTTGTTCTGTATCAAGTAGTTGGCGCCCAGCGAGAAAGGAATGTTAATCAAAAAAGATACCGTACCGATATATAATAGATTCCATCCAATCTCATCAAAATGCCCCGAAAAAAGTTTGATAAACAAAATATGTCGAGCAATCCATAAAGGATTAAAAAATAACATCGCAATGGAAGCCCGCATGATAGACGAAAAAAAAGTCCCTGTATTCTGCACCTTTTTGTCAATCCAACGAAAGTAATTGGGGATTTCTATCGCATATAATGTGGCCCCTAAAACAGTTATTCCTAACATCCGAATCCAACTAAAATCATCAGCAAATAAAGCGGCAATAGTATCACCCAAAGTGTAGATGAGCCCACCGCTGATGATATTGGATTTGGTGTAATTTAATTTCATGTTTTATTTCTAATGAACAAGATGCAAAGATAGGATTTATTTGTTGTATTATTTTTGTATGTTTGACGTCAAATATAAAAGGAGAATGATTAGTAAGAAGTTGACGATACAGGAGTATTTATCACTTGGGTATGTTTACCTAATTCTTTTGGGCTTGACGACTGAAGTTATATACTATAAATTTTTGGGTGTTAGTATTTTGAACTATAGTTCGATTCTCGACGTATTGATTGCACCATTAAATATCTTGACGCGGGATGCTAAGTTATTCTTCTTTGTGTTGACTTTACTTTTCGTGATAACTTTTTCTGTGATAAAACTCGTGCCTAAGGTTCACAATTGGTCAAAAAGATTTTCTTGGTACCATAGGATGTACGACATGGAAAAACTAGATGCAAAGTATTTAAAGAAAACGGAAGTGAAAGATGTTATTTTTGTTTTTGCTATGATGCTTTTTGGTATTTTTCTTGGGTTATCTGTAGGTTCAGCACAGAAAATGCAAGAAAGAATTGCTAAAGATAATTTGAAAGTCACGCATAGTATATCTTTTCAAAATGGTGGCAAGAAAAAAGTAAAGATTGTTGGTCAAAATAGCGGCTATATTTTTTATTTAGAAAAAGGAGATAAAGAAGTTAAATCTAGTCCCATTCAACAGAATATAGCAGAAATTCAGCGATTACCCAAAGCGCTTAAAAGCGAATCAAATGATTAGAAATGTCCAGTTGAACGATGCCAAAGCAATCGCAGAAATCTATAATCACTATATTCTGAATACCATTGTTACTTTTGAAGAAGTAGCTATATCAGCTGCGGACATGAAAAAAAGGATTAGCACCGCAATCCCAGAATTACCTTATTTAGTTTTTGAAGAGCATCAAGAGATCAAAGGCTATGCCTATGCAAGTAGGTGGAAAGCTCGGGTAGGCTACCGGTTCTCCTATGAGATTTCCGTTTACCTTAAGGTTGGTGCACAAGGGCAAGGACTGGGTACAAAGTTGTATGCAGCATTGATCGAAAAACTGATTGATTCTGGTGCAAAAAATATTATTGGTGGTGTCGCCTTACCGAACCCTGCTAGTGTTCGGCTCCATGAGAAGTTAGGGTTTAAGAAGGTCGCCCATTATGAAAAAATCGGTGTTAAGTTTGGACAGTGGCTTGATGTGGCATATTGGCAGTTGATCATTTGAATGGTGGACAAAAGGTAGATTTTGAAGTTAAAGTATTGATTTTCAGTAACCTTATGACCCATATAATTCCATTAAAACCTTCTCCACCGTAAAAGGAGCATCCGCATTTAACTTAGCCGTTGGATTAAAGGCCTTTACCGCTTGCGCAATCGCAAAATAGGTGCCGATGCCATACATTAATGGGGGCTCACCGACAGCTTTAGATTTTAAAATGGCAAAATCAGTGCCTTCTGACTGGGCAGCATTAATGATAATTTCTTTTGGAACGGAGTAGATGTCCGGGATTTTATAAGTGGATAAGGTGCTGGAAAGCAGGCGGCCTTGGTCGTTGTAGCGAATTTCTTCCATGGTCATCCAGCCAATACCTTGAACTAATGCGCCTTCAACTTGGCCAAAATCAATAATGGGATTCATGGACTTTCCAAAGTCATGGATGATCTTTACAGAATCGATTTCATACGTGCCACGGAGACAGTCCACGGTCACTTCTGTCAAGGCTAATCCATAGACATGATACGCAAATGGAATGCCTTTTTCTATGTTCATATCATAGTGAATGACAGGGGTGGCGTAGTGCCCATTTTCGGTTAAGTTGACTCTTTCGAGAAAAGCTTGGTCGATGAGTTGTGCCCAAGTCATATTGGTTGCCTTACCAGATTTGTAGATGATTTCTTCTTGGATGGTAATGTCTTCAGGGCTTACGCCAAATGATTGAGCCGCACTTGTTTTGAGTCTAAGAAGAAGTGCATTGCAGGCATTTTCTAGCGCTTTACCATTTAGGTCTGCTCCAGTGCTGGCTGCGGTTGGGGATGTGTTGGCGACACGAGTGGTATTAGTGGATTCTAGTTTTATTTTTTTGGGGCTTACGCTAAAAATTTGAGCAGCAATTTGGAGCATTTTAGTGTTGACACCTTGTCCCATTTCGATGGCGCCTGTACTTATTCCGATACTGCCGTCGCTATAAATATGGACTAAAGCCCGAGCCTGGTTCATTGGAGTTTTCGTAAAGGAAATTCCAAAAGTAATCGGCATTAAGGAGAATCCTTTTTTGAAGTTGAAATTATTCTTATTAAATGTATCTATTTGATTTTCAATGGCTTGTAAGTCGTGCTTCTCGACTAAATTGCGCCATATTTGTGGAAGAATACCCCCTTCTATCTTTTGGCCGTAAGGCAATTCATCTCCTTCCTTTAGTAGGTTTTTATGTTGTAATTTGTAGGTTGGTATTTTTAATTCTTCGGCGGCATGCGCCAAGGCAGCTTCTATGACAAACATACCTTGTGGGCCACCAAATCCCCGAAATGCTGTATTCGGTGGTAAGTTTGTTTTGCACGAATAAGCCGTGACTTGTGTATTTGGAATGTAATATGAATTAGTAGAATGAAACAAGGAGCGACCCAAAATAGCTGGAGACAAATCAGCCGCTGCACCTGCATTCTGATACATAGTGGCTTCAAAAGCTAGAATTTTCAAGTCTTTAGAAAGTCCAATTTTAAAATCAGAATCATAAGGGTGACGCTTGCCGGTCATGCGCATATCGTCGATTCGATTTAAAACGAGCTTGACTGGTTTTTTTAATAATTGGACACCTAATGCCGCCATGGCTGCCCACGGGGTTGCTTGGTCTTCTTTGCCGCCAAACCCCCCGCCTAATCTTTGGACATCTACTTCGATGTTGTGCATGCCAATATTAAGAATTTTGGCTGTTGTGCGTTGGACAGCTGTGGGACTTTGAGTGGATGAATAAATTTTAATATTATTATTCTCCAAAGGGATGGCATAAGCTCCCTGAGTTTCCAGATACAGGTGTTCTTGACCATTGGATTGGGCGCGCCCTTCAAAGACGTATTCACAATCTTTCCATGCATTTTTAATGTCTCCCTTTCGGAAAGTACGGGGTGGCATGATGAGCGAATTTTGAGCTTGTGCTTCCCTTGCATCAATAATAGGCTTGTGCTCAGTGTATTCTAATTCTATTTTTTTACGCGCATCAAAAGCTTGTTGTTCTGTATGGGCGATTACTATGGCGATGGGTTGTCCTTGGAAGTGTAATTCTTTCTCTGCTAGCAATTCTTCATCAGGGAAAATACCCCCAATTTGATTTTCGCCAGGGATGTCTATATGGTTGATTATTTTGACAACCCCAGGCATGTCTAAGGCTTTTTTAAATCGGATAGATTTAATTTCACCATGTGCAATCGGGGAAGAAAATACAGCCGCATGTAAAGAACCTTGTAGGGTAGGGATGTCATCGAGATAGATTGATTTTCCAGTGACGTGGGCTTTTGAATCAATATTTTTCATGAGTGGGATATTAGGTTGCTTAGGCTGATTGTCTTAGGATATAGCTCGATGAAATGAGCAAAGAATAATTGTCTAAGCAGTAGCCTTTTGTATTCGATGCTTCCGCGAACATCTCCGATAGGGCTGATTTCTTTTTGCAAAATTTTATTGGCTTCTAGGATGGTTTTTGGGCTTAAGTCCTTGTTTTTTAGAAAGTTACAAGTTTTTGCTAAGTAGGTAGGAATCGGACCAATGCCCCCTGCCGATATATGTACTTCTTGGATAAGATCATCTTTTACCTTGATGGAAGCAGCCGAGTTGACACTGGCGATGTCTAGGTGCGTTCGTTTGCTAACTTTTTCAAAATTGAACTTTCCGAAAGGCAAATTAAAAGAAATTTCAGTGATAATCTCCTTTTGCCCTTTGTCCAAATCCTTGTATCCTTTGTAGAAGTCTTTTAGGAAAATAGTTCTTTTTTGCTTGTTTTCTTCCAAAGTTATTTTTGCATCTAAGGCCAAAAATAAAGCGGTCATATCCCCAATTGGAGACGCATTGACGAAATTTCCCGCAAGGGTCGATACATTACGAATCATGGCAGAAGAAACCAGCTTTAAATGCTTGGATAAATCTGGGAATAGATTGGAAAAATCTTTAGATTCCAGTAGATCAGTCACGGTCACGCCCGCACCAAGTGTACAAGTATTATTTGTGACGTTAATGAAACGTAATTCTTGATGATTGATGACAAAATCAAAATCTTGGAGCACTAATTCTTCATGCCTTTGAACATATAAATCCGTGCCACCACCAATGATTTGGTTACCAGAATTTAATTTTTCTTCTAGCGAAATCTGAGCGAGTTGATTTGGAATTTCCTTGAAGTAAGCAGGTAGAAAATTATTTTGAACCAACCAGTCAACCGTTTGCTTGGCATTTTTTCCCGCAAGGGAGTGCGTCACTTTGTCTGCTGCCCGTTCAATAGGTTTGTAGCCCGTGCATCGACAAATATTTCCACTAATTGATTCGATGGCTTTATCATAATTTGGCGCATGGACCGATAGACAATATTGCGAAAGCGAAACAACAAAACCAGGTGTGCAAAAACCACATTGCGTGCCAGATTCATCCACGAGATGTTGTTGGACAGGACTCAATTTGTCCATATTTAAGCCTTCGATGGTGACGACATGCTTTCCTTCGATATTGCCGATGGGTGTCAGGCATGAAGGAATCTGTTGGTAGGACATTTGACCATTTTTGCTTTCGCCCACTAAGACGGTACAGGCACCGCAGTCCCCTTCTCGACAACCGATTTTGGTGCCAGTAAGATGTTGATCTTGACGAATGAAGTCCACCAAAAGAGCACCAGTAGGATTTTTGGTTGCTACCTTTTTGTCATTTAGGATGAATTCGAGCATCTAATATTCTATTTTGTTGTTGCTATCCTTCCAAAGGTTGAAGGCTTCGATGGCTTCATCTCTGAGCAATTGAATGGTTTTTAGTTTTCTTTCACCGTAAGGCAATTCTAATTCTTGGTAAATAAAATCATCATCAAAGTCAATATCCGCGGCATCTTTCTTTGTATTGGCATAGTACATTTTGTCAGGCCGCGCCCAGTATATGGCCCCCAAGCACATCGGGCAAGGCTCGCAACTCGTATAAATTTCGCATCCGTCCAACTGAAAAGAGCCTAATTCTTTGCAAGCATTTCGGATGGCGACGACTTCTGCATGAGCGGTTGGGTCGTTGTCAGAAGTCACTTTATTTACGCCCCGAGCTATGATTTTGTTGTCTTTTACGATGACTGCACCAAAAGGACCACCATTGCCAAAGGTTACATTCTCAATGGAAAGGCGGATGGCTTCCCGCATGAATTTTTCTTGTTTTGACATTTTTTGTGTTTCGTTTGTAGGGTTTTGGTTATTTGTAGAAGGCTAAGGTAGGGTTTTGTTCGGATTATTAGGAAACTGATGCCAATTGGTTGTTTTTTTTTTGTATTTTTAGCCAGTTAAATTTTTATAAAACATTGATGATGAATAGAATAATACTTTTTTCGGTAGTTGCTTTTTTATTTTTAGGGGTTAAGCAATCCGTTGCCCAAAATCCATTTGACTGTGTGAGTGCAATGGAAGTTTGTGATAGCACGGCGTTGTATTTTCAATATGATAGTGTAGCGGGTGTTATTCCCGCAGTTTTAGATACACCCAATTGTCTAAGCTCATTTCCATATGATGAGTATGATAGTCTAAGACGAAATACTATTTGGCTAAAATATAGGTTTGAAACAGCCGGAGATTTTGTTTTTACGATTTCTCCAGAGATTGCTTATACGGATTTTGATTTTTTGGTTTTTCGCTCAGGTTTTGATAGTTGCAACCATTTAGTATCAACTCGTTGTATGTTGTCTGGATCCATTTCTAATCCGGAGTGCATGGGAAGTACAGGGTTGGCTTATGGCTCGATAGATACTATAGAAGATGTTGGTTGCTTGGATGGTTCGGATAATTTTTTGGCACCAGTGATTGTTGAAGCTGGTGAAGTGCTTTACGTGGCCATTATGAATTTTTCAATTGACGGCTTTGCGTTTTCAATGACTCACGATGGAACCGCAAAAATAGGTTGTGCGCTTGTAGCCAATAAGAATTTGGTAGAAAAGGAAATAGTGCTTTCGCCAAATCCAGTACGCGACTTATTGCAAATAGACTTCAATGGAAAAACGAGCTCTCATGTGAAGGTGGGGCTTGTCGATTTATATGGCCGTGTGGTTTGGCAACAATCAGGCATAGAAAATATTGATGTATCAAGTTTCCCGAAAGGGATTTATTTTGTTCATATAAAGCACGGAAATAAACCCATTTTAATTAAAAAAGTGGTTAAATATTGATGATTTAGCTGCAATTGTAAGTTGGCGTGTAAAATTAATAATTTTTCCTTCATATTAGTTTGATTTCATATTATTATTAATTATATTTGTATATCGTATGAATAGCTAGTGGTGAGATGAAAAAGATGAAAAAGAGAATTCTTATTGTGAATGATAATCAACCTATTGTGGATACGCTCAAAGAGGTATTCGAGTGGCATGACTATGAAGTAGATGGTGCTGGCGATGGCTTGGAGTGTATCCATAAAGTGAAGCATTATCCTTATGATGCTATTATTTTGCATTTTATGCTGCGAAGACAGCTGAGCGGAGCTAGCACGCTAGAAAGACTGAATGTTTTTGCTCCTTTAATTCCTGTTATAATAAGTTCGTCTATGGGTAGCAAATCAACGCAAGAATATATCGATATGGGCGCTTTCGCTCATGTGGAAATGCCATATACTATGGATATCCTTTTAGATAAAATCGAAAAAGCATTGGTAGAGCATGAGCGTCGGCTTGGGTTGTATGGGCATGATGATGATTAAGTGGTTTTCCAAAAGTTGGTATTTCAAGCCTTACGGCAAAATTAAAATCCTTATTTTTGCCAAATGTCGAACGTAAATTCAATTTCAATTTCTTTTTCAGAGCAACATCTCACAGGTGTGGTTGATCTTCCCGCATCCAAAAGCATCAGCAACCGGGTGTTGATTATCCATGCCTTATGTGCAGATTTTTTCTCCATTGAGAATCTATCGACTGCGCAAGATACGGTGACGATGAAGCAAATTTTACAAGATTTTGCGCAAGCTAAAAAAGAGTTTAATGTCGGGCATGCGGGCACAACTTTTCGATTCCTAACGGCTTTTTTGGCTACAAAAGTAGGTACTCAAACCTTAACTGGATCACCTAGAATGTTGCAACGTCCGATTGGTCCGTTGGTGGATGCCTTGCGACAAATAGGCGCAGATATTGAGTATTTAGGTGAAGAAGGTTTTCCACCATTACAAATAAATTCACCACAATTCACTGATAATCACCAAGTTAATATTTTTGCAGGGATGAGTTCTCAGTTTTTATCTGCTTTGTTGTTGGTTGCGCCCTATTTACCGAAAGGACTGATATTAGCGCCAGAAGGAAAGATGGTTTCGTCTTCTTATCTCCAAATGACGATAGACTTAATGGGGGAATTTGGCGCTGAGATTAAGCAAACAGAAAGGGCCATTCATGTACAACCGGGCACGTACAAGGCCAAGGCTTTCGAAGTGGAGAGTGACTGGTCTGCGGCATCTTATTTTTTTGGAATGG
>Ga0209633_10004941_pt1 | contig 11845 bp, 12 predicted proteins | sample Cruoilmetagenom1_FD_187290 | JGI IMG/M metagenome (GOLD analysis project Ga0209633, IMG submission 187290) | Oil polluted marine microbial communities from Coal Oil Point, Santa Barbara, California, USA - Sample 1 (SPAdes) (version 2) | ecosystem: Environmental > Aquatic > Marine > Oil seeps ... | reverse complement strand
CATTCAGAACCGCAATAACATACCGGCGAAATCGGAAGCGGTTTACCACGAGCCATGCACCCAATGGCAGCCCGATAAGGGATGCAATAATAACCGCCGTCAGTGTCACCCGTAGCGACAATCCGATGATTTCGAGCAGATCTTCATCAAAGCTAATGATAAGATTCCAAGCCTCGAACAGGCCGTCAAATATCTCGCTCATAGTAATATGTACCGTCGGTTTCTAACTGCTTCATTCGTCAATACGTACTGTATTGGGTCAATACGCCTACCAGCTTACCCTCGCCATGGACAACCTAAAAGGCCCACAGCCCTATTATTGCTTGGGGGATGTCTGGGCACCGTAAAGTTAATGCGTAGCTTTTGTTTATATGCGATGGGGTGTATGTTCAAATCTAGCCGTTCTTCTTTATATCACCGCCATCGTTTCCCGCCAGATGTGATCGCCCAGGCGATCTGGCTGTATTTGGGTCTGTTGCATTAATTTGATAAAAGAGGTGGTCCTAGTTTTCCGACTAATTTGCAGCCTTGTTAAGGTAGATAAGGGTTTCATATCAGGCTGCTAATCTCAATGGTTCTGTTTTTCCGGCATAAGCCTCGTCAGGGGGCAAGATGCCTTGGGTTGAGTGAGGTCGCTCAGCGTTGTAGTAGGCCAACCACTTAACGATGCCAGCCTTGGCCTCTGAGCCTTTCTCGAAGGCGTGCAGATAGATGCATTCGTACTTGAGGGAGCGCCAGAGCCGCTCAATCATACGGTTGTCGATTCAACGTCCTTTTCCATCCATACTAACCTTGATTTTCGCGTCGGTCAGGACATCAATCCAGTCGCCGCTGGTGAACTGGCTGCCTTGATCCGTGTTGAAGATTTCCGGTGTGCCGTGCTTGGCCAAAGCGTCTTTCAAAGCTTCAACGCAGAACTCCGCATCCATGCCGTTTGATAACCGCCAGGCCAGTATCTTGCGGCTGAACCAGTCCATAATCGCCACGAGATACAGGAAGCCACGCTGCATCGGGATGTAGGTGATATCCACGCACCCCACCGCTGGAAATGCCTTTGAGGTAAAGCCATGGCAAGGCAGCTACCAACGTCTTGGTTCTACGCACATAGGGCGGCACCAAGGCAGATCGGAATGTTACCGGTGTGCCATCCTTGGGACGGACCTTTGGAATGCGCTCGCTCACAGGGCCAATGCCAGTATCGAAACAGGCGCTCAGGATGATGCCCATTGCGCACGACCGCCGAGTGGCCTGTCTCAGTGCGTAAATCAGCAAATTGCGCCAGATAGCCTGCAAACTCGGCCTCAACTGCTGTCGCGATCAATTGCTGTGCTCCTGTTCTTCGCAAATCCGTTAGTGCGTCCGTCATCTCATCTCGACGCGCAAAATCAACAATGTTAGTCGTTTCCATGGTGGTGTATCTCCTTCGGTTGGGGGGCTGTCTCGCAACAACAATTCAACCAGATACGCCGCCAACATTCAAAGCCTCAAACACCAGATTCAATCATAGCTCAGTCTGGCTGTGTGAATTTAGTAAAATCTTAGCCATCTCGGGCAAAGATCAAGGAATGGGTGCTACTAAAGGTTTAGGCCAGAACCTAAAAACTAAGCTTTCATTTACCGACCAGACGGTATAGTCGCAGCACTGAAAACAAATTCACGGCATGATATTACATGACATTCTCACCCCCCCCTAGCCGCGTAACGACAAATAGCGCAACCGAAACAACCAAAGACCGAATTATGAAAGCTGCGATGGAAATCGCGCGGGCAAAAGGGGCACGGCATCTAACAATTGATGCCGTTACACTCGAAGTCGGCCTGAGCAAAGGCGGAATCCTTTACCATTTCCCCTCGAAAAACGCACTTCTTGAGGGGCTGATTGGGCATATGGTAGTGACCATGCGCAATCGCCTGAATACATATTTTCAGGGATTTCAATGCGGCCCCAATCCGACATTGCGTGCTTTGGTCATGGTATTAGAGGATGTTTTGGAAGATCGGTTATCGGTTCCGGTTGCCCTGCTTGCTGCGGGAGCGGAAGATCCTGCTCTTTTAAAACCTGCGCGCATGGAAATATCTAGAGTTTGGCAAGAAATCCAATCGGAAACAACGGATGTTCCACGCGCTCTTGTGATCTGGAGTGCAATGGAGGGTGTGCATTATATGGACCTGTTGGGAATGACCCCCGAGGGGCGCTCGCTCCTTCGGAAATGCTTGGCGCAACTGAAAATAATGATCGAAGACCTTCCTCCAAAGGAGCGTAAAATCTGATGTTTACCAAATTAAAATCCGCAAAGATGACAAAACAACGGATTTCGGCGCTGTTTGTGGTTGGCCTGATAGCGGTCAGCGGTTTGGCAAGCGGGGCTGGGATGGCCGAAACACCGCTTTTGGTTTCGGTTGTGCGGGTGCACCCTGTTGCCAAAAATGGGGTGTTTTCCATATCAGGCGATATTGTTGCGCGTGATGTTGTCGGTTTGTCGTTTCCGATGGGCGGGCGGATATTGTCGGTATCGGTGCGCGAAGGGGACCGTGTCACCAAGGGACAAGAGCTTGCGCGCCTTGAATCGGTGCAACAAGAACAAGCCTTGCGCGGGATTGAGGCGGCTTTGATGGCAGCACAGGCCGATCTGTTGCAGGGGCTTGAGGATTTCGAGCGTCAAGAAAAATTCCTGGAACGCGGCGCAACCACTCGGATACGGCGCGATGAAGCCGAAAGAGTGTTGCGGATCACCGAGGCAAAGGTTGAACGCGCGACAGCGGACCTTAATCGAGCCCGCAAAGCGGTGGCCGACACATTTTTACGGGCTCCGGCCGATGGCACAATTATCCACCGATTTACCGATCCCGGCGAGGTGCTGCTTGCGGCCCGCCCGGTTATGGAATTGGCGCTTGGCGAGGGGCTTGATGCGATCTTTGATGTGCCCGAGGCATTGCCGGCCAAAATACAGTCGGACGATATCGTGCAATTGACGCTTATTGATCATTCTGATGTTGTTTTTAACGGACATGTGCGGAAGGTTTCACCGCTTGTGAACCAGAAAAGCGGAACTGTTGAGATTACTGTCGCTGTTTTGCAGCCGCCAGAAACTGTGCAATTTGGTGATGCGGTTCGGGGGAAAGTTGGCCTTGCCGTCTCCCCAAGTATCGCCGTGCCATACAATGCGTTGGTTGCGTTTGAACAAGGGAGCGCAGTTTGGGTGGTGGATCCGGATCAAATGGTTGTGTCGATCAGGGCCATCGAAATTTCACACTATAGCAATCGTATGGTTATGGTCGCGAGTGGCCTTGAAAACGGGGATATTGTTATCACCACAAGCGCCCAGCTTTTATATCCCGGTCGGGCTGTAATGATCAGGGAGGGTTCATAATGCCAAGGTTCATTCTTGCGCCGGTACTGATGCTGTCGGTGGCTTTTGGTGGCCTAATGGCCTCCGTCGTGCAGGCCGAAACCTCGGCCCAGAAAACGAAAATTTTACGCCCGATTGTTGTTGAAATCATAGGCGAAAATGCCGAAGCAAGGCAGGTTTATATCGGCACAGTTGCGGCGCGTATCGAGGTTGATTTGGGGTTTCCTGTTTCAGGGACCGTTGCCACCCGCGCCGCCAATCTTGGCGATACAGTCAAGCGCGGCGATGTTTTGGCACGTCTGGACCCCGAAACGCTTGAGGCCGGAGTTTGGGCCGCACGCGCCGGTGTTGTTGTCTCACAGCAGCAGTTTAATTCCGCCAACGCAGCGCTTGATCGCGAGCGCACTTTGGCGGCAAAAGGCGTGGTCAGCCAAACCTTGTTGGAAAGTGCGGACCGGTCTTTTTCTGCCGCCAAGGCCCGCCTGGAGCAAGCGAGCGCAACACTTGTGCGAGCCGAGGATGTGCTGGCCTCAGCCACACTTCTGGCGCCGGTAGATGGGGTGATTATCGAGGTGTTCACCGAGGCAGGGGCAAGCGTGTCGGCTGGGCAGCCGGTGGTCAAATTGGCCGGCGCTGGCGCGCGCGAAGTGGTGGTTGATCTAGGTGAGAATGATCTAGGGCATTTGCAACGCGACACCGATTTTGGCGCATATCTTTTGGCAGTCCCGCAAACCACGGCTGTAGTGCATTGGCGCTCTATTGATCCGGTGGCTGATCGGCGCACCCGGACCAGGCGGTTGCATTTTTCCCTGATTGATCCACCCGCAGAATTCCGTATCGGGGCCTTGGTACGCTTGACACCGCCACAGCAGGACCAGCGCAAATTGACAGTGCCTCTTTTGGCAATTCTAACTGATGAAAATGGCGGGTCCTTTGTTTGGCGTGTCACACGCAGCACGGCAGATGTCGGCGTTGTCGAACGCGCGCCCATCACCTTGGGGGAGGTTTTGGGTGAACGTATTCTGGTCAATACTGGCCTTGCCGCAGGGCAGGAAATCATCATCAAAGGCATTCACTCAATTCAGGACGGGCAACATGTTGGCCCGCGTGTGATCAAATGAACGATCGTTTTAATCTGTCTGATTGGGCGCTAAATCATCGCTCTTTTATCTGGTATCTGATGGTCATCAGCGTGCTGGCTGGGGCGTTTGCCTATATGAATATCGGCCGCGAAGAGGACCCGAATTTCACTATTAAAACCATGGTTATTACCGCCGCATTGCCCGGCGCCACGGTGCAGGAAACCCTTGATCAGGTGACGGACAGAATTGAAAAAAAGCTGCTTGAAGTTGATGAACTTGATTTCACCAAATCGGTAACATGGCCGGGACAAACCATTGTTTATGTTAACCTTTTGCCGACAACACGCGGCGATACTATTGACCGTGTCTGGCAACAAGTGCGCAATATGATGGGCGACATTCGCGGCCAGTTCCCGCCCGAATTTGTTGGATTTAATTTCAACGATAACTTTGGCGAAGTATTTGGCAATATCTATGCCTTTACCTCCGATGGTTTCAGTTCGCGCGAAGTTCGTGATCGTGTTGAAGGCATCAGGCGCGATGTTCAGCAGTTGGATGACGCTGGCAATGTGATCATTTTCGGAGATCGCAAAGAGGTGATTTATCTGGATTTCTCGCCAGAAAAGATGGCGGCAATAGGGGTTAATCAACAGCAGGTTCAGGCGACACTGGCCGCGCAAAATGCGATTGTGCCATCTGGCGTCATCGAGGCCGGTGCCGAGCGGGTTTTGGTGCGGGTTGGAGGCCAGTTTTTGAGTGCGAAAAGTCTGGAAGATGTGAATCTTCGGGTCGGTGACAGGTTTTTCCGCCTGACCGATGTTGCAACCATTCGCCATGGTTATAAAGATCCGGTGAGCGAGCTGTTCCGCTTTAACGGGGAAGAGGCGATCGGCCTTGGGGTTGGCATGCGGGCCGGCGCCAATATTCTGACTTTTGGGGCCCATTTGGACGAGGTTCTGGACCAGGCCGCAAACCGTTTGCCAATTGGAATTGAAATTCACAAAGTGTCGGACCAGCCGGTGATCGTCGACGAGGCAGTTGGCCATTTCACCAAAGCGCTGGTTGAAGCCGTGGCCATCGTCATGGTGGTCAGTTTTATCGCGGTCGGCTTTCGCGCCGGACTTGTTGTGGCGTTGGCGGTGCCGCTGACCTTGGGGATTACCTTTGTGATCATGGATTACACCGGGTTCACCCTGCAACGGATTTCTTTGGGCGCATTGATCATCGCCTTGGGCCTATTGGTCGATGACGCGATGATTGCGATCGAGACCATGATCACCCGACTCGAGGTGGGCGACAGCCGCAAAGAGGCCGCGTCTTATGCGTGGCGCACAATCGCATTTCCGATGTTGACCGGCACCTTGATTACGGTGGCCGGTTTCATTCCGATCGGGTTGAATAAATCCGCTGCCGGTGAATTTACCTTTTCACTGTTTGTGGTGATTGCCGTTTCCCTTTTGGTCAGTTGGATCGTGGCCGTTTTGTTTAGCCCGTTGTTGGGCGCAACAATTTTGCCAAAAAATCTGGCCCATAACCACAAAGGTCCGGGCCTTGCCCAGCGAGGGTTTGAAAAGCTGCTGGGGTGGGCGATGAAAGCGCGCTGGTTTACGCTGGTGCTTACCATGTCGGCTTTTGGAGCATCGCTTTACGGGATGCAATTTGTCGAGCAACAATTCTTTCCAAACTCGGATCGTCATGAAATATTGATCGATATGACATTGGCGCAGAACACCTCAATTGAGGAAACCACCGCGCAGGTGCTCCGCATGGAAGAGGTGCTCAAAGACCGCGACGATGTTGTGCATTGGTCGAGTTACATTGGCCGCTCTGCCCCTCGCTTCCTGCTCACGCAAGAGCCCAAAGCGCCCTCGGCCAATATTGCCCAGTTTGTGATTCTAGCCCTGTCTTTAGAAGACCGCAACGCGCTGCTCAGTGAGTTGCAAAAGATCGCAAGGGCCGAATTCTCGGAGATGGATATTTTGGTCAAGTTGCTTGATATTGGCCCCCCCGTCGGGCGCCCTGTGCAGTACCGTCTGTCAGGGCCGGATATTAATGTGGTGCGTGACCTAGGCCGCGAGATGGCGGCAGTGGTGGCCACTGATGAACGCTTGGAAAATATCGCGCTGGACTGGAATGCGCCGGCACGGGTCATTCAGGTCGATATTTTGCAAGATAAGGCACGCCAACTTGATTTGACCGCAGCGGACATTGCAACATCACTGAGCGTCATTTACGATGGGGCACGCGCAACCATGCTGCGCGACGAGACCTATCTTGTTGATATTATCGCCCGCGGCAGCAAAGAGGCGGCGCAGTCTCTGGACACCCTGTTTAATTTGCAGCTTAACACGCCAAGCGGTCAGACAATTCCACTTTCAAGCATTGCGGAATTTCACTTTACCACCGAACAGCCAGTGGTTAACCAGCGCAACCGCATGCCTACCATTACTGTTCAAGCCGCCGTCGCAACCAAGGACCAACCTGCAACGGTTGTAACAGAATTGGCCGCGCGGATGCAGGAATTTGAGCAGGGTCTGCCACAAGGTTACTGGATTGAAGTGGGTGGTGCTGTTGAGAAAAGTGCCGAATCCCAAGGCCCGATTGCGGCTGTGGCGCCTTTGATGATCTTGATCATTGTCACCTTGGTCATGATCCAGATGCAGAGCTTTCGCATCGCTCTTATCGTGCTGTCGGTCGCTCCTTTGGGGTTGACCGGCGTGGTTGCGGCCTTGTTGTTGGCCAAGGCGCCGATGGGCTTTGTTGCTATTTTGGGCATTCTGGCATTGAGCGGAATTTTGATCCGTAATTCAATTATTCTTGTTGACCGGATCGAGGCCTTGAAAACAGAGGGGCTGCCGATTTGGGATGCGGTTTTTCAGGCCACGGCCGCGCGCGCGCGCCCGATTGTATTAACCGCTGCGGCTGCCAGCCTTGCGCTGATCCCGATCTCAAGCCAGATATTCTGGGGACCAATGGCCTATGCTCTTATGGGCGGAATTATTGTTGGAACGCTGATCACTCTAATTTTTGTTCCCGCACTTTATCTTATCGTATTCCGGGTAAAACAAAATGTGACCTGATTTGCAAAACACAGAGCAATAATAACATTCAGCAGCTGTCACGCGTCACGGCAACGCGCTGGCCGCAGAAACTGTGGTAGCGTTCTGGTAACTCGACGGCGCTCCTATATGTCTCAAAAGTGCATGTGCCAAATCACGGGAGAACACGGTTTTTCTATAGGTAAGACCGATTGTGCGGGTGATGTTTGGCTGGTCAACGAGTGTGCGCACGACAATGCCGGAATGAGCTTTGGCATGTGAGACGGGCGCAAACGCAATCCCTAAACCAGCGGCAATTAGGCCCAGTAATTGTTGGTCATGGACGGCCTTGGCCGCCACCTGCACTGTAACAGACTGCGGAAACTGATCAGCTTTCGGGCAATTATCGGGTATTTCGCCACATCTTTCAACGCAAGAGATGTGGCGTGGGATAGCAAATGATCACGGGCCAATGCGATGTCGTATGCCTCGGTTTCAAAGGGCAAAAACGGATGCCCAATCGGGGTGCAGTCTTGGGCGCTAAAGGAAATATCACAATCCATTGCGGTGCTGGTAAAGCTAAATTGCAGCTCAGGCATGTTACGCACAAGTGTGTTCAGCGCAGCTGCATAAGACGTCAATAGAATGTCAGGCTGGCATGCTCGGGAGGAGGTGAGCATGCCAGCTCAATTCTAACGGACGTCTTGGAGGAGAGACCGTCGATGTTCGGTATCAGACAAACCCTGGGAGGAGCGAGCACTGGTACCTGTCAATGCCACCTCATATGAGGCGAACGATTGAATTCGTGAAAGTCGCGCAGTTTGGGCACGCTTTATGTTGCCTAAAGCCCGTCATATTCTTTGAAGGGGCCGCCTTGTGTTTTTCCGGTGATGAGGAATTCGGCGCGCTGCTCGATATCGCAGCGTTTCAGGTTGATTTTTGCCCGTTGCTCATCCGTCATCTGGTAAAAAACCGACTGCATGCGGGCGATTTGCATTTGGGTCACAAAATTTGCAGCCCCTTTCAGCAGTTTCGCCGCGGACTGGCCAAGACCATGACGGATCACCTCAACGGCGTGTGTCAGGGGCGGGAAATGAATCGCGCCGTGATGCATGTTGTTATAGATTTTCATTGGTCGGCTCCTTTGCCATTTCTTCCAACGCCAACCGGCGTATGTGACACCGTGGAATTCCCAGATCTGCCAGTTCCCTATTTGAAAGGGCGCAGAGTTCTGTATAGGTTGTGCGAAACCGTTTCCGGCGCGCTTTGTTTTTCTGTGCCTCTGCGTGCAGGTTCGGGAAACGCGTTTTCAAGGCATTAAAAACCGTCTGTAACCAAGTGTTGCCGTGTGAAATCGTTAATTGCATGGATGCGTCTCCTATTCCGATTGCTGCGCTTCAATATTTGTAATCTACTGTACAGATAGCGCTAACTGGGCCTGCCTCAAACCCGTTCAATACGCATAGGGGGCTTGCCCAACAGGAAAGGATACCGACCGCCATGGACATACCTTCGCAAATGCTGGTGTTTGTTAAAGCCGTCGAATTGGGCAGCCTTTCTGCGGCGGCCCGCTTAAGTGGGCAAACACCATCTGCCGTCAGCAAACAGATCGGACATTTAGAAGACCACGTCGGGCACCGCTTGCTGCACCGAACCAGGAATGGTGTTTCATTAACGGATGAAGGCCGCGACTTTTATGAAAAATGCAGCGATATGGCCGAAAAATTCTATGAGGCCGAAGAGCATATCTCAAACATCAGCAGTGGCCCAAAGGGGGCGTTGCGCATTGCGTCAAGCGTGGCCTTTGGCAAATCCCAGCTGATCGCAGCGCTGCCAGAATTCCTCGATCTATTCCCAGAGGTCACAATATCGCTTGAATTGACGGATCGGCATGTCGACCTGGAAGAGGAAAACTTTGACGTGGCCATCACCTTTGCCGAACAAATCACCAACCCGAATTTTATCTCAAGAAAGATCATGGACAATGAGCGCATCCTCTGTGCCTCGCCTGACTATCTGGAGCGTCACGGCACCCCGCAAAACTTTGACGATTTGGCAAATTTCAATTGCCTGCGGACGTCAAATGTTGTCGGCCGGAACGCTTGGAAGGCCGAAATAGACGGCACCATGCACACCGTAGACGCCGCCGGAAACTTTGAGGGCAATAGCGCCCATGCCGTCTATGTCGCGGCCTTGGCGGGGTTGGGTATTGCGCGGTTATCGACATACCTTGTGGTCGATAAAATCGCGTCGGGTGAACTGGTTCGCTTGTTCCCGACCTACACCCAAAAACACGCCGACGTGGCCGCCATTTATGCTGATAAACGCAATTTGGCGCCCAATATCCGCGTCTTTCTGGATTTTCTGGTCGCCAAATTTCACAGTCCTTAATGCTAGCCGCGGTCCTGCGGCTTAATCTTTATACCGAAACCCGTGACAGCAATTTCGCCTTTGTGATCTGGCTCTTTTCGCCTGATAAAATCACCTCGCCCCGGCGCAGCACAACGAATTGATCAGCAAGCGCATAGGCAAATTCAAAATATTGCTCGACCAGAATGATCGCCATCTGCCCCTCGGTGCGAAGCTGTTCAATAACCCGCCCGATCTGTTGGATAATATTGGGCTGAATGCCCTCGGTGGGTTCGTCCAACAGCAACAGTTTGGGCCGTGTGATTAGCGCCCGTGCGATGGCCAGTTGTTGTTGCTGCCCGCCAGATAAATCCCCGCCACGACGGGTTTTCATTTCTTTTAAAACCGGAAACAGCTCGAATATTTCGTCGGGCACACGGCGCTCTTTGGTGGGCAAACAGTTGAACCCTGTTTCAAGGTTTTCTTGCACCGTAAGCAGTGGAAATATTTCACGCCCCTGCGCGACATAACCGACACCTTTGTGGGCCAACACATGTGCTGGTAAAACCCCCAGCGCTTCGCCATCCAGCACCACATCGCCACCACTGCGCGGATGACTGCCCGAGATCGCCTTGATCAGGCTGGTTTTGCCAACCCCGTTGGTGCCCATAACGCAAGTGATTTGCCCAACCGCGGCGCTCATCGAGACCCCGTTCAGAATTTGAGAATGACCATAATGCAGCGTCAAGTCTTTGATGTTTAACATATTCTATCGCCCCAAATAAACGTCGATGACGTCTTGGTTGGCCGTCACATGATCAAGGCTGCCTTCGGCCAATACCGACCCTTCGTGCAAAACCGTGACCTTGCAGCCAAGCCGACGCACGAATTCCATGTCATGTTCCACCACCACCACGGCGCGGGTTTTGGCGGCTTCAACCAGAATATTGGTGGTATGTTCGCGCTCTGCGGGGGTCATGCCCGCGGCGGGTTCATCGACCAGCAACAGGCGTGGTTCCTGGGCCAGCAACATGCCGATTTCCAGCCATTGCTTTTGCCCATGGCTCAGCTCGCCCGATTTGCGCAGCAAGGCGTCAGTTAGACCAATTTCAGCCGCCAGTGCATCGACCCGTTCAAGATCGGCCTTGCGGGGTTTATAGAACAACACCCGAAATGGGCCGCGCTGGTTTTTCAGGGACATCAGCAGGTTTTCCTGCACGGTTTGGTCCTCGAACACGGTGGGTTTTTGGAACTTGCGCCCAACACCTTCACGGGCGATGCGGGCCTCGGACAGACCCAACAGGGATATGCTTTTGTCGCCCCACAGGATATAGCCCTCATCCGGTTTGGTTTTGCCGGTGACGATGTCCATAAAGGTGGTTTTGCCCGCGCCATTGGGGCCGATGATCGCCCGCATCTCGGCCTTGGCAATCTGAAACGACAGGTTGTTGATGGCGCGAAATCCATCAAAACTAACCGAAACGCCTGAAACTTCGAGGAGGGTGCTCATTCGCTTGCCTCCCGTTCGCGCAGGGCGCCTGCGTCTGGCCCCAAATCGGCCCCGTGGCGGTTGGGGCTGGTGCGGTTGCTGATCAAATCGAACAACCCGCCGATGCCTTTGGGCGCATAAAGCGTGATCAAAACAAACGACAAGCCAAGCGCGATCAGCCACCAGTCAACCCATTTCAAAGTGTAGATTCCCAGTGGAATGTCGGGGGCACGCCCGCCGGTGAACCACGACGACAAAAGGCTGACTAACGCAGCCCCGATCACCGCGCCATAAAGCCGCCCTCGTCCGCCAATCGCCACCCAAACTGCCAGATAGATCGACGCGATTGGGGCGATCTCGGCCGGATTGATAATGCCCGCTTGCGGATAATACAGCGCGCCTGCGATGCCCGCCATGCAGGCGGTGCCGGTGAACAGCACCAGTTTGTAGTTTTCAACCGAGTAGCCCAAAAACCGCACGCGGGCCTCGTTATCGCGGATGCCGCGCAGCACCGAGCCGAATTTGCCCGACACCACC
>Ga0209633_10004940_pt1 | contig 11846 bp, 12 predicted proteins | sample Cruoilmetagenom1_FD_187290 | JGI IMG/M metagenome (GOLD analysis project Ga0209633, IMG submission 187290) | Oil polluted marine microbial communities from Coal Oil Point, Santa Barbara, California, USA - Sample 1 (SPAdes) (version 2) | ecosystem: Environmental > Aquatic > Marine > Oil seeps ... | reverse complement strand
ATTTTCTTTTCTGGATCTATAAAAAATACTGCACGCACAGCCGCTGTTTCGCTTTCATTCGGTTGTAACATGCCATATAATTTAGATACTTTCATATCAATGTCTGCGATGATTGGAAAATCAAAATATACTCCTGTATTCTCTCTTACATTTTGAACCCACCCTAAATGAGCATGGATGCTATCAATACTTAAACCTAACAGTTCGGTATTTAGGGCATCAAACTCTCCTTTTCTTTTAGCAAATCCACTCATCTCCGTTGTACAGACTGGTGTAAAATCTGCAGGGTGCGAGAACATAACTATCCATTTATCCTTGGCGAAATCAGACATTTTGATTTTTCCTTTTGTTGTAACCGCTTCGAAATCAGGAGCATTATCTCCAATTCTTGGCATTGTAATAATTTCTTGTTTTTCAGAATTAATTTCCATGATTATAGTTTTTAATTATTAATTTATAATTTTTGATAAAATTAAACTATTATACATATTCCGAAAGCAACCTGAGTTACACTACATAATTTAAATAATCCCTATAACGTAGTAACGTCATACTATAAACTAAAAAAGAGATGAAAATTAAATTTTCATCTCTTTTTTATTTTGAATAATACTTTGTTATTTAAACATCGATTCCTTTCATCATTTTATTCCAATATAAATGAGGGAGCAGATATTTTTTTAGAATCCACAATCTCCAATGTTCTTTAGAGGAGTCATTAATCATCAATGGGACTTGTTTCAATTTAGGGTCTGGAGTGAAATTTTTACTATAGTCAAACTCAGCCAACACCATTTTACCATAACCTGTTACTAATGGGCATGAAGAATAGCCATTATATGCTTTTTCGGTTAAAGAATCTGTACTCATTAATTGTAACACATTAGCTACTACAACTGGAACTTGTTTCCGTATTGCAGCACCTGTTTTTGCAGTTGGTAATTGGGCCGTATCTCCCAAACCAAAAATATTTGCATACTTTGTATGTTGCATGGTCTTCTCATTAACTGACAACCATCCTTCTGGCGTAGAAAGGAGGGAATTTGCTATAAATTTCGGTGAAGCTTGAGGTGGAGCTAAATGCATCATATCAAAGTGAATTCCAAAACGATTTCCTTCTTTCGTTACTTTAGTATCTTTATAGTTATATTGAATTGATTCATCCAGTTTTTTTCCCTCATTATCTCCTGACATGACTACACAACCTCCTGCCTCAATATCCTTCGCCAGTTCATACCAAGCAATTTTCTTATCTCCGTCAACTTTAACCAATTTATGATGAAACCTTACATTTATATCTTTACGATCAATAACCTTCATCAAGGTTTTCGCAATTGGCTTTACCGCAAATATCACAGCCCCAGGGATTGCAAATACTATATCTGTATTATCTCGAACACCACTCTTTCTATAATGGTCTTCTGCCAGATACATTATTTTTTGTGGAGCACCACCACATTTAATAGGTGTTGTGGGTTGCGTGAATAATGCTGTTCCGCCTTTAAAATTTTTCAAGACTTCCCAAGTGTGTTTTGGGTTTGTATAATTACTACAAACGACACCTTTATCCATAGCTTCGGTTAGACCTTCTACAAGTTCGGGTGCCATCCTTAAACCGGGACAAACTACTAAATAGTCATATGTCAGTTCGGTACCTTCTTTCGTAGTAACTTTATTATTCTCGGGGTCAAATTTGTCAGCAAATTCTTTAATCCATTTTACGCCTTTAGGAATTAAAGAAGACATACGCCGCCCTGTTTTTTCAAAATTATAAGTATTTGCTCCTACCAATGTCCAGGCTGGTTGGTAATAATGAGTCTCTGCAGGTTCAATTAACCCTATGTCTAATTTAGAGTTCTTTTTTCTCATTTGAGAGGCCACCATGATACCAGCAGTACCGCCACCAATAATGAGTACTTGATGATGTTTTGACATTTTAATTGATTATTTTAGTTAGTTCTATCTCAAAATATAGGGTAAACATAGAAAATAAATGTAACAAATTTTACATTAATCTCCTATGTCTCTGAATATAAATAGGTTAGGATTATTTTGATTTCAGAGTTTTAATTCCCGTCATTAGCCATATTGGACAAGTACTTGTCAATGCTGTGAGCACCATAATACCAGCAACAGCATATAGTACATAATCCCAAGGACTTTCTACTTTGCCTGTATATGCAGCCCAAATAGCAACAACAGCAATTAAAAATCGAACAATTTTATCTAAACTTCCTACATTTTTTTTCATGACTTTCTTAAATTTATTAATATATTAGAATCAATAAAGCAAACATATAAATTGTAATTTACCAAATGAGTGACAGTTGTCACATACGATGAATCTCAAATTATGACGCTAAAAGAATTACAAGGTCAGCTAGGGAATACTGATATCTATTTGATAGACCAAATATTAAAAGAACGCTATCATAATTCAGCAACAATCCTCGACGCCGGGAGTGGAAACGGAAGAAATTTACAATGGTTTTACAATTCTAAATTCGATATTTGGGCGATTGATAAATCAGATGATCGTATTACCCATGTCAAGGAACAATATCCTTTGATTTCAGATAATTGTATAAAGGTGGGATTACAAAACCTTCCTTTTGAGAATAATTTCTTCAACCATATTATTTGTTCTGCAGTACTTCATTTTGCCAAGGATAAAAATGATTTTATGTTAATGTTTAATGAATTGATAAGGGTTCTAAAACCGAAAGGCTCACTTTTTATTAGGACAGCATCGATTATAAGTATAGAACATAAAATCTCTCATATTGGGGACGGAATTTATCAGTTAAGTGATAATACGCAACGATATTTAACAGATAAAAAAGAGATCAAGCATTTAGTAAAATCAAATAACTTACATTTCTTAGAACCTATAAAAACAGTTAATGTTGATGATATAAGAGCAATGACAACACTAGTACTTCAAAAAAACTAATCTTTTAATAGTTCAATACTCCCTTTTTTTATTGTTAGGGCATTTGCGTGTTCGAGTTTCTTTAATAATCTTGAAATAACTTCCCTTGAAGAACCTAATTCTTGAGCAATTTGTTGATGAGTAGTATAAATAATTTTACTTTTCTTAAGTTTTGATTCTTTTTTAAGGTATTCAAATAATCGTTTTTCTTTATTTGAAAAAGTTAAGATCTCAATGACATTGAGTAATTCTTCAAACTTCAAATTAAATAAATCATAAATAAATTCGTTCCATCTTGGGTATTTTTTAGCAATAGCTAGCACTTTTGCTGCAGGAATAACAATGATCTCGGCATCCTTTTCGATAACAGCTTTCACTTGACTCACTCCTTGTTTCATCAATGTTGTTGTGGACATCACACAACTCTCCCCCGGTTTGATATAATATAGTAGAACTTCACTACCACTAACTTCTTCCCCTTTAAAAACTTTTACTAGACCAGATATCACTAAAGGAATTACTTTTATATATTCTCCTTGTCTAAGTATTACGGTACCTGATTTAAATGTATGAATACTACAGACAGAAATTAATTCCTCCTTGAGCTCTGGTCTACGTGCCAGTTCAGGAAAATATTGATCTAGAACCTTTGAAATCATATTCTATTTTTCTTTAAATATACTAAAAACAGTAAATTTTATTTTTCTAAAATAAAATCAGAAGCCATATTGCAATGAAGCTCTGTAGTAGATAAGAGAGGAATATCTAAACTTTTGACATCAATTAATATAGGAAGTTCTGTACATCCCAGAATAATCCCATCCGCCCCTTTTTGTTGAAGTAGTGCTATTTGCTTCATAAAAAAGTCTTTTGCTTCATTTGTAAACTTTCCTTGAGTTAATTCTTTTGAAACATAATGATGCGCTTTTTCTATATATTCCTCTTCAGGAATAATAGTTTTAATATTAAAATTTCTTTTCAATACTGACGAAATAAAATCTCCTTTCATCGTTGGTTTATTTCCTAAGAGTCCAAGAGTTTGGAGGCCCAATCTGGAAGCTTCCTTCCCTGTGGCATCGGTGATGTGTAAAATCGGAATACCTATTTTTGGTTGGACATATGAATAAATCATATGTGGCGTATTGGCACATATAACGATTGCTTTAGCACCAGCCTGTTCTAATTTTGCTGCAACTTTAAGGTATTTAGTATTGATCTTTTCTTTATTTTGCTCTCGCATCAATTCAATATTGATGCTATAAAGTATCAATTCTGGATTCCCTTGTGTACCAATTTCACGACCTACCATTTCATTAATAAGCCTATAATAAACGATCGTGGAATGCCAAGAAGTACCACCTATTAATCCTATTGTTCTCATAATTATTCTCTTATTAAGAATTGTCCTTTTGTTTTTAACCTTAAAAGTAGCATAAAATAAAGCATCTTTAAATATTGTTTTCGAATAAGTTTAGATGAATTTATCTATTTCAAAATGTCGAAAATTTAAATCAAATAAATTTTAATACTATTATATGATCAATACAACAGGATATGAATAATCACTTTTAATTTCATTTAAAAAACGCCAGCTCTAACTTATGATTTGTTATCTGGAAGATCTTTACTATAATTAAAAAACACATTCGCCCAAATAATTTTTGAAAGAGCATACAGTAAGGGAGACAACCCTAAAAGGGATAAGGTAATAACAACTATTAGCATAATTGGGCCACTCTCTGGCATAAAAATCGACATTAGAGCCCAAACAACAATGAATAAACCAACACTAAGACCATACGTCACATAATACGATCCTTGATAAAAACCGGGCTCTATTGAATATTTGATATTGCATTCAGGACACTGCTCCTTTACTTGACCCATGGTAGAATATTTATATGGATGTCCTTCAAAGAAATTTCCTTCTTGACAATTTGGACATTTCATTTTTAATACACTATATGCTTTCGAGCCTTTACTTAACATTTACTATAATTTGGTTTGCCAAAAATAAGCCGAGATAAAATGCCAAACAGTAACATAGGTTACTTAATTACTTGAAAACTTCGATTAGCTTTGAATTTTGAATTTAGAGTTTTATAATTAGTTTGTTTTGAAAAATAATTCGTTAAGGTTTAATTAAATAGTAATATCATGAAAAAAATATCAATTATTATTTTAGGTTTTTTAGTTCTAACATCATCCTGTTCCACCACGAAATTTATCCATACATGGAAAAACCCAGAAACAACTTCTTTCAAACCAAAAAAACTATTAGTGGTTGGAATGACGAACAAGTTTGCTGCACGTAAGATATTTGAAGAAGAGTTACAAAAAGAGTTTTCTGCACGTAATATTAATACAACTAAAGGTGCTACTATCATTAACCAAACTTTTACGAACTCAAAAAAAAATGAAGAAGAAATTGACAATATGATTAAAAAAGTATCAGACAATGGTTTTGATACTATTCTAATCACGGCTTTAAAAGGAATTGATGAAAGACAGAATTATGCAATGAATTATGACAGGAATGATTACGACACTGACGGATTCAAACAATACTATTCAAGATCTCAAGATATTTATCACAATTCTACTTATTATGATACTTACAAAGTCTATCGTGTTGAGACGTCTATCTATAAGATTAATGAGAGCGAAAACAAATCACTTATATGGGTTGGCTCATTAGAACTGGTGAATCCTAAAACAATTACTACGACAGTTAAAGGTCATGTGGTGAGTATTATAAAACAGCTTGAACGTGAAGGGTTGATTAAAAAATTATAGCTTTAATATAATTCAATACAATCTGAAAGCATTATTTTTTGTGTTCTAAATTGAATTGGAGTTGATTTTAAATTTTTGAAATTAAATTTGATTTTCAAAAAGAACATCACCTAAAAAATGGGGTAAGAATCATCTCATAAATTAATTTCAGAAATCCAGGATTTAGAAATGTATTTCCTTCATAGAACATTTTTTAAAGTTAAGCGGCTAACATTCTTATTTTATAGATTTGAAGCTACTGATTCAAATGTTTTCAAAATGATAATTATCATTTTATTACTAACATTAAGTCCTTAAATTAATACCATAACTTCTTTCAATAACTTTAAAAATATGAATTATGTCTTTATTCAAATTTAACAACCGATCTCCCTGAAATACAGCCAGATTAATAATTTTTTATTAAATCTTGATGATGTTGGACAAGAGGAAAATAATTGATTTACTTCCTGTCTTAAATAAATCTAAAAATCCGAATTAAAAATGAAACAAAAAATTAAAAAAAATTGGTACGGTCGGTCAAAAAGTGGTGAAGAATTATATGATGATTCTAAATCCTGGATTTCTGAAATCAATTTTATTCAAGATGAAATGCGTTTTTGTAACAAAATGTTGAGTTCTAATTATGCTAATTTATTAGATACTGGTTTGAATAAAGAAATTAAGTTTTTTACAAAACAAATAGTAAGTCAAAAAAAAATTGGTAGTACCTTAAATCAGCTAATAAAAGATCATAAAAAAAATCTTTTTAAATTAATTGAAAATAAAACTGATAAGAGCAATGTACATTTTTTTGAAGTACATAAAAAATTGGAGAAAGAAATAGAATCACATCTTAGAACATATAAAGATCTTAAAAAACAAATTTATCAAACTCTAGATAAACTGATGACGAAGAAAGCTCAAAAAAAATTGGGTTAGTACAATTCAGAAACAACATTTACAAAGGGGAAATAAATTAAAAAAAAAGGGGAATTTAAATCATGAAGAAAATACTATTACCCACAGACTTTTCAGAAAATGCTTTAAATGCTATAAATTATGCTCTTGAACTATTCAAAGAAGAAAACTGCACTTTTTATTTCCTGAACACCTTTAGTCCTGCAATTTATAGTTATGAATATCAAATAGCGAATAATATTTATATGAGTGATGTTATTCGTGAAATTAAAATAAAATCAGAAAGTAAGCTTACGAAAATTTTGAATGAGGCTAAAAAGAAGTTCAACAACCCTAAACATGAATTTGTAATTATAGCCGCTTATAACAGGTTATATAATGAAATCAAAAATCTTACTACAGAACATAATTTTGATCTAATCGTTATGGGCACTAAAGGTGCATCAGGTGTAAAAGAAGTTTTATTCGGTTCTAATACTATACATATAATAAAAAAGGCAAGATGTCCGGTTATGGCCATACCTAGTGAATATGAATTCGAAAAACCTACTCAAATATTATTTCCCACAGATTATAAAATAGATTATACGGATAGACAGCTAAACTTACTCAAAATAATTGCTAAAACCTATAAATCGCAAGTACATATTTTGCATGTTTCCAGGGGCAAAGGTCATTCAGAAACGAAAAAAATAAATGAAGATAAATTGAATGAACTTTTAACCGACATAAGTGACGCCTATTATACATTTGAATATCAAGAAATACCAGAAGCAATAAGAGAATTTATGGAACTAAATGAGGCCCATTTAATAATGATGATAAACAATGAGCATACATTTTTTGAAAATTTATTTATCAAACCCGTGATTCATCAAATCGGTTTTCATTTAGTTGTGCCATTTTTAGTTATTCCTTCTAAATTATAATTTTTTAATACTAACAAAATCAACATTGTGATTGAAACTAGAAAATAGATAAATCGTATAATAGTTAAAACTTTAAAAGGCGAAAAAGTCTTCATACAAATTCATCACTGGGTATAGGACGAACTAAAAGAACAGTTGGTTTATCTTCAAAAAAGCATCTTGAGATACATCAATATATTTCAACATAAGAAACATTCCAGATAAAATTAGAACTAATTAGTATAAAACAATTTATTACAAAATTTAAAGAATATCAGAATAAGAATTAACTTCTAGCACATGTAAGTAAGTATTTAAATAAAAAAGACAGAAAAAACTTAAATTATTTATCTAAATTGATAAGTTGGAAAAATAATTCGTTTTATAACACAAACGAGTAAGCTGACAATTGTCATGTTATCTTCAGATTTACCTTCTTATTTTTAAGTCCTTAAATATGGAGTATGAAAAGAAAAGTGTTACTACTTACTGATTTTTCTAAAAACGCATTGAACGCTATCTATTATGCGATGGAGTTATACAAAAATGAGACCTGTAATTTCTATATTTTAAATGCCTTCTCTACGGTTAATTATCATCTTATTGACGCCTTTAGAAAGGCTAAACCTGGTGAAAAACATTATGAAAATGCCAAATCAAAATCAGAAAAAGGCTTGGCTAAAGTTCTAGAAAAGGTATCTTCCAAAGATCAAGATAATCCAAAACATAACTTTAAAACAATTTCAAATTTCAATACTGTTTTGAAAGCTGTAAAAAATGTAGTTGAGGAAAAGGATATAGAAGTTGTGATTATGGGAACAAAAGGAGAAACTAATACTGCATCTAAAGTTTATGGAACAAATGCTATAAATGTTATGGAAAAGGCAAGAAATTGTCCTGTTCTGGTTATTCCTGAAGATACCGAGCATATGGCTCCTAAAGAAATCATATTTCCAACTAATTTCAAAACAAACTTTAAAAGAAGAGAGCTTAACTATTTAATTGATTTAGTAAAGGGAAATAATTCCATGGTAAGAGTTTTACATATTTCCCCTGAAAATGAATTAGATGATGTTCAAATTGCCAATAAGAAGTCATTGGAAGAATATTTTGAAGATATAATCTACTCCTTTCATTTTCTACATAAAGGTCACATTGGGTCGGCTATTTCCATTTTTGCAGAAAGTAGAAAAAGTGATATGGTTGCATTTATAAACAGAAAACATTTGTTCTTTGATAGTATCCTTACAGAACCCCTTGTAAAATATCTGGGCAATCACTCAAAAATTCCAACCTTGATTCTACACGATTTGAAGAATTAGAAAATATCTGGTAGATATTTTTAGCTAAATACGATTTGAACCTATCATATATTAACTTGTGGTATCCAATTCTAATCATCCTTTGGATAATTTGTATTTATATAGCCTAGAATATATTCACCTACTCCACTTTTTGCCTAAGTCAAAGTTTTATGAGGTTAATTATTTAATTAGAATATTTTTGTATATTTGTTAACTAAATGGTTAAACCATACAGTTAACATGAAAAAAACAAAAGATAAAAATACTGAAGAACAAATACTAGATGCTGCAAAAAATGTATTTCAGACTAAGGGAATGGATGGTACACGTATGCAAGAAATTGCAGATAAAGCTGGTATTAACAAAGCTATGCTGCACTATTATTACAGAAGTAAACAATTGCTTTTCGAAGCTGTTTTTAAAAACGCATTCTCATTGCTAGCTCCTCAATTAAATACTATTTTAAATGATGATTCTTCAATTGAAGACAAAGTGAAAAACTTTACTTCAAACTATATATCGTTTATTATAAAGCATCCTTATTTGCCAAATTTTATTATTCAAGAACTTAATAGGAACCAGGATTTTGTTTTAAGACTTAAGGACAACAAAGGATTTCCAAATCTTGATAAATTCAAGAAACAGGTTGCCAACGAAATTGAAAAAGGTTTCATAAAACCAATAAGTGCCGAACAATTATTTATCAATATCCTCGCACTCAACATCTTTCCTTTTGTCGCTAAACCTCTAATTATGGCATTTACAAATACTGATAAAAAAGCCTACAAACAGCTTTTGGAAGACCGAAAAACCGAAGTAGCCAATTTTATAATCAATTCTATAAAGAACACATAAAATGAAACGATTAGTAGTCCTAATAATGACCATAATAACACTTCCAAGCATTGCACAGCAAAGCATCACATTGAAAGAATGTTACAATTTAGTAGTTAAAAATTATCCAATGGCCAAACAGGCTCTTCTTTTAGATAAACAGAATCAATTAGATGCTGAAGTTATTGCTAGTACAAAAATGCCTCAATTCAATCTGGATGCACAAGCAACCTATCAGTCTGATGTGATCGAGATCCCAATTCCTAATTCAACTATTGAACCTTTAAATGAGGATCAATATCGCGCGACACTTTCTGTTAATCAGCTTATTTATAATGGAGGACTTACGGATGCCTCGTTAAACATGAAAACTGCACAGCTTAAAACGAAACAAAAACAAGTTGAAGTCACATTATATCAATTAAGACAACGGATAAACCAATTGTATTTTTCTATTTTACTAACGCAAGAATCAGATGCATTATTAAAAGTAAAACAAGCGCAACTAAACGCTAAGCTAAAAGAAATAAAATCAGGCATTAAATATGGTATGATATTACCTTCTTCAGATAAAATATTAGAAGCCGAATTATTAAAAATAAACCAACAGTTTCAAGAACTAAAAATCAATAAAATAGCACTCATTGAAACGCTTTCCAGCCTTATTGGTGAATCGTTAGACGCCACTACACTTTTTCAAAGCCCTCTTATAGAAATACAATTACAAAAAGAGTTATACAGACCAGAACTAGAATTATTTCAATCTAAAAAAGAAGAAATAGAAAGCTCCGAAGTTTTGGTTTCTAAGCAAAATTCACCAAAACTTTTCGGTTTTGCAACAGGTGGATATGGCAATCCAGGACTAAATATGCTCGACAATTCGTTTCAACCATTTTATACAGTTGGTTTTAAATTAAATTGGAATGTTTTTGATTGGAATACCAATAAAAATAAACGAAAATCTTTAGCAATCACTAAAGATATTGTGGACAATGAAATCGAAACTTTTAAATTGAATACCAATATAGAACTCAACAAACAACAAAAAGAGATTGAGAAAGTCGAAATAATTATTGCTTCTGATATTGAGATTATCAATCTTAGGAAAGAAGTATTGCAAACTGCAGACTCTCAACTTAAAAATGGTGTCATTACATCGTCAGCATACATCACAGAACTCACCAATTTATATGTAGATGAAAATACGTTGATTAGGCATAAAATTCAGTTACAACTCGCTAAAGCAAATTACAATGTCATTAAAGGACAATAAATACTTACAAATGAAAAAATACAACTATATATTAGGACTAAGTGTTATCGTAGCAGGCTTATTTTCCTGTAGTGATTCCAACGGAAAAGCAGATGGTTATGGTAATTTTGAAGCTACTGAAATAACTATTTCTGCGGAAAATAATGGAAAACTAATGCTGTTTAATGTCAACGAAGGCGATGCATTAGAAAAAAATACATTTATAGGTTATATCGATACCATTCCGTTGGCTCTAAGGCGTGAGCAATTACAAGTATCTAAGGCTGTGATAAGCTCAAAATCTAAGGGTGTATTATCACAAATTGATGTGCTAAATGCCAAGCTAAAAACGGCAAACATGAATAAAACCAGAATTGAAAATTTAATCAAAGATAAGGCAGGGACACAAAAACAATTAGATGATGTGCAAGGCGAAATTGATGTTGCAAAACAGCAAATCAGAAGTATTGAAATTCAAAATGCACCTGTAGTTAATGAGCTAAAAAGTATTGATGTACAGCTGAAGCAAGTTGACGATCAAATCCAAAAAAGTAAAATTATTAATCCTGTAAACGGAACAGTCTTAACAAAATATGCTGAGCCAAACGAAATTACTGCATTTGGTAAACCACTTTATAAAATAGCCAATTTAAGCACGATGCAATTACGTGTATATATTAGTGAACCCCAACTAGCAAATCTAAAAATCGGTCAGGAAGTCACTCTAAAGATTGATGATGCAGATACTATGAAAAGCTTCATTGGCACTATTAGTTGGATTGCTTCGGAAGCCGAATTCACACCAAAAATTATTCAAACCAAAGAAGAACGTGTTGCTTTAGTCTATGCAGTAAAAATAGATATAATCAATGACGGAAGCTTAAAAATTGGTAAGCCGGCAGAAATGTGGATTGAAAATT
>Ga0209633_10004939_pt1 | contig 11847 bp, 12 predicted proteins | sample Cruoilmetagenom1_FD_187290 | JGI IMG/M metagenome (GOLD analysis project Ga0209633, IMG submission 187290) | Oil polluted marine microbial communities from Coal Oil Point, Santa Barbara, California, USA - Sample 1 (SPAdes) (version 2) | ecosystem: Environmental > Aquatic > Marine > Oil seeps ... | reverse complement strand
GATCGATGGCCGCGGCGGCCAGACTGCCGGTCGCTTGGGCGATGGGTCGGTCGATTTTGGCACGATCGGAACCGCCACTTACCGGGTCGGCGAGCTCGATCACGGTTGCCGCCGATATATCGTCAAGATGAAGGGCCATCGCGGCCGCCGATGGATGGGCCGCTGCCAAGCCCAATGCCATGGCCCGGTGGCCGGTCAGCAGCAACATAGGCGCCGCCCCGGCCAGCGCCGCAAGGCGCGCAAGGGCCGGATCGTTGGCCTGTTCCGCCGCCAGAATCAAGGCGCTCTCGCCGGGCGCATGCAGCAGCACCGGCATGCCACGGCGCAGATCGGCCATGGCCCGTGCCACGGCCTGTAGCACCGCCCCATCGGCGACTTTCTGACTGACAAGCGGTTTCAGCATAATTCTTGGCTACTCTAGGACCTTGTCGTACGAGAGTCACCGCCGGCCGGTCAGGCCGGGGTGCGGCGGGTATCCAACTGTCCTATAAGATGGGGTCCCAGCCCCGAGGGGACAACGGCTTGGCTGTGCCGGTGACGCCAAATAAGAGGGAAAAATGCCATGCCGCAAGGCCTTTATAGGGGGATGGACCGGGCCGCAATCGACCGCCAGATGAACCTGCGCGCGCGCTGGCCGGAGCATGCCGAGTACTTGGCTCGCTGGGCGGTGGATAGCGCCGAGGTGCGGCGGCGATTGGATGGTCATCTGGACTTGGCCTATGGCGATACGGCTGGCGAGAGGCTGGATTTGTTTCTACCGCGGCCAGGGCCAAGCCAGCCACCGCTGCTTGTCTTCATTCATGGAGGGTACTGGCAGAGTCTGGATAAGGGTGACTTCAGCTATCTGGCCCCGCCGTTCCTGGAGGCTGGTATCGCCTTCGCCTCCCTCAACTACGATTTGGCGCCAAGTGTGACGGTCACCGAAATCGTCGGCCAGATCCGCCGGGCTATCCCGTGGCTGGCGCGGCATGCCGAGACGTATGGCTTCGATGGCGAGAGGATTTACGTCGCCGGGCATTCCGCGGGAGGTCACCTGGCCGTCATGGCCCTGATCACCGATTGGGCCGGCGAGGATGCCGGCGAGGATGCCGTTGATCCGATTAAAGGCGCGTGCTCGATCTCCGGGGTTTACGAGCTTGAGGCCGTCCGTCAAAGCTACCACCAGGATATTCTCAACCTCGATGCCGCCGCGACGCGGACGATGAGCCCGGCTCGTTTGACGCCAGAACGGGCTCGGCCACTGATCCTGGCGGTGGGGGGTGATGAAACCGAGGAATTCCTGCGCCAACAGGAGGAATTGGCCGCGGCTTGGCGGGCCCGGGATCTGGCGGTGCAGGTTGTCGATTTGCCGGGCCGACACCATTTCTCGGCTGTCGATGCCCTCGGTGACGCCACGCATCCGCTGTTTGGCGCGGTCCAGGAGATGATCGGCGGCACGTAAACCGGCGGCCCCGGCTTGAACCGGTTTCGCGCCAGTGTTATCTCAAGATAAAACAAGTCTCGAAAAAAGGGGCGGCGCAAATCCCCCCCAAAAAAAGGGGGTATCGGGAAGCGGAGCGCAATGATCGCAGGGACGGCGAAAAAAGTACTGCTGGTCGATGACGACGAGGCCTTGCGCCAGTCGCTGGGCGAACAGCTACGCTTGCACGAAGAGTTTGCGACGATCGAGACCGGGACCGGCGGGCAGGCCATCGAGCTGGCCAAAGCGGAATATTTCGATGCGATTCTGTTGGACGTCGGACTGCCCGACATGGATGGACGCGAGGTCTGCCGCCTGCTCCGGCGCAGCGGCGTTAAATCGCCCATCATTATGCTCACGGCAGCGCAGACCGATGCCGATACCATTCTCGGGCTTGATTCCGGCGCCAACGATTACGTGGCCAAGCCGTTCCGCCTGTCCGTACTCCTCGCCCGCCTGCGGGCTCAGCTGCGCCAGCACGAGCAAAGCGAGGACGCGGTTTTCACCATCGGTCCCTATACCTTCCGGCCGAGCGCCAAGTTGCTTACCCACGGTGAAAGTAAGAAAAAAGTACGCCTGACCGAGAAAGAAACCTCGATCTTGAAATATTTGTATCGCAGCGGGGCCAATGTGGTCGGCCGCGATACGCTGCTTGGCGAGGTCTGGGGTTATAACGCCGGGGTGACCACCCATACCCTGGAGACGCATGTCTATCGGTTGCGCCAAAAAATCGAGGCCGATCCGTCGAATGCCCAGCTTTTGGTGACGGAACCCGGTGGCTACCGGCTGGTTCCGTAACGCGCGCCGCCCAAGGCGACGGCTAGCCAGACACACACACCCAAGCCAACGGTTGTCGCGGTGCCGAAGATGGGTGTCGCGACATCCCAGTTGCCGCTGCTCTTGAAGGCCAGCGCCAAAAGCACCGGGCCGACAAGAACCCCCAAATTGCGGCCCGTCATGATGATTCCAAAAGCCGACGCCGGTGGCCGGCCCGACCCGGCCAGCAGGCTCGGTACGGCAAAAAGACAGGTCGGAACGATCCCGGCGCCGATGCCGTAAACGACCAGCGAGATGACGCCGCCAAGGCCGCCGCCGGTGACCGGGATTAGCCACCACACAGCGGCCTGCGAGGCCATGCCGAGCGCGAGCAGCGGTCCCAGCGGAACGCCGGCGCGCAGGACCATGGCGAAAACCAGATTGGTGACGATCAAGGTCACGACCGGCACCGTGTACCCGACGACGGCAAGCGATGGCGACAAGCCGTGAACCTCCACCAGGTACTGGGGCAGCCAGGTCATGTAGGCATAGTACTGACCGGAAAAGATCATGAAGGCACCGGCGGCCAGGATGAGATTGCCGGTTTGTTGCGGAGCTGGTTTTCGCCCGCCTGCCGTCCGCGGCGAGGCGAAGGCGATGGCATGCCGGCTGTGCAGTGCGGCGGTCCAGAGGGCCAGCATCAATGCCCCGGCAATGCCCAGCCACCACAGTGCCTGCCAACCCGGTCCGGCGAAGGCAGCCGGCGCTGCCGCGGTGGCGCCAAGCTGTCCGATGGGAATCCAACTGGCACTCAACCCGGCGACGAGGGGCAACTGGCGGGCGGTGGCATTCGCGTTCGCCAATACCGGCCCGGCAATGGCTAGAACGGCAAATCCGATGCCTTCCAAACCACGCCCGGCAAGCACGATCCAACCGTTTTCGGGTGCCATCAGGTTTACGGCAGTGCCGATGACCATGAGGGCGAGAGCCGTCAGAATCGGCGCTAGAACACCAATACGTTCGAGCATTCGCGCCAACGGCAACGAGAGAAGCAGACCGGCAGCCGCATAGACGGACATGAAACCGCCGGCCAATGCCCGGTCATACCCGTAAGTCTGAAGCAGCAGCGGCAGGGCTGGCGGTAACTTGAACTGCTGGTAGGCGGCGTAATAGGCGAGACAAAGGCCAAACGCGATCCCCGTCCAAGTGCTGCGGCTGGCAGTCATGGCTCTCGCAATCAATTATAGTTGTGGCAAATGTAGCTGTGGCAATGTGGATGCAGGGCCCCGCCGGCCCTGCCGGGACGCAGTCTGGCGCAGGCGCGGCGGTCCGGCAACGGGAAACGTGGTCCGCGTGAACCGGCCATATCGGAGTGCCGGTAAGGTTTCCGTCGGCGCCGGAACCCGGTTATGCTAGGCCTGAGAAGCGGCCGGTTGAACGCCGGCCAAGTCTGGCGATCTAGGGGACAACTCTTGGCCAAGGCCGGGGATTTTAGCGTTCGGTTTTGGGGCGTCCGCGGGTCCGTCGCGTGCGCCGGCGATCAGCACCACAAGTATGGTGGCAACACCTCATGCCTCGAGGTTCGCTGCGGCGAGCACCTGCTGGTATTCGATGCCGGCACCGGCATACGCGCCCTTGGTGAGCGCCTGGTGTCGGAGGGCACGCTGCGGGGCGATCTTTTTCTGACCCATACCCATCTGGACCACATCATCGGCTTGCCTTTCTTTGCCCCGTTGTTCGATCCGGAAGCCCGCTTTCGTCTATGGGCCGGGCACTTGCAGCCGGACCTGACTCTCCTCGATGCTCTATCCAAATTCATGGCAGCACCTCTTTTTCCGGTGCCGCCGCAGATTTTCACCGGCAATGTTTCGTTTCACGATTTCGTTGCCGGCGAGACCCTGGAGCCGCAGCCGGGTGTGCGTTTGCGCACGGCGGCGCTGAATCATCCCAACGGTGCTACCGGGTACCGGATCGAATACAACGGCCGGGCGATTTGCTATGTCACCGATACCGAGCACGTTGAAGGTACGCTCGACCAAAACGTCCTCGATCTCATCCAGGGCGCCGACATCGTCATCTATGATGCTAGCTACACCGATGCCGAGTACCCCAAGTATAAAACCTGGGGGCATTCGACGTGGCAGGAAGGTGTGCGCCTGTGCGATCGCGCGGATGTAGAGCTGTTGGTGCTCTTTCATCACGACCCCTCGCATGATGACAAGACCATGGACCAGATTGCCAAGGAAGCCGCAAAGGCACGGCCAGGCACGGTGGTGGCCCGCGAGGGAATGGTCTTGCGCCCATGACCGTACCGGTGCCGTTTCCGGCGGCGCTGGCCCGCGGCCCCCGTCGGCGCCTGTGGTTGGGGCTTCTGACCATCCTTGGCCTATCTCAGCGCGGCTTTTTCATTCCGCATCGTCACGCCGACGCGCGACCGGCGGCCGGCGGCCGGTTGCCTTACGCCGCCATCGATACGTTGCTGGCCAAGTGCGAGCCGCAGTTTCGCGAGGTCTTGCGTTGGCTGGATGCGGTAGCGGCGGACCTTGGCCGCATTGGTGCCGAGCCGGCCGGCTATGACGGCCCGGCGCCGCGCTGGGAGCAAAGCTGGTTTCCGCGCCTCGATGCGGCGGTTGCCTACACGTTTGTGCGACGTTTCGCGCCACGGCGTATCATCGAAGTCGGGTCCGGCCACTCCACCCGCTTTGTTGCGCGTGCCGTCGCCGACGGCAATTTGACGTGCCGCATTACCGCTATCGATCCAGCGCCGCGGGCTGACATCTCGAAACTGTGGATCGATCTGCGCCGGCAGCGTGTGCAAGACCTGGCGCCGGAGGAAGTGGCCGATTTGCAGGCCGGTGATTTTCTCATCATCGATTCCAGCCATGTTTTGATGCCCGGTAGCGATGTGGATTTTCTGCTGGGCCGGGTGCTGCCGGCGCTGCCGGCCGGCGTTTTCGTGCACTTTCACGATATCTTTCTGCCCGACGACTACCCGGCCGCCTGGGATTGGCGTGGCTACAACGAGCAGCTTGGCGTGCTGCCGCTGCTGTGTGATGCGGGCTGGGAGGTGATGTTCGCCAGCCAGTATGTCGCAACACGTATGACCGACGCCGTGGCCGGGTCGATGGTTGCGGCCCTGCCCTTGCCATCTGATGCTCATGAATCCAGTCTTTGGCTTCGTATCCGGTAACGCGATGCTCACGGCAAGCTGACGCGACGGGAGCATTACCATGGCGTATGATCGGACCGGATCATGCGACGAGACGCAACATGGCGGTGGAGTTACGCCGGATGAAGATCGGTTGGCGGCATCGCGGCAAGAAGGCCGAACTGCCCGAGCGGGTGCGCCGCACTATCCAGGAGCAAGGCGATGCAACCGAGCGGCTGATCGGCTGGGTGCAATTCGCCGTGGTGCTGACGTTTGCGACGCTCTATGCGATCGCACCCAAAACATTTCCGGCGGAGCAGGCTTTTCAACCGGTGCCGTGGGCCATCGGCGCCTATACGGTATTTACCCTGATCCGCTTGGTCCTGGCCTACCGCATCAGCTTGCCGGGATGGTTCCTGCTCGTCTCCATCGTCATCGACATGGTTTTGCTCTTCAGTCTTATCTGGAGCTTCCACATCCAATATGTGCAACCCGCCTCATTCTATCTGAAGTCGCCGACGTTGCTTTACGTGTTCATCTTCATCGCCTTGCGGGCGCTTCGCTTTGAGGCTCGCTTTGTCATGGCGGCGGGACTGACGGCGGCGCTGGGCTGGATGGCCATGGTGGCCTATGTGATCTCCGTCGATCCGAACGACAACATGATTACGCGCAACTATGTCGAGTACATGACCTCGAATAGCATTCTGATCGGCGCGGAGTTTGACAAGATCGTCTCTATTCTGGTGGTCGCCATAATCCTCGGGGTGGCCCTGATTCGCGGCCGGGCCCTGCTGGTGCGTTCGGTTGCCGAAGGTGTCGCGGCGCAAGAGCTTTCGCGCTTTTTTGCCCCTGAGATCGCGCAGCGCATTCGTGGGTCCGATCAGGAAATTTCTGCCGGCAGCGGCGAAATTCGCGAAGCGGCGGTGGTCAATTTCGATATGCGCGGCTTTACCCGTTTGGCCGAGACCGCCAGCCCGGATCAGGTGATGGGTCTGCTGGCCGACTACCAGCACCATGTCGTGCCGGTCATCCAGGCGCATGGGGGCAGCATCGATAAGTTCCTTGGCGATGGGATCATGGCCACCTTTGGGGCGGCTCTACCGTCGACCACGTACGCTGCCGATGCCTTGCGCGCCGTCAGCGAGGCGATTGAGGAAGCCCGGCGTTGGCAAGAGGATCTGCGCGCGCGTGGCGAAGCTTGTCCGGAGGTCAACGCGGCGGTCGCCAGCGGCCGGGTCATATTCGGTGCCGTTGGCGACGAAACACGCCTTGAGTACACGGTGATCGGCGATCCGGTGAACCTGTCGGCTAAGCTGGAGCAGCACAACAAGCACCTTGGCACGCGGGCACTTTGCGATGCGGCGACCTACGAACGGGCGCTTGCCCAAGGCTATGCTCCGGTGGGCGTGCAGCGCCAAATCGCGGCCTCGCCGGTCGCCGGGGTCGGCCAAGCGGTCGATGTGGTGGTGCTAACTCCGTAGGTCAGCAGTCTCGGGATTTCGTTTCGCCAGCGAAACAAACGAAGAGCCCCACCCTGGGTCAGGCGGGGCTCTTGGTGGTCAATCGGGGAGATCGTAAACTAGGTGATTGTCCACTAGAATCGCTTCTAGTCTGTTTTCAGACATTTGGCAACATTTTTTAATGTAACGCCGCCGATCTACCCTCTTATCCACTGCAATAGCGTGTTCTCTTTAGGGGCAGGCTGGACCCTATCCTCAATCGTCCCCGCCGTTCTCATGGGCCGGCCGATCGGGACTGGGCGGCACGTTTGCGCTCGCGTCCAGGAACGTCTCCAGATCGACCGAGGAGACACGCCACTCCTTGCCGATCTTGAAGCCGCGAAGATGCCCTTTGCGCAGCCACTGGGTCACGGTTCGCTCATTGACCTGTAGGCGTGTGGCGACTTGCGGCGGTGTTAAAAGCCGATCTTTGGTCATACGACTGTCCAGTTACAGGATGCCGCTCTGACCATGCTCGAAAAGATTTAAAACGATGTTAACGGACATCAAAGGCCGAAAACGGATAGAACAGCCTAGCTCTTAGCTGGTGAATCGGCATCGACACCGAGATCGAGCAGGTTGCCCGCCGACGTCGGATCGATGGATACGCCGTTGGCTTGCGCCGCGATCGCCGCCTGGCGGACGATCTCGTCGAAACCTTCGATCGAGGACTCGAGACGCATCGATGTTCCGCCGCCGCGCAGGGTTAGTTGCAAAAATCCGCCGCTACCCTCCCGTTGCTGCCGCCGGGTCCCGTAATAGCGCAATGCCAGACGGTCGAGCGTCCGCCACGACACCGAGCGGGAAATCAAGCCGGCCGCCCGGATGCCGTCGCTGGTGATGGCCACCTGCACAAGCTGGCGCTGCACGGTGCGCAATCCGAAGACGAGGAAAAGCAGGGTGATGCCGCCAAAAACAGCGACGATCGCCGGTGCTGGCGGGACGCTGATCAACACCCCGAGGCCGACCCCCAGACCGGCGGCGGCACGCACGTAGTCGCCGATCAGCGCCCGCCGCGGATAGCGATAGACCGTCATGCCGCCCCCGCTAAGGCAGGCGCCTGGGCACCGGCCGCCCGCACGGCATCGGCAATGGCCACGAAACGCACCGCCGGGTGGGCCCGCAAGATAGCAAGCAGCCGGTCGAGAAAGTCCCAGGCCGCCGCATCGTGGGCCGCATGATGGCTGAGAATGCCGCTCGGTTCGGCGGCATCGACGGTGCCGTGACGGCGCTGCTGCAAGTGAGCGAGCAGAAGATCCAGAGCCACCGCCTCGCCGGCAAACCCGCGCGGCGCCGCCCAGCGCATCAAATCGAGATGACAATTCACCTGCACGAGGCCGGGCGCGGCAGTGGCGGTCCGGCGCGGCTCATAGGTCGAGAGGGCGCAAAAACCCAGCTTCGGCAAGCTTGGTACCAGGTTCGCGTCGATCCGGTTCCATGGCGGCACCAGAAAAGCCTGGGCCTGGGCACCGAACAGGCTGGTCATGCGCGCCTGGCCGCGCGCCAGTTCCTCGCAAACCACGTGAGGCGGTCTGTCTGCGCCCAGTTCGATCTTCTTCTCCGGCGGGCGCGCGTGATTCCGATGGGCAAAGCCGTGCTGAACCGGTGTGATGATGTCGCCGGCCGCCGCGATTCGCGCCGCTAGCGCCTGGGAGGCGCGCGCCGGAATGACCGCGAGAGCCAAGGGGACCGCGTGTTGTGCCGACAGGCCGAGCAGACGCTCGAAAGCCGGGGTCGGCTCCACCGCATCGTCGTCCCGCCACCAAACGGTCGCGCCGGTGCCTTCGGTGGCCCAGGTATCGAGCTCGCGGGTTAGATCCGTCCAGTCGGTCATCCGGTCACCATAGCAACGGCCTGGGAGATAATCTGCGCGGTTTTCTTTGCCCCGCCCACATCGAGGCCGGCCACGTCGAGATCGGCAATGCCGGACGGTGTTGGCGCTTTTGCGAGGGCGCGACCAATCGCCTCGGCCAGCGTCGCCGGGGATAGCTCAGCCTCCGGCAGAACAGTAAGGGCTCCGCGCTCACTCAGCAAACGGGCCCGCAGAGACTGTTCGGTCTCGCTGCTTCCGGCAAAAGGGACGACGACGGCGGGAATCCCGGCAGCCAGCACGTCGAGGACCGTGTTGTAACCGGCTTGGCTGACGGATATCCGCGCGCGCGCCAACAGGGCGGGAAAATCCGGTCGCGCGCGTTCGACCACCACGCCGGACGGAGCGGCGGTGCAAAACGCCCGGAACAGCTCTTCCGGCAGGTTATCGCCGACCAAAATGCGCCAAGGCGCTTCGGCGAGCGGGCTCAAGGGCCGCGCCGCCAAGGCGGCGGCAATAAGCGGGCCGGCCACGGCGCCGCCGCCGGTCGATACCACAACTTCACCAGACTGACCGGCACCCACGGGCGCACCCGCGGAGATGGTCTCGGTCACATAGCCGGTATAGCGGGTCTGCGCGGCAATTTCGTGCGCTGGCGGAAAACTGCGCTCCAGAGGTAGAAAGGCGGGGTCGCCGTGGACCAAAAGCCGGTCGAAATATTGCCGGAAGGTGGCGACCATCCAACTCGCCTTCTCGGCCGAGCGCGGGGCGCTGAGCACGTCGCGCAGGGAGCACATAATTTTCGGCCGTGGCTGTGCGGCGTTGGCCATGTCGAGCAGCGGCAAAAGCTCGAAACGCAGCAGCCGCCGGCCGAACGGAAACATCTCGATGAGCAAAACCTTGGGGCGATGCTGTTTGTATATGTCCTGTAGCTTTGCCGCGCGCGCGGTTTTCCAGGCCTCGTCCACCGGCCGGCCGCCGGCATCGACCAGGGCCGAGAAACTCTCGTCGCGGGCGCGTAAGGGCGGCAGCTGGACAAGCTTGGCGCCGGCCAGATCCAGTCCCGGCACCGGCAGGCCGCCGCTGACCAGCACCACATCCAGGCCGGCGCGGTCCATGGCCCGGGTGATCAGCGCGGCGCGGTGCATATGGCCGATGCCAAGCAGGTGCTGCACATAGAATAGAACGTCGGTCACGGCGCCGGTCCGGCTTTATGCAACGGGATGTTGAGGCGCTCGATCCGGGGGGCACCACCAGCATCGAGAGTAAAGCGATGGGCGCAGCCATCCTGCAGCTTCGCTGGCGCACGCCCGGTCATGTCCCAGCCGGCGGCGCGCGCCAGCACGGCGCGGATGACGCCTTTGTGGGTGATCGCGACGACCGGACGACGGCGCGCTGCGAGCGCGGCTAACAGGGGCGCTAGCCGATCCTGCACCTGGCGCGGCGATTCGCCGCCCGGTGGACAGAAATCGAGGCCGCGCGCCTCCGCTTCGGCCGTGCCGGTGCCGCCGGCCTGGCGCATCTCCGCAAGACTGTGGCCTTCCCAGGCTCCCCAGTGCATTTCCACGAGGGCCGGCTCGGGACACAGGACTTTGCGCGCCGCCGCGGGCAGAAGGATCTCGGCGGTCTCCCGAGTCCGGGACAGGGGGCTGGTCAGCCAATCCCAATCGCCGGCGGCCTCGGTGATCTCGGTCGGCAAGCGCCAGGTCCGTACGGCGCGCCGGCCGGCGTCCGACAGGGGCACGTCGGTATGGCCTTGGATACGCCCGGCGGCGTTCCACTCCGTCGGTCCATGGCGGATAAGAACTAGCGGAGTCACGACCTGGTCACCTCGGTAAGGATCGCCTCCAGGCGGGCCGCGGCTTGGTCGAGGTTGTGTTCGCTGGCGACAGTTGTCAGGGCCGCCTCGGCCATCGCGCGGCGCTGAACGGGTGCCGCCAATAGTTTGTCCAACGCGCCGGCGAAGGCCGCGATGTCGCCAGGTGGGGTAAGCACACCGGTGCGGCCGTCGCGCACGATGCTGGCAATCCCGCCGCTGGCGCCGGCCAGGACCGGCAAACCGGCGGCCTGGGCTTCGAGCAACGCCATGCCGTAGGCCTCGTTGTGCGCCGGCCAGACCAGCAGGTCGCTGGCGGCATAGAGAGCCGGCAGACGCTGGCCCGGCCAGGCGCCGAGGACGTGGACGCGGCCGGGTGCCGCGCCGGCGAAAGCCTCCGTCACTGCCGGCCGGGCCGGGCCGTCGCCGACGATCAGAAGCTGCCAGTCGCGTTCCGGCACGCCCGCGAGCGCCGCCGCCAATTGCCGGTAAGAGGTGAGCTTGTCGCCGGGCCGCATCATGGCGACAGCGAGCAACCATGGCGAGCCAGAGGGGATGCCTAGTTGCGCGGCCAAACGTGTGCGCTCGCGGTCGCGCCGGGCGGCGGCGGTGCGGAACGGTGCCGCGTCGAGGAACGGCGAGAGCGAATGCACCCGGGTGGGATCGGGTAAGCACGCTGTATCCGCCGGGTTCAAGGAGATAACGGCGGCTGCGTGTGATAGCGCGGCTGCCGTGGCTTGGTGGCCGCCTGCCCACGGCCCCTCGGCCCGCTTGTTGGCAAGCGATGCCTCCACCGCGATGTACGGAATGTTCAGCCCGGCACTTACCGCTGGCCCCAACCAATCCGGAGCCTTGTAATAGAGATGGTAGGTCATCCAGGCGCGCGGCCGCGCCGCCGCGGGTTGTTCGCGGTAACGACGCAACAACCGCTCGGCGGTCGCCGCCCCGGTGCGGGCAATGCGCGCTTGATGGGCCGGATCGCCCGCCCCGTCACGGCTGCGCAAACGGCTGGCCAGGTCCACCTGGTGCCCAGCGCGGCGTAGGGCAGCCATGAGCAGCCGTGCCATCCGCCGGTCGCCCGAGGGCTGCGGATGATCCGGCGGTTTCATGGGGGCGTAGAAAGCGATCCGCATGCGGGGCTCTTGTGCTGCGATGGGTGGCGCTTGGTCCGCTTATTGGGCGGCAGCGGCGGTCGTCGCCAAGCCAAAACGCGCTGCCAACGTATCGATACCCGCAGCCAAGGAAAAGTCGGCGCGCACACGCCGGCAACCGGCATCGCCCAGGCGCGCGCGTGTTTGCGGATCGCGAATCAGGTGGTTCAGGGCGGCCGCCAGTGCCACCGGATCGCCCGGCGGTACA
>Ga0209633_10004938_pt1 | contig 11848 bp, 11 predicted proteins | sample Cruoilmetagenom1_FD_187290 | JGI IMG/M metagenome (GOLD analysis project Ga0209633, IMG submission 187290) | Oil polluted marine microbial communities from Coal Oil Point, Santa Barbara, California, USA - Sample 1 (SPAdes) (version 2) | ecosystem: Environmental > Aquatic > Marine > Oil seeps ... | reverse complement strand
AGAGTATCTGGATATAAGAGGCGCGGATACAGGCGGACAAACCGTGCTTGAATACCGCGTAGAAGTGGAAGCATTAGACCGTGAGACGCCGCTGCGCGCCCGGCAAGTCACGCTTGTTATTGGCGATGATTACACAGCGATCACAAGCGGGCTAACCACAAAAATTTATGACTTTAGGTTAGGGCGCTTGCTTAGCCTTGCGCCTTATTACGCGGCGGACGGAACGAAAACCGACAAGCTACAATTTGATAATGTTTCTCTATACGCCAAAGCTTACCGTAATATCAGTGCGGTGCGCGGGGCAACGCAGGCGGGCAACGGCAAAAAAGTACAAATCGGCCAGAACAAATTCATTGACAAATTTTGGATTGAAAGTGCGATGTCATGGGCTGCCGAACTGCCTGAAACCGCTCTCGTGGTTGACGAACAGGCGGATAGTCTAAGTATTATACGTGATAAATTCGAGGTGTTTACGGCAGAGTTTACAGATGAAAACTATAGCAGCCCCGCCATGAAAGACAGTTTTTTGGTATTTGCTAATCATGAATTATCCATTCACCCGTTGATTATGAAACGGCTCACGCAATATGATAGCCCGATTAAATATATGGAAATCATGTCCTATGGCCCTAATACGCCAGATGGCCAAAAACAGATATGGTCGTTAACGGGCCGCCCTAGCACTAAAGGCAATTTTCCTTTGTCTGATGCGGCTCTAAGTGTCACGCAAAGAGACCCAGTATCTCCTTTGGTGTTTGTAATTAACGAGGCTGCTCATGGACGTGCTTTAGACGGTAAAAAAAGCGCGGCGGAACTACAGGCCAACTTTGACGAAAAATTTGACGGCGGCGATGAAATACAGGCATGGTTTATTGGTCAAGAATATTTGGCTCATACTGGCATTGATTGCGAGCAGGAAACCAAAAATCCTGTATGCGTAAGTGTGCTAGCTTATGAAAGTGCGGAAGCCGGTGAGCGCACACACGCGGTGCAGCGCTATTTCGTAGCGGCTAGATTGGCGAAAGACAATTCAGTAGAAAGCCGCACCGAGCTTATCAAAACGGTGAAGCCCAATTTAGCCGACCAATCGGCTCCCGCCTTTATCTACCGCCACGCGGCGATGGCGCGGGCCAAGCTGACTAAGCAGCAAGCGGCTGATGCAGGACTTTCCGATATGAGCGCCGAAGCTTTGCTAAAATTATCGCTCGTCAAAGATCCTTATGATCCCAATACATATATGGGGCTGGCGCAAGTTTTAGCGGCCAATGGTGCGTTTGAACAGTCTTGGGATATTTATGATGCTATGCGCGCTCAATTTCCTAGTAGGGACGATCTGAGCATGAAGATTAACCGCGTTGAGAAAAAACTTCGCGCTACAGCTCCAGGTTATTTTCTCACAAAATAAGCTCAGCCGCATTTTTTCTTAAAAACCCATATTTACGGGGCAATAAAGCAGGTTTTTTCTTGCCCGTTAACGCCATCTTAACCATAGTTAACGCAAATCTATGCGTAAGTGATTTGCGCAGCCTGCGGCGTGTAGGCGGCATATGTGATAAGGGAATTGGTTTCGATGGTCAGCCGCACAAAAAAACCTAACACTAAAGCTGCGCGCGCGAAAGTCGCCGCGCCAAAACGAACAGCACAAAAACGTACAATACCGGCCAAGGCAGCTACGCCTAAAACGCCGGTGCGGAAAAAACCTGTTGCTGCTAAAAAGCCAGCCCTCAAAAAGGCAGCCTTAAAAAAAACGAGCGTTGTTAAAAAGACTGCGCCGAATAAACTGGCCCCGAAAAAAGCTAAGCCCACTATTGCAAAACCTGCTGCTAAAAAACCGGCGCCGCAAGAGCGCGATAACCTTATCAAATTACGCGCCCATGTGAATGATATTGAAAAACGCCTGAAACGGGCGGACAGCCTAACGCGCTCTTCGGTTAGAGCTTTGCAAAAGTCCTATGAAAGCCTTGGTGCGCGCAGCGGTGGCGCTGACGCGGCAGCGCCTGTTGCTGCATTATCTGCGCACTTAACGGGCATGATCGAAAAAACTAGAGCCGATGTTGCGCATGATCTACGCATTGTCATGGAAGACCCAAGGCTAGAGACGGTCAACTCTGCGCTTAATAAGGCTAATCAACGGCTAACGCTCGCCGAGCGGGAACAAGCCAGCGCGATCAGTACCATTAACACACAAATTGCTGAACTGGCGCAAGCGGTAGATAATCGCATGGCCCGCGAAACCAGAGAACGCGAGCGCGTACAAGAAGTGCTGTCAAACCGTATTGATGAGGTTGAAAGTATGAGCGCTAACGCCATGCAAGGCGTCGGCGATAAGGTGGCAGAGGTCACCGATGAGCTTTCGCGCCGCGCAGGCGAGCAGGCCGAAAACCTTATCGTTACAGCTTCAGATCAAGCGGAAACATATAAGCGCGCACTGGAAGAGCATAGGTCTGAAATAGAGCGCCGTATCGAAGCAATCGAAGATGACCAGCGCAATACTATTCCATCAATAGAGCGCCGGCTTGTTACGCTAAGTTCGCGCCTTGAAGAGCTGGAAAGCTTTGAGCCTAATTTGCCAGAGGTGTTAGCTGTGCCGCCTATGCCTGTCTGTGACGCGCCCCCGCATATGGAAGACGCGCCCGCCGCGGGTTCCGCCGCGCCTACTGATGCGTTCTCGCCAAGTCAGGCCGTAGAATTTCAACCTGTTTCGCCGCCGCAAAACCCATATGGCGCGCTAAGCGAACCAAGTACAGAAGTTATAGCCGAGCAGGTCGTGGCCGACGTTATTTCTGAAGAGCAACAACCGCAGGAATATGTACCGCAAGAATATGTACCGCAGGAATATGAGCCGCCAGCATATCAGGCCGCTGCGCCGCTAGTACAGACTGCGCAGATACATGAATTTGCACCACAACAAGCGCAGCTACAGCCATATGAATATGCGCCGCAACCGGGCTATGTTCCTGAAGTTGCTGCTGCGCCTGTATTGCCGCCATTTACTGAAGGCGTGCCTGCTGAAATGGGTTTGCCTCCCATGCCTTTAGGGGCGATGGAGATGGATGGCGCTGCCCAAAGTATGGATTTGCAGCGCCCAGGCGCTGAGCCGGAAAAGAAAAAACGCGGACTAAGACGTAAAAAATCTGGCGGTGAAGGCAGTGGCGGCGGCTTTGGAAAAGCAGGCCCGATTAAGCTTGTGGCATTGATGGCGGGCGTTGCGGCTATAGGTTTGTTTGGCGCAACTAAAGTGATGCCTAATCTATTTGGCGATAAGGCTGAGAATAGCAGCGCGGCGATGCCAGATGCAGCAGCAAGTTCAATGGTCGCTGGGCAAGAGAATGACATACACAATGATGAGCTCGCGGCAACGCAAACGAATGAAAATCCTTTGGCTAGTGCTGCGCCGATCGGCGATTATTCACAAGCCATGCAAGCTCCAGATTTGGGCCAAGCCGCAGATGGCGGCCCGAGCGCGCAGGCGCTTACCCTTGAAGCCGCTGCCGCTGATGGTAACCCCGTCGCGCAGTTCCAGCTTGGCTTATCGCACCTAGAAGCGGGCCGCGACGCTGAAGCCGTGCGCCTTATTCGCCTCGCTGCAAACCAAGGCCAGCCGGCGGCGCAATACCGCTTGGCAAAATTATATGAATTGGGCATTGGTGTGACTCAAAACCACGCAACGGCGATGGATCTATTAGCGCTTTCTGCCAAGGGCGGCAACAGTGTCGCTATGCACGATTTGGGGCATTATTATGCTATCGGCGCGAATGAGCAAGAGCCAGATATTAACACAGCTGTGGGCTGGTTCCACAAGGCCGCCGATCGTGGAATCGTCGACTCGCAATTTAATTTGGGCGTCCTTTACGGGGAAGGAACAGGCGTAGATCGCGATCTTGTTCAGTCATATGTTTGGTATTCTTTGGCAGCAGCGCAGGGCGATAGTATAGCAGGGCAAAGAGCCGAACGGGTGTCTTTGGATTTATCCAAAAAGCAGCAAGCCCAAGCCGATTCACGCTTGAAAGCTTTTACGCCTAAACGCACCGATGAAGCGGCTAATGGAATTTTTAGAAACACGCCTTGGGTCGCAGAGCGCACGACTAAGCGTGCGCCCACTGCAACTATAAAATCCGCGCAGCAAATGCTGGTGAATTTAGGTTATGATGTTGGTACGCCAGACGGTGCCATGGGCCCTAAAACCCGAAATGCAGTCATCAGATTTGAGCGCGCCAACGGCTTGCCAGAAACAGGGCGTGTTAATGCCGCGCTCATCGAGCGTCTTAGCCTCGCGGCAGGCGTGTAACCCCCACAAGCCTATGTGGTTACAGCTTGAAGTTATGTCAGGTTTTGTGTAGGCATAGGCAATCAATTTATGGGGGAGGGTATGGACGGTCTTGGTATTGACATAAGCGCTATTGGGCAGAGTTTATTGGCGCGCGCGCCAGGCGTGCTGTTTGCTCTTGCCATCTTTGTGATCGGGCGTTGGCTGTCTGGACGTATTGCGTGGGGCCTTGAAACTGGTTTCAACAAAGCGCCAAATGCAGACGCTTCCTTGTCGCGTTTCTTTGCCAGCCTCGTACGTTATGCTATTTTACTTGTCACGGTCATTGCCGCCCTGACAGTATTGGGCATAAATACATCATCCCTAAGCGGGATGATTTTAGGTCTTGGCGTCGCGATGGCCTTTATTTTAAAGGACAGCCTATCCGATGTGGCGGCGGGCGTTATGCTAATGATTTTTCGCCCTTATAATGTTGGCGACGAAGTCGAAATTGACGGTACTAAAGGCGTTGTGCAGACGCTTGCCATAACCGCAACGCGCATGAAAACTCGAAACAATATTGAAATTATTGTGCAAAACTCCAAAGCTTGGGGCGGCGTGGTACGTAACCATAATGCTTTGGAAAAACGCCGTCTCGATATGGTGTTTGGCATTAGTTATGATGCGGATATTGACACCGCGATTAAAGCGATGACCAGCGCCGCTGCCGCTGACCCGCGCATTTATAAAGACCCTGCGCCTTGGGCCAAAGTTGTAAATTTGGGAGAGAGCAGCGTTGATATAGAGCTGCGCGTATGGAGTGATTATAATGATTTGCGTAACATAAAGGTCGATATTTCGCAGCCTGTCAAAGCGGCGTTAGACGCTGCGGGCATTGGCATTCCCTATCCACATGAAGTCGTCGTCAAACAAACAACAAATAAGCATAAACCAGTGGCCGCATAGTGTGGCCCGCCATATAATTACTCCGTGAAAGAGTATAGCAAAAAGAGGAACGAACAATGGAAAACGAAGCCGCAGAAGTAGCAGACGCAGCCGCAGATGCCTCCGCACAAATGCCAGCGATAAACTGGTCGGAAATGGGCACACCTGCATTTTGGATCGATATGTGGGATAAGGTACAGCCAACTGTACTTAACCTGATTTTCGCTCTACTGATTTTATGGATCGGTATGAAAGTTGCCAAATGGGTTGGCCGCACAGTCAGTAAATATGCGGCAAAAGCGCCAAATGTAGATACAACGCTTAGTAATTTTTTAGGCTCGATTGCCAAATACGCAATCACAGCATTTGTGGTTATCGCGGCAGTGACAAAGCTTGGCGTCGAAACGGCATCGCTTGTGGCTATGCTTGGTGCGGCAACATTGGCGATTGGCCTCGCACTACAAGGCACATTGGGTAATATTGCGGCGGGCGTCATGCTCATGCTATTCCGTCCGTATAAAATTGGCGACTATGTGGATGTGGCTGGGCAAGAAGGCGTAGTTGATGATGTCAATATTTTCACTACGGTTTTAGCGACGATTGATAATGTCAAAGTAATCATCGCCAATGGTGAGGCTTGGGGCTCCACGATTAAGAACTACACATCAATGGGCGTGCGCCGCGTTGATGTGGATTATGGTATCCATTATGATGATGACATTGATAAGGCTATAAAAATTATGAAAGAAGTGACCGCCGCTCATCCAGACGTGCTTGATAAACCTGATGGCCCTTGGGCGAAGGTGGTTAAACTAAATGAAAGCTCTGTTGATATTCAAAACCGCGCTTGGTGCAAAGCCGAACATTATTGGGACGTAATGTTTGATCTTAATAAGTCGATCAAAGAAGCCTTTGATAAAAACGGGATTACTATTCCATACCCACATCAGGTCGAAATTGAAGGTTAGTATAAAAATAAATTTAGCGCAAAGCCCGCAGGACATTGCGTCCGTGCGGGCTCTGTTTTTGGAATATTTGCAGGTCCTAAAAACCGACTATGCCAATGAGATCGGCTGCGTAGCGGGGCAAGAGGATATCGAAGGGTTTCCAGAAAATTACCGCGCTTTGTTTATCGCTAAAATTGACGGCACGGCGGTAGCGGCTTGCGGTGTGAAACATATCAACGATAGAGATTGTGAGTTGGGAAAACTGTTTTGCCGCCCTGTTGGGCGTGGCCATGCCCTTGGCCGCCGCCTTACTGAAAAGGCACTTGAACACGCGCGCCGCCAAAATTATGAGCGCTTAGTTCTCTCCACCGAACCCGTTATGAAACACGCCATAAGGTTATATAGGGATTTGGGGTTTCAAGATATTGAGGATTATTCGTGCGGCACAGGTGGCTGCTCACGCTTTATGGCTTATGATTTTTAAATCCTAAATATTAGCTGCCGTTCAAGATAGCCCTGTATGGAATAGTGTTTATATCGCCTTTGCGAAAACATTCTCTGCCTTAAGCTTTTTTCAAAAATGCGCTTACGAGGACGATTTGTTGGCCAGACACGCGCCCTTCTATGTGCAAAGGATTATCTGTGAGAGAAATATTGCGAACCAGCGTGCCGCGTTTGGCGGTAAAGCCCGCGCCTTTAACGGCGAGGTCTTTTATCAGGGTCACGCTATCGCCGTTAGCGAGCGCCGCGCCATTACTGTCACGGGTCGGGGCAGATTTAGGCGCGGTGTCTATGTCGGGAAGACCCGCTTGGGCCCACGCGCTCAGGCTTTCGTCAAGATACATCATGTCGAGTAGGTCTTGGGCCCAGCTCTCGCCAGACAAGCGGGTAAGCAGCCGCCACGCCAAGACTTGCACGGCGGCAACTGGGCTCCACATGCTTGTGGACAGGCATTGCCAATGGTTTGAATTAAGAGCCGCCCCGTCTAAACCTGCGCAGCATGTGGCGCACAAAATAGCTGTGGTGTCTACGGGCGCGCTAGTATCTGGCGTCACGTCATAGGCAGACAAGGTTTCAGCGCTGGTGCATAGCTCGCACATACTGTTGGCGCGTTCTAAAAGGGTGGGGTCAATGGACATAAAGTTCTCGCTTATTTGCGGGCTATGTAGCCCGCGCAAGCACCTAAGCAAAGGAAAAATTATAGATTGAGCATTTTGCGCATAGCGCTTAGATAGTCAATCCACGCATCGCGTCCCTCATCCGTGAGGTAAATTAAGGTTTGCGGGCGTTTGCCCTTATAACCCTTTTCTTGGCGGATAAACCCAGCCGTTTCAAGTTTGGTTAAATGAGTAGATAAATTACCATTAGTCGCACCTGTTTTCTTGAGTAGTTCTGGGAAACTCGCGGGGCTAGCCGTGGATAAATAAGCCATCACGCCCAGCCTAAGCCGTCCGTGGATCACGTCATTAATGCCTTTTAGTGTTGCCGACATGATTACACAATTTCATTAGGTTCACGGCGTATGTTTATAACGCCTGGGATGATGATTGTGCACACTATAGCGGCCATAGCGGCGAGGTAAAGCTCTGCTGTTCCAAGTAAGAATAGACTTATCGGCACGAAAGCTAAGCCAAGAGCGCCCACAATTAATTGCCCTTTCTCACCGCTAATCTTAGCAAGAACATAGGCGGTAAGACCATAAAGCCCAAAAGCGATTGGCATCATAGTATCCATAATTACCCAGCCTACACGGCCATAAGCTGCGCTCACACCTGCAGAAAGACCGTAAGTAAAAAGAAGAATTGTATTGCCCGTCCATAGGGCTTCGGCAGTGCGGTTGTTTATGGAGGCTGCGCCGGGTTTCTTTGTCAAATTACGCCCGAGAAAGAAACTGCCAATACTGCCAACAACTCCAAAGGCCATCCACGCCGCGCCTATCATTTCTATTGGTAGCGGACCAGTTCCGGTAAGAGCTAGATAATGAATAAATAATGTTATGAGTAATAATATCCCCCACCAAATGCCAATACGTCCGCCGAGTAAAGGTGCATTTTTCCCCTCTTCAGCGAGGGTTTTAATATAGTCTAGATCTTCTAAAATTTCAGATTTGGTCATCGGTCGCTCCTTTGTAAAAATTATTAACACAAATAAGTTTGCAATACAAACTAAATTATGCTAAGTTTGAAAAACAAACTAGTTTATAAGGAGATATTATGTTTGTTACAATGAAAAAAATAGCGCTGGCAACGATACTGACTAGCCTGACAATTAGCACAACAGTGGCTCAGGCAGGGGAGGCAGGAACGCTTACCGTTAACCTCAAAGACGTACAGCCAGGAGGCGGGCCTTTATATGTGTCTGTGCAAAAGCGCGAAGATTTTATGCAAGATCGCGGCACCAGTGGTGGTATCTATAAGGAAGTCAAGGGTGGCGATACTACATATATATATTCTGACGTCCCAGCGGGAGAGTACAGCATCATGATTTGGCATGATCTAGATAATGACGATGAGTTCACAATGAGTGAGCAATATTTCCCATTAGATGGGTGGGGCATGAGCGGCCCTTCGATAAATAGGATGCCTACATTTGATGATGCGAAAACTAGCATCGGCAGTTCTGGTACAGAGATAACGATTACGATGCAATACCCTGAATAGTGTCAAGCCCGTGGATGCGCGGCGCTGTGGATTTTCATTAGGCTGGCGGCATCGACATCCGTGTAAACCTGTGTGCTTGACAAGCTAGCATGGCCAAGGAGTTCTTGGATGGTGCGTAGATCGCCACCGCCTGCCAGTAGGTGCGTGGCGAATGAGTGGCGCAGGGCGTGGGGCGTTGTGGTTTCGGGCAGCCCCAAAGGACCACGTAGAAGCCGGATTTTCGCTTGGATAGGGCGGGGGCCAAGTGGGCCGCCGCGCACCGCGCGAAACAGTAGCTCGTCTGGGGCAATAGGCATATGATAGAGCTCTACATAATTTTCTATGGCGCGAGAAATCACAGGCAAAATCGGCACTAGCCGCGTTTTCCCGCCCTTACCCTTAATCATCAGGCTATCGCCTAGTGGATAGTCACTCCCCGTCAATGACAGGGCTTCAGAAATTCGCAAGCCCGCCCCATAGAGCAGTGTGATAACGGCAGTATCGCGCGCGGCGATCCATGGCTTTTCACCAGTATTAGGAATGGCCACTTTTTCAAGCAGGTCTTTGCTAGCACTTACGCTAATAGGTTTTGGCAGGCGCTTACCAACGCGGGGCGGCCTAATCAGGTCAATGGCATCAACCTTAATATCCCAGCGGCGCGCTATATACCGAAAGAACGATCTAAGCGCCGATAAGTTACGGGCGAGGGAGGCAGAGGAAAGCCCGTTTTCTCCGCGGCGGCGATATGCCATATAGGCGCGAAAATCAGTAGGCTTAAGCGCAGCAAGGCGCTCAAGCTCTATTGCGCCGCCTAAATGGTCTACTAAAAAGCCGAAAAATGAGGCTAAGTCGCGCTGATAGGCTTCTACGGTTTTGGCTGCTAGTCGGCGCTCTCCGCGTAGGTGGTCTAGGTATAATGATAAAGCCTGCGTGATGGGCATAAATAAGAAGTCCTCGCCATGAAACGTTAATAAACCATGATGTGGTTAAGGAAGCGTTAGGGAGTTTTAACGCAAGTTAACTAAGTATTGATTCGTTAAAAAGTGGGGCGAGTTGGCACTTACATACTTGGGCGCGGGGCTTGGGTGACAGGCGAAACATATAATTGGGAGTAAATTGTGGGAATTTTTAGTAATATTAGACGTAAAACTGAAATGGTAGATGTGAATATACAAGATACAAAAGTAGAAGCCATCAAGATCAAAGATATAGATTTCACTGCTGCACAGCCAGTCAAAAAACCTAGGCCGAGTGACGTACGTGCATCGGTACAGGTTCGTGAAATTGAGGACCTTAAGCAAGATTTGAACAAAATGGCTGGTGCGCTCCGTGAAAGTGTGCGCCTTAATCAAGATAGCGTAGGTGAAATTGACAAATTAAGTCGGTTTTTGAAAACGGCAGAAGTCAACACGATTAGTATGGAACGCCTGACACCTGAAAATAGCCAACTTAAAACGGCGCTTGCGGAAGCACAGGGCGAGCTATCGAAAAAAACTTTGTGGGCGAGCGAGCTAGAAAGTAAAGCCGTGGCTTATAAAGCACGGTTTGAGGAGACACATATTGACCTAGAGACTTGTCGCGCGCGGGTTAGTGAAATTGAAGAGCAATTATACGAACAAACATCGCGCTGTACGGAGTCTGATCAAGCTTTGGACAAACTACAATCCGAACGGCGTGAACTGCTGGTGATGATCGAAGATCTGAAATCCAAAAACATGACTATCCAAGATGAAGTGGTTAGCCAGCAAGCAAATGGGCTAACTTTATCTCGGCAAAATACAGAGCTTGAAAAACAAGTTGAACTATTTGGCGCGCAAACTGATGATGAACGCCGTAAACGTGAAGCGGCGCAGTCCGATTTGAAAATTATCCGCCTTGATTATGCTGAGCTAAAATCCGACCAGATGGAAGCCTTGTCAAAATTTGATAAAGCGCGCCACGAAATAGAAGCAAGTGGCCAAACTCTTGCAGATTTTCGCCAGCGTAGTGACGATAAAATATTCGCGCTTACATCGGCTATTGAAGGTTTAAAAGCGCAGAATAAAATCAACGAAGATATGTCTCGTTATGATGATATGGAAAAAGCAAAACTCAAAGCGGATGCGCAGCGCCATCGGAGCCTTGCCGCCGATTTGACGCGCCAAGTCGAACAAAAAACCCGCGAAATGGATGATAGTCGCGCCGCGCTTAAAAATGCCAAAGGAAATTATGAAGAGTTAAATGGTAAATTTTTGGCTCTGCTTTCTGAAATGGAAACGCTTCGTAGTGACCATAAGAAAAAATCTAAGAAGCTTGATGAATACTCATCCATTAGCGGCGTCGCCGTTGGACAAAGCTTTTATGATGACAATCAAATTTCTAGTAGATCAAAACCTTCAGAAATGGGTAAGCCGAGCTTGAAATTGGTTAAAGAATCTCCCGCTGGCTAAGTAAGCCATGTCAATTTGTTAAAGCATAGTCTGCGCAAAATTTTCTAGCCGTGCGTGAATATCATCACGGGCGCGGCAAAAGCGCGTCAGCATATCTTGGTTGGATAAAGCGGGGTCTTTACTATCTGGGTCTGGCAAAGGCCAGTGCAGGCGTTTGGTTTTTCGTGGTAATACAGGGCAAACTTCTTCAGCACATAGCGTGATGACATAGTCAATATTGATGGCCGTAAAATCATCTACAGACTTCGAACTCTGACCCGCAATATCTATGTTAATATCTGCCATGGCTTGCACGGCAAAGGGGTTTAGTTTTGTTGGCGCGGAGCCTGCGCTAAACACATCCGCGCGCTGGCCCAATAGATTTCGGGCAAGACCTTCTGCCATTTGCGATCGTGCGGAATTGGCAACACATAGAAATAAGATTTGTGGCTTCGTCATCTGCGCCGGCGATTTTTTGATTTGCGCGGACGGTGCCCGCCGCCTCGTCCATAGGCACCTTGGCGGGCGCTGCGTTTGGGAATGTTGCCTTTTTCAGCTTCGCTCAGCATTTCAAAAACCAGCCCGCCTTGCAGTGGCATAGCTTCGAGCAGCCGTACTTGCACGCGCCGCCCGAATTTATAGGTAGCCCCAGTTTCTACGCCG
>Ga0209633_10004937_pt1 | contig 11850 bp, 9 predicted proteins | sample Cruoilmetagenom1_FD_187290 | JGI IMG/M metagenome (GOLD analysis project Ga0209633, IMG submission 187290) | Oil polluted marine microbial communities from Coal Oil Point, Santa Barbara, California, USA - Sample 1 (SPAdes) (version 2) | ecosystem: Environmental > Aquatic > Marine > Oil seeps ... | reverse complement strand
ATTTGGACTTACTGTAATACTTTGGGTGGATGCTCCTGTATTCCAACTATAACCTGAACCTCCTGAGGCTGTCAAAGTTACACTCTCTCCTTGACAAATAGCTTGATCCAAACCTGCATCTGCTTTAATTGAACTTGTAGAGTTATCTTGATATTCAAAAGCTCCAATATCATGAGAGTTTCCTTGAGGTCTAGGACTTCTATCTTTATCAAGATCAATATTTATTTTTTTGCCTTTATCAATACAACCACTATTTTCTTGCAACCTCAAATTTGTTTTACTAAAATATTTCGGATCAACACTAATATTATTATTACTGCCTATAAAAGTTTGAAAACTATTATAAAAATTACAGTTTTCAAAAGAATGACCTCTTGATAACCCATTATCATTTACATTAGTAATATTACAATTAATAAATTTATTATTATTAAATACAGTGTTTGAATTTCTTTTCAATAGTGTTTGCCCACTATCGATAGTGCAATTAATAAACTTGTTGCCACTTACATTTGGTGAATTGTCTTCTGAAGATATCGCACTAAAAAATCTAAAATTTGTAAAAACACAATTTACATAAGTATTATTAAACCCGCTTCCTTTTCCAGGTTCTGTAGATTCAGCCCATGAAATCGCATAACGCACATCATGTGTATAAGAATTTTCAATAACATTATCATGGGCACCGTCTCTAATCATAAGACCATTTGCAATAACTCCATTTTGTCCATAAGCTTCCAATCCTCTAACAACATTATACCTAACATTTGCATGTCTAAGTTCAACTGCTTTACCTTGATTTATAGAAGTATGGTTTTCTACTAAAATATATTCTGTAGGTATTTGAGGTGCACTATTAGGTGTGTCAATAGAGCATCCATGACCAGAGTGTCCTAAATCACCATCTCTTAAAGCTAAATTATTTTGATAAATAATATCATGGCCACTTGTGCCATAATAGTAATCTGTTGCTTGCTCTATATCTTTTTCATTGCAATAAGATTTATTATTCTTTAACAGATTAAATGATCCATTCACACTAAAGTTACCATGAGTTGAGTTTATAGCAATGCAATTTAATACACGACTTTTACTTGCACTCCCTGTATGTCTAAAACCTCTACCTTTTAGTTTTAAACTATAACCCCCTTTTCCATCAACTACAAAATTTCCTAAATCTTTTGTGATACAGTTTTCATAAATAATTCCTTTTGAGCTTTCATTATAAAAACCAATCATATAATTTGTTAATTGGATATTTTTAAAAATAATATATTCACGTTTTTTTATTGTAAATGCGGTAGAATTATCATTTCTATTCCCTGTATCTAATAATGGCATTTCATTTGCATTTAATGCACCGTCTCCATAGGTATAATACATAGAATCAATATCATTAGGAGTGTTTTTATAACCAATAAATTTAATTGGCTTATTAAAAGTACCATTATTAAAACTACTTATTGATTCTTTTCCATATCTACCCGCTTTAATATAAACAACATCCCCTGCTTTTGCAATATTTGCAGCTTCTTTAATGGTTTTAAATGCATTTGATTCACTTAATCCATTACCCGAAGATGAAGCACTTGCATTTACATAATATATAGTATCAGAACTTGAAGGTTCAGATATATTATTTTTGATATACTGTAATGTGAAATTTAACAAACTAATACCATCTGCATCTCTTAAATCACCACCACCTTCATATCTAATAGTATTATTATCCCAAAAGGTAAATGGAGAAGACACTATAAAATAATGACCTGTGGTTTGATTACTATTAATTATTACATTACTAATAGTTTTACCGGAAATAATAAACCCTTGAGTATTAGTTGCATTTATAGAAGTATTACTATCAAAGTAAACTCTTGACGTTTCACCTTCTTTCAAAATAAAATTAGATAAAATTGGTGAACCTTGTGCTAGGATGTTTATACTGAACAAAAAACCAACAACCCATAAAAATATTTTCATAACTTTTTCTTTAGCAATTTTTTACTATTCAAAATACTATAGCATAGCATCCAAATAGCATAATAATTAATACAATTTTGAGGGTTTTATACGCCTAATGAAGGAGGGACAATCTAACGTAGATTATTTTAAAACGAATTAAACATACTATTATTGTTTATTTTGATTTATCATTTTAAAAAGTCAAATATATTTTCTAATTCTTAAGAGATTCTTAAGTTCTATTATTTTCATTTAGTGATGGTTGGGTCAATTATAGAAATTTATTAAGTATTTATTGGCACTTCAAAGACCAATACAACTTTTACAAAATGGATGTAGCTTATTTGAATAATTACCCTTTTTAAAACCTTTACGTAGAAATTGATATCTTTTTTTATTCCAAATATTAAGAATATTCGATTCGTATACATTAACAATATTAAAAACTTTTCCATTACAACATGGGTTAACTTGACCATCAGATTGAATTACCATGACTTGCCATAACCAATAACAAGTTTTTCTTTTCTTATTCCTTCTATTAAGCTCCTTATTTTTATATTCTTTTTCAGTACTTCCATCGTTATTATTAACAAATTCATATCCATCAAATCCATATAGTTTATACTTTTCTTTTACAATACTAATTTCGTGCTTATTATGATTAATAATTTACAAATAATTTTAGGGTGAGAAAAACCTATTTTTTTTATACCCTGATAATTTCTTTACATTTATAAGAACAAGTTCAAAATCACCACCAATCCTATTTTTTTCATAAGCCTCATTAGAAGCACCATCGAGAGATATAAATATTTTATCTAACCCTGATCTAACAATTTTTTTAATTTTTGAATTATTCAGTTTAATAGAAAAATTAGTCGTGAAACTAACAGCAATAATATTAACATGAATATAGTTTACTAATTCTTATAAATCAGAATTCACAGATGGCTCATCCCTATGGCTTAAAGAAATCCAAACTTACTTATTTTTTAATGGCTCTATAATTTTAATCAGTCTATCTTTCGTAAGGTTATCTTCTAATTTAAATTTCTTGTTATATTGGGGGTCTTTATGCAAACAAAGTGGACATTTTAATTGGCAAAGTGGAGTTGGCTCAATCTTTAAAGCTATAGGGTAACTTTTTAAATTTACTATTCTAAAATGTTTTTCTAGTATACTTACCATTAAATTGGCAACTTTTTCAATTGTTATATATGGGGAAAACTCATTTAAATGCCTTTTTGCATGTTTGATTCTACTATACCATATCATACTTGTACTTTAATTTTTTACAATATCAATTATATTTAGCAAATCATTATTCAAACTTATAATATTCTTATCGATTCCAAATCTTCAGATTTATAAAACTTAAGTTTTTACATTATATTTTACTAACTAAACTAACACTAATCAATTCTTACCATTAATTTTACATCATAAATATTTATTTTATTTCTCATATTGTCACATATTCTTAAGTATATTTGTTAAATACTATTATTGTGTTTATATCGTTTTAGAATTCAAGCTCACTAAATATCTAATATGAAAAGACGAAATTTTATATGGACTTCATCCATGACATCCATGGCTGTATTACTACCTTTTACGAGTTGTAATAGTGATAGTTCTGATTTGAATAGTATTCTTACTTTACCTATAACTTTATCCTATATCTTAGATAAAGAAAAAATTACTGAAATTGGAGAATCTTACATAGGTGATTTACAAGAAAACATCAATCAAAAATATCTTAAAAAACTAATTTTAGATGGTTATGATATAAAGGATTCTTCAAATTTATCTACAGATACTGCTCCAATTTTTGATTTTTTAACGCAAAAAATTAAACATGATTTTGATACTAATAATATTATATTGATTGATGGATGGATTCTTTCTAAAACTGAAGCGCAACAATGTGCTTATTATTTTCTAATTAATAAATAAAATTAACAATGCATATAGATGCTAGAAAACTAGATAGTAACTCTCGCATTCAAGGAGATATTTGTATTATTGGTGCTGGTGCCTCAGGAATTAGTATTGCATTAGAATACATTAATACACCCTATAAGGTAATTCTATTAGAAGGCGGAGGTTTTAAATATGATGATAAAGTTCAAAATCTTTATAAAGGTGAAACAACTGGTCAAAAGTACTACCCAATGAAATCAAGCCGTTTACATTTTTTTGGAGGTGCCAGTCAACATTGGGGAGGAATGTGCTCTCCTCTTGATGATATTGATTTTAAAAAAAGGGATTGGGTTGAGTATAGTGGTTGGCCAATTTCTAAAAAAGATCTAATTCCCTATTACAAAAAAGCACAAATAAATCTGGATTTAGGACCCTTTGAATACAATCTAGATTATTGGCAAAAACAAATTCCATCCTTGACACCATTTCCTCTTAATAAAAATATAATTTGGAATAAAATGTGGCAGTGGAGTCCTCCTACACAATTCGGTACAAAATACAAAGATACTATAATTAAAGCTAAGAATATTCATCTGTATACATATGCAAATGTGGTTGATATATCTGCAATTGAAAATATTTCTTCGATAGAAGAAGTAACTGTAAAGAATCATGCAGGGAAAACTCATAAGGTTAAGGCAAAACAATTTATTCTAGCATGTGGCGCAATTCAAAATGCTAGATTATTATTAGCTTCAAATTCTCAATCTAAAAATGGATTAGGAAATGAAAATGATTTAGTCGGTCGCTTTTTTATGGAACACCCTGAAATAAATTCAGCAGAGTTATGGCTATCCAATCTGCAGTCAGTAGACCTATATTTATTCCCTGAAAAAAAACCAAAAATAAGAGCCGAACTCGCAATAACCGAAAAAACTCAAAGAGATCTAAAAATTCTTAATGGAACCGCTTCGCTTATTCCTCTTAGAGAAGCTAGACACTATAAAACAAATATGGAAACCTGGCAAGATGAGAATCCTATAATTAGTCATAGTAATAAAAGATCTATTCAATTAGATAATTACTGGGATAAAGTAAAATTTAAAGTGAACCAGATTAAAGAAAGTCAAGAAAAAGGAATTGACAAAGCTTATCAATTGTATGTCAGAATGGAACAAGTTCCCAATCCATTATCTAGAATTACACTTGATAATGAGAAAGACTCTTTAGGTGTTCCAAGAGCTAACCTTAATTGGGACGTAACTTCCTTTGAAAAAGATAGTATCAGAAAACTATTTGAATTATTAGGAAAACAATTTGGTATAGCAGATATTGGTCGTGTAAAATTATTAGAATTTTTAAGAGACAAGAAAGATTCCAAAAATCCACCATATAGTGGTGGCTGGCATCATATTGGAACAACCAGAATGAGTAATGATCCAAAACAAGGAGTTGTGGACTCTAATTGTAAGGTTCATGGAATTAACAATCTTTTTGTTGCCGGATCTGGTTGTTTTCCTACTTCTGGAGCAGCTAATCCAACCTTAACCTTGGTTGCACTAAGTATTAGACTTGCTGATCATGTCAAAAGAATAACTTAAGATTTAGAAAAACAACTAATGTATAGTTCAAGTTATGAAGCATTCTAGAGTTAGAAATATTAAGGCTCTATTAGATTAACTAAAAATAAAAGAAATAAAATTTAAATTCTATTTTTACGTTATGTTCAACTTAATGAAAATTAAATAAAAAATATATTAAATGGAAAATATTGAAACATTTGAACAATTTTTAGCAACAGAAAGCGCACAATTTTCTGCTTGGAATTACATAATTAACTTAATTTTAACAGCACTTTTAGCTTATCTACTTGGTTTACTTTATAACCAATTTGGGAATTCATTATCAAATAGAAGAAGCTTTGGAAAAAACTTTATCATGTTAGCTGTTACGACTATGATAATCATCACTATTGTAAAATCATCATTGGCTTTATCATTAGGATTAGTAGGAGCTCTTTCAATTGTCCGTTTTAGAGCTGCAATTAAAGAACCAGAAGAATTAACTTACTTATTTTTAAATATTGCTATCGGGTTGGGGTTTGGTGCAGATCAAAGAGCTGCAACTATTTTAGGATTTATATTTATTTCAATTATTTTAATTAGTAAAAATTTTATGCATAAGAAATCCAATGATGAAAATCAAAATATTATTTTTAATATTAGTTCTAATTCTCCTACATTCAATCAGATAAATGAAATTTCAGAACTATTAAAACAATTCTGTTTAAAAGTAGAATTAAAACGATTTGATGAAGACAAATCTTCAATGGAAATCTCTTTTATAGTTGAAATTGAAAATTTTAAAAAAATAAATATTGTCAAAAATAAACTTCAAGAAAAATACAATGACTTAACAATTAGTTTAATTGACAATAATCTAAATCTATAATGGAAATTTATAATAAAAATTATAAAACAAATTATTTATTAAAGATAAAGAATAAATTTTCAGGTAAACGAATTTTTATTATAATACTTTTTCTTTTTGGTGTAGGAATTTTTGGATTTTCCAGTATAATTTTTGGCGCTTATTTAAATAGTAAAGGCAAAACTTATGATTTAAAAATAGCATTAAATAAATTGTCAAATTTTGATTTTTCATTTATACCTAATTCTATTAGTGGTCAATTCACTAAAATAGAGGAACTAGATATAGATGTTTCATTTAAAAATTGGGAAAGAATAAGATACAATAGAGAGAGAGTCTTTTTATTAGGAGACAGAATTCCTGAGATTTATCAAGAAGAAGTCCCCGCTAAAATTCGTTATAAGAATAATACTTATAAAGTGAAAATTAAGTTGATAAGAGATCTAGATCATTTAATTCAACCTACTAAATGGTCTTTGATGGTGAAAGTTAAAGGAGGGAAAACAATTATGGGTATGAATAAATTTGCTCTTCTTTACCCAAAAGCCAGAGGTTATTTAACAGACTGGATAGCTTCAAAATTATTAAAGTCTCGTGGTATTATTGGTTTACAATCAGGCTTTACGAAAATAAATATTAATGGTAAAAATCATGGTCTTTATTATATTGAGGAAAGGTTTGGTGATAAATTAATAGAGAACAATCAATTGTTGGATGGTATCGTTTTTAGAAGTCTGGAAACAGAGCTAAAAATATATGACTATAAAAAACTAAAAGAATATCCAAAAAAATTAAAAAGTATCATTCTTTTAAAAAAATTGTGGCAATCATTCTTATTAGATAGTATCAAGCCTGAACAATTATTCGACCTTAAAAAATATGCTTCACTTTATGTAATCTCAGATATTATGTATAATTCAAGTGAAGCACATGCTCTTTTTTATGGCAATTCCAGAATGTATTTTAATCCAATAACTAATTTAATAGAACCTATACCAAGAGAATGGGGAGATTTAAGGTTAGATACACGAAAACAACTTGAAAAATTAATAATTGAAAATAGAATACCCGATTCTTATGAAATTCAAAAAAGAATTTCTGAAGATCTATTATTTAAAGAGCTCTATTTCAAAGAAGCTGAAGAGTTAACAAAACCGTATTTTTTAGATAGCCTTTTTATCTCACATAGATCTGAACTAAAAAAATTAAGTAAAGAAATTCATAGTATAAATCCATTTTATAGTTTACCTATCAATATATTGTATGAAAATCAATTTATTATTCGAAAAAAATTACATCCAAAAGAACCATTATTGGAAGTATATCTTGATTCTATTTCTGTAAATAACAATCTAATTTTTAAAATAAATAATAAAACTGATTTCCCTTTGGAAATAAAGAGGTTAATTTATAATGATTCAGAATTAATTGAACCAAAAAATAGAATAATTATTGACCCCAAATATGTAAACAGTAACAATTTTCAAAGTATAAGCTTACCCTTGGATCCTAAAAGCGATATTGATTTGAATAGGTTTTCTTCGGATTCTGTAGAAGTTGTGTATTCAATTCTTGGCATAAATGAAACCTATAACGGAATTCAAAAATATATTGAAACTTCAAAAACCTTAGTTTTTCCTAAAAAAATGAGTCATGATGATTTTTTAAAATTGAACCCTTCAAAAAAACCAATAAATATTTATGATTTTGACTTTATAAAAACACAGAACAAAGAGATTGTATTTTCATCTGATGTTTGTGAAATCAAAAAAGATTTAATTATACCTAAAGGTTATAAAGTTAAAGTAAATCCGGGCTGCAAAATAAACTTAATTAATTCATCAAAAATAATATCATATTCTCCTTTAAAATTTAATGGTACTGAGGAAAAACCTATAACGATTACTTCCTCCGACTCTTCAGGTCAAGGAATTATTATTTTTAGTAAAAACAAAAAATCTGAATTAAGCTTTGTTAATTTTAAGTATTTATCAGATATTAGTGACAATGGATGGGATACAAATGGTATTATAACTTTTTATGAATCACCAGTTATAATTAAAAACTGCTCATTTAGTAGTAATATTAAAGGTGATACTTTTTTACATATTGTAAGATCTGAATTTATTATTTTTAATTCATTTTTTAAAAACATTTCATCAAACGCTTTAAAAATAGAATACTCTAGTGGGAGCTTAGATAACTTAATATTTAAATCTGTCAATAAAAATGCTATAAGTAATATGGGTTCAAAAATATCTTTGAATGATATTAGAATTGAAAACATTAATAATGTAGGTATTTTATCTGGAAACAATTCATCTTATAATGGAAATAGAATCTTTATAAATAAAAGCAATATTGCTATCGTTTGTAAAGGCAATGCTAAAGTAAATATAACTAAAATCAAAATCGATTCTTGTAATTTGGCTTTATCGACTTTTCGAGAGAAATCTGAATATAAATCTCCAATAGTAGAATTAAATAACATCAATATAATTCATTCTAAAAAAGATTATCTAATTGAAAAAAACTCCATACTTAATATTAATGGAAAATTTTATATTGATAGAATTAATAAAGTTGAAAAGATATTAAATGATGAATATTATAAATAACCATACCATTAATAATTATCGTTATGAAAGAAAGTTTTTCATAACAGAACTAGATTTCAATAATGTTGAAAATCTAGTAATTCAAAATCCATCTTTTTTCTCAGAAATTTATTATGAACGTTGGGTTAATAATTTATATTTTGACACTTTGTTATTTAATAATTTTATGGATAATATAATTGGTAATATGTATAGAAATAAATATCGAATTCGCTGGTATGATAAAATGCTAAATTATATTGAGAAACCTGTTCTAGAGCAAAAGATTAAAAAAGGTTTACTCGGTGATAAGAAGTCATTTAAACTAATTCCTTTTACTATTAATAAGGGATTTGACTTAGTATTTATTAGTAATATATTAAAAAGTTCAAATCTAGATCCAAAGGTTATGTTTGACATAAAAGGACAATCTCCTGTTTTGTTAAACAGGTATAAGAGAAAATATTTTGAGTCAAATGATAAAAAATTTAGAATAACAATTGATAGCCAGCAATCTTTTTATAAAATAAATAAACTCAATAATACTTTGTTACAGAAAAGAACGGATAATAAAAACATTATATTAGAGTTAAAACATTCAAAAGAGTATGATTTAGAAGCTTCAAAAATTACAAATAGTTTTCCTTTTAGACTTACTAAAAGTTCTAAATTTGCCAGAGGAATAGAGCTGTTATACGTTTAAAATTTATGATTTAAAGTGATCTTTATGATTTTATTATTTATGGAAGTTATATTTTTAATATACTTATGAAATTGTTTTTATTTTATCATAGCTCACACTTAAATCGAATAAAAAACGGGATTATTGAAAAAAATAATCCCGTATAGTGTTTAATTTAAATTAATTATTTTATCAAGATTTGTTTAATGTCATTCATTAACCTGTGCATGAACCATGATATAAAAGCTATCAAAATCAATACCAACTATTGTGAATTCGTCGCTCATAACACCTCCAAGATTCTCATGAGAGTTTCCAAAATAGCTAGGATCAATTGTATAACTTCCACCTCCATCAATTGGGTACTTTTCTTCACCAACATATACATTGGTATTCTCCAAACTATATAATACATCTTCAATAACAATTCTAACTTGAATTTCTTTTGAATTTGGATTATCTATCCAAAATTCCACATATCCAATATCAAGAGTATTCTCACGTGGTTTACACGTATCATCAAGTTGTCCATCAATTTTTAATTTAATCTTATTATATCGCTCCACATAGTTAAATGAACCTATAGTCCAACCCCAATTATCAAACCCTTCATCTAAAAAGCAAAAACTCCATTGATCACTATCCCCATGAGGGTTTTTAAAAGCCCAGGAATCTTTGAGTTCCTGATCACAACACTGTGCTTCATACTCCATATAATACCACCAAGCTCCTTTAGTATCAGCTTCAACACATCCACCAAATGCTGTTTGTCCTCCATCATTCATAGTTAGGACATCAGCATGCACTATAATATAAAGAGGTTGTGTATTTTCACCACATTCTCCATCCCAACCAATATCTGATAACTTAATTTTGTATTCAGGAGATGTCAAACCGGTCACTTTATCTTTATAAGGAAAATGACCCGCTGGAGGGCGTTTCTTTGGAAGCTCAGTACCTGCCCAGATTTTAACATTTTCATCTACATCCTGAAAACCTGCTTTTGAAAAAACAGTAATATATAGATACGTATCATCATTACGTACGGTTACTGTTCCAGCATCTATATTTTGGCCAGCAACTAAAGGGCATACAACTGGAGTTCCACAATAATCAATTTCCATACCATCAGATACGACAGGAAGATCTTTTATAATTGGTTTTTTTGATTCTAAAGATTCAAGACCTTGAACCTCGAGTTGTTCATTACATGAATATAATGCAAAAAACAAAATACTTAAACTGAATAATAGTTTTAATTTTTTCATAATAAGGGGATTTAAAATTAGTAATAGACAAATATATATAAAATATTAGGTTTAAAAAAATAAAAGACAACTTACTGAAATCAAACATTTTAATTTATTAAGATAATATACTTTAATGCTCCTAAACTCATTTATATTTTTTAGAGTTTCACTTGAAGTGAAGTCTTAAATATTTCAATTATTAATAAATCAAAGTCTTCTTCTATTGGGTTTACGGGATAAAAACCTCTCCCATCATACATCGTACACTTCCTCCACCCACAGTTTGAATAGTTGATATGTCAGAATATAAAATTTTAGACTCCAACTCAATTTTTTGGATTTGATCTTTTGTTAAAAATTTATAAGCCGATTCACTCATAATGACATACCGATTTTCATTATTGCTACTAACTTGTAACATATTTCCTGCAAATTGAGAGACTTGAACCTCTGTAATGTAGATGATTTCTTTTCCGTCTGATCTCAAATGATCAATAACATTTTTTCTTTCTTTTTTATCAGTTATAGTATCTAAACAAATAATGGCATATTTCTCAGTTAATGCCATCATCACATTCGTATGGTAGATTAATTCTTTTCTATTCTCAACTGTTTGATAGGCATGAAACATTAAAGGTGTATATTCAAAATCTTCACAAAACTCAATAAAAAGGTTTTCATTAGCCCTTGGAGATAAAGCACAATATGCTTTTCGATTAACTCTATCTAAAACCATACTACCGGTTCCTTCTAAAAAAATATTTTCATCTTCCGCTGACGTATAATCAATAACACTTTTGATTACATACCCTTTCCCTTCAATGATATCAAAAATATCTTCTCGGCGCTCCAATCTTCTATTTTTTGCAAACATTGGGTAAATTGCCGTATTTCCATTTTGATGAAAGGAAATCCAATTATTTGGGAAATTAGAATCAGGTGTATCTGGTTCTTTAGTATCTTCTACTACTACAACATTTACACCCACAGATTGCAACTT
>Ga0209633_10004936_pt1 | contig 11853 bp, 11 predicted proteins | sample Cruoilmetagenom1_FD_187290 | JGI IMG/M metagenome (GOLD analysis project Ga0209633, IMG submission 187290) | Oil polluted marine microbial communities from Coal Oil Point, Santa Barbara, California, USA - Sample 1 (SPAdes) (version 2) | ecosystem: Environmental > Aquatic > Marine > Oil seeps ... | reverse complement strand
TCTTCGAAAGAATTGGAATTGGCAAGCACATATTGTGTGAGATCGTTATACCTTCTTTTACCAAAGATTCTTTTCTTCAATGTCATTTCGCCCTTCTCTTGGATCATTGTGTACCAAGAGACAAGTCTGTCCCACGGGTTCCTTACAAATGCGACTTTGTAGTAATCCTGCCACTCTTCGCCTATCTGCTCTCTAGCCCACTGAGCATGATCATGAGTACCTATGAAACTCTCTAAATCCGACAGATTATCTTTTAAAACTGCCTCAAAACTCCTGCCGGCAGTTTTTTGTATGTGAACAAATAAAAACTTTTTAGATCTTGATATTAACAATTAGGACCTCTGATGCGACTAAATTATTCAATATATACAATGGGATAATATATCTAATGGGCGGTTAACATTCAAAAGATATAAACTCACATTAAGATTGTAAGGATTCAAGATTCTTCAATTCTCTTTTTTTCATCTTTTAGAGCATCATTAAAAAACTTAAAAGCCAGAGCGGACCTAAGCAATGCATATCCTAGAAAAGCGAAAGCGGCTCCGAGATAAGAATAAGGTGGTACCAGAATAAGCATCAGGATTAAATAAAGAGCAGTAGTAATTGAACCTAATATCGTCCTAAGTCCGGGTCTTCCCATAGCCAATAGAGCTGGGTTTATCCAGAATGTGAATCTAACAACTAGAACGGCTACAGCAAGGATTCTAAGAGCATTAGTTGCAGGAACGTATTCAGTCCCAAAAATTAGCCGGATAATAGGCTCCGCAAATATTATTATTATGGCAGTAAGAGGAATAATGATTAAGACTAAACTTTTTGTAGTGCTCTTGATCATTTTCTTAAAATCTTTAATCGCATTTGAGCTGGCAAATTTCACTAGCTCTGGATAGATGGCCTCATAAAAAGGGTCAACAACTTTGTTCGCCAATGAAGCAACGGTGCTTGCAATTTTGTAATAAGCTACGGCGTCTTTTCCAGCAAAATAACCAAGTATCATTACACCTAGATACCTTTCATTACCGGTTTTAAGGGTAGCCATAAAACTCGTATTACCTAAGAACCAGACAATCCCTTTCCACTGGTCCTTAATGAGCCCAATATCAGCACTCAGCCAACCTTCGAGACGATTCTCCTTTAGAGTTTTTACCACAATCCACATTCTGATTGTAAAACCAATAAAACTTGCGAGTATGAACCCGTACAGCACTCCTTTTATTCCGAAACCGGCAAACAATAAACCCACAACTACAATAAGCCTGAACAACTTTTGAAAAGAATTTATGAAGGCAATGTTCTTGAACCTATCAAAGACCCTTAGAATTGCATCGGATGTAGAATTTGCGGTATCAATAAAAAGGCTTATGGAAAATATCCAGATAAGCACATATGCATCAGGAGTATGAATAATATAAGTGCTAATAAGCTTGGCACTCAGAATTGCTATTATAAATGCAATAATGCCGCTTCCGATATCTAAAATGTATGAGAGTTTAATCATGGAGCGGGTTTTATCAGCCTCGCCCTTTTCCAAATATGTGCCTATATATTTAGTCGCAGTCTCCCAAACTTTGAGATCGAAAAACATGTTGAGAACTGAAATATAGGCTATAACTAGAGTCAGCAGTCCATAGTCGCTAACACCAAGCATTCTTGCAACAATTACGGTTTGGATTGCAGTGAATATGCCTGATGCCGACTTTCCTCCAAAGAGCCAGGATGCGTTCTTAAAGAGTTTCTTTTGTGTTTTATTTGAATCGCTCATTGTAACGAGCCTGTATTATAATCCAATTTTATTGGGCTACCTTATTTATAGCTGAGATATAATTGGCGATCATCGCTTCTTCTGTGTGAAACTTTCTAATATGCTCCCTTCCAGAGGCACCCATCTTCATAGCCAAATCATCATCTTTTAAAACCGCGATAATAGCCTGAGCCACCCCTTGTACACTCTGAGGGTCAACGAGCAATCCTGTTTGGTTATTTCTGACTGCTTCCTTTGAACCACCGTGGTCCCCTGCTATGAGAGGTTTGCCGCGGGCGCTTGCTTCGATTAGGGCATTAGGAAGACCTTCTATCTTATTATTCCAGTATCTATTGGGCATGATAAAAATATCTGAGAGGTCAATAAAATTAACAGCCTCTTCGTGTTTAATGCCCCCAGTAAAAATCACATTCTCACTCACTCCCAGCTCTTGAGCAAGTTCTGTAAACTTTTCTTTGTATCTACCTTCCCCAACTATCAAATATTTCAAATTTGAAAATTCCTCAAGGACCAATGGCAATGCTTTGATAACCGTGTCCTGCCCTTTTCGTGGTAGAACACGTGCAACTGTTATAAGGACTTTATCTTGATCCTTAATATCATATTTCTTTCTTATTTTATTAATAGCAGCGGCATCCGGCTCTTTTGCAAGCATGTAGTCCTCAACACCGTTATACACAACCTCTATCTGTTTCTCAGGAACCCCGACACTCTCTACTAGCTCTTTGGTATTATTGCTTACGGCTATAATCATACTTGCGTTATCATAAAGTCTTTTCATTGGGTACCGCAATAGTCGCTTGAAAAAATTCTTCCCATAAAAGCATGTGGTAATACCCGATCCAGCTATGCGAACAATTGGTTTAAAATTGAAGGTAGGTAAAAGCCCTCCGACTACCTCTGCTTCTTCTGTTATATAGAGAACAGAATCAGGGTTCTCCTTACTCACAGTTTTAAGCAGATATATCCAGCCTACAATGGTTCCAAGAAGCGGAATCTTTTTTATCCACTTCTTTCCAAGTCCGGGAACCCTTATCACTCGGCATGGCAATTTTTTATCAACAGCCCCATCCTCTGATGAGTAAGCCGGGGCTAGAACAACAACATCCATTTCAGATTCGGCCATACCATTTGAGAGTTTAAAACTTGTAGTGGCAAGCCCACCAAGAAATGGTGGAAATTCATGTGTGTATATCAGAATCTTCATAAATACCTATTTGAAACTATATCGCCTAACAGTTTGGCATATAGTATACTGTGTGTAAATGGTTGCTTTGTGTTAATATGCTTCATTATAAAGCAAAAACTCAGGAGGTTAATATTAAGGAGATAAAATGGATAATCTAGTCAATGAATTATTAAAAATATTGAAAACACCGACCGGACAGGGAAATTCAAACACAAGCAAACTTACCGAAAAAGTTATTGAATCCAATTCTGATTTAGATTATAACAAAACTAAGATTAAAGTAGTTGAAGCTCTAGGAGAATTACATAACTCCGGTCAAATCCAGATTATGACAGTAAACTGGGAACTTGGAGAGGAATTTCTTTATTTAGACTCATTCACAGAAGGCAAAATCGACCTTGTCTAAAACAGACTATATAAAAATTACCGGTATTTTAGAATTAAGTTCGAGTTCTGAAAACACAGATATAACATATAATATCGAGTATTCATCTGAGGAGGAATTCGACAAATCCAAAACAGGTGTAATTACACTAAGATTATCAGACATTATGGACATAAAAGGATTCCATAATAATGAGATTGAACTTATAGCTTCGCAATTAGTCGAACAAATATTAGTTAGAGAAAGGGATGAAGAACGGACTTTAAATATTTTTCATTTTGAAGGAATGCCGCTTGATCAATGGTTGATTTGTAACACTCCTATTTTGAGGCAGTAAATGTTTATAGGAAAAAATAAATGCTTATTTCAACAAATGCAAAGCTATTCCCCGAAATATAAATACTTAAAGGCCTTTACTTTACTAAATAAAATGGTGTATAATCTCTGGAATTAGTATTTTTCGTACCCCTGTTCTTTGACAATATAAATCAATATAAAGACGGAGAGAAACTGGTCTGGGCAACCAGTTGTATAACGGGTTGGGTGATAGTTAATAATCTCTTAGGAGGTATAGGTATGGTACTGAGGCGTTCTCTTCTTTTATTGATGGCACTTCTTCTTCCAGCAATTGCCTTTGCGACTACGAAACATATTGTCAAAAAAGGGGACAATCTTTATGATTTATCTAGGGAGTATGGTGTATCGGTAGAGGATATTAAAACATTTAACAAGCTTGGTAATATTAATTTAGGAATTGGTGATGAACTACTTATTCCAGTTTCAAATAAAGACGGCAATAATAACTATGTAGTAAAAAGTGGAGATACAATTAGTCAAATCGCCGAAAAATTCGGCATTAAAACCAAAGATTTAAAATCAGCAAATAAACTAAAAAACGATAATTTGCGAATTGGTCAATCCCTTTACATTCCTCTCCAAAATAATGCAGCATCAGAAGTAGTTGTTTCTGAAAAAACAATTGAAATAGACTCAATTCAAAAACAGACAACTGTTACACCTGAGAATACTCAGAAAGAAATCTCCAATGTTTATCTAGTAAAAAAGGGAGATACTCTGGGACACATAGCTGAAAAGCATTCCGTTAAAACTAGTGAGCTAAAAAAAGCCAACAATCTTAAAAACCACAATTTGCAAATTGGGCAAAAGTTGACCGTACCCGCTCAAGAGGTTGTAGCCACTCAAGCATCAACCAATAAGAAAAAAGCGGCTCCTACCAAATCTGATTCACCTACTAACACTAAAAGTATAAGCGATTCAAAAACAACAGTATCGAATGTCTATGTAATCAAGAAAGGCGATACGATATATGATCTATCCAAGAATTTTGAAATTTCCAAAGACGATCTTACAAAATGGAATAACCTTAACAATAACAATCTAAGGATTGGTCAAAAGGTTTATCTAAGTCCTAATAAAGAAATAAAAGCTTTAGCAAAAGCCAAATCCGAGCCGAAATCAAAAATTACTGAAAGTTATAAAATAAAAAGCGGCGACACCCTAGGACACATAGCGGCCAAATTCGATACATCCGTCTCCAAACTAAAATCTGCAAACGATCTTCAAAACAACAATTTATCCGTAGGAAAAGTTTTAAAGGTTCCGGCATTAGCCAAGCAAAACACCAAAGCAGCTAAATCATCACCCACAGAAACCGCTCGTTATTCTAAAACCAAATATACGGTTAAAAAAGGTGACACCTTGGGCGGCATTGCAAATCGCCATGGTGTCTCAGTTGCAAAGATCAAAGAGTCAAGCTCCCTAAAGAACAACAATATAAAAGTTGGGCAGGTTCTTCTTATCCCCGGCAATAAAGTCGCGCCTGCAGAAAAGCTCTCAGGCTCGAAATATACTGTGGTCAGTGGAGACACTCTTGGGGGAATAGGAAACAAATTTGATGTATCAATAAAAGAATTAAAGAACGCAAATAATCTGAGAAGCAGTAACATTAGAGCTGGCATGAAGTTAGTAGTTCCAGGCTATACCAAAGTAGCCGGCACCCCGACTCAAAAAACTCAAAAACCATCCCAAACAATTAATTCAAAGTACATTGTAAAGAAAGGTGATACCTTAGGATTAATTGCTCAAAAACATGGGCTATCTATAAGCACAATTAAAAACGTGAACAATATAAAAAGCAATAACATCAGAACAGGACAAATCATTGTTCTTCCCGGGGTCAAGCCTAATTATAGCGAACAGCAAAACAAGACAGCAAGCAGATCACAAAGCCCATCAAATTCTCACCCAAGCAAACTAAAAGCAAAAGAAAGCATAATTACAGTTGCAAAGCAATATCTTGGTGCTCCATATAAGTTTGGAGGCTATTCCTTTAAAACCGGGATAGATTGTTCTGGTTATGTAAAGAAAATTTTCAGCAAATTCAATGTGGAACTACCAAGAACCGCAAGGGACATTTATTATAACGCTGGAACCAGAGTTACCAAAAGCCAGCTTCAAGTCGGCGATCTAGTGTTTTTTAGAACCTACGCAAGCTATCCTTCGCACGTCGGCATCTATATGGGAAACAACTTATTTATACATGCTTCTTCAGGAGCTCGTAAAGTAGCAATAACTCGTCTAGATAAAAAGTACTACACAAAGAGATATATTGGGGCAAAGAGAATACAGCTTTCAGCTATATTTGAAAAAGAATACTCCCAAAGATAAGACCATTATCTCTAGTAACACAACCATTTCGCTTTAAAAATACCATCCTTTGTTAGAGACAATTCTGGTATTATTAAATCCTTCATTGAAAGATGTACTGCAATGTTTATATTAAAGAGAAGCTATGGATAAATACCTAAAGAGTTTTGAAGAATTTCTAAGCTCAGAAAGAAACTACTCAAAACACACCCTGAAAGCCTATATCACAGATCTAAAAGAATTTGGTCTAGTTCTTAAGGACATGGGTCTAATTAATTCAGAAAATGGCAACATAGACTTTGCTAATTTAGATGAAGCACCGATAAGGGCATTCATAAGCAAGCTATACAACAAAAACAAAAAAGTTTCGATATCTAGAAAAATCGCCTCGATCAGGACATTTTTTGAGTTTTTGATTCGCAGAGGAGAGATGAAATCAAACTATGCAAAGTTAGTTCCTACGCCAAAAGGTGAAAAGAGGCTTCCAACATTTTTAACGGTAGATGAAGTGGTAAAACTTGTTGAAGCTCCGGGTTCAGATAATGCCTATGAATCAAGGGACAGAGCAATTTTAGAACTCCTTTACTCTTGTGGATTAAGAGTAAGTGAACTCGTAGGTATTAACTTGCAGGACCTAGATTTAAAATCTATGAGTGTTAAGGTTCTTGGAAAAGGTAATAAAGAAAGGCTGGTCCCACTGGGCTCTAAGGCTTCTTGTGCTATCACAACGTACTTGGAACAACGCTTGGATCTGAAACCTAAAGAAGACTATCTGTTTGTAAATTCAAGGGGAGGCAGACTGACCACAAGAAGCATAGACAGGATAATAAAAAAATATGCAGTAATAGCCGGAATACCCAAGAATATTAGCCCTCATGTGCTAAGACATACCTTTGCAACACACCTGCTGGGGGGTGGGGCGGATTTAAGAGCTATTCAGGAAATGCTGGGACATCAGAGTTTATCTACAACACAGAGATATACTCACACATCAGTAGAAAAATTAATGGAGATTTACGATAAAACACACCCGAGAGCGTAAAAAAATGGAAAACTTTCATGGAACAACAATAGTATGCGTTAAGAAGAACAATCAAGTTGCTATGGCAGGAGACGGACAGGTAACACTTGGCCACACAGCTATAAAGCACACTGCAAAAAAAGTAAGAAAGATTTATGACGATAAAGTAATGGTAGGTTTTGCGGGAGCGACTGCTGATGCTATGACTCTGTTTGACAAGTTTGAGGCAAAGCTCGAAGAGTATAGGGGCAACTTAAGTAGAGCCTCTGTAGAGCTTGCCAGGGACTGGAGAACAGACAGGGTACTTAGAAGGCTTGAGGCACTACTTGCTGTAGCAGATAGTGAATCCATGTTCCTCATATCCGGAAGCGGTGACGTGCTTGAGCCAGACGACAATGTTATTGCAATAGGATCAGGGGGCTCATTTGCTCAGGCAGCGGCCAAGGCACTGTCTAAACATTCTAATTTAAGCGCAGAAGATATAGTTAAAGAATCCATGCATATAGCATCTGAAATTTGTGTATACACCAACGACAATATTAAAGTAGAGGTACTGAATATAAATGAGTAATGACATATTTTTCACACCAAGGGAAATAGTATCAGAATTAGATAGATATATAATAGGTCAGAACAAAGCCAAGAGAGCAGTTTCAATTGCACTGAGAAACCGCTGGAGACGCCAACGTGTATCACCTGATCTAAAAGATGAAATAGCTCCAAAGAATATTCTTATGATTGGCCCTACAGGAGTTGGAAAAACTGAGATAGCAAGAAGACTTGCAAAGCTCGCACAGGCCCCGTTTCTAAAAGTCGAAGCCTCAAAATTTACAGAGGTCGGTTACGTAGGAAGGGACGTTGAATCCATGATTAGAGATTTAACGGATATAGCCATAAAAATGGTAACTGATGAGGAGAAAACCTCAGTAAGAGTTAAAGCGGAAGATCTTGCAGAAGAAAGAATGCTGGATTTGTTACTACCCAAACCAAGCACCAATCCAGAAGAACCACAAGCGGATTCCAGTAGTGATACCAGACAGAAGCTTAGAAAACTTTTAAGAGAAGGAAAGCTTGATGAGCGGTATGTTGATATTGAGGTTACATCTAAGAATCTGCCTATACAGGTGTTCTCTCCTTCAGGGATGGATGAAATGGATATGAACATTTCCGATATGATTGGCAACCTGTTCCCTAAAAAAACTAAACAAAGAAAAGTAAATGTTCCTGAAGCAATGGAAATCCTTATTCAGGAAGAAGCCCAGAAGTTAGTAGACATGGACAATGTAATAAAACTGGCAATAGATAGGGTTGAACAGTCTGGAATCATCTTCATAGATGAAATAGACAAGGTAGCTGGAAGAGAAAGCTCTGCTGGACCTGATGTATCAAGAGAGGGTGTACAGAGAGACCTGCTTCCAATTATTGAAGGCTGCACAGTGAACACCAAACACGGCATGGTTAAAACAGACCATATTCTCTTTGTAGGCGCAGGCGCCTTTCATGTTTCAAAGCCCTCGGATTTAATACCGGAGCTTCAGGGAAGATTTCCAATCAGGGTTGAGCTTGAGCCTCTGACAAAAGATGATTTTGTAAATATCTTAACCAAACCCAAGAATGCTCTAATAAAACAATATATCGAGCTTCTCAATACAGAGGATATTGAACTTGTCTTTGCAGATGATGCAATTACGGAAATTGCCGAGACCGCTCAGAATGTTAATGAATCAACTGAGAATATCGGTGCTAGAAGACTCCATACTATAATGGAGAGAATGCTGGACGACATCTCATTTGAGGCCCCGGATATGCAAGAAGAAAAGATTGTTATTGATGCTAATTACGTCAAAGATAAAATTTCTGACATTGTGAAAGACAGAGATTTGAGTAGATACATTCTCTAGTCGAAGGTGAGCCTGATATGTCTGTTTTTGCTATAACCAGATGTGTTTATGACAATGATATCAAACAGGAACTTCTCGACATAAAGAAGCTATCTCTCAGAATTCTGGAGAAACAAAAAGGATTTGTCAGGGTGAAACAGTTCATCTGCGAAGAGATGAACGAAATGGTCTCAGTTATAGAATGGGAGACAAAGCAAGACCACGAAGCTTCAATGGAAAGCCCGGATTGGGATCCTGTTAACCCAACATGGATGGCATTAACTAAAGGCGGTAAGATCACTTTTGAAGTAAATCTTTTCGAAGCTCATTAGATTTACTATACTTTACTTTGCCAAATTGCTTTACCGACAAAAAACGGCCCCAAACTTTCTAAATGTTGAGAGGTTTGCTTGGTCTTACGCATTGCCTGAATTAGTGCTGATAGAGGAAATAGCTCTTTGCCCAAAACTCCAATCACAAAATCGTTATCATTTTTATCCAGTCCATGACAGGCAAGCCTTATGTCTCGTCCTAGCCCGGCATGACCGAATTTAAAACCTAATTTACCGTGTTCACCCAATACTACCCTCTGCTCGTCTTCTGATAGAGTCTCAAAAACTTTATCCCTTCTAAGCGGATACCAAATCGCCCATGACCACTCAGGGTCTAGTACTTTAGCTCGAGGACCAGTCAAAAGCGTTTTCTCTAGATCCGGTTCATAGCCAAGCGTATATGTCCTGCCAAGCATGGTCATCTCGGGTTTTTGAGTAAGCTCCATAAAAGATGAGCTGTTTAAGAATTCTCTCAGTTCACTAACAAAGAAATCCGGGTCCTGACTTAGACTTAACAAACCAATACCATATGGATCATTTATATCAGCATATAGCACAATATCCATATTAGCATTTTCAAGCTCGGTGATTATTTCATTTGTATTCCAGCAGTCTCCAAAAGCCATAAACTGCAGAAACAATCTCTTGTCCAAACTTATTACTGTGCCATCTTTTGCACGGCCTTTTTCACTTAGATCTAATTTAGCTTCATTATTATCAGTAGACATGTAATAAATCTCCTTCGCTAGAAAATATAACAGGATAAATCCTCATTGGCGATAAATATTACCGTTTCTTTATATGTAATGCAGAAGACGAATATCTTTATTGAATAGCAGGTTTTAGAAATAACTTGTTGGCAGAGTGAGTTATATCTTTTATAATAGTGAGCTTAATTTTAGGATGGAAATATAACATGGACAAATTTATACAAAAAGCACAGACGCTCGTTGAAGCGCTGCCCTATATAAAGGAGTTTTACGGACAGACTATAGTCGTAAAATATGGGGGAAGTGTTGGAGATGAGGATCTTCACAATTTCGCCCGCGATATTGTTCTTATGAAATATGTAGGCATGCATCCTGTAGTTGTGCACGGTGGTGGCCCACAAATTGGAGAGCACCTTAAGAAACTTGGCATAAAAACAGAATTCATTGCAGGACTCCGTGTAACAGATGAGCGGACAATGGAAGTTGCCGAGATGGTACTGGTCGGGAAAATTAACCAGAAAATCATTGAGGCGATTCACTCTATGGGTGGTAAAGCCGTCGGGACATCAGGCAAAGAAGGGAAAATGATCCTTGCGAAAAAGATGGACCTTAAGAAATTTGCTAAAGAAAACGGGCTTAAAGTTCCTAAAGGCGCAGACCTAGGAATGGTTGGAGAAGTTGACAGTGTGAACCCGGACCTCATTAAAGTTCTAGAGAACTCAGGTTTCATACCGGTTATTGCTCCAATAGGATTTGATGACGAGGGCAGGACTTTCAACATTAATGCTGACCATGTTGCAGGAGAAATTGCTGGAGCACTTAATGCTGCAAAGCTTGTTCTGCTAACAAATGTTGCTGGGATTATGGATAACAAAAAGAATTTAATTTCGACACTTACTGAAACTGAAGCGAAAAAATTAATCAAGAAAGAAATTATATCAAGTGGAATGATACCCAAAGTTATGTGCGCAATTGACGCTCTTCACGACGGAGTACAAAAAGTGCATATAATCGACGGCACTATTGAACACGCTTTAATTCTGGAAATCTTCACTGACTCAGGAATTGGAACGGAGATTTTACTTTGAGCACCCAAGAAACAATTTCCAAAACTAAAAATTACGTAATGAACACCTATGGCCGCTACCCCATAGCGATGGTCAAGGGTAAAGGTTCATGGGTATGGGATGCTGAGGGGAAAAAATATCTCGATTTTGTAACAGGTATTGCGGTAAACAACTTGGGTCACTGTCATCCCAATATTACAAAAGCCATACGCGAACAATCCAAGATCCTTGTTCAGCCATGCAATTTGTTTCACATTGATCAGCAGGGAGAATTTGCCAAACTGCTTGTAGAAAACTCATTTGCGGACAAGGTTTTCTTTTGTAATAGTGGTACAGAGGCAAATGAGGGTGCCATCAAACTCGCTAGAGCATATGGCTCCAAGAATGGTGGAAAGTATAAAATAGTTCATGCTAAAGATTCATTTCACGGCAGAACCATGGGATCGCTGAGCGCTACGAGCAAAAATTATCAAGCAGGATTCAAACCTCTTGTTCCGGGGTTTAAACCAATAGCATATGGAAAAATAGAGGCCTTAGAAAAAGCACTGCAGGATGAAAAAGTTTGCGCCGTAATATTAGAGCCGATTCAAGGGGAGAACGGTGTAATATTACCACCTGAGAACTACCTCAAGAAAGCTAGGGCACTTTGCACGAAGAAAAAAGTACTATTAATACTTGATGAAGTACAAGTTGGCATGGGAAGGACAGGGAAACTTTTTGCCTACGAGCATTATGGAATAAAACCCGACATCATGACTCTATCTAAAGCTTTGGGTGGAGGAATACCATGTGGGGCATTTCTAAGCACTAACAAAGTTGCAAAATACTTAAGCCCTG
>Ga0209633_10004935_pt1 | contig 11853 bp, 12 predicted proteins | sample Cruoilmetagenom1_FD_187290 | JGI IMG/M metagenome (GOLD analysis project Ga0209633, IMG submission 187290) | Oil polluted marine microbial communities from Coal Oil Point, Santa Barbara, California, USA - Sample 1 (SPAdes) (version 2) | ecosystem: Environmental > Aquatic > Marine > Oil seeps ... | reverse complement strand
GGCAATTTTAGACGGTGAGTGGAAACTTCCACCTGTTGAGCACGTTCAATAGGAATTGGCCAAGAAGGCACATTCGTACTGTATTAATTAGGGAGTCCAGAGATGACAAGCAATTATCCACCGCCAGCATTTACTTTTAAGGTTGAATTCGGAATTGACGGAGTTCAAAACAACAATTCCAGCTTTCAAGAGATCTCAGGTCTCAGCAGTGAGAGTGATGTTGTAGAATATAGGGAGGGAGGCGAGAATCGTTTTGTTCATAAACTGCCCGGGTCAACTAAATTCTCTAACCTCGCGCTTAAGAGAGGCATAATAAGCGATCCAAAGATAATGGAATGGATTAACAATGTATTCTTCAACGATTTATCCGAACCTATTAAGCCCACTGATATAACCATAACGCTTCTTAATGTAGAAAATGAGTCCGCAATGAGGTGGAATCTTTCCAATGCCTGGCCAGTCAAAATCGAAGTAGGAACATTCAACTCAAACAGTAACGAGCAGGCAGTTGAATCAATAGAATTTGCCTATAGCACTATAACTAGAGCGAATGTGTAGTTAGTTCTGTTTTATGCTGATGTTATCAACCAGCAATCAGAGCTAATGGTCTTACCGATCCGCCTGTGGCGCCTTTGATTCTAATTGGAGCGGCGACACTGGTAGGTTCAAATAATGTAAATGGAGAGACAATTGACGGCCTAGCGTGGCTTGATCCGTGTGGGCCAATAGTACCAGCACAAGTCCCAACCCTATCGGAATGGGGTCTTATTGCTATGGCTAGTATTTTAGGAATAGTCGGATTAATTGTTATTAGAAGAAGGAAAGTTATAGCTTAGAATCTAAAAACATTTTAGTTTCAAACTTATTAAGGGAGCTTAGGATTAATATGCACCGGCTCCCTTTTTTTACTGGCAGCGCTCGAGAGCAAACGATTTCTTAGCAGCTCATTGCAATAGTCCACATCACCCTTACGATCGGAACACAATACCACTCATTTATGTCCTTTCTTAACTAGAATAAAAACATCGGAGACGAATTCGACAAGATGGGTGCAGTAAAGAAATAAATCAAATCTAATACTAGACCACTATAAATCCTATACAGAATCTATTTCTACAAAACTGACAAAATTGTGATATAGTTTTATAAATATCTTATAGAAGGGGATATTATGAAGAACAAAACATTTTTTTCTTGTATTGTTTTAATATTTTTATCAATTATTGGGGTTTCTCTGCTTTATTCTACAAACGTTCGAGCTCAAGAAATCACACCCGAAACTAAGTGCTACAACAAGAAGCTTAAGGCAGCCGGCTCTTATGTGCGCTGTCTCTTGAGAGCCGAGAGGGATGCTAACCGAAACATGGAAGAAACCTCCGAAGAATCTGTTGCGCTTTGTCATGAGAGGTTTGAGAAACGCTTTAAGAGGGCTGAAGCACAAGCTGCAGATAATGGCGCAAGCTGCCCCTCTCATGGCGGCCTCGTTCCATATCAGCAAACTATCATCGGCGCTACTGCAACCATTAACTCCAGTAACGATGTCAAAACACTCAATATCGAGATAGCCCAAGATGACCTAGTGGATCTAATGGAGGCCTCATTTAGTCTTAACATCGCAGTCAAAGTAAACGACACCACAAATGTGGTCTGGCGGTCTGCATCTAACTATGCTTCTTTTAATGAATACCAATGGTCCCCAGTGTTCCATGTGTTTGGAGCAAGCCCCCCTGAACTAGGTAGTTCAGTTGATATCAAGACCAATGTTGTTGACATAACACTAGGCCAGGATGTAGTTTTGGATACCAACGACATTTTAAATGCAGCGGTTGCCGGTAACACACCAACTGCTATGACATTCCTAAATGATTCAGACAATCCTATAAACGCGGCTTTGGCACAACTGCTCACATTCAATGGGACCAAAGCAATTACACCAATCTACGTTTCGAGTGAACCAATACAGAACAAACAATCAGATTTGATTACGCCTACACAGAAAGTACTAGTTTGGTTTGGTGAAGAGATGAAAACTGGGGAGATATTCAAAGAACCAAAATTTATGTTTATTAAAGTGGATCTTACAAATGACTCAACTGCGACACGTCTCTTTTCCAATAATCAGTGGAGTACACCTGAAGAAAACTGATATAGATAACAAAATGGAGTGTAATCTAGGAGAATTTAGGATGAAAATTGTATCAACTTTCACACTTTCACTTTTAGTGTTTGGCTTTTTGTTTATGACATTACCGGATAAAGCATATACACAACCCGTTCCATTTGAAGGATGTTGTCAGTTTATTGGTTCTTGTCAAAATTTATCTCAGGAAGCGTGTATCGCAGATGCTACAAGCATACAATTTCACATTGATGAGAGTTGTAATACTGACACAGGTAACTGTCCTGGATTTAGTCTTGGAGATACGAGGGTCAGTAACGTCCCAACCCTATCTGAATGGGGTTTAATTGCAATGGCAGGTGTTCTTGGAGTAGTTGGATTTATGGTTATGAGAAGAAAGAGAGTGACTGCTTAAAATCTGAAAACATTTTAATTTAAAACTTACCAAAGGGAGCTTGGTGCATATTATATTGTGCCAGCTCCCTTTTTTTACGGGCAGCGCCCGCCAGAAAACAATTTCTTAGTAACTCATTGCAATAGTCCGTATCACCCTTACGATTGGCTCTCAATACTGCTCATTTACCCGTTTATTACTAGCATTAGGAACAGGATGAAAGAACGAAGCCGAGCCGAACACCGAGATTCAATTCAAAACTGAGGTAGATTGCTCAAACCAATGGAAGATAGTATGTCTAAGTTTTCTAAACCGTGAGATTTCGCTATTAATGGCCGTGAGATCTCACGGTCCGTGAAATATCGCGGTTAGCAACAACTTCAAGTATAACTCCTAACCCACTGTAACAATTATCTTATAACAGGCGTATGCCTGTTGGCATGGTTAATGCACTTAAGTATGAGTAAATCAAATCTACTTAGGAGGTAGTAATCATGTCAGATCAAAATAATACTTTAGAGACGGTGAACACATTAAATGGAGTCGATGTAGATCACGTAGTAAACGCAGTGAACGCCTTTGTTGAGAACGAAGAGCTTGCTAATTTTAAGTTTCATCTCAAAAACAAATGGATTGAAGGCGGACATAGCCAGTCTAAAATCACATCATGCTTTGGAGCAAGTCAGGAAAATACTCATGACGACCCATTTGAGCTAAATTCTGACGTGCATCCGATATTTGCAGGAAAGGACAGAGGAGCCAGTCCTCCCGAGCATTTCTTAAACGCCCTCGCCTCTTGCCTCACTACAACACTGGTTTATCACGCTGCGGTGCAGGGGATAAGAATACAGGAGCTTGAGTCTGAGATAGAGGGTGATATAGATTTCAGGGGGATGCTCGGTATAAGCGATACAGTCAGAAAAGGTTATCAAAAAATACGAGTCAACTTCAAGATAAAATCAGACACTGATGATATTGCCAAATTAAAGGAGCTTACAACTTTTTCGCCTATCCTGGACGTTGCTCAAAACGGAACAAATGTGGAAGTCAATATAGAATGCAAATAATCACCAAGATGCATTAACGGAAACGGGTGAGATATAAAATGTTTATCTTTCTGTAATAGAAACAGAGAAAAAAGGACCGCATCATAGTTCGGGATGCGGTTCTTCAAGGCAAGGGAGGTATAAAAAATGATCTTTAAACAATATTATCTAGGATGTCTGTCACACGCATCTTATTTGATAGGAGATGAGGGGAACAAGACAGCCGCAATTGTTGATCCTCAGCGTGACATAGAGCAGTATGTTGAAGACGCTCGACTGCATGGGCTTAGTATCCGATATGTTTTTTTAACCCATTTTCATGCTGACTTCATTGCAGGTCATCTTGAGCTTAAGCAACGGTTCTCTGCCCGCATATATCTCGGCTCTCAAGCTGAAGCCGAGTATGAGTTCACGCCGCTTCAAGATAGCGATGTGATAGAGTTCGGCAAAGTTCGTCTCGAGATACTGGAGACACCGGGGCATTCTCCCGAATCCATATCCATACTCGTTTACAACCTTAGAAAAGACGCACGTGAGCCCTGCGCAGTGCTGACCGGCGATACGCTTTTTATAGGAGACGTAGGACGGCCCGATCTGAGGGCATCTTTAGGCTGGACGGCGGATGAACTTGGCGGGATGTTGTATGACTCCATCCAAAATAAGCTTCTCGGACTCCCTGACGATACGCTCGTTTACCCCACCCACGGCGCAGGTTCGATGTGCGGCAAACAACTAAGCAAGGATACTGTATCGACAATGGGCGTTCAAAAGAAATACAACTATGCACTCCAGCCTATGAGTAAAGAAAAGTTTGTGGAGATTGTCACAGCCGACCAGCCTGATGCTCCCGACTACTTCACATACGATGCTGTTCTCAACACAAAAGAACGTTTAACACTTAATGAAACTATGAGCAGGAATCTTACCCCTCTAACCTTAGAGGAGGTCTTGAAGTTAAAAGACGAGGGCGCACAAATCCTGGATGTCAGGAATCCGGTCGATTATGAGGGCGCACACATTTACGGGAGCATCAACATAGGTCTTGGCGGCAGTTACGCTACCTGGGCCGGGACCATCCTGGATAGTGATAAGCCCATTGTCATAATTTCGTCTCCAGGGCTTGAGGAAGAAGCGGTCATGAGACTCGGCAGGATCGGCTTTGATTATATAGCAGGGTATCTCGAAGGAGGAATGGAGGCTTTGCTGACACGCCCGGATATATTAAAGCGGACAGAGAGAATAACCGCGCAATCACTTTCTGAGATGACCTCGTCAAATGATCCACCACACATACTAGATGTTAGGAGACCGGGTGAATGGACATTAAATCATATTGACGGAAGTGTTAACATCCCCCTCAATCATTTAAATGAGCGATATGTAGAGATACCTAACGATAAAGAGCTGGTTGTATACTGTACCAGCGGTTACCGTTCTTCAATTGCGGCTAGCCTGCTTGAAAAGAATAACTTCATAAACGTTTCCGACCTTGTGGGAGGAATTTCAGCATGGGGAGCTACAAATATTCAAACTCTGAATTAGGATAATATTTTAATTTAAGATGATTGCTTAGAATTTGAGGTAAGACCGGATTCCGGATGTTGCTAGAAACGGAACAAATGTGGAAGTTAATATTGAGCAGAAGTAACCAAAAGCGTTTTAAACAACTGTTATGTTTAGCTCGCTGTGATAAAATGGTGATAAGGAATTAAGTCTGATGTCTGAAAAGGAAAACAATAAAGGCCGCATCTTTGATGAGGGTGCGGTCTTAAAAAACATAGTTCAGGGAACAGCAACACACACCGGGGAGGAGTTCTTCCGCTCACTTGTTGAGAACATGAGCCTTGCACTCGGAACAGATGGGGCGTGGATTACAGAGTATATCTCTGAAACACGCAAGCTCCGAGGTATCGCCTTTCTTATGGGTGGAAAGTGGATAGAGGACTACGAGTATGACATTGCGGGCACTGTGTGTGAGGAAGTCATAATAGATGACAAATTTGTCCATTACCCTGAGAACATAATCGACTTTTTCCCAGATAATCCAATATTAAAAGAGCTAAACGCTGTTAGCTACATGGGGGTGCCGCTTAAAGACTTAGACGGTAAGGCGCTTGGATATATTGCAGTGCTGGATACAAAGGAAATCCCGGCAGACCCAAAGCTGATTGGAATATTCAATATATTTGCTGCGCGCGCTGCGGCAGAGCTTCAGCGCCTTAGAGCAGAAACACAAGTTAGAGAGCGGGAGCAAAAACTCTCCCAATTGGTTGGCTCTACGATGGATACGATCATCGAGCTTAACGGCAGAGCGCAAGTAAAGATGTTAAACCCTTCAGGAGAAGAGCTGTTCGGGTTATCAGGAGAAGAAATTCAGGACCGCGACTTTTATGAATTCCTCAGCAAAGAGAGCCGGATTAAAATCGCTGAATTACTAAAAGAGCTTTATTTACTGCCTCAGGAAAAAAGAAATTTGTGGATTGCCGGAGGGCTCCAAATTATTACAGCCAGCGGCCGTGAGTTCTCAACTGAAGCCACTCTCTCGGGTTTTGAGATAGAGGGAGCAATCTTCTACACGGTGATACTTAGAAATGTAAACGAGAGGATCGAGGCAGAGAAGAAGATCAACACACTTATCGACGAGAGCAGATATCTTCAGGAAGAGATAAACGAACTCGCTGATTATAACGAGATCATCGGCCAGAGCAAGGCAATAAAAAAAGTCTTAAACGAGATAAGCCAGGTCGCCCAAACAGACGCCACTGTTTTAATTACTGGGGAGACAGGGACGGGCAAGGAGCTTGTGGCGAGAGCCATTCACAACCAGAGCAAAAGGGGTGATAAGCCGTTAATTAAAGTTAACTGCGCAGCTATTTCGCCTACTCTTATGGAGAGCGAATTCTTTGGGCACGAAAAAGGAGCGTTCACCGGAGCCACCTCTAAACGAGAGGGGCGTTTTAGTTTGGCTGACGGGGGGGCTATATTTCTGGATGAGATTGGAGAACTCCCGCTTGATTTGCAGTCCAAGCTGCTGCGTGTGCTTCAGGAGGGAGAGTTTGATCCTGTGGGGAGCTCAAAAACTGTTAAGGTTGATGTTCGGGTAATTTGCGCGACCAACCGCAACCTCGGTGAGATGTCAAAAGAAGGGAAATTCCGTGAGGATTTATTCTATAGACTGAACGTGTTTCCAATCGAAGTTCCTCCGCTTAAGGATCACCCTGACGACATAGTTTTACTAGCGAGTGCATTCGCTGAGAAATGCGCAAAAAGATTTGGTAGAAAATTAGAACCACTGTCACAAGATCTCATAGAGAGGTTAAAGAGCTATAGCTGGCCCGGAAACATACGGGAGCTTCACAATGTGCTCGAGCGCTCTTTTATTACATCTGAGGGTCCGGAGCTTCAATTGGACCACTGGATTCCAGAAATTGGAAGCATCAAATCAGGCGGAGAGGGTAGTTTGTCAGCCACATCGGAGGTGCAATTTATAACTGAGCAGGATTTTAAGAAGCTAGAGTACGAGAACTTATTAAACGCACTTGAGTCAACACAGTGGCGCATCTATGGAGCTAGTGGTGCGGCCGAGCTTCTCGGAATGAACCCCTCTACCCTGCGTTCACGCATAAAAACTCTCGGAATCAAACGTCAGCAATAAAAACATTCCGCCCTTCAAAAATTATAATGTATTATAATAGCTAAGAACCTACAGGAGGAAGAAGTTATGCTTGAGATAATAGAAGGACTACCGGATAATGCTGTGGGATTTACTGCCAAGGGCAATGTAACCGCAGAAGACTACGAGACCGTTCTTATCCCTGCTGTAGAGGAAAAACTTAAAAAACACGAAAAGGTTCGTCTGCTTTATCATCTTGGGGAAGAGTTTGAGAGATTTGAAGCGGGAGCAATGTGGGACGACGCCAAGGTTGGGCTTGGGCATATTACGGACTGGGAGAAAATTGCAATCGTAACGGACGTTAACTGGATCCAGCAGGCAGGGAAAATATTCGGGTTTGCAATAGAGACAATGTCTGCCTCAGGGGATGTGAAAGTATTTCATAACTCCGAGCTTGAAGACGCCATCAAATGGATTGGAGAGGAGTGGTAGAGATATAAAAAATCTTGTAGATATAACGTAGTCTTGTCTAATTAACAGAAAATACTAATGGTCAAAAAAGACCCTTTATCGAAAAATATTACAAAAGAAGAAGCTCTAGAGTCCTTAGAAAGATCGGGATATTTAATAGAAAACAGAATAGAAGACATACTTATTAATAATGCATATATAGTTGATTCAAATACATATTTTCCTGATCCTGATACCCAAAAACCTAGAGAGATTGATATAATTGCCTATAAATATGAAAAATTAAGCGATAAGACAGGAATTATAGTCACTTGTCTGCTTATAGAATGTATTAATAACCCACAACCATTTGCTTTAATTCCTAAAGAACAACATCTATTAGATAAATATTCCAAAACAATCCATGGTGTTGGTATACCTTCTAACATATATCAGTTTATTGAAAAAAAGGGCAAATCCCATGCAGTAGGGACTAATCTATTTAAATTAAAACAAATCCAGGAGAATCATCATTATAATAATTTAAGAACAGCAACGCAGTTTTGCTCATTTATAAGAAAGAAAAATGAGAGTAAAGAATGGATGGCAACACATGAAGATTCACATTATAACGACATAAAAAAAATTTGTGATGCTACCAAATATCATATTGATCAAAGATTAGATTATTTGTCTAAGTCCCCAATTCCTACAATAGTCAATCTTTGTATGTTTTATCCTGTTTTAGTACTTCAAGGTCAACTCTACGATGTAAATACGAAATCTGATCCAATCAGTATAGAAGAATCTCCACACCTTCAACTTTCTAGGCATTCTATAATTAACAGTAACGAGAATATCTATACCATTGATATTATGACTGAAAAGAATTTACCTTTATTTCTGAAGTTGCTTCAAGAAGAGACGCAAAATATAGTTTCACACGTAGAAAGCATAACACAACAAATCAAAGAATCGGTAGAATACATAGCGGATCAAATCAACGAAACTCCTAGCATTGATAAAAAGAAAAGTCTTTTAACATTTTTCTGATCATAATACACAGATTATTCACATTATAGACTTGGACTTCTTCGCTAGCTACAAAACTTAACAAGCTACTTCATTAATTGGAAATACTTGTAGAAACCACCTAAAAAATCAGAGACAATTGCTCTATGAAGAGCAAGCTCTTACTTCTAATAATTTCAATAGTCTTTATTCTTAGCCTCAGCGCTTGTGACAGCGGGGGCAACAATCAATGCACCGAGATTATTGGCGAAAACAATTTCATGCTCGCCTTTGCAGGATGCCCCAATGACGCAATAAAAGCAGTATGTAATTCCTTTGAATGTGAGTTCACTCAGCAGATGGGAGGCCCTTTGCCACCGATAGACTTTTCAATCATTAATGGCGAGGACTGCAGCAGGTTTGACCGCTGCACTAATCTTGACTGCGATCTTTTCTCTGACATTGGTGAATTAGAAGGTGAAGCAATCATATCAACTCTCGAGATACTCCCCGGCAATTCATTTACCGGAACGGCAAACGTAAACGGTGTTGCTCCCCTTGATTTCACTTGCGACATTATCCTTCCATAGAATTATAAAACTTCTATTAATAATGTAAGAACCCTGTTAAGATTACGTCCTTATGAGCGATTCAAACAGAATAGAAAACCTGAGAGATTTCACGCTAGAAAGAAACCTGGACACAATTGCGCTTAAGTTTAAAGAAGAGTCTTTTACTTACGGAGACCTTGAACTTATGTCACGCCATATGTCGACTTGGTTTACCGCCATGGAACTCAAAGGTGAGCCCATTGCGTTTATGATGCCTAACGGGTTTGACCTGATGGTTACTTATCTTGCCTGCTTTAAATCCGGAGCTGTGGCAATGCCCTTAAGCAGAACACTAGGTCCGGGAGAGCTCAGAAATATTCTGATTGAATCAGGGGCAAAGTGTCTCATTATAGAGCTCGATAAGCTTAGCTTGCTTGAGGAAATAGATCTTAAAAAAACTTCCGTACAGACAGTATATGTAAACGGCGTTGTGCCAAGAGAGGGTTACAACAATTTCTACACACTACTTGGACCTGCTGGGGAATATAATGAAACACAAGTGAGTGAAAATGATCCGGCCGTGGTTTTCTACACCCCTTCTGCAAATGGAGGATTTAACGGAGTTACGCACACTTACTCGTCAATGGCAGGGATATTTGAATCCACTTCAGCGGCTTTAGAAAATGTTACGGAAAACGACAGGATACTGGTCCTTGACCCACAGATAAATATCAGCGGATTTCTTGAGACATTCACAGGGCTGAACTATGGTGCGACAATTTTTGTGCATGAGAGGTATAAAGTTGAGGATACCATCCCCGCTCTTGTGAATGAACGCCCTACCCTGATGATCACACACATTAGAGTTTATGAGAAAATACTGGACTCAGGAATGACGGAAAAAGACACTTTCGGCACGTTAAGAGGAATCTATACCGGAGGAAAATCAATCTCCACGGAACTCCAGAAAAAGTTTTATGATCATACGGGTCAGATAATACAACTTGGCTACGGCATGACAGAGGCAATCTGGCTTACTATAAACCGCGAACTCAGCAGCGAGGGCGCAAGCTCTATAGGGAAAGCGATACCAGGAGTTAATATAAGGATCATTGGTGTGGATGGAACTAATGTTTCGGTGGGTGAAGTTGGAGAGATATGCGTGAGCGGAGAGATGGTGACTCCCGGATATTGGAACAACAAACAGTTAACTTCGGAGAAACTACAGCATGGGTGGTTTATAACTGGCGACCTTGGCTACGCCGACTCAGAGGGCAACATCGTAATAGTTCAGAATTGAGTTGGTTTTACTCTCCTCCTCTATCTAATTTCTTCCTGTAGATATCTTCCATCTTTTGCATGTGCTGGTGAGAACGGTTTCACAAGGTGCTTCCCTTAACTTCTTTCAAGAGGCGAGAGCTGCGGAGGGGAGCTGAGCGAAATTATAGGACCGCCGCACAAGCGTTAAAAAATGATTTCCCGCTTTAGCGGAATTCATGTCCTGGAGGGTGACTTTTCGTCCTTTTGGTCATTCAAAAGGACAGAACAATCTTTTTACCATTCAAGAGAAGATATAAGTCCCCTTTTTAAATTAAACCAGCAACTTACACCACAGTCCTATAGCCCCTCTCTAACTTCGCCCCCTAACTAACTCATAAGGCTTAAGTAATCAACAAGTTGTCCACAGCCTGTGGATAACTCATCCTAAAGCCCAAGAAAATCTCTGAAAACCAGATCATAAAAACCAAACACCCAAGATAGAACGATCCCTTCTTTAAATAAACTATATTATCCCGACAAAACCCGCAATGAGCTTTTTATTCGATTTAATCGCCGCATAGTTTATACTTTATAAATGCAAAAACTCTGCACTAAATGCAACTTCATCGGCAAAGGCAAACACACTTTATTCTCGGGAAATATCTATGTAGGGATTCTGGAAGTTGTGGTGGCTGTAATAATAGTAGTCACAGGTGAGAGACTTCTTCAATCCTACGCTTATGCAGTCGTAGTCGGAGCAATTGTCGCAATCGCCGGAGCGGTGAATATTATCGACTCATTCTCTGACGGCAACATATGCTCTAACTGCGGCAAAGATAATCTTATCCTCTTAGACTCTCTTCAGGCAGAGGAAATTATTACAAAAAACAACCTTACTATTCCCGAAGACGAAAGCAATTAAATACATTAATTTAATAATATTATTGCATCGAGAAAGAACTTTAAGAATTAACGCAATTTTGCCACAATTTATTTATGTATAAATACTATAGCTTATGTAACATAGTTAACTTGATTTCGAGTCAAAACCAAAATTGCGCAGTTGTTAATAAAATTGATAAATAACATGATAAAGCTCTGCACACAGTGTCTATACATAGGTCATGAAGAGTCCAGCATCTACAGAGACTCTACAACCGACTCTGTGCTCTGGGGTACGGCTTTCTTTTTCTCAGTAGCTGGAGCGTTTGAGACATTCCTGTGGTTCCCGGCTACAATCATGTTCTTCGTAGCGCTGCTCTACAGCATCGGCGGCTATACATTTAAAGCCTGCGTCTGCTCAAAGTGCCACAGCAACTCCATGATCCCTGTACAATCAGATAAAGCGCAGCAGATTATGAACGAGCATGGGCTTATTTCGCCTGATTACATAGCCGTTAAGAATGAGC
>Ga0209633_10004934_pt1 | contig 11853 bp, 13 predicted proteins | sample Cruoilmetagenom1_FD_187290 | JGI IMG/M metagenome (GOLD analysis project Ga0209633, IMG submission 187290) | Oil polluted marine microbial communities from Coal Oil Point, Santa Barbara, California, USA - Sample 1 (SPAdes) (version 2) | ecosystem: Environmental > Aquatic > Marine > Oil seeps ... | reverse complement strand
ACAACGGGCGCAACTGTTAAACCGAAACGGTTAAACAAGCGTGAACAATAGCGAATATCCATGTCGTCGCGCACACTGATCACAGGTTTTGACATGATTTCATAGATATTTACACGTTGCGATGAACGGTCTTTTGCAATAACTTTTTTTGCAATATCCGCTAATAATACAATGCCGTATTCATCATCTTCGTTGCGTTTATTAACAATCAAAACGTGGGAATCTTGATGTTCCATTTTTAGTAATGCGGATTTTACCGTATCAACACCATCGACAATATCAACGTTCTTCTTCATTACATCGCTTACGCGAATAATTTTTTTTGTTTCCATTAGGCTTTCCATTAGAGTATATCCTCGACTGTTTCAGTCAGTTTTTCTATTTGGTGGTTAATGCCGACCGCATCTTCAACGTCTATTTGAAACGCCATACCAGCACCTTTCTGGGTGTCGAATTCGCCCACACGGCTGATGGTTTCTAGAATATGTCGGCTGAGATGTTCTTCAACTAACATGAGTAGCATATCGCGTTGCGTTTCTAAGGTGAGACCAAAGAAGGTTTTGCTTTTTTCGATACCTTCACCACTAGCGTTGTTGATGACGGTTGTACCCGTGGCGCCTGCTTCACGTGCAGCATCGATTACTGTATCCGTTTTGCTGTCATCAACAAGGGCAATTAATAATTTAAAATGCATGAGTTTACCTCTTAATCTTTTGTTTCTTTTTCAGGTGCTTTTTTATGAGCATAGGGTTATGGATATTATTTATTTCTTTGTCCTTCTATTTATATATTCAGATATTTGTGCATATGCCATTACAGACATAATTGGAAATAAACTAGCGAACGCAATCAAGCCAAAGCCATCCATTAATGGGTTGCGCCCTGGTACTGTTTCTGCAAGCCCTAAGCCAAGTGCTGCAACTAATGGAACAGTTACTGTTGATGTTGTTACTCCACCTGAATCGTAAGCGAGTGGCACGATCAACCGTGGTGCAAAAAAAGTTTGTATGACGACAACGACATAACCCGTAATGATAAACCAATGCAAGGGATAGCCAGTAACGATACGATACGTGCCTAAACCAATGCCCACAGCAACGCCCACGGCAACGGCTAAACGTAAACCCCAGACGCCGATAGAACCACCGGATACTTGATTGGCTTTAATGGCAACTGCAATTAAAGAAGGTTCGGCAATGGTGGTACTAAACCCGATAGCGATGGCAAAGATATAGACCCAAAAATAATCAAACCAATGAATGGTTCCGGCAATATGTTCAACACCTGCATAAATAAAATCAGGATGGGTCAATTGCTCTGCCATCAAACGACCCAAGGGGAATAGCGCTTGTTCTAAGCCTTGTAAAAATAGTGTTAAACCAATTAAAACATAAGCGAAGCCGATAATAACTTTGCGAAGGTTTGGGATGGGTTTTCTTAATATGAAAAACTGGAATCCAAATAAGATGACTACAATGGGTAGCACATCTTTAATCGTAGCGAACAATACACCAGAGAAATCAGTTAGCCACTGAATAATAGAAGGTATAATTGTGGAGAGCATAAATTCCATTAGATGATCATTCCATAGCCCATTACAAAAATAATTGGAGTTAACGATGCTAGCGCGATTAAGCCAAAACCATCCACCATTGGGTTGCGCCCCTTAATACTGCTTGCTAAACCAACGCCCAAGGCAGTGACTAACGGGACAGTAATGGTTGAAGTAGTGACACCACCAGAATCGTAAGCAATACCAATAATGGATTTTGGCGCAACCGTTGTCATCAACACCACGCCGATATAGCCACCAATGATTAGATAATGCATCGGCCAGCCTTTAAGAATTCGCAGAACTCCAAGCAAAATTGCAAAACCAACCGAAAAAGCAACCGTAACACGCAACCCCGTTGCATAGCTTGCTATTGCTTCTTTACTGTCAGCAATAATATTGGCTTCGGCGGCAATTTTTGCGGATTCCGCTGCAACAGCAATTAAGGCGGGTTCAGCAATCGTCGTTCCAAAACCTAAAGCAAAGGCAAAGATCAGTAACCACACAACACTGCCTTTTTTAGCAAAGGCATGCGCCATGGATTCTCCGATGGGGAATAAGCCCATCTCCAAACCATAAATAAAAAAGGTCAGTCCAAATAAAACCAGAATAATGCCACTGATTAAGCCCCACAAATCTGGTATCGGTTGTTGCAAAACAATCAGTTGGAAAAAAGCGATGACTAAAATAATGGGTGTAAGATCACGTAAGCTACCGACTAGAGAGAGAAATAAGGCTTTGAGCGCGGATAGCATTGGGTAATAAGAACCTTGTTGAATGAATGTTAATTGCCATTAATGATGCAGATATGTGATTTATTGTGCAATAACAAAAATCAGATTTTTAAATATTAGTATCGATTTTTTGCGATGTGAACCGTTATGCTCAGGTCTCATCTTAATATTGATCATTCGCGAAAAATGATACAATTAAAAAATGTGAGGCTAATATCAACACATAATTATTACTTGTAAACTTGTTTATCAATCAGAGATTCTAACTTATGAATAATATTCTTTTAAAACAAGCGTGGCAGGGTGTTGCTAATTGTAGTCAATGCAGTATTAGAAAATCCGCTCTTTTTGCGGGTTTGACAGAGGAAGATTTTGAAACCATTCATAAACCAATCAACCAATTTCAAATAAAAGCGGGCGATAAAATTTATGGCGTGGGTGATGATGCTACTTGTATGTATACGTTACGCAGTGGTTTAGTTAAATTGGTACAATATCTTCCTGATGGTACACAAAGAATTGTTCGATTATTAAAATCTTCTGATGTGATAGGTTTGGAAGCTATTTTAAATCCAACCTATAAACATGATGCTATAGCATTGCATGAAACTGAAATTTGTCGTTATCCAGCCAGTGCAGCAAAGGAGCTTTCAAAAACAAACCCAACATTACACCAAGAGTATATGACACGTTGGGAGCGCGCCTTAGATGAAGCAGATAAATGGGCAACTGAATTTTCTACAGGTATGTCCAAACAACGAGTTGCCAGATTATTATTAATGCTTTCTAAAGATCACCCAGCACATACCTGTACACTTTTTAGTCGTGAAGACTTAGGTGCTATTTTGAGCATAACTACAGAAACAGCGAGTCGTACGATTGCTGAATTTAAGCGTCAACATATTATTGTAGAAACTTCGTTTAATGAGTTTTTATGTGCTGTAAGTAAGCTCGAAGAAATAGCTTACGATTGATGTATTGAAGTATCTCGAATAATAAAAATAAGTAAATAAAAGACTGCTCTTGGAGATTGTCCGAGAATGCCATCAACTTTTATTAAACTGGTTACATGGATAACTGCGTATTCTCAATGCGCCTACAACTTTTTCTAAATAAACTACCTGACATGAATCAACTTATGTTGATGTTCAGAGATTTACTATAGGTAATTAGGAATGAAAATAGGTGTCACATCTCAAAACTTTCGAACCATTACGGGTCATGCAGGTAAAGCACGTCGTTTTTTTGTGTATGAAGGCTCTAATGGTGATGACATAAAACTTATCGACAAAATAGATTTGCCCAAAGAACAATCTATTCACGCAAGTAATCCTACAGAAAAACATCCGATTGATGATTTAGATATTTTAATCACTGCAAGTTGTGGTGAGGGTTTTAGTCGAAAAATGGAAACCCGCGGAATCACATTGGTTAAAACTGGAGAGCAAGATCCGCTACTAGCGGCAACACAATTCATTGCAGGAAAGAAATTAGCACAAGTGGCCGCAAAAAATTAAAAGTTATGGGGCTTGAACAGAGCTTCTTTAAAGGAGATTAATATGATATTCAAACAGTTACTTGAAGCAGATTCGTGTACCTATACTTATTTATTGGGTTGTGAAGAAACAGGCGAAAGTGTTCTTATTGATCCTGTTATCGACACGGTCGAGCGAGATTTAGACGTGATACATTCTTTAGGATTAAAACCTTCGTATACTTTAGAAACACATATACACGCCGATCATCTTACGGGGGCTCGAAAGATGAAAGCCTTAGCATCAAGTCAGATTGTTGTGCCAAAAATGGATCAATTAAGCTGTGCTGATTTAGGTGTAGAAGAAGGTACTATTTTTCAAGTCGGCAATCTCCAATTGCATCCTTTATTTACTCCCGGTCATACCAACACGCATCATGCATATTTGATTAATAGCAATGCTCAAACCTTGTTGTTTTCTGGAGATGCATTGTTAATCGAAGCGTGTGGTAGAACCGATTTTCAATCGGGAGATCCAAGCGCGCTTTACAACAGTATTCACCAGAAATTCTTTAGCTTAGCGGATGAAACATTGGTTTATCCAGGACATGATTATGAGGGGAGACAGATCACTACGATAGGTCAAGAAAAACAGCGCAATCCTCGCCTTGGTAATAATAAATCTGAGCAAGAATTTGTCAATATCATGAATAATATGAATTTACCTTACCCTCGTAAGATAGATTTTGCGGTACCTGGTAATACACAGTGTGGGCAGTGTCCTGATAATGTACCAGAAGAATACCGAGGTCCTTGTGATATTCAAACTGTACCTGTCGAAGACCGTATTGAAGCTAAACAAGGCGATCAAGGTTAACTGATGTATTTAGAAAAACAAACAGTAGGAAATAATAGTATGGAACAAGTTGTTAACGACCATATAGTGTTGGATCAAAATGCCGCTAACGTTATAAAAGCTGAAAGTTCTAAGAAAAGCGCAAAAACTTTCTATTATGGCAATATTATTGCAGTGCTTATTCCATTCCCTTTTTTCATTTTTTGGTTTGGTGCCTCTATGTTTGTGTACGCAATGTATCGTCACCACCCTAATAATAGAGTGGGCTATCATACTCAAAGAGCTGCTTATTATTACTATGCATTATCAGGCCTACTGGTTCCTATATTAACCTTTGCCCCAGGTGATTTCTTTTATCAATATTGGTGGTTGTTATGGGGGATTTTTGCCATGGCACTGATTCCAACATCGCTTTATGAAATATCAAAAATCAATAAAGAAACATGGAAAAATATTAGATACGAAACCAAATAAGCTTAAGTCAGATAAACCAAAGCAGCACCTAACAGGGATGATATTGTCAGTACACGTACAATTCCCCATTTTAATTTTAAAATTAATACAGCACATAATGCAGTTAGCCCGATAACGAGCCAATTAACCGTGGTTAGCTGAGGTTGCCAAAGTTGGATGGGACCATAAGCGGTCAATTTTACTTCTTTAAACATCACATTCAGGGCAAACCAGACGGATAAATTAAGGATAACGCCTACCACAGCTGCGGAGATTGCTTGCAAGGCGCTTTTTAATTTAGGTTGCGCACCAATCCATTCGATATATGGAGCACCAGCAAAAATCCATAAGAAACAAGGGATGAACGTTGTCCACAAGGTAATCAATGCGGCGGCGATACCGATACCAATACCTGCTTCTTTAAAGCCTGCTAAAAAGCCGACAAATTCAGTTACCAAAATGAGTGGGCCAGGGGTGGTTTCTGCCAATCCAAAACCGTCCATCATTTCTTCTGGTGTTAACCAACCCCAATGGTTAACGACATCTTGCCCCATGTAGGCGAGCACCGCATAAGCACCACCAAACGTCACGACGGCAAGTTTAGAGAAGAATTTACCGATTTCGGTGAGTATTTGCTGGTCACTAAAATAGGCCACAGCAAACAATGGTAACAGCCAGACTGCAAGCCAAATCAAAATCGTTTTAATTAACGCGCCAAATCCTTTAGGTTTAGTAACGATAGTGTGTGCATTAGGTGTTTCTCCGCGTGCCAAAAAGAAACCGTATGCGGCAGCGGCTAAAACGATTAGAGGGTAGGGAATATTCAAGAAAAAGATACTGATAAAAGATAATACTGCCAATATTTTAAGGTTATTACTTTTAAGCGCTTTTTTAGAAATTTTAAGCAGTGCTTCTACCACGATAACCAGTACTGCTGCTTTAACACCCAAAAATAAAGCCTGAATTAAAGGTATATTGCCGTACAAAGCATATATCCATGCCAGCGCCATGATGACAATTGCACCGGGGATTACAAACAATGCACCTGCAATAATTCCGCCTATCACGCCATTGCTACGCCAACCTGCATAAGTGGCAAGTTGCATTGCTTCAGGGCCTGGTAGCAACATACAAAAACTGAGTGCGTTTAGATATTCTTTTTCCGTCATCCAGCACATTTTTTCCACTACTAGCTTATGCATTAACGCAATTTGTGCGGCGGGTCCACCAAAGGATAAAATGCCAATCTTAGCCCATAATTTAGTTAATGAGCCTAAGGAGGGTGTTTCTAAATTGTTTTGTGTATCGGTAAGTGCTTCGGATGTACTATTCATTGTTTTACGTTATTTTCCATGATTTTCCTGAGAGAAACGTTAGCTACGAACGTGGATTGGATGTTAATTTTTTGATGAGACATAGTAGTAGACACACACTTTTTTTACAAAGAAAGAATTGCAAATTTTCTGTTTACATTTTAATTGCTGTGGTACGATTGCCATCCGTTACAATTGATTAAATCTAATCGCAAATTTTTGATAGCGGAGCCTTTTAGAGAACCCATAATGACACGATATATTTTCATCACTGGTGGTGTGGTTTCATCACTTGGAAAAGGCATTGCAGCGGCTTCGCTAGGCACTATTTTAGAAGCACGTGGTTTGAGTGTCACGATGATGAAACTCGATCCTTACATCAATGTTGATCCAGGCACGATGAGCCCATTTCAACACGGTGAAGTCTTTGTCACCGAAGACGGTGCAGAAACCGATTTGGATTTAGGGCATTACGAACGATTCGTTAATTACACCGCAAATCAGCTTAATAATTTTACCACCGGACGCATTTATCAAAATGTAATCGCTAAAGAACGTCGTGGTGAGTATTTGGGTGCGACGGTTCAAGTTATTCCGCATATTACAGATGAAATTAAACAAGGTGTTCGTGCTGGTGCTAAAGGCTACGATATTGCGATGGTCGAAGTCGGCGGTACGGTGGGTGATATTGAATCGTTACCGTTCATGGAAGCTTTACGGCAAATGGGTGTAGAAGAGGGCAGTAATGCCTTGTTTATGCACTTAACATTAGTGCCCTACCTTGCGGCAGCGGGCGAATTAAAAACCAAGCCAACCCAACACTCGGTAAAAGAATTACGCTCTATCGGTATTCAGCCCGATGTTTTACTGTGTCGTACAGAACACCCAATACCTGAAAAAGAACGTAAGAAAATCGCATTATTTACTAATGTTCCAGAACAAGCAGTTATACAAGCGATTGATTTGGATAATATTTATAAGATTCCGTTGTGGTTACATTCACAAAATCTTGATGAAATAGTTGTAGATAAACTCAAATTAGAAAACTTACCCAAAGTGGATCTTTCTGATTGGGAAAAAGTGATTAAGGAAATGGAGTTTCCAAAATATGAAGTCTCCATTGCGATGGTGGGTAAATATACCGACCTAACAGAATCGTATAAATCCTTAAACGAAGCATTAAGCCATGCGGGCATACAAACCCATGCTAAGGTGAAAATCACTTACATCGATTCTGAAAAAATTGAAACTAAAGGCACCAGTGCTTTAGAAGGTTTCGATGCGATCCTAGTACCGGGTGGTTTTGGTCTACGTGGAGTCGAAGGTAAAATCAAGGCAATTCAATATGCACGTGAAAACAAAGTGCCTTATTTGGGTATTTGTTTGGGAATGCAATTGGCAGTGATTGAGTTTTCACGTCATGTAGCAGGGCTTGAAAAAGCCAATAGCACCGAATTTGATGCAGATACACCTAACCCTGTAATTGGTTTAATTACCGAATGGATGACAGAAGAAGGTAAAGTTGAAACGCGTGACGTAGATTCGGATAAGGGTGGCACGATGCGCTTAGGTGGGCAACCTTGTAGTTTGAAGAAAGGATCGTTGGCTCAGCAAACCTATGGTGCAGAAAGTATTGTCGAGCGTCATCGTCATCGTTATGAATTTAATAATAATTACCGAGATAAATTAAGTGAAAAAGGCTTGATATTATCGGGTCTTTCGCAAGATGAAAGTCTAGTAGAAATGGTGGAATTAGCTGACCACCCTTGGTTTTTGGCGTGTCAATTCCATCCTGAATTTACATCGCGCCCGCGCACAGGACATCCTTTATTCACAGGTTTTGTTCAGGCGGCACTCGATTATCGAAACGCCATATCTTAATAACTAGGATAAAAATTAGGATTACAAATTATGAAATTATGTCATTTTGAAGCGGGACAAGATCAACCCTTTTTCTTGATTTCGGGGCCTTGTGTGGTGGAATCTGAAAAGCTCACAATGGAAATTGCCACTACTTTAAAAGAGCTCACCGATGAGTTGGGTATTCCTTATATTTTTAAGGCATCGTTTGATAAAGCTAATCGTTCCTCTCATGATAGTTTTCGTGGGCCTGGGATGGAAGAAGGTTTGCGCATTTTAGAAAAGGTCAAAACGGATCTTGGCTTGCCAGTGATTACCGATATTCACGAAGATACTCCTTTAGATGAAGTTGCATCGGTAGTCGATGTGATGCAAACGCCTGCGTTTTTATGTCGTCAAACTAACTTTATTCAAAATGCAGCAAAGCAGGGGATTCCTTTAAATATCAAAAAAGGACAGTTCCTTGCACCGTGGGATATGAAAAACGTGGTGGATAAAGCCAAAGCCACGGGTAATGAACAAATCATGGTGTGTGAACGCGGTTATACCTTTGGGTACAACACCTTAATATCTGATATGCGTGGTTTAGCAACCATGCGCGAAACGAATTGTCCTATAGTGTTTGATGCAACGCATTCTGTACAACAACCGGGCGGACAAGGCAATTGTTCGGGCGGTGAACGCCAACATGTGCCTGTATTAGCGCGTGCGGCAATGGCAGTAGGGATTGCGGGGATTTTCATGGAATCTCATCCTAAGCCGGAAGAAGCGTTGAGTGATGGACCTAATTCATGGCCGACAGGTAGAATGCGTGAATTGCTGGAAACCTTATTAAAGCTTGATCAGGTTGTGAAAGCTGAGCCTTTTTTAGAAGACACTCTTTAACAATACAGTCTTGAACATCGAAAAAGTCTTGAAAAACGATAAAATAATCAACATTTCCTCTCTGTTAGATGAGGGAATAAACAAAATTCAAATATATATAGCGGAGACAGGTAATGTCTGAAATAACAAAAATACATGCGCGCGAAGTTATAGATTCACGCGGAAATCCAACCGTAGAAGCGGAAGTCACTTTAGCGAGCGGCACAATGGGTCGTGCGATTGTGCCATCTGGCGCATCAACAGGTGCGCGCGAAGCGATCGAAATGCGCGACGATGATAAACAACGTTTCATGGGAAAAGGTGTTTTAAAAGCAGTTGCTCATGTGAATAAAGAATTAGCAAACGCTGTGATCGGTATGGATGCTAATGATCAAAAAGGTATTGACCAAACCATGATTGATTTAGATGGTACTGATAATAAAAGTCGATTGGGTGCAAATGCTTTGTTAGCCGTATCATTAGCAACGGCACACGCGGCAGCGAATGATAAGTCATTACCTTTATATCAATATATTGGCTTAAACCTAGTATCGGGCTCTTCTGATAAATATAGACTGCCCGTGCCCATGATGAACATCATCAACGGTGGTGAACACGCAGACAATAGCGTGGACATGCAAGAATTTATGATTGTACCTGTCGGCGCATCTAGCATGGCTGAAGCGGTACGTTATGGAACAGAAGTCTTTCATAACCTAAAATCTGTTCTTGCTAAAAAAGGTATGAATACAGCAGTCGGTGATGAAGGTGGTTTTGCACCGGATCTACCATCGAATGAATCTGCGATTGAAGTCATTTTAGAAGCGATTGAAAATGCCGGTTTTACTGCAGGTAAAGATATTTATTTAGGGTTGGATTGTGCTGCATCTGAATATTACAAAGACGGTCAATACGTATTGGCATCGGAAGGAAAAAGCTTTGATGCAGAAGGCATGATTGATTATCTAGCATCTTGGGTTGATCAATACCCTATTATCACCATTGAAGACGGTTTGGATGAAGCAGATTGGGATGGTTGGTCGTTATTAACTGAAAAATTAGGTAATAAAATTCAGCTAGTGGGTGATGATCTTTATGTGACGAATCCTAAAATATTCAAAGAAGGGATTGATAAGAAAATTGCTAATTCGATTTTAATTAAGTTTAATCAGATCGGTACTTTAAGCGAAACATTAGAAGCAATTCAAATGGCGCACGATTCTAATTACATTGCAGTGGTATCACATCGTTCTGGAGAAACCGAAGATACCACGATTGCTGATTTAGCCGTGGCGACCAACGCTGGGCAAATCAAAACGGGTTCTTTGTCACGCTCTGATCGTATTGCGAAATACAATCAGTTATTAAGAATTGAAGAAATGCTGGGAAGCACTGGCGTTTATGCGGGTAAGTCGGCATATAGGCATTTATCATAATTACCGCTCATCCATGATAAGCTTATAATATGAAAGCATTATTATTTCTTTCTTCTATCCTCCTAATCCTGCTGTTAGCGGGACTATGGATAGGTAACGGTAGTTACCCCGATAGATGGAGGATGAAAGAAGAAATTAATACGCAAGTTAAAGCGAATAAAGAACAAAAGAATAAAAATCGAAAAATTAAGGCTGAGCTGGATGATGTTGCATCTGGCAATGATGCAATAGAAGAACGCGCTCGAAGCGAATTGGGAATGACAAAAAAAGGGGAAACTTTTTACGAGGTTGTTTTACAACCCGAAGTAACGAAAGAGCCTGAACTTAATAAGCTTGAGTTAAATAAAATTAAAAAACCAAAACCGTTATCTGCGCCGATAGGTAATGTAGAAAATCAACAAGACTTAACCAAGCCCGCAGATGAATCAACAAACGAATAAAAACAGTCAGCAATTAGTGTGGATCGTTATTCCTGCAGCGGGTGTGGGTAAGCGTATGCAATCGGATGTACCCAAACAGTATATTCGTATTTTTGATAAAACCGTTATCGAACACACGCTTGATTGTTTTACTTCACATTCGAGTATCGCAGGTATTATTGTTGTACTTCATACAGATGACCCTTATTGGAAAACGATTGCGAATAAAATTAATGCTAATATGCCAATCTATACAGTGGAAGGCGGGCAAGAGCGTTGTGAATCTGTTATGCAAGGTCTTGATTATCTCAGTACGGTCGAACAATTAAGCACAGAACAATGGGTGATGGTACATGATGCCGCCAGACCTTGTTTGGTTAGCAAAGATATAGATGCGCTTTTAGCGCTAAGTGAACAATCGGATGATATTGTTGGTGGTATTCTCGCTACCCCCGTAAAAGATACCATGAAGCGTGCAAAGCAGGGCACAAACACAATTTTAAAAACAGAATCGCGTGATGATTTATGGCATGCCTTAACTCCGCAACTGTTTCGCTTAGGTGAGTTATATGATGCCTTGGAAAAGGGACTTGAGGCACAGGCAAACATTACTGATGAAGCATCTGCATTAGAACGCTTGGGCCGATTTCCTTTATTAGTAAAAGGCAGTCCTCAAAATATTAAAATCACCCATCCTGGCGATGTAGAAATTGCCACTGGTTTCTTATTTGAAAAAGTTTCTACGTTACAAGAAGGATCAGAATAAAATATGTTTCGCATAGGCAATGGCTACGATGTACATGCGTTTGGTAAAGGTGATTCTATTACCTTGGGTGGTGTCACCATCCCGCATAATAAAACCTTGGTCGCACATTCTGATGGTGATGTGTTA
>Ga0209633_10004933_pt1 | contig 11856 bp, 9 predicted proteins | sample Cruoilmetagenom1_FD_187290 | JGI IMG/M metagenome (GOLD analysis project Ga0209633, IMG submission 187290) | Oil polluted marine microbial communities from Coal Oil Point, Santa Barbara, California, USA - Sample 1 (SPAdes) (version 2) | ecosystem: Environmental > Aquatic > Marine > Oil seeps ... | reverse complement strand
TGTGCCGTTGCCGCCATATATGATGCGAGTTTTACTTGGTACGCCGATGATATGGGTATCAGGGCGAAGGGTTATCTGGTTGGCGATGTAGTTGCCGGGCTGGAGGAGAAGGGGAAGGTTTCTCTCTACCGCCTTGTCGATGGCGTATTGAAGGGCTCCGGATTGGTCACGGGCGCTTGACGGATTGAGACCGAGCTCGGATGCGGGAATGCCAAGTGCTTGATGGGGGGCGGCCTGGGCGTCGCGCGGTCCGTTGAGGACGGCTGCGCCGGTGATGGCGCCTAATGCGAGGCCGGTTCCCAGGAGATCCCGGCGATTTTTGTCTATTACTTTTTCTGCCACTTTCTTGCTCGTGTTTTTGCTCAAGTTGTCAGGTCCTTTGGTTATTTCTCACCTCGCCTTTTTAAGACTGTGGGATATGAGGATCATTCCTGCATTGATTAAGTCTGTCCAGTTCAATCGAGTGCTATGATTTACAGTTTTAAGAGGTGAATTGGCTGGGTTCTCAGCGCAAAGGGATGTCGGCAAATGAATGAAGGTGACGACAGGGGACCGGCCCTGAGTGCGTGATTTAAGAAGTGAATTATAATAGAGAAAATTGCACAAATATGATCCAGCACTGTTTGACAGTTGAGCGTTGATACCGCGTGACCGTATTTCCTGCAGCAGGGGGTAAAGGGCTAGCCGGGTCTGGATTTCCATTGGGCCATCGCTCTGGATTGGTCCCCCACAGCCGGGGCATCCAATGGCATCTATATCGGTGGACGCATTGTTGCGGGCGCGGCGTTCGATATGAAGCGCTGATTTTTGATTACCGATACCAAAATGGAGGACGACTGCGGGACCGTGTGTTTCGTAGAGCTCGCGTAATTCTGGTTCGGCACTCTTCCAGTTGGTTGCAAATATGTGGGGAATGAAGGTGTGTTCGGTCCAAATGTGCTGGGCGCTATCGGCCAGTTCAAATGCGAGGGTTTGGGAAGGGTTTTCCGGCATTCCTGGAAATGGTCCAAAGCCCGTCAGGAGAATTTTTGTCGTTTTTCCGATTGGCGTGTGCATGGGGGTAAGTATAGGAATTAGGACAGGTTGAGCAAGCTCAACAATTTTTCGACGGCAAGCTGAGGCGTGACGCGGCCATCGCGGACTTCGCCTTCAAGGGTTTGTAGCTCAATCCTGACATTATCGCGCGAATTCAAAATATCCATCAGGCCCTGTTCGAGAAGTTCGTGCATCCATTTGACGTTCTGGTTTTGGCGTCGCGCCTGATATTCGCCTGAGGTGGTGAGGGCATGCTTATGGTCGGTGATCGCCTGCCATAAATTATCCAGCCCCAAGTCTTTGAGACCGGAAATTGTAAGAACGGGGGGCGACCAGTTGGGGCTGGCGGGGGTAAGGATATGGAGCGCGTTTTTATAGTCGAGGGCTGCGCGCTCGGCGCGGGTGGCATTGTCGCCGTCAGCCTTATTAACTGCGATCATGTCGGCGATTTCAAGGATGCCTTTTTTAATGCCCTGCAATTCATCGCCCGCACCGGGTAAAGCAAGAACGAGGAAGAAGTCGACCATATCGGCAACCGCGGTTTCTGACTGGCCAACACCGACTGTCTCGACAATGATGATGTCAAATCCTGCTGCTTCACAAAGCGCCATGGTTTCGCGGGTTTTTCGTGTGACGCCGCCCAGGGTGCCAGATGTGGGGGATGGGCGGATATAGGCATTTGCGTCAACGGCGAGCCGGTTCATGCGGGTTTTATCGCCCAAAATGGAGCCGCCTGAACGGGATGATGTGGGGTCAACCGCGAGGACCGCGATTTTGTGTCCCATTTTGGTGAGATTGGTTCCCAATTGGTCGATGGTTGTTGATTTGCCGACACCGGGCACGCCTGTGATGCCTATGCGCTGGGCCTTGCCGCTGTGGGGCAGGAGGCGCTGGAGGAGTGCTTGCGCCATGACGCGGTGCTCTGGCTTTGAGCTTTCAATCAGGGTTATGGCGCGGGCGAGTTTGGTTATGTCGCCAGAAAGCACGCCTGTTTCAAACTCGTTGAGGCGGTTGCTTTCCTGATCAGATATTTTTTCCTGCATTAAATATGATCCCGCCAGATTATACTTTTTTATTCTGCGGCTTCGGCCGGGGAATATCCAAGCTGAGTGCTGAGTTTATTGAGAAGATCAAAAGCGGCGGTGGCGATGTTTGTGCCGGGACCAAAGACGGCGGCGGCCCCCTCGTCGAGCAATGTTTGGTAATCTTGTGGAGGGATGACGCCGCCGACGACTATCATGATGTCGGGGCGGCCCTGCTCGGCCAGTTCGGCTTTTAATTCCGGGACCAATGTCAGGTGACCAGCAGCGAGGGATGAGGCGCCGATGATATGCACATCATTTTCAACCGCCTGACGCGCGGCTTCCTTTGGTGTTTGGAAGAGGGGGCCGATGTCGACATCAAAACCGAGATCGGCGAATGCCGACGCGATTACCTTCTGGCCGCGATCATGACCGTCCTGGCCCATTTTTGCGACTAGGATACGCGGACGCCGTCCGTCGTTTTTCTCAAATTCATCGACGGCGGTTTGTAATTTTTCAAGGCTTTCGCCCATGCTTTGTACCTCGGATTTATAAACGCCTGAGATGGCTTTTACGTCTGCTGTGTGACGGCCATAGATTTTTTCGAGTGCGTCTGATATTTCGCCCACCGTTGCTTTTTCACGGGCTGCGTTAACTGCGAGCTCCAGGAGATTGCCGTTGCCACTGCTTGCGGCCTGGGTGAGTTTTTCGAGAGCTTTCATGCAGGTGTCTTCATTGCGTTCGGCGCGCAGGCGATTGAGTTTTTCGATTTGCTGGGCGCGTACAGACGCATTGTCGACCTTCAATATATCGATGTCTTCCTCGTTATTTGCAAGATATTTGTTGACGCCAACAATGGTTTGGCGACCGCTATCTATGCGCCCCTGGGTGCGGGCAGCGGCCTCTTCGATGCGAAGTTTTGGAATGCCTGCATTGATAGCGGCTGCCATGCCGCCAAGCTCATTAACCTCTTCGATATGGGACCAGGCGCGAGCAGCTAGATCATGGGTCAGGCGTTCGATGAAATAGCTTCCCCCCCACGGGTCGATAACGCTGCAGGTGCCGGTTTCGGCCTGAATGAAGAGCTGGGTGTTGCGGGCAATGCGGGCGGAGAAGTCGGTTGGAAGGGCAAGTGCCTCATCAAGTGCGTTGGTGTGCAGGGACTGGGTGTGGCCTTGGGTTGCGGCCATGGCTTCGACGCAGGTGCGGGTGACGTTATTGAATACGTCCTGGGCGGTGAGGCTCCAGCCGCTTGTCTGGCAATGGGTGCGCAAGCTCAAGGATTTCGGATTTTGGGGATTGAACTCTTTAAGGAGTTTGGCCCAAAGAAGACGCGCCGCGCGCATTTTAGCGATCTCCATGTAGTAATTCATGCCGATGGCCCAGAAGAATGAAAGGCGCGGTGCAAACGCATCGATGTCCATTCCGGCATCAATGCCTGCACGGACATATTCGACACCATCGGCCAATGTGTAGGCGAGTTCGAGGTCGGCTGTGGCACCGGCTTCCTGCATGTGGTAGCCAGATATTGAGATCGAGTTGAAGCGCGGCATCTTTTGCGAGGTGTAGGCAAAGATGTCCGAAATGATGCGCATGGAAGGCTCGGGTGGATAGATATAGGTGTTCCTGACCATGAACTCTTTGAGAATGTCGTTCTGGATGGTGCCCGACAGTTTTTCGGGCGGCACGTTTTGTTCTTCGCCGGCAATAATGAAGAGGGCGAGGATTGGGAGGACTGCTCCGTTCATGGTCATGGAGACGGAAATCTGATCAAGTGGGATGCCGTCGAAAAGTGTGCGCATGTCGAGGATACTGTCGATGGCAACGCCTGCCATGCCGACGTCACCTGGAACGCGGGGGTGATCGGAATCGTAGCCGCGGTGGGTGGCGAGATCGAAGGCGATGGAGAGGCCTTTTTGGCCGGCTTTGAGATTGCGCCTGTAGAAGGCGTTGGATTCTTCGGCCGTGGAGAAACCGGCATATTGGCGGATCGTCCATGGTCGCTGAACATACATGGTTGGGTAGGGGCCGCGCAGATAAGGTGCTATGCCGGGCCAGGTGTTGAGAAAGTCAAGGCCGTTTGTGTCGGCGCTTGTGTAATAGGAATTGAGGTCGATGCCTTCGGGGGTGGGGCCTGGCTCACCAGATGCTTTGGTGGTGCCAGCGTCACTATGCCCGTTGTTGAGGCTTATCGATGTGAAATCCGGTATTTTACCCATTTTAGTTCTCTTTAATATGCGAGTTTAATTTGCAGGTTTAGCCAAATGCGTTTGGTTGGGTCAGGTGACCCCTGAACGGTTGAGGGCATCGGATAAAATTTCCAAGGAATTTACGCCCATATGCACGAAGGCGTCTATGCCTGCTGCTTTATATGCGTCTCGCTTTTCTCCGGCTCGTCCGGCGAGGTAAATATATTCGGCCCCTGCTGATTTGAGCTTTTGTGCTATGGCCTCGGCGTCCGCCTCGTAGATTGCGTCTGATGAGCAAATGCAGGCAATTTTTGTTCCGCTTGTTTTAAAAGCATCGATCAGCGCGTCGTGACCTGCAAATTCCGAGCTGGCCGTGGCCTCGATGCCGCCTGTTGAGAAAAAGCTTGAAGCCCAGTTGGCGCGGGCGTTGAAATCTGTCAGCACGCCGAGATTGGCAAGGAAGAGTTTTGGCAAATCACCATTTGTCTCTTTGTAAGCATCAGCTGCGTCACGGAGTTTCTCAAAAGGTTCTGCTTCGCGGCGCATGGGCAGCGGCTCGACCGTGATTGCCTCGTCGTCAAATGGTTGTGCCAGGTCGTGAGGTGTGACATTGACGGGGGTCTCAAGGAGATTTGGAAATGACGAGACACCGGTAATTTCTGATTTTCCAAGTGCGATGTTTTTGGCGCGCGCCTCATGGGTCTCTTTGATCATGGCCTGCACTGTGCCGGATTGCAGGGATTTATACATGCCGCCATCGGCTTCGATTTGTTGAAATAGCGCCCAGGCTTTTTCGGTCATCTGGTCGGTGAGATAGTTTATATATGAGCTGCCGCCCGCGGGGTCGATTACGCGTCCGAGCGCGGATTCTTCCATCAATACGATCTGGCTATTGCGCGTCATGCGACGGGCAAATTCATCCGGTTGTCCCAGCGACCATGTGAAGGGGAGTGCGGTGATGGTCTGGGCGCCGCCAAGGGCTGCACCTGTGCATGCTGCGGAGGTTCTGAGCATGTTCACCCAAGGATCTCTGCGGGTCATCATGCGGGCGGATGTCTGGGCGCGAACTTCGACGTGCGTTGCCGCTTCTGGGCAACCGCAGGCGTCTGCCATTTGGGCGATGAGTTTACGGACGGCCCGAAATTTAGCGGTTGTGTTAAAGAGTTCCGTGTCGGCGGCGAGGTTGACGGACATCATAGGTATTGATTGGGACGGTTCAACGCCCGCACCTTCAAGGGCGCGCATATAGGCGACAAGAGTGGCTGTTACGGCGCTCAGTTCCTGAGCGTCGCTGGCTCCGGCATTGTGGTAGGGATGGCCGCTGGCGGTCAGGATTTTATCGAGTTTTAGGCCAGACTGTTTTGCGCGCGCAAGATCGTTGATGCCGTTAAGGCTTCTGTCCATATCGACATCAAGGGCACCGATTTGGGCAAGTGTGCCCAGGGGGTCTGCTGCAATTGAAATGGCAGGTGCGCCGGTTTCGTCAATGCGATCGCTTGTGAGGTGTGAGACTATATCACTGAGCGGGGCAAAATTACTTCCCGCATCGATGATCAGAGAGATCATGTCGAGGCGAACACCGGTCAGAGCGGTTTTTAGTGCCTCTGCGGTTGCGGGCAGGCCGGTTTGGCCAGGTGCGGCCAGCTGAATGGTCAGGGAGGACGCTCCGCCTTCGAGGTCTTCTAATATGGCGCTATTTGTGGCTTGTGCGTCAGATGAAATGTGGAGCTGGTTGATGTGCCAGGATCCATCCGACTTGGCAGACCAGCCACGGGTATAGGGGTATGTTCCGGGTGCGGTGCTTTGATTGTCGCTGGTTGCGGAATAAAGCGGATCAATGCGGATGCCGTCATAAGTATAGGCCACAAGTTTTTTTTCAAAGTCTGCGCCGCGCAGGACCTTTTCAACTTGATTGAGCCAATCGGCTTCAGTTTGTTGTTCGAATTCTGCGGCCAATTTCAGATCGGACATTAAATAGGTCTTTCCAATAGCTGGATGTGCCGGAGTATTTATTCAACTCCGGCACGATTGCCAATTTGATGGTTTTTCATCAATTATTGGTACCCTCCTGCACGCTCATTCCCAATCGGAAATTAGGCTAATGGCGAGTTTGAGCCAAGTTTTACCTCTTGAACCAATTTTGCTTAAGGGAAACGCCGACTAGAGGATCATATCAATGCCGGGGATGTCTTTCAGGGCATCTTTGAGGGTATCGCTGCCGACTTTATCGCTGGTGTAGTTGACCAGTTCTTTGGCAACGCCCTGTGACTGGTTCATATCAAGCCCAATATTCTGGAGTTGGCCAACGGTTTCCATAAGTCCGCCGCCGCCCATAAGGCCGCCAACAGCTGCCATGAGACCACCACCGCCTGAAGCTTCGCTTGGTTCAGGGGCTTTATTGATTAAATCCTGAGAGCCGGGAAGTTGTTCTAATATTGGCGCGATTTTCTCTTCTATTCCGTTATCTTTTAGCATTTTCAGTATGATGCCGATTGCTTTTTCGACAAGGCTTGAATCAATACCGAGATTTTTTGAGATGGTTGCGACTAGATCCTGCATGATTACCTCTTATTATATTTTGATTGGGGGATGGTATATTATGGAGGGAGTTAAAGCCCATCGGAGGGTGTTTGTACAGGCTGGTATATAGTGAATAGGATGGGGATTGCTTTAAAAAATACGTTGAGTATCGACCTTTTTAAGGCAGGATGTGGTGATATTTGAGTCGTACATCTGGAATCTGGAACTGCAAAGGCAAAATATATGAGCGAGCTTCAAGACGTCTATATAGGGACGAGCACCAAAAAAGAGTTTTTGGCTCTTAAGCTTGCCAACAGACATGGCCTTATTGCGGGGGCTACGGGTACTGGTAAAACCGTGTCGCTGCAAATTTTGGCTGAAGGGTTTTCCGATCAGGGAGTTCCGGTTTTCTGTTCTGACGTGAAGGGCGACCTTTCGGGCGTCGGGGCTGCCGGGGTTGAGAAGGATTTTCTGGAAAAACGGGCCAAGGATATTGGCTTTGAAAACTATAAATATGAGGCTTACCCGACAATATTCTGGGATCTTTTTGGTGAACAAGGGCATCCAATTCGTACGACGATTTCGGAAATGGGACCGCTTCTTCTCTCACGGTTGATGGACCTGAATGAGACGCAGGAAGGTGTGTTGAATATTGCGTTCCGCCTTGCGGATGATGAAGGGCTTTTGGTTCTTGATCTGAAAGACCTTCGCAGCCTGATGAAGGAAGTTGCAGATCGCGCCAAAGAGCTTACCGGGGAATACGGTAATGTGTCCAAGAGCTCGGTTGGCGCTATTCAGCGGCGGCTGTTGGTTCTTGAAGAACAGGGTGGGGACCATTTCTTTGGTGAACCAGCGCTTGATATTCGCGACATGATGCGTACAACGCGGGATGGTCGCGGTTACATTAATGTATTGGCTGCTGACAAGTTGATGCGCTCGCCGGAGCTTTATGCGACGTTTCTTTTGTGGATGCTCTCAGAGCTATTTGAGGAGCTGCCAGAGGTTGGTGATCCGGATAAACCAAAACTGGTTTTCTTTTTTGATGAAGCGCATTTGCTTTTTGATGAGGCTCCCAAAGCGCTATTGCGCAAGGTTGAGCAGGTTGTGCGGCTTATTCGCTCAAAGGGTGTTGGCGTTTATTTTGTTACACAAAATCCGCTTGATGTGCCTGATACGGTCGGCAGTCAGCTTGGTAACCGTGTGCAACATGCATTGCGTGCGTTTACGCCGCGCGAACAGCGTGCGGTCAAGGCTGCAGCTGAAACGTTCCGGCCTAATCCTGATCTCGATACCAAGCAGGTGATTATGGAGCTTGGTGTTGGTGAGGCGCTTGTATCGACGTTGGAGAAAAAGGGACAGCCTTCGGTTGTTCAGCGCACGCTTGTGCGGCCGCCGTCATCGCGTCTTGGACCAATTGAGCCTGATGAACGCAAAACGATCATCTCAGATAGCCCGATTGCGGGACAGTATGAGAAGGCGGTTGACCGGGAATCTGCTCATGAAATTTTGATAAAACGGGCGGAAGAAGTTGAGGAGCGGCGGGTTGCCTCGGCAGGAACGCTGGGTGGTCGTCGTGATACGGAATTTGAGAGGCACGGCGAGTTTAAAGTGCCTACAACGCGTCGCGGTGCGAAACCGAGGCGTAAATCATCGCGGGGACGACAAACGGCTGGAGAGGCGTTTACAAAATCTCTTCTCAGGCGGCTTGGCTCTGCAATTGGTGGTATGATTGTTGGTGTATTAACGGGTAAACGCCGGCGGTGACCGTATTGTTGGCGAGTTGCCGGTTCTGATTTCTGTAATCGGGTGGCTTTTTTGAAATCTGTTTAGGTGTTTTGATATGTATGTTTCGCGAATTTTATTTCTCATCATCGGTATCCTTCTGGCCGCTGCAATGCCTTTTGAGACTGTCCTCGCTGGCGGGGATGCTTTGAAAGGTCGTGCATTTGCCGAAAAGAACTGCGGGAAATGTCACGCGCTGGATATTGAAGGGGAGAGCCCTTTAGAGCAAGCACCGGCTTTCCGTACATTTGGTGAAAAATGGCCGGTGGAATCACTGGCGGAATCGCTTGCAGAGGGGATTGTTACGGGACATGCGGATATGCCCGAGTTTGTTCTCAGTCCTGATGAGATCGGCGATTTTCTCGGATATCTCAGATCGCTTCAGCCGGGTGTGGAACCAGGTTCCCAGCAACCGGAATAACAGAATTCCGGTTGGGTCGGGTTGTCACTATTTCAACATTTCCAAAAGTTCGGCGCGTAGATCGTCGCTGATTGAATTGTCGGCGAGGGCATAGGCGACATTTGCTGTAAGAAACCCCCGCTTGGAGCCGCAGTCATAGCTGGTGCCATCAAATTTAACAGCCTGAAAATCCTGAGTATCCATCAGCGTGTGCATGGCATCGGTGATCTGGACTTCGCCGCCGGCACCTTTTTCCTGACCGGTTAGAATCTTGAATATTTCGGGCTGCAAAATATAGCGACCTGTAATAATCAGGTTTGAGGGTGCTGTGCCCAATTTCGGCTTTTCAACCATGCCGGATACTGGCCAAACCTTGTCTGTGCCCTTGCCGATGCTGACAACGCCATATTGGTCGGTCTCTTCTTGAGGTACTTCTTCGACGGCGATGATATTGCCGCCCTTGTCATCATAAACATTGATCATCTGACGCAGGCAGTTTTCGCCATCACTTTTGATGAGCACATCAGGGAGGATAAGTGCGAATGGTTCGTTGCCAACGAGTTCGCGCGCGCACCATACGGCGTGTCCCAGACCCATCGGTTCCTGTTGTCTTGTGAAGCTTGTTTGGCCGGGTGCGGGTAGTAGTTCTTCCAACAAGGCCAATTGCTCGAATTTTTCTCGAGCTTTCAATGTTGCTTCAAGTTCTGCCTGATGATCGAAGTGATCTTCGATAACGCCCTTGTTGCGGCCAGTTACGAATATGAAATGTTCAATGCCCGCTTCGCGCGCCTCGTCAACCACATGCTGGATCAGCGGACGGTCGAGTACTGTCAGCATTTCCTTGGGCATGGCTTTGGTTGCGGGAAGAAATCTGGTGCCGAGCCCTGCAACTGGAAATATGGCTTTGCGGATTGGTTTGTGGGACATTGGGGATTGTTTCCGATAGTTGGCGTGGCTCATGCGATTTTTGAATGTCGCTCAAAATATTATCATGATTTTGAACAGATATTTTCTAACGTTTGATGAAGCTGGCCCGATTTTTCTATTTTTGAGCAGCCGTTAAGTTGAACGCATTATTCTATTGTCCTTACTTCGTGATATTTATTATGCTCATATCAACGCAAGTCCTGTGCCTAAATAATACTAATGAGGATTTTTTATGTTTTTCCGTAATTTTACAGCGCCGCTATTCGTTCTCCTGGTGCTGTTTGTTCCGTTTGACCGGGCGATTGGGCAGAGCTTTAATTGTCAGACGGCTCGTGTTCAGGCCGAAAAGACGATTTGTGCCGGGCGACGGCTTATAAGGCTGGATGAACGTCTTGCGCAATCATATGGACGTCTCAAGTCGGGTTTGGCCAAAGGTAAGGCGAGACGTTTGCTGGTCCGCGGGCAGAAAAGGTGGTTGGCTGCGCGTAATCAGTGCAAGTCAAACCGGCGATGTTTAAGGTCTCAGTATAATGACCGCATTGCGGAAATCGAGGGACGGCTGGAGCGGCGCGAACGCAAATTGGCGCTTGAACATCCCGGGCCAAGTTTTGATTGTGTTGGGGTTCGGAGTGCAGCTGAAAAAACCATTTGCCGCTACCGGCATATATCCAATCTTGACCGCCGGCTGGACAGTATTTTTATTGATGCGCTCAGGAAATCGCGGAGTAATGGTGATCGGCGCAGCATGAGGCTCAATCAGGCTGAATGGATCCGGGCCCGCAATTTTTGCAGGTTTGACCGGCCATGCTTAAGACGCAGTTATAATAACCGGATTAATTATCTCAGTATGGTTATTGCGGATCTCGAGCGGCGACCGGATGTGGAACCCTCATATAATTGCAAATATGCAAAACTCCGTTCAGAGAAGGCGATATGCCGGAGTGCGCGCCTGGCGCGATTGGATGTGGAAGGCAATGAACTTTATAAGCGCTCGGTTCGCGAGGCACCGTCAAAGGTGATGCGGGATGACCTTCGCTCGAGTGAAAGCGTTTGGCTTAAACGGCGGGACCGTTGCGGGGGTAACAGGAGTTGTCTCGGGAATTCCTATTCCAACCGGATCGTCTATCTTGAGAATATGCTCTATTATTTTTCATCTCTGGCGAATTCGACGCATCAACGTCCGAGTTTTGCCTGCGAGACCGTGCGGAATGAGGCGGAGCGGGCCATTTGTTCGACGAAGAATCTATCGCGTCTGGATCGGCAATTGGCGTCCATTTACGAGGCGCTGCAAAAAGATGTTCCGAGGGGTGGGCGGAGTATGCTGCGCAAAGAGCAATCGAGCTGGCTTGAAACACGGAACAATTGCGGGAACGACCGTAAATGCCTGAGACGGAAATACCGGAAGCGGATTTCGGAGCTTGAGGCCCAGCAAGACGAGATCTTGAGAGCGGACTGGAAGCGCGCGGTAAACGTCAGCCCAAGCTTTAGCTGCAAACATGCAAGGCTACCGGCTGAGATGACGATTTGCGATAACAGTGTTCTGGCACAACTCGACCGGGAAATGGCGTCGACCTATTATGCGCTGCGTGATGCGACATCAAATTCGCGGCGTCGGGGCCAGTTGAAACATAAGCAGAAGCTATGGCTTGGCGTGCGGAATAATTGCGGTTATCGGGTGAATTGTCTCAGGGATAAATATGAGACCCGGCTTTATCAATTAGAGACCGCGCTGGATGGCTAACCAATTGGTTGGGTGGTTGTTCGGGACCGGGAATGTTATTATCGGGCATATAAAAAGGGCCGCAACCCAAGTCATAGGTTGCGGCCCTTTTCGGTCGTTAATATTTCAGGTGCTAGCTGGCGGTCTCAAATAATTCGCCAACATAATCCCAGTTCACAAGGCTATCGACCCAGGCTTCAAGATATTTGGGGCGGGCATTGCGGTAATCGATATAATAGGAATGTTCCCATACGTCGCAGC
>Ga0209633_10004931_pt1 | contig 11860 bp, 6 predicted proteins | sample Cruoilmetagenom1_FD_187290 | JGI IMG/M metagenome (GOLD analysis project Ga0209633, IMG submission 187290) | Oil polluted marine microbial communities from Coal Oil Point, Santa Barbara, California, USA - Sample 1 (SPAdes) (version 2) | ecosystem: Environmental > Aquatic > Marine > Oil seeps ... | reverse complement strand
CCAATTGAGTTACCCCCGCTTTTAATAAATTTGGGGCTAGTGGGCGGCGAGGGATTCGAACCCCCAAAGGCGTTCGCCAACGGATTTACAGTCCGCCCCGGCTCTCCAACTCCGGCGTCCGCCCAAATAGTCTTTCCATTTTTTATCCAGAAGGTAAAACTATAATTCTTTTTTTAAAAAAACAAGAATTAAGCCAAATATTTTTTCTTGTGAAGAAAAATTTTCTAATAAGTTGGGAATTTCGTCGAATAAAATGTAGATACATTAGAAATTAAATTTAACCTGAAGTGTAAAATTACCAAACTATTTCACATAAATTATAAAAATATATGGAATGAATTTATATTTTAAAATACCAGGCACTTTTACTGTGATGAAGTGCCTGGCAATTATTATTTTTCCTACTTTAACAAAATAATTTTTTGTGATAAGTTTTTATCCAGAGCAGAAAACTTTATGAAATAGATACCACTTGAAACTTGATTTCCGTTATTGTTTTTTCCATTCCATAATAAACTATGTTCTCCACTTTGTTGTGTTTCACTAACTAAGGTTTTTATTAACCGCCCTAAACTATTGTATATTTTTATTGAGACATTTGTACGTTCTGGAAGATAATAACTAATAGTTGTTGATGGATTTGCAGGATCAGGATATGCCGGATTTAATATCAATTCATTCCTCTTTCCATCTTCTTGTTTCTTTCTTTTTTCTCTATCATACTCTTCTATTATTCTCTTATCCACCGGAGGTGATACTATAAAGTATTTTTTCGGAAGTGGTTTATCACCATTTAATTCTTTTTCAAGATTAACTATATAACCATCTGCATTATCAATTACCTTTTGATTTAAGTTCTTGTCTGTAAAGACATTTCTATTTCTAAAGGTGATTTTTGAGTTTTTCTTTTCTGCTTCATAGTCAAATGCGGCTAGTATACACTGAGGTTCTACGAATAATTTGTAAGTATTTTTACTATTTTTATTTAGAACAATAGAAGCATTTTTTTGTTGCACTTCTGTTATACTTAAGCCATAATTTCCTGTTGCACCATCATAACCATCAACTACAACATAGTAATTACCTGCGTCTAGGCTTATAGTTTCTAAATAAGAATATTGACGATTAAATGAACAATCCTCATAATCATCATTATAAAAACCTGTTGTTGTTCCATCCTCATTAAATATTTCTAGTTTTGAATCATAATCAGTATCGGAAGAACAAAGAGTTATATCTATTGTCGTAGCATTTTCTAGTACTAGGTTATAACTAAAATCTGAGCCATCTCCACCTTCAACATTCCAATTATCATTTTCACCTACTATAGAACCAATATCTGTAAATGGTAATGACAAAATTTCATTGCCTGTTGTAGAATAATTTACTTGTATTTCATAGTTACCTTCATATCCATTATAGCCATCTACAACAATAAAGTAGGTACCGGCTGCCAGACTTATATTTTCCAAATAAGAAAATTGTCGATTAAATGAACAGTCTTCATTATCATCATTAAATTGACCTGTACTTGAACCATCTGCATTAAATATTTCCAACATTGTATCAAAATCAGTATTTGAGGAACAAAGTGTTACATTTATTGTAGACGCGTTTGAAAGTACAAGTTTATAGGCTATATCATCTCCGCCAGTTAAAGCTAGTTCCCAATCATTACTTACTCCAATATTATTATAAGTATGAGAGTAAGGCAAGTTTGGTATGGTGAAATCCGGTGTTTGTCCTCCACTACCGCCAATTTCTTCAACACTCAATTCATAGTTTCCTTCGTAGGTTGAATATCCATCAACAACAACATAGTAACTTCCGGCATCTAAACTAATTTCATTTAGAAAAGAATACTGGCGGTTAAATGAACAATCTTCATTATCATCATTTTCATATCCGGTAGATGAACCATCTGCATTAAATATTCCCATCTGTGTATCGTAATCTGTTCCGCTTGCGCATAAGGTTAAGTTTAATACTTTTGTTTCTGTTAGAACCAAACTGTATGCTACATCTCCACAATTACTTCCGTTTATTTCATAGTCGTTGCTTTCACCCTCTGTTGTTCCGGTATCATTAAAAGGAAAACTGTCTATTGATAATGAGGAACCCGGAGTACCCAAATTAATTGACAATGACATTGAAGGATCAGCAAATAGTGTTAATCCATTTGCAAAGAATTCATAAAGTTGATGATTTTGTTCAAGTTCCATTTTAAGTATTGAATGCAATTCTGCAACATTTACAATACTTTCATTGAAGATTTTGTCATGTACATTATTTAATAAACTACCATTAATACTTTGTACAGTACCTTCGGTAGGCGCTATTGAACCAATTATACCACCATTTGCAAACATCATTAACTCACGCATTGCACTTTTATTATAATTATCCCACCTTCTATCATTTACATAACCTTGCATACAATTCATGCCAAGTAGAAAAGGCAATTCGTTTATGTTCGTAAAGTTGAAATCCGCTTCATCACTATTCCAATACCAACCCCCTAAATCTACTGGACCGCCTTGAGTACTTAACATTGAAATAAGTGAAACACCAGAATTTAGTGCATTTTCAAATAGTTGAGATCTTTCATGAGAAAAACCAAATTCGCCATTTAAAATATATTCCGATACATTTAACTGTGTAACATTTATATGCGATGGAATATAATCATTAATTAAATCATCTCGTAGTGCATTTACATCGGAAGCCAAACAACCGTTAATAGTATCTGTTATATCTTTCCCAATATATAATTCTTTTGAATTATGCTCTGAATATGTTGATATATTGTTGTAATATGTTGTTAACTTGTTTATGTAGTTTTCCATTTCATTTTTTGTATCTGCCGGTATGCGCCCTATATAAACCGTACCATTTCCGTTTAATTCCGAAATATAAGGAGCATCGGATGCAACTTCGGATACACCATCATTACCCCAAAAATTCGAACTTGTTACAGACCAAAAGGGTATAAAATTACCTTCGGAAAAATTTGCGGCATTAGTAGTGACACCTTCTATTGTATAAATATTTGGTGGACCCGCATCTCTAGTAGCTGGACTGCTTGACGTAATATGACTGCCATTACCAATTAACAAAACATATTTTAACTGTGTATCATTGTTATAAGCTACTGAGATTATATCTTTTATCCCCTCAGTAGTTGTGCCATCCGAGGTTATACTTATATATGGTGAAAAGCCTCTTGATTGTTGAAGTGCAAGTAGGTCGTCAGGCCAAGTAGTTGTGGATAAAAATGTTGATGGTGCAATTATCAAATAATCGCAGCTTGTTAAATCTTGACCTTTTACTTTTACAAATAATATAAAAATAAACAGTGCAAATAATAATATTTTATTTTTCATTTTTCATTTTTCATTGCTCCATTTTGTGTAATACTAATGCTACAAGGATTTCCACCAATAGTATAATGTGCAATTGATTGCTCACTCCAAGTTCCATTAGATTGATAAACTCTAGCTTTTATCCATTTTGTCCTTCCAGGCCAACAACTTCTCCAACCCCAATCATTAAAAGTTTGATAATAATAAGAAGCATGGTCATCATCAACATCGTGTACCTCTGACAATATTTCACCTGTATTAAACCATATTTCACCTGATAATTCTGTTGTCATATCAAAAACAAAAGAATTACCAGTAGCCTCATATGTTCCAGAACTTGGTATAAAAGTTATATCTGAAGACGAAGTTGTTGCAGCTATAAATAAATTATTATATACTAAGGGAGCTAAATCATTCAACGCCCGATACCAATCACTAAACTCTACTTCAAGTTGTACATCACTAGCTAAATTCTCCCAATTTGTCTCATTTATATACCAATGAAAAAATACTGTATGGTACGGGTCAGTCCTATTAAAACCACGTGGATAAATACCAACAGAATTACTATTATGTCCATGATCATCATCTTTTATATCTTGATCACCACAATTAATTCTTAACGGATAATTAACTTCATTTTGTATTCCATCCGTGTCAGTAGTTTCCCGAAGAAGATCTTCTTCATTATAAGTACTTCCGTCATTTGCTTGACCAAATAGTTTTATATTTATATAGTCTAAGTCCAATTCGTCATCATCGACCCGAATACCAACGACAAAATACCTCCCATCATAATCATAATTTGGGTCTGTTTCTGGCAAGGTATTTATAGTGTAAGAACCTAAAGGAGTAATCGTGTTTCCAGCACCATCAACCATCCATGGGTCATTATTGTAATCATCTTCAAGTCCTATAACAATTCCTGCGTTATCTGCATATTGATGAAGAGTACCCCAATCACTTAGCACAGAACCACTATAACAATACCGAACATCAAGATGGTCATCCGTGTCTCCAGTAGCTCCAAAATCTCTGATCTCAGCTATTATTGTTGTACCTCCAGTTATATTTTGTAAATTACTTTTATCATTAACATGATAATATCTCGTCATGAAGTTCTCACCATTTTCAGTATGTTTAATAATAATGTTTTCAAACTCACCTCCAGGGCTGTATGTTCCAACATAAGTTCCATCAAAGATAGAATATACATTAGTTCCTTGATTAGCTTTAATATCAATTGCAGCATGAAAATCATAATTGTCAGGGCCATAATTTCTAGGTCCATAAGCTGAAGAAAAGTCATCATTTGAATAGTTATCCCCCCAATATGAATCACCTAAAGGATAGTATCTGTCTAGTGTTTGAGTATGAGTATCTGTTATAAGTAGCATATACACAATCAAGATTATTATACTATTTTTCATTACTCTCCTCCTTTGTCAAACTTATTTTATTACCAAACCAATCAATATTTAACATTTTATCTTGATCCATACTTTTAGTCCATGTTTTTTGATAATCAATGATATTTTTTATTGGCTTTAAAAGTCGTTCTTCTTTTAGTTCTCTCTCCTCTCCTACATCAAGTACATAATTTGTATTACTCTGTAGATTATATACATTAAAAAGCAATCCCCTCTCGGAATTAATTTTTGTAATAATGTGTTGTCTCCATTTTATGTTATGTTTCCAAATTGGTTCTCCACTAAGGTCAACTTTAATAAAACAATCTGTTTTGCTCAAATCATTATCAATTTCAAACCCATAAATGATAATAGAACCTTTGTCAACTGAGACAAAATTAAAGCCAATGTCTTCGGCAATAACAGCTATTTCTTTTCCATCATTAGAAAATATTTCTTTTTCAATTTCAATTATATCTTGTTTGAAGTTATAGATAATTAACTTAGCAGCTTTTGGTATAAATTTATGAGGAGCTTTAGAAATTCGTCGCTTGCCAATTATCTTCCTATCTAAATTTCTTTTTTCTCGATACAATTTTTTCCTTTGATTCGTGTACTCCTCTTTTTCTAGTAAACCTTTTTCATAAGTACCATTTAGCTCATCCAATTTTTTGTAAATTACTGCGGATTTTTCTTTCCTTTGATTCATCCATTCTTTACGAGTCGGATTAATTTTAGACTGGGGTTGTATGATTACAACTCTTTCATTATCCAACCAAGTTGCATGAAAATTGTTATAGTTTTTAGTAGATAAAATCTTTTCGCCATTTTTTAGGATAACAATTTCAAACAGAGTTTTGCCTTCAAAATCCGGCGATCGATTAATTAAAAAATCCTTATTTGGTGATAATTCAAAACCACCTCCATTTATGCAAGTCTCCCATAATTGCTCCCCATTTTTAAGCCCATACGCAATTATTTTTTCTTCACCTTCATCACAAGCATTTTGTTTGACAATAATGAATTGTTTTGTTGGTTCAGATACATATGCATCTAAAATATAATAATCTTTGTAAGATTTTTGCTGAACAAGATTACCACTCTTAGAATATAAATATAAATTGTGGTTTCTACTTTTATTTAACTTTGTTAAAACTGTAAAGTAATTTTCAGAAGTAGAAACTTGTTTAATATTCTCATTATTATCAAAAGTTATCATTTTTTCATCATTTTGTGTAAAAACAAATTGATTTAGAAATAGAAATGTTATAAAAATAATTTTCATTTTCTTTTCCTCTATTTATTAAAATATTTATTGATTTTATTTAATTAAAATCAAGTTTTTCTTTCTATGTCTTTAATAATATTTACAATATTACACAAACCCAACAAAATATTCATTAGGATTCATAGAAATACCAATATTATTGTAAAAATAAGGTTTTGTTTTATGTAAAGTTGTAAGTCCGTCTTCCACCTTTGCATAAAAAGAATGCTTCAGTGGACGGGTCGTTTGAGAAACACTTTCGTCTTCCAAAAACGGACTTTGCCGAACATGTCGCCGAGACTGGTATGTGAGTAAAATAAAAATTATTTTAACTTTTTCCAATTATTTGAAAATATGTTAAAAGAATTACTTATCCCCACATAAGTATTCGTGTATGAATTATTTAATTATAAATTATTAAATATTACGCTAACAATCAAGATAAAAATATCTGAATATTATTCTAATATATTTTTTTTAGTGTGCTAGCAACTCTAATGATTCCAAAGTTCTCTATCTAAACTTCTATACTGAATAGCTTCGCTTATATGATTTGGTAGGATATTTTCAGAGTTTTCCAAATCGGCAATTGTACGGCTAACTTTTAATATACGGTCATAAGCTCTTGCGGAAAGTCCGAGTTTTGTCATTGCCATTTTTAATAGATTTGCTCCGGCTTCATCTAACACGCAATATTTTCTAACTTCTTTAGAACCCATATCTGCATTGTTAAAAATATAGTCTATTCCTTCAAACCTGTCGGTTTGTTTTTTTCTAGCTTCAACTACTCGCTTTCTAACATCGGCAGATGGTTCTCCACTTTCTTTGGAAGATAAATCTTTGTACTTAACTGCAGGAACTTCAATGTGTATATCAATTCTATCTAATAATGGCCCCGAAATTTTGGACATATACTTTTGAATCATTCCAGTATTACAAGTACATTCTTTTGTTGTATCTGTAAAAAACCCACAAGGGCAAGGGTTCATAGCACTTGCCAGCATTACGTTTGCAGGAAACTCAAGTGAAAGTTTAGAGCGACTAATTGTTACTCTTGAATCTTCCAACGGTTGACGCAAAACTTCGAGAACATTTTTTTTGAATTCAGGTAATTCATCTAAGAATAAAACTCCATGATGTGCATAAGATACTTCGCCTGGTTTTGGAAATGAACCTCCTCCAATTAATGCCGCATCCGAAACCGTATGGTGTGGACTTCGAAATGGTCTTTCAGTAATTAATGCTTTTTCTTTAGGTAGAATTCCAGAGATTGAATGAATTTTTGTTGTCTCTAAAGCTTCATCAAAAGTTAATGGTGGTAAAATTGAGGGAAGCCGTTTTGCCAACATTGTTTTTCCTGATCCCGGAGGTCCAATCATTAAAATATTATGACTTCCAGAAGCTGCAATTTCCAACGCTCGTTTAACATTTTCTTGTCCTTTAACATCTGCAAAATCTAAATGGTAAGCATTAACTTCAGAAAAGATTTTATCCAAATCCGAAGTAATTGGAGTGAAAGATTTTTCATCTTCAAAGAATTGAACAACTTCTTTTAGATTCTTAAATCCGTAAACATCAATTCCGTCAACGATAGAAGCTTCATTAACCGAATCCGATGGAAGAATTATTTTACTAAACCCCTTTTTCTTTGCTTCAACGGCAATTGAAAGTCCACCTTTTACTCGTCGAAGCGTTCCATCCAAAGCTAACTCACCAAGTAAAATAATTTCATTCAATTTTTCTTTTGAAATTTTATCCGTTGCAGCAAGCAATCCAATTGCAATTGGAAGATCGAAAGAGCTACCTTCTTTTTTAATATCTGCTGGAGCAAGATTTACAGTTATTTTTTTTAGCGGAAATTCAAATCCACTATTTTTTATTGCTGCAGTTACTCGTTCACGACTTTCTTTTACTGCACTATCAGGTAAACCGACAATTGTAAAGCTCGGCAATTGTTTTTCGCAATGTGTCTCAACTTCAATGATATAAGCATCAATACCGAATGTAGCACTTGAGAATACTTTTGAGAGCATAGATTTTGATAATCCAAAAAAGTTAATTGAAAAAAAATAGTTATTTACAATCCGTCACGGAAAAGTCCGTGGCAGAAACCGCTATTGATTCCAAACCGTTAGTTACACAATGATACAAGACAACTTATAAATTAGTTTAAATCAATTAAATTCAGATCAATTTAAGTTTAATATAATTAGTGAGGTAAAGCTAAAGGATTTTTATCTATTTTGCTAAAATCATTTTTTTCACAACTTGAGCGTTGGGAGTTTCTACTTCGAAGAAATATATTCCAGATGGTAAATTAGAACCATCAAATGGGAAAGTGTGCATACCTTGTGGGAGAAATCCATCATGAAGTTGTTCAACTTTATTGCCAACAAGATCATAAACATTTACTTCAAACTCAGATGCAATAATTACATCAACATAAATACTGGTTTGCGGATTAAACGGATTAGGATAGTTTTGACCAAGTATAAACTCTTCGGCTTCTTTGTTCCCGATTTTTACTTCAGCGGAAGTAGCAACTGAATTATCTTTGTTTATTTGTCTAACTCTATAATATGCAACTTCATTTATATTTACAACTTCATCTGCATAATTATAAATTTTAAGTGGATCATCGTCTGCAGTAGTTTCATAAACGGTTTTATATCCTTCATCTCCAATAGCTTTTTCTAAAATGAACTCTTTAGCTAATGAATATTCTTGAACATACCAAACAATTGAATTATACGCCGAACCAATTGTCACATTCAATTTAGGAGCTTTTGAAAAAATTGGAGCATCAGATTTTGTTAATTTTACATTTTTAATCTCAAAAATTACTTCTTTAGATTCTTTAGCATTGTTCAATTCAGAAGTATTATCAAAGTTCAAATTAAACAATAGCTGCGAACTATCAGCAGATATATTTGTGAAGTGTTTGTTATTATTTGCAAGTTTGATATTGTTATCAAAATCCCAAAGCTTAAGTCTATCTAAATAAAATTTTTCATCTTTATTATTAGTACCAAAACTGTAAGTCAAATTTGAGAACTCACGAGAAGTATAAACCGGAATAGAATAAACGAGTTCAGTATTTACAAGAACCTCTGCCAATACGTCATTAAAATTCTTTGTTAATTTAACTCCAAAATAATTCCAACTTCCCTTTCCTAAATAAACATCATCTCTAAACAATTCAGTTTCATCAAAAGGTAAAGATAAAAAGTTTAATGTGTTTTTTGAAAAGCAAAGTAATGTGTCATTTGTACTTGGCTCAACTATATCAAGGAAACAAGATAATTCAGAATCACTCTTTAACCAAAATTCAAAATAAATATTTTGCCAATCTTTTTTATTGTTTACATTAAATTGCAATTTTGATTCTTCAGCAAACTGTAAAGATTTTCCGGAAGCTTCTTGGGGCTTGTAAAAATGTGTTGCAGTTTCTTTATTAAATTCATCAGAAAACTTTATATCATCATTAAGTTTTCTAAACAACTTTCTGTTTACTTTTTTACTTTCTTTCCCTTTACACGCTAATAATATTTGATAAGGTTGACCATCAATAAAATGGAATTCCTCTTGGTCTAACAAAATGGAAATCTCATTACCACTTAAACTAAAATCAATGGTTTTAGAAGAACCATTTGCATACAATGATGCAGATATCACTCTAACACTTTGATCTTTTTCAAAAGTGAGAGAAACATTTTGATTAGACATTTCATCAAGTTTAAATACTACGGAGGCATCAAACTCAGAATTAACCGGAATATACTCGGGATAATCGAACCGAACCATAGAGGGTTGGGTTTGAGCTAGAATGAAACTTGATAAAACGATAAATGTTAAAACTAAAAAGTGTAAAAATTTGTTCATACACATTCTGTTTGTGAATACTATAAAAACAATGTAAGTATTATTTTTAAAATTATCTACTATTTTTAATTCAATAAATTTTTAGAAGCAATTATAACATTTGACAAATTTTTATGATCAAATAGCTTTTGTGAATATTCTAAAACATCTTCTCTTGTTACTGCTTCAATTTCTTTTATAGAATCTTCAACAGATTTGACCTTATCATAAAAAAGAAGTGAACTTCCCATTCTAATCATTCTGTTGGAAGTACTTTCTAAACCTAATAGTAGATTACCTTTTATATATTCTTTTGCTTTATTCAACTCTTTGTTGCTAATTTTTTTGGACTTAAGTTTCTCAAATTCTTTTTCAATTAACAATTTGGCTTTTGGCAACGATTCATCATTAGTTGAAAGGTAAACTCCAAAAGAAGATGTATCCCAAAAAGAGTTCATAAAAGTATTTACTTGATAAGCTATTCCGTTTTTTTCTCTTAAGTTCAGAAATAAACGAGAACTACTTCCCTCTCCAAGAATAATTGATATTAAATTGATTACTGCTCGCTCTTTATGTTTGTATCCGAAAGTAGTTCCGCCAATAATCATATGAGCTTGGTTAATGTCTTTTTGAATATATAAATTTTGTACTGCTTTAACAGAGAATTTCTTTCGTCCTTTTACATGTAATTTTGAATCAACTGATTTTCTTTGTTTCTTATCAAAATGTTTTTCAATCATCTCGATAATTTCCTTGTGAGAAACTGAACCAGAAGCTGTAATTACAAGATTGTTATTACCATATTTGTTTTGGGAATAACTCAACAAATCCGATTTTTTGAAACTTCCCACATTTTTTTCGGAACCAATTATTGGCATACTTAAGGAATTGCCTTTAAAAATATTTGTCTCAAATTTATCAAAGATAAGTTCTTCCGGAGAATCTTCAATATCTCTAAGTTCATCTATTACTACTTTGGATTCTTTTTGCAATTCATTATTCTCAAATAAAGAATTTTGAACCATGTCTGATAGAACATCAAATGTTTTATCAATGTGCTGACTTAAACCTCTGCCATAAAAACAAGTGTGTTCCTTGGAGGTAAAAGCATTTAAATATCCGCCGAGCGATTCTATTTCCTCAGAAATTTTTCTTGCTGTCCTTTTTGATGTCCCTTTGAAAAACATATGCTCCAGCAAATGACTGATACCATTGGTTTTCCAGGTTTCATCACGTGAGCCAACGTTAAACCAAAACCCAAGAGAAAATGATTTTACATAATCTATTTGTTCTGTTGCTAAAGTAATTCCACTTGGAAGTTTTGTTATATTATAATTGCTCAATTAAGCCTCAGTTTTATATGATTTCTAAAGTGTTGAAAAACAGAATTGTAAAGGTAATGGTTGTAGGTGATAAAAAAAAGATAGCACCAAATTTATTGATGCTATCTTTTAAAATTTTAAGCGGATATTTTTTAATTTATTTTAGTAGGATCATTTTTTTTGTTTGTACTAAATTATCTGTTTTCAATTGATAATAATAAATTCCGCTTGGTAAATTTTCAGCATTAAATTCTACACTATAGTTTCCACTTGGCTTTACTTCATTTACAAGTGTTACAATTTCTTTACCAAGTATATTAAAAACTTTTATTAGTAATGGCACTTCTCGATTTGTTTCAAAAGTTGGGACAGAATATCTTATTGTGGTTATTGGATTAAACGGATTTGGATAATTTTGTTCTAGCTTAAAATCTAATGATAAAACGTTCGGCTCTTCTTTTGCAATATTTGTTATCATTCCACCATTGTTGTTTGTATGTAAAAGAATTCCATCACCACATAAAATCCAGCCATTATTTTCATCTGTAAAGACAATATCTCGTCCAACCAAATCTGTAACCGAAACAGCTTGAGATATCCAAGTTTTACCAGTATCATTGCTATAAAATATGTGATGTC
>Ga0209633_10004930_pt1 | contig 11862 bp, 10 predicted proteins | sample Cruoilmetagenom1_FD_187290 | JGI IMG/M metagenome (GOLD analysis project Ga0209633, IMG submission 187290) | Oil polluted marine microbial communities from Coal Oil Point, Santa Barbara, California, USA - Sample 1 (SPAdes) (version 2) | ecosystem: Environmental > Aquatic > Marine > Oil seeps ... | reverse complement strand
TCCTAACCCGCCAGTAATGTTAAAATTGCATCCTCCAAGATAACCGCAAACTCCGATATCGCTTATGCGCGTGTGGGAAATTTTATTTAGTACCCCAATATCAAGTAGAGATTCTCATTTGCAGTAAGGTGTTAATTTGCCGTAATAAAAAGAATTATATGGCATAACAAGATACTCCTGCAGTCCCTCTCTGAAGTTTATTCAGCCCTTTCCCCGAAAAAAGTAGAATGGAAAATTATTAAAATTAATCTTCACCCTTTTAATTTTTTGACCGGCATGGTACTACATGGTGAACCACCACGTTGTGACGTGTCGCGTTGTGGTGCTTGTGGGCAAATGATGCACGGTAGAGTAGCAGGTAGTTGTTGACGACAAAAAAGAACGATTTGAGTGAACCTAACTAGTGAGTGAAAAAGATGAACGAAGCGTTGATTCTGGAGAAACTCGATAAACTCACCGACGAAGTGAGGTCTTTGAAGTCAGATGTTCTTCAGGAACTGAAACAGGAACTCGAGCCTGCTTTTACGCAGACTGATCCGGGAGTGACTGGATTCCTGAAGGAGATTGAAAGTGATCGTGCCAGTGAAAAACTTATGGATCTTGCGAGAACTCTACTGGCCAGTCTTGAGGAGTTGAGTGAGGTCGTGGGGGAAATGCAGACGGATGCTGAGCCGAAGAATGGTACGGAGGGTGATGGAAAACGCTATCCGAGAACTATTCAGTTTTTCAATGAGCTCGAGGGTGAAGTTAATATGGATGAACTGATCATCCTGATGAGGAAGACGATTACTAACCTGGATACCATGGGGGAGGGCCTTGATCTGCTTAAGGCGGGGGTGGAATTTAGAGACGAGATGGCCCCTGTTCTTCAGCTTATGTATCCCAAAGTTCTACGGTTTCTGAATTCACTGCACGAAGGGGAATTCCAGGCAGAAAAACTTGGTGATCTGTTGCATACCGTTCTGATCAATATCCATACCCTGAGTGATCTGCTCAATATGATCCAGCCGATGACGGAACTGGTGAAAGAAGTAGGCGCAGTGATGAAGGAGACTGACATTATCAATGGCATGAATATATGGCTCGATGGTCTCCAGCAGGGCAGCGGTCTGATCAAACTGACCGGAACGATGATGGCATCACTTAAAAGGCTTGATTACAATGAAAAACAGGTAGACGAAATCTGTCGGGCTATTGAAAACCTGGATTTCACCCAGGTTAAGCCGGTCGGGCCTCTGGGGATGATAAAACAGCTGAATGATACAAAAGTACAGGAGGCATTCGGATTCTTCTTTATGATTATGCAGACAGTCGGAAGTGTTCTGAATGCCTATCAAAATGATAAAAAGCAACAAGGTGAGACGCTCACTTAAAGAGAAAAACAATTGGCCGACAGCTGCTGCAAGGCAGTTGTAAAGACCAGGAGCTGAAAGGAGAATAAAGGTATCATGAAAAAACTAGTCATACTCGGTGCCGGATCCGGCGGCACTATGATGGCAAACAAAATGAGGAATGACCTGGATGATGACTGGTCCATTACCCTTATCGATAAGGATAATGTGCATTACTATCAGCCTGGTTTTCTTTTTGTGCCATTTGATATCAATAAACCGAAGGATATCAGGAGAAGTCGGAGAGAGTTTATCAAGCCCGGAATTGATTTTGTGATCTCCGAAATTACCAATGTTGACTGGGACAAACAGGAGATAACCACCGCAACCGAAGGGATTTTCAAATATGATATCCTGGTTATGTCAACCGGTTGTGATATCAGACCCGAGGAAATTGAAGGGTTGCAGGAAGGCTGGGGCAAGGATATCTACGGCTACTACCGGTTTAATGATTGCCAGGTGCTTGGCAAGGCTCTGAAGAAATTTGACGGCGGTAAGATTGTGGTGAACATTGCAGAAATGCCTATCAAATGCCCGGTTGCTCCCCTGGAGTTCGCCTTTCTTGCTGACTGGCATTTTCATGAGCGCGGTATCCGTGACAAGGTTGAGATTGAATTTGTAACTCCCCTTGCAGGTGCCTTTACCAAACCGGTTGCAACCAGGGTACTGACGGAGGCATGCGGTGATAAAGATATTAAAATCACACCGAATTTTGCCCTGGGCTCTGTTGACCATGAAAAAAAGGTGATTCAATCTTATGACGGTAGTGAGGTGGATTATGATATGCTGGTGTCTATTCCGCCAAATTTCGGCTCTCAGGTGATGATTGATTCCGGTGTCGGTGACCCCATGGGATATATTCCTGTAGACAAGACTACTCTGCAGCCGGAGGGACATGACAATGTCTGGGTTTTAGGTGATGGTACTGATGTACCAACCTCCAAAGCCGGGGCTGTAGCCCATTTTCAGGGAGATATCCTCCATGAAAACATCCTCGCCTATATATCAGGAGGTGAGCAGTATGCCCGGTCAGACGGGCATGCGGTCTGATTCATAGAATCAGGCTTCGGGAAAGCCTATATAATTGATTTTAATTATGACACTGAGCCTCTTACCGGTAAATATCCTTTTCCGGCTGTAGGACCGCTCAGCCTGTTGAAAGATACCGAAATGAACCATATGGCCAAGCTGATGTTTAAGTGGGCCTACTTCAATCTGCTGTTGAAGGGCACCTGGCTTGGACCTCCGGATCTAATGATGGAGGGTAAGGACAGAAATTAGCCCCGATAAACGGGATAAGTGGTTACGCTGCATTCACCATAGTATCAAAAAGGCCGGAGCTGGCTCAGCTCCGGCCTTTTTGTTTATACTTGCAATGAAATACTTTTGTCTTAAGGGTGATGGCATCGTAAAAAATCTTCATCCGGAGTCTCGCAGGCTCGCTCACCTGGTTCGTTGTCACAATTTTTCTATCATTACGACGTGCCGTATGTACGCCGAAATATTAGAAAAATGCACGCCTCCAATATGAATCTTTTTACTTATCCATCGAAATTGAGGTTTTTACGAGTTTATCAAGGGTATATATGCGATATTTTTGCGGCAATATGTTAAGATCAAAAGTTTTCGTTTACGGGCATGAATACAGGCACAGGGAAAAGATATGGGAAAATCCATTTTTGTTAATGAGTTAAGCGAGGGGGAGCGGGTTGATGAACTGTTCCTTGTCAAATCCGCACGACTGTCGGAGACGAAGGCAGGCAAACCCTATCTTATTCTAACAGTGATGGATCGCAGTGGTGAGCTGAGCGGTCCGATATGGGATAATGCGGTACAGTTGCACAAACTTTGCAATCCCGGGGAAATTATCAGACTCGCCGGTCTGGTACAATCCTATAGGAACAGCCTGCAGTTGAAGATTGACTCGGTTCAGCCTGTAGAAAAATCGACAGTTGAATTGGGGGATTATTTCCCTGTATCCTCTCGAAATCGTCAGGAGATGGCAAATGAACTGCAGGCCCTCTTTCGCACTATCAAAAATCCATACCTTAAAAAGCTGCTCAACTATTTTTTCAAAAGAAGTGACTGGTGGATCAAATTCCAGGATGCTCCTGCAGCTAAAGGTATACATCATGCCTATATTGGCGGTTTGATGGAACATTCGCTTTCAACGGCCCGTATCTGTCATTTTATGGCAGAACACTATGAGGGTGTTGACCGTTCTCTGCTTCTGGCAGGTGCACTCCTGCATGATATTGGCAAACTTGAGGAACTGACAGCCCGGGATGGCGTAGTTGAGTACACTGTGGAAGGTAGATTGAAGGGGCATCTGGTTATCGGCAGTGAAATGGTAGGTGAGGCTGCCGGGCGTGTTAAGGATTTCCCGAAAGAGCTTTTACAACAGCTGCAGCACCTTATTTTGAGCCATCACGGGCGACAGGAATTCGGTTCACCTGCAGTACCGATGACGGTGGAGGCGCTAGTGTTAAGTTTTGTGGACGATCTTGATGCAAAAATGAATCTCATTGAACAGCTGCGCCGAAAGATGAACAGTGTGGAGCTGGGTTGGACGGAATACCAACGGACTCTCGAGAGGTATCTCTATCTTGGCGGTTTTGAAAAAGAGTCACCCCCCCCGGAGGAGAATAAGGAGCCGTCTCGTCCCAGGCGGCAGCCATCTCTTTTCTCGTAGCGAGGAGATTGACTGATGGCTGAGCGACCTTTACTCTGTTTTACCCAGCTTTTAGGCCAGGGGAAGGCTAAGCGGATGCTGAAACGTTCGCTGGCAGCTGATCGGATACCCCACGCCTATATTTTTAAAGGTCCGGAAGGGGTTGGCAGGAAACTCTTTGGGCGAGGTCTTGCCGCGGCTATCAATTGCCGAAATCCCCGTGGGATTGCGGCATGCGGTGCCTGTTCTTCCTGCATTAAATTTCATTCTGGAAATCATCCTGATTTTCTGGTTATTTCTCCTGACGGGGGGGGGATCAGAATTAACCAGGTGAGGAAATTATCCAGGGATCTTACATATCCGCCATATGAATCTGCAATGCGCGTTGTGATCCTGGAAGATGTACACACCATGCGGCAGGAGGCTGCAAACAGCCTGCTGAAGACTCTTGAAGAGCCTCCGGAAAATAATCTTCTGATACTTACGGCTGAATCATCTCAGGAGACACTGGCGACATTGACATCGAGGTGTCAGGTAGTTCCTTTTTCCCGCCTGGATGACGATGATACCACAAAGATTCTTGAGAACCATGGTGTTGAACCGGGCAATGCACGCCTTCTTGCACATCTCTCCGGGGGGAGTCCCGGCAGGGCGCTTTCGCTGAAAGACACTGAGACGGTAGAGCTGTGGAAAGATATTGTTGCAGTTTTATCGGTTCAATCGATTGATTCTGATCCAGATCTTTGTGTTGTCTTACAGCTTGCGGAAAAGATGGCCGACTTGAAAGATCATCTTGACCATCTGTTGGGCCTTTTAAAGGTGTGGTTGCGAGATTTGCTGGTTGCTCACCACGGCCCATCTTTGCCAGGAGAAACTACACTGCAACTTTTAAAGGTGGCGTCGCCCGATTTGAAAAGCTGGAGTTCCGAACAACTATTTGCTAAAGTGCAGGCCATTGATTTTGCAGAAAGGGCACTTGCGCGAAATTGCAATAGATTACTCGTATGTGAGGTGTTACTGTTTAAATTGCAGTGATTCCGGGACAGGGATGTAAATTGAGGTTTTAATCGTATGGCAGAAATAATTGAAAAGGAGCATGTCTCTGGACCAGTGCCGGAGAAAGAGATAACATTCTATCGTATACAATTTCGGAAGGAAAGCCAACAATTTACAGCTTCTTCAACGTTTCTGGGCCTGGCTTCCGGTAAAGTGGTGATGGTGAAAACGGATCATGGATCCGAACCGGCCAGAATAACCGGCAGTCCATCTATGCGAGGTTGTCGGGGAGATGTTCGTCGATCTACTTTTGAAATTAGTCGATCAGCAAGCAGTGAGGAGCAGCAGAAATTTGGGAATCTTATCATCTACGAGGAAAATGCTTTTGCCATCTGTAACACGTTGATTGAGAAGAATCTGTTGAGCATGCAGCTTGTCAGGGTTGAGCGCTTTTTTAATGGCAGCAAAATTATTTTTTATTTTACTGCGGATAACCGGGTTGATTTCAGGGCACTTGTCAAGAATCTTGTACAGGAATTTCGTACCCGTGTTGAGATGCGCCAGGTCGGGGTTCGTCATGAAACCAAAATGATAGGTGGAATAGGCACCTGTGGCCGTGAATTGTGCTGTTCTTCTTTTATTAAAAAGTTTGATTCTGTTTCGATTAAGATGGCCAAGGAACAGGATTTACCCCTTAATCCATCTAAAATTTCAGGTGTCTGTAATCGCCTTCTCTGTTGTTTGACATATGAATACGAAACCTATAAGAGGCAGAGGAGAGGTATGCCCAGGCCGGGGAGGAGAATTCTTATAGGCAAGGAAAAATACCGCGTGAAACGACAGAATCCTCTGCAAGAGTCAATACTTGCTGAAAATGAAAATGGCGAGGACGTTGTTTTACAAAAGGATGAGTGGAAAATGTATCAGAATATAAAAAGGACGGAGCCTGCAAAAGAAAAGAGAAAGAAATGAGAGGACAAAGCTGATTATTTTACTATTCCATTATTTATGACAACTTATATAACAACACCGATTTATTATGTTAATGCCCAACCGCATCTGGGGCATGCTTATACAACTATTGTTGCAGATACATACAGTCGTTTTAAGCGATTGTGTGGTGAAAATGTTCGATTTCAGACCGGTACGGACGAACATGGCGATAAAATCGTTGAGGCGGCCGAAAGGGAGGATGTACCTCCGGAGAAGTATGTCGACAGGATCAGTCGTATGTTCCGTGATACCTGGCCATTACTTGAAATAGCGCCGGATAATTTTATTCGCACCACTGATCCTGACCATGTTGCTACAGTAAGAGATATTTTGCAGAAAGTATACGACAACGGAGATATTTATTTTGACGAATATACCGGCCTGTATTGTCGGGGATGTGAGCGGTTTCTTACGGATAAAGAGCTTGTGGAAGGAAATTGTCCCGACCATCAGGTGCCACCTAAGGAAATTGCCGAACAGAATTATTTCTTTCGAATGTCAAACTACCAGCAGCAGCTTATTGATCACATAAGGGAAAACCCGGATTTTATAACTCCTGAAAGATACCGCAATGAGGTGCTTTCTTTTCTCAGTGAACCGCTGGAGGATCTGTGCATTTCCAGGCCCAAATCCCGGTTGAAATGGGGAATAGAGTTGCCCTTTGATGACAAGTTTGTCACCTATGTCTGGTTTGATGCACTGATTAACTATCTCACCGGCCTCGGTTACCCTGAGGGTCAGGACTATGCCACTTTCTGGCCTGTTGCTGAACATGTGGTTGCTAAAGATATTCTAAAACCCCATGCCATCTACTGGCCGACAATGCTTATGTCCATGGATGTACCTCTGTACAAAAAACTGCATGTCCACGGGTATTGGAATGTGGATGACACAAAAATGTCAAAAAGTATCGGCAATGTTGTGCGTCCGGGGCTCCTGGTGGAAGAATACGGGCTTGATACTTTGCGGTACTTTGTTTTGAGGGAGATGTCTTTTGGCCTTGACTCCTCTTTCAGCTCTGATGCAATTGTTGGCCGACAGAATGCTGACCTGGCCAATGATCTTGGAAACCTTTATAGCAGAACCATGGCAATGGTGCAAAAATACAGGGGTGGTAAGATCCCTGCTCCGGCTGACTATGAAAAGCAGGATGAAGTCTTCCGGCAGGCTGTTGGTTTGATGATTCCGGTTTACCGTGAAGCCATGAGCGATTTCCGTTTTCATCAAGCGCTTCAGGCGGTCTGGGATCTGATTGGTATGGCCAATAAATTTATAGTTGTTAATGAACCGTGGACTCTGGCAAAGGATCCGATAAAAGAGGGACGACTCAATACCGTACTCTACAGTCTGCTTGAGTGCCTGAGAATTATCGCTCTTGTGCTGCAGCCGGTAATGCCGACTGCCTCCGGCAGGATGACAGCGGGCTTAGGGCTTGATAAAAAAAGTGATGTTACCCGTCTTCTGGATCCTGGCGCGAACTGGGGGGGGCTTGCACCCGGGTCTGTTTTGCAACCGGTCGAATCTCTGTTTCCCCGGCTGGAAGGTAGAAAAAAAACTGAGGGCGGAAAAGGGAAAGTTGCTGGTAAGGTAGTAAAAGCAAAAGATGTTCCAGAGAGTGATAAGGACCTTATTCCATTCGATGAGTTTACTAAGCTCGATCTCAGAGTTGCTGAGATTGTTGCAGTAGAGCCGGTTAAAAAATCAGAAAAACTGTTGGCCTTGACTGTTAAGGTGCCTGAGGAGAGAACTATAGTTGCAGGTATCGCAGAATATTACCGGCCTTCGGAGTTGATTGGCAGGCAGGTGATAGTTGTTGCGAACCTGAAACCTGCAAAACTGATGGGTGTGACTTCCCAGGGGATGATACTGGTTGCCAGAGAACAGGTCGATGGTAAGGAACGTCTGGTTCTGTCCACTGTAAGTGACGCTGTTGCTGCAGGAAGCAGGATCAGCTGACCGAGAGGAGAAATACATGTTTGTTGTTAATAATTTTATGATGGCTATAGCTAAACTTATAGATTTTCTGTTGACTATTTATATGTGGATAATAATTGGCAGAGCTGTGATCTCCTGGGTTAATGCGGATCCATATAATCCTATTGTGCGTTTTCTGGTGGAAGCTACGGAACCGCTTCTAAGTCGCATACGTCGTTTTTTGCCGATGAGCATGGGGGGTATGGATTTTTCTCCTGTAATCCTCATTATGGCGATTATGTTTCTCCAGAGTTTTCTGGTACCCACACTCAAACAGATTGCAATGGGGATGGGGTAATTACCTCTAACATCCATGAAATGAATTTCACAACAAAGCATGAAAGTTATGTAACAGGGAGCCGAGAGAGGTGTTGCTAAACGTCCTCGCAGGCTGTGGATCGGAGTCTCACAGGTTCGCTTACCTGTTGTGGCAACACCTCTCCCGGTTCCCTTTGTCCTTGCAGAATGTATGACTTTCATATAAACAACCATGAAATGAATTTCACAACGATGGCACTGCTTTGCTGCTATGAAGGTGATGTGACCGGGATTCGGATAGCACATGACTTTCATATAGAGGGACTTGTCTGGTTATACATTGAACATAAAAAATAGTGAAAATGGAGTCAGTTATGCTTACGCCACAGGCCATTAAGGATCAGGAATTTCAGGTTAAATTCAGAGGTTATGATGCCATAGAGGTGAAATCGTATCTGGAGCTTCTTGCGGAAGATTTTTTTGAGCTTCTCGAGCAGAACCGTGTCCATAAAGAGGCCATCGAGTCTCTGGTCACGGAGCAGGAAAATTTTGAGGATGAAGTGCGGGTGGGGCAGGAGAATACTGAGGAGAGCAACTCCAAAATTCAGGAGGAATGCAAACAGAAGGACGAGGAGATAGAAAAGTTAAAGATCGAGGTTGAGGAACTGAAGGCGAGTGTTGCAAACCTTGAGGAGGAGAATAGTTCCTACAGTGAAAAAATCGCTGAACTTGAAGAGCAGTCCAGCTTTGATAATGAAGCAATGGCAGAGGAAGAAAAGGAAATAGCTGAGCTGCGTAAAAAACTTCAAATGGCTGAAGAGAAGAGCGAGGTTCTGGCGAAAGAGGAACTGGATTTTAAGGCAACTATTGTGGCAGCGCAGAGTTTTGCAGATAATCTCCGGCAGACCAGTGAGCAGGAGGCGCGTACTCTTGTGGAAGAGGCAAAGGTCGAGGTGAAGAGACTTCGTGGTGAGGCCAATGCAGAGCTTTCTCGCCTGCCAAAAGAAATTGAAGAACTGCAGCTGAGAAAAGTCCAGGTGCATGATGAATTGAAAGCTCTGCTCTGCTCATATATGGAGAAACTTGATGGTTCTTCAGATCTTTTTCAAAGTATTCAGCTTCCTGATGGAGAAGATGTAGATCAGGATAAGATCTGAGACGTGTAATTGCAGCTATGCCTTTTCTCTCAACTGCAAAAGACGGATCTGTTGTTTTACGCATTTATGTCCAGCCGAAGGCCTCCAAACCACGAATTATAGGACTGTATGACGGGTTATTGAAGATTGGGGTGGCTTCACCCCCTGTTGATGGAAAGGCTAATCGAGAGGTCGTGAAGTTCCTTGCAAAGTGTCTGAGGATCCCCAAAAATAGTATTGTTTTCAAATCCGGATTACAATCCCGCCGTAAGATTCTTGCTGTCACAGGTTTAACGGGTGAGGAGGTTCGTCGGGCACTGAACTGAGTCTTGGTTTTTTTGTAAACCCTCGATTTTGAACAAAATGCTTCTTCTCGGACAGCCTCCTAGGATCCTGTCCGAGAATACATTTCGAATGTCTACGCTATCTGCCCAAACTCTTCGCTATTTTCAAAAAAATAATGCTCGCAATATCATATGGTATGCTTCGGTGCTGATAAAAACCTGTAACGCAGTAGATCGGACTTTTGACGACGCCATCATTGTTTAAAAAATAATAATACAGGCCCTTCAAACAGGGCATAACCTTCAATTCCGACATGACTGACAGTGATTTAAGGGAAAACATCACCTCACGGATTAAAGAACAGGCTGATATTGTTCAGATTATAGGTGAATGTGTTGACTTGAAACAGAGTGGTGTTAGATTTTTGGGGTTGTGTCCGTTTCATGGAGAGAAGACACCTTCTTTTTCCGTCCATGGCGGGCAGCAGTTTTATCACTGTTTTGGCTGCCAGGAATCCGGGGATGTATTCAGTTTTATGATGAAATATTATAATCTGGATTTTCCCGGAGCATTAAAGGAGTTGGCCGGAAGATATAATATTGAACTGCCTGAGCGGCAGCGGTCAAAAAAGGCGTTAGCGCTGGAGAGAAAGCGAGATCAGCTTTTTGCTGTGAATAAAAAGTGTGCAGAGATTTACAGTCACTATCTGCAGACGGCAAAAGGAGCAGACAGTGGCAGGGAATATTTGCGCAAAAGGAGTGTTACTTCTGAGATTGAAAAAAGGTTTGGAATCGGGTATGCGCCAGCGGTTGAAGTAGAGGGATGGAACTATTTAGCAGACAAATTTAATAAGGAAGAAGTGGCTTCAGCTGTGGAAGCCGGTTTGCTTGTGCAAAAAGAAAATGGGGCTACATATGATCGCTTTCGGGACAGAATAGTTTTCCCCATTTTTGATATTAGCGGGCGGGTCTGCGGTTTTGGTGGCAGAATTGTCGGTGAAGGCCAGCCTAAGTATTTAAATTCACCTGAAAGTATCGTTTTTAACAAGAGTAGACTCCTGCTTGGACTTTACCAGCAAAAGGAAAGTATCCGGAAACAAAAACGGGCAATCCTTGTTGAGGGCAACTTTGATCTTATCTCCCTTGTCGCTCACGGCTGCGAGAATGTTGCAGCACCTCTGGGAACAGCACTGACCCGGGAGCAGCTTCGGCTGATCAAAAGGTTTACCACAGAGATAACACTTCTCTTTGATGGGGATCAGGCGGGTGAAAAAGCTGCTGTCAGAGCAGTACCCTATTTTCTTGCGGAGCAACTGGCCGGAAGTGTTGCACTTTTACCTTCGGGGCATGATCCTGATACCTATGTGCGGCAGAATGGACTGGAACAGTTAAACGGACTGCTGGAGAAGGCTGAGTCTTTGCCCGAGTTTGTTATGGCAAGATTGATCCGTCAACATGGGCTTACCCTGGATGGGAAGAGTAAGATTATAGAGGCTTTGTCCCCCCTGGTTAAATCTGCTTCCTCGCCTTTGCAGCGGTCTGTCTTTATCTCCCATTTCGCTGAACAACTCGGAGTGCCCGTTGATCATTTCGAATCACTGAGTAAGTCTTCTACTACTCTTCTTCAAAGTGACACCGGACGAGCGGAAAAGATGAGGGGAGAGGAAAAAAGTGTCCCTCTTACCATCGCCCAGAAACAACTGGTAGAATTTATGGTTTTGTATCCCGGCCACCTCGCCAGCCTGGAAGAACATGGACTAAGAGGATGTCTCGCCGGGGGAATTGGCGAGGTACTCTTTCTGCAGCTTAAGGTGATGGTGGCAAATAACCCTGAATTCGAGCCTGAAGAGCTTTTGACAACACTTCCGGATGGTGCGGAAAGAAAACTGGTAACCGACCTGCTGTTGCGTGCATCCCGGCAGGGTCAGGTCGAGGAAGAGGATGGGGCAGCTGAGGGGATTACTGATATGCTGAGTTATCTTCGAAGGTTTGGTCTGCAAAAAGATTCCGATGAACTGATGGTACGTATTAAGCTTGCGGAGAGTGAAGGGGATTTGCAGAAACTTCAGGAATTGATGACCGAAAAGGTAGAGATCAGCAGAAGGATGCACGGGGAAATAGTGTAAATCTGTACCTGGTGACTGGAAGTTTATAAGAAA
>Ga0209633_10004929_pt1 | contig 11863 bp, 10 predicted proteins | sample Cruoilmetagenom1_FD_187290 | JGI IMG/M metagenome (GOLD analysis project Ga0209633, IMG submission 187290) | Oil polluted marine microbial communities from Coal Oil Point, Santa Barbara, California, USA - Sample 1 (SPAdes) (version 2) | ecosystem: Environmental > Aquatic > Marine > Oil seeps ... | reverse complement strand
CTGTACCAATATTTCCGACACTTCCACCGACAGTAGAATGGTCCTGCTGGATGTCGGTAAAGCCGAAGCCTCCTGTTACAAAAGGACGCCATGTATCACCATTTTCACCGAAGTAGTAGCTTCCTACAAAGTTGGAATTGGTCATCTCCGTATCATCTCCAGTATCACCTCCATCCATATCATACCAACCGGTCTGAAGGTAAAGGTTGCTGACACTGAATACACTGGTACCTATCAATTGTTTATAGTGATTCGATTCCGCCCCGGCATTGGCCACTGAGCTTAGTCCTAGTATCGTAATGGCTGCCATACTAAAATAATGAGATTTTATCATCTGGATCCTTTGATTTTTTGATGAACATATAGTAAAAGGTTAGGTATGCACATAGCTTTTACCTTTTATTTGGAAATGAGCTTTTATTGTCCGTAACTTGTAAAAATATTATAGCTAAAATGTATTAGAGTTTTTAGGCTATAATATTTCTATAATTATTTAAGGAATAAACAAATGGAACTTAAGAAGTGTACTACATTGGACGAGGCAAGATCTGAGATCGATAAAGTGGATGAAGAGATAGTGAAACTTATTGCTCTTCGTAATAACTACATTAAACAGATTGCACATTTTAAAACAAGTGTAGATGAAGTTAAAGCGGAAGATAGAATTTCTGATGTTATTTCACGGGTACGTGAACAGGCTATTGCTCTTGACCTTTCTCCAAATCTAATAAATGATCTCTATGTAAGAATGATCGACTCCATGGTAGAGAGTGAAATAGCGGAATTTAATAACGCAAAAAGTTTTTAATAATATTTATCCCCTTTCCGCATTGAGCACTGTGTACTCCTTTACACAGTGGTATGTTAGAATACTTCCATAATACTACAAAGGCATTAGATGAAAATACTATTACTTGAAGATGATGTAATACTTCAGGAGATCATAGAAGAGTTTCTTGTTGAAATTGGTTATGCAGTTGAGAGTTTTTTCGATGGTGAAAAAGCTTTAGATGCTATAGGGGCTGATCACTATGATATGTTACTGTTGGATGTCAATGTACCAAGCATCGATGGGTTTGAAATACTTTCATACCTACGTGACATAGGAAATACAACCCCTGCAATTTATATTACATCTCTTGCAGGTATCGATGATCTTAAAAAAGGGTTTGATCTGGGCGCAGATGATTATTTGAAAAAGCCATTTGATCTTGAAGAACTGAATGCACGTATAGAACGTATAATCAAAGTACATCGCTTACATGAAGAGATAGAGTTTGACGGTATGAAATTCATACCTAAAGCACATCAGATTATCTCTGAAGACAAGATCATAGATATGAGACAGAAAGAATCACAGGTTTTGGAATATTTTGTTCGAAATACAGGAAAGATCATCTCTTGTGATGAGATCATAGAAAATGTATGGGATGATGATAACATCCCTACTCATGCCACAATACGTACATACATTAAGAACTTAAGAAAAATGTTCACTAAAGAGTATTTTGACAATATAAAAGGAGAAGGTTATCGTTTTAACATCTTATGAACGTAAATCTCTGATTCGTTTTTTAACACTGTACCTCTCTTCGGTTTTTGTACTATTGGCGATCATAGGGTATCTCTTTTTCGAGAATAATAAGGCATCAATGGAGAATGCTATGAAGTTTGAAATGATGTACCAGTCACGTATGCTCTCTTCTGAAATCGTATTCAAAGCAATGATGAATGTGCAGGGTGGCATTACAGTTGCCGAAAGAGAATCTTTTCTTGAAAAACTGAAACATTGTCGTTTTGAGGTAGGGTATTATGATGAAGATGAAAAAGTAATTTTTACAGAAATAAACGATAATATACAATTTACTGAAGATTTCTATATTGAAAATAAAAAGTGTTATACCGTCACACAAGATCAAAGTGTACATTTAGGTGTCAAATATATTGTTTTAAAAGAGAGTGATCTTACTACTCAAATACAAGCACTGCGTATCAAGATCATAGGATATCTGGTGCTCTCTTTTCTTTTAATGGGAATTGTAGGTTACTTTTTGGGTAGACTGTTTCTCAAACCTGTAAGAGATCAGATAGAATCTTTAGATAACTTTATTTCCGATACTACACATGAACTCAATACACCAATTTCTGCAATTTTGATGACGACACAGTCTTTAAAAGGTATAGAAAAAAAGAAGATGAGGCGTTTGGAAGCCAGTGCTAAACGTCTTTCTGTCATGTATAGTTCTTTGACTTACAGACTGGAAGGAAAAGTTGAACCGGCTGAAGTGTTATGTTTTTCTGAAATTGTAAAAGAGAGAGTAGGGTATGTAAAAGAGTTGATAGACTCAAAACATCTGAATATGCAACTTGATCTTGAACTGACAGAAGTGTTTATGTCAAAAAGCTCTGCACATAGACTCATCGATAATTTACTCTCGAATGCTATTAAATATTCTGATGTGGGAGATAGTATTTTTATTACATGCAAAAATAGTGTTTTAGAAGTAAGAGATACTGGAATAGGTATTGATGAAAAGGTTCAGGAAGATATTTTTAAACGTTACAACCGTGCAAATGATGAACGCGGTGGTTTTGGTTTGGGATTGAATATTGTACTTTCCATATGTAAACAGTACAAAATAAAGATAGCTCTTGATTCCAAAAAGGGAGAAGGGAGTACATTTGTACTTACTTTCCCCAAAAGAAAAGTCTCTTGAAAGCAAGAGAAAAAATAGTTATTCTACAGCATCCATTAAAATAGTAATAATATCTGTCATGGTAAGAATACCTTGAAGCTCATTGTTATCAAGTACCAATAGACGTTTAATACTGCTTTTGACCATCATTTTTGCAGCGTATTTCACATTGAGTTTAGCAGAGACTGCAATAGCAGGAGTTGCAGCGATATCATAAACATGCAAAAGGTCAATATCTCCATCTTCAGCCACAATACTTTGCAAAATGTTTTTAAAGGTGAGCAGTCCATAGGCACTGTCAGGTTTTGTTTTAGTTACGATGACAGAACGAACTTTATGTATTTTCATCAGGTTTAAAGCCTCTCTTACTGTCGCCATAGGCGAAACGGTGACTAACTTCTCTTTGGGTGTCATTACATTTTCTACTAACATATTTTTCTCCTATAGGGTAATTTTAATATTGTCTTCAAACTTATGAAGCTCTTCGGTATCCAATCCTGCTACATGACTTAGAGGAAAAGTGAAAGTGATTCCACTATTTTCAGGATCATCCAGATCAAATGTTTTTCGTAATGTCTTCATGACCCTTACAGAAAGTCTTCGCGGCAAAATAAAAAGCAGTATCGATACATTCTCTTCAAGGGTCAATCCAAAAAAGACCTTTTTTTCTTTAAGACCGATATTTCTACCATGTATAATGGTGACAGAACCTGCACCAGCCTCTTTGGCTACTTTGATAGCCTCTTCTTCATCTTTGTCTTGAATGACTGCGATCAACGCGGTAAATTTCATTTTACACTCTCCTCTTTAGATTGTTTATATTGTGCAACGATGCCATAACCCATAACAGTAAGCATAGGGAACAAGGATGCAAAAGCAATGAGCCCAAATCCGTCAATAAGTGGATTTCGCCCTGGTATATTTTCTGCCAATCCCAATCCCAATGCAGCTACAAGAGGTACGGTAACTGTGGAAGTCGTTACCCCGCCACTGTCATATGCGATAGGCACGATGTACTTAGGTGCAAAGTATGTAAATATGATTACGAGCATATACCCTGCAATAATATAATAATGTATAGGATCACCTGCTACAATACGATATGATCCTAACCCTATACCAATCGCTACACCTAATGCTACTACAATTCTTAATACATTTTGTTTAATGCTTCCTTCACTGATCTCTTCAGCCTTGATCGCTATGGCTAAAAGTGCAGGTTCAGCCATGGTCGTGGAGAAACCTATAAGAAAAGCAAAAAGGTAAATGAGCAGGTTATTTCCCATATCTGTAAGCTGATAGGCTATCGTCTCACCTATAGGGAAAAGTCCCATTTCCAACCCTACAATAAAGGCATAAAGTCCTAAAACAACCATAATAATACCAGTGACTATTTTGTTTAGATGTGCTACTGGTTTTTTAATGATGATGTATTGAAAAAAGAAAATGACTATGAGAATGGGAGCCACATCTTTTATGACACCGAGCAAGTCCATAACTGCATCAAAAAAGGAAAAGGTGTGGGTTGAGGCAACTACTGCCGTTTTCGCTGTTGATACTGCCTGTGATACACTTGAAGATGTAACACCTGCATCTGCCAGATTATAGACAATAATTCCATAAATTTGAACAAAGATCATAGGGGTAAGTGAAGCAAAAGCAATGAGTCCAAATCCATCAATGGCAGGATTTCGACCTTTAATACTTGAGGCAAGACCAATACCGAGTGCTGCGACAAGAGGTACTGTTACTGTTGAGGTCGTTACTCCGCCACTGTCATAAGCAAGTCCTATAATTTCAACAGGTGCAAAAAAAGTAACAATGACAACTAAAATATATCCAGAGATGATGTAGTATGCGATGGGATGACCCAGTAAGATACGAAGTGTCCCCAGTGCAATGGCAAACCCTACTGACAGTGCCACGGTCATACGAAGCCAAAAAGCATCGATCAAACCATGAGAGATCACTGCAGCTTTGTCAGCAATGGCAATAAGTGCAGGTTCTGCGACAGTAGTAGAAAAACCTATAGTAAATGCAAAGGTTAAAAGCCAAAAAACAGAGCCTTTTCTTGCAAAGTCAACGGCAAGACCCTCACCAATAGGAAAGATACCCAGTTCAAGACCACGGATAAAGAGTGCAAGTCCTACAGCCACAATAGTCAAACCTATGACAATGGAGACAATATTGTCCGGTACCGTTTGAATAATAAGCCCTTGGAACAGTGCTACAACAATGATAATGGGAAGGAGGTCTTTAAAAGAGTTTTTTAAATCCCCTGCAAATATCTTTAAGCTTTCTTTCATGAGTATAATTATAGCTTTTGTAGCTTTGAAAAAAGTGTTATAAAAGTCCTGTTTTGTCTCTATGGCATGTGAAATTTTTTTTGTCTGTATCCTGGATTACAGAACTATCTTTTTTCTATCACTTTTTTCACTCCGTCAAAATCTTTTTCATGTCCAAAACAGCTGTTTGAATTACAGATCATAAAGCCATCATTCGTGTCACCTTTTATGAGTGTGAAAGGGTATGGCAGTCTGTCTACATCTGTGATGTGATCTTTGAGTTTATTCTCTTTTGCTTTTATGATGATGTCATCTTTGAGGTAACGTATGACCATGAGAGTCATTTTTGGTGTAGAGATAGGTTGACGCATTACATCATAAGAGTAAATTTCCAGTGTTTTAAAGACAAATTTTTTGTAAACAATGTCAACCAGGGAAGAGATAGAATAGAGCACAGAGAGCATAGTTGAAACAGATGAGGGGTAGGAAGAGTCATAAATGTCTGCATTTGTTTCAAATTCACCACGAGAAAATTTCCATTTTCCATTTTCATAATATTTTTCAATGGCTGCATTTACAAGTTTGGTTGCAGTAATGAGATAGACTTCATCCAAAGTACTCTCATACGCTTCTATCAGTGCTTCACTCAAATAGGCATAATCTTCCAGGAATGCTTGAATTTTCGGATCTTTTCCTATGAGAGTAGAGTGGAACAGTTGAGAGTTTATATACATGGTTGAGAGCAGTTTATCTAAAGATTTCAAAGCAACTTTCAGGTATTTGCTATCGACACGGCTTGCTTTAAACAGAGATGTGATCATCATGGCATTCCATGAAACGATCACTTTTGTATCGATGAAAGGATAAATACGTTTCTCTTTACGACGTTTTTTAAGTGCTTCTATGGCTTCATTGTAATAAGGAATATTGATAGCTTTTGGATCATCTACACGAATAATATTTTTGCCTTCAAAGTTTCCTTCTTTGGTAATATGCAGTGCTTTTGCCAGTTTTTTATGTGCATCACTCGGTATACCTGCTTTGTCAAAAGACTTGAGTGCTTTTTCATAGGTATAGACAAAATATTTACCCTCTTCACCTTCAGTATCTGCATCAGAAGCAGAGTAAAAGAGTCTGTCTTCACTCATGTGTTCAAGCATGAAATCTAAAGTTTCCAATGCAACATCTTTGTAAAAATTATTATGGGTTGCATGATACGCCTTCAGATAAACACAGGAGAGCAGGGCATTGTCATAAGTCATTTTTTCAAAATGTGGGACAAGCCATTCATTGTCTGTAGAATAACGACAAAAACCACCATCTACCAAGTCGCGTAACCCTCCTCTAGCCATAGAAGAGAGAGAAAGTAGTGACATATTGAGCGTCTTTTTGTCATTGGTGAGTTTATACACATCCAAAAGCAGAGAGAGTGTAGACGCTTGAGGAAATTTAGGCGCTTTGTTAAAGCCTCCATACGTATTGTCCAAAAGTTGTTTGGCCTGGTCTATGACTCTGTTTATGATACTTTCATCTAACTTTGTGGCCTGTATCTTATCTTCTTTGGGGTTGAGATGATGCAGTATTTTGTCCGCTTCATCTACCAGAGTAGCTTTTTCATTTTTATATTTATCAGCAATGATTTCCAAAAGAGAAGTAAAACTCATCATTCCATATTTGGGTTCATCGGGTATGTAGGTGGCAGAGTAAAACGGTTTTAAGTCTTCAGCAGTAAGAAAAATAGAAGTTGGCCAGCCTCCCGGACGACCATTCATAAGTTGATAAACCTCTTGGAAATGTTTATCTATATCTGGGCGTTCTTCACGGTCTACTTTGACAGATATAAAATGTTCATTCAGTATTTTTGCGGTTTTTTTATCTTCGAAAGATTCATGTTCCATCACATGACACCAGTGGCAAGAGCTGTACCCTATAGAGAGGAAAATCGCTTTATTCTCTTTTTGGGCTTTTCCAAATGCTTTTTCTCCCCACGGATACCAGTCGACAGGGTTGTCTGCATGTTGCTGCAGGTAAGGAGAGTGTTCATTTTTAAGATGGTTTGCCATTTTTTACCTTTTGATTGATAAATGATTAATATATTTTTGCTAATATTACACAGCTTATACACATATCTTGCTATAGTATGTTATAAAAGTTTAACACAAAAGGGAAAAAATGCAAAATATGATCAAAAAGTTACTCCTTTTGAGTTTGCTTTTGAGTACATTGGTATTTGGTGATTTTAGTTCGGTCTTAAAAAAGCAGAAGTTTTTAACACCCGAAGAAGCTTTTCAGATCACGGCTGTTCTCAATGGTGATGTTATTGAGACCAAGGTCACATTGGGTGATAAGATCCATGTTTATGATGACAAAACAATGCATTACCGCATCACTGCTCCTTCTAAAGTAGAACTGGATGTTAATCGACCTGACTCCCATGAAGTGGATGGTGATAAAGTCTTTGAGAAAGAAATTCTTATTACTGTTCCTGTTAAAGACATCGAATCCAAAGTACAAGGTGACTATACCCTAGAGATAGAAGTTTTGGGATGTAATGAAAGAGGGATTTGTTATCAGCCGATTGTGAAGTCCTTTGATTTTAAAGGCAAAGAAGCAGGTGTATTTGACAAAATATCGTCACTCACTAAAGAGGGTAACACAGCGAAGATCGCAGATGTATTAAGTTCTGAGAGCTCCTTTTTTGTTATTTTGCTTTTCTTTATCTTCGGATTACTGTTGGCATTGACTCCATGTGTATTTCCTATGATCCCGATCTTATCTTCTATTATCGTGTCTCAGTCAGGTGAAGGCAAACCAAGTGTTGCAAAGGCGTTCTTTACTTCTTTGGTCTATGTGGTCTCTATGGCTTTAACTTACACAGTTGTGGGTGTGGTTGCAGGGCTCTTGGGCGCAGATATTCAGGCAGCCATGCAGAACCCATGGGTACTTACGGTATTTGCCGGAATGTTCGTAGCACTTGCCTACTCTCTTTTTGGTTATTATGAAATAGGACTTCCTTCATCCTGGCAGTCTAAAATTTCAAAAGCTTCTGATGATGCCGGGCAAAAAGGTGGCATTGTAGGAACAGCCATTATGGGTCTTCTCTCTGCCCTGATCGTAGGACCTTGTGTTGCCCCTCCATTGGGTGGTGCGGTACTGTTCATCTCTCATACTGGAGATGCCTTATTAGGCGGAATTGCGCTTTTTGTCATGAGTATGGGAATGGGAATGCCACTTCTTTTAGTCGGTATCGGTGCAGGTAAATTCATGCCTAAACCTGGTGGCTGGATGACTGCTGTTTCACAAGTGTTTGGTGTGATGATGCTTGGCCTTGCCATCTTTATGTTGGGACGTATTTTACCTGATGCAGTCACCATGATACTCTGGGCACTGCTCTTTATAGGTTCAGCACTCTATATGGGTGTATTTAATCCAAGCGTTGCAACGCAGGGTGCTAAAAAGCTCTTCCAGCTTTTAGCTGTGGTGTTTATGATCTATGGAGCATCTCTTGTGGTAGGTGCTTTGAGTGGTTCAACGTCTATGTTTAAACCGTTTGAAAAGTTCACTCAGGTGGGTGTTACAGGACCAGGTGCAGTAACTGCAAGTGAAGAAGATAAAGCGAGTCACAGAGGGTACTCAGTATCAAGACTCATGGAAGAGGTTAAAGCATCTGACAAACCTGTGGTGGTTGATTTTGGAAAAGATTCCTGTACTGCATGTACAGAACTGGAAATGATTACCTTCCCTGACCCGAAAGTACAAGAACAGCTTAAAAACTTCACTTTTATTAAAATAGACTTGACAGATAACAGTGATGATGACAAAGCGCTTTTAAAAGAGTTTGAACTCTTCGGTACGCCAAATATCATCTTCTTTGGGAAAGACAATAAATATATAGCAGAGAAGAGTTTGACCGGGTTTATTAAACCTGAAGTATTTGCTGAACATTTGAAGAGTATTGTTAAATAAAATATTATCTTAAGGGCCTTTTGACTTTTAAGGTATAATATCACTATAAATTGTGGGAAGACCACAAAAAATCAATATAACGGAACAACAGATGCAAGAAATCAAAAATAAAAATACAGAAAATCAAGATATTACAGATCAAAAAATCAGAAATAAACAGATCAATATTGGTGAAGTAAACACGTTGAAAATAGAACGTGATACAGACTTTGGTTACTACCTTACCGCAGAAGATTACAATGAAGTACTGCTCCCAAATGTTTATATTATGGAAGCTGAAATGCCTATGGGTTCACTCTTGGATGTCTTTGTGTATACTGACTCAGAAGACAGACCTGTGGCTACAACAAAGATGCCTTATGCAAAGTTAGGGGAGTATGGATACTTTACAGTGGTAGATTACAAATCATATGGTGCCTTTGTGAACTGGGGACTGCCTAAAGACCTTTTTGTACCGCTTTCACAACAAAAAGAGCATTTTACCATTGGGAAGAAATATCTTTTGCGTGTTTGTCTGGATGAACAGACAGGACGGCTCTTTGCCACTCAGAAGATAGGTAAATATTTTAACAGAGAGATGAAAGGGTTACATCAAAACAAAGTTTTAGATGTGATCGTTTTGGCTAAGACGCCATTGGGCTATAAAGTAGTAGCAGATAATCAATATGAAGGTATGCTCTTCAATAATGAAATTTTTGAAAACATTAAAATAGGTGATCGTAAAAAAACCTATATTAAATCTGTAAGAAAAGACTTTAAACTTGATCTCTCTTTACAGCCTATTGGAATTAAAGCAAAGATAGATGAAGCGGAAGGTACAGTGATCCAATTGCTTAAAGAGGCGGATGGTGTCTTGCCCTTTACCTATAAAAGTGATGCTGATGAGATCAAAAAAGTGTTTGGAATGAGTAAAAAGAATTTTAAACGTACATTGACAGAACTTATAGAAGAAAAAAAGATAGTATTATTGGATAACTCCATTAAACTTCTGTAAACTTTTCTTGATATACTTGTTTATTAACAATCAAAGGATAGAGAATGGATTTAATGGAACTTTTTAAAGTTGGAGCATCACTTATTGAGGGTAACAGTGATGATGCGACAACAGGATTGGATATGGGTGATATATCTACTGCATTAAGTGGACTTCTGGAAAACAGTCAGGGTGGTCTTGATCTTGCTGCTCTTGTAGGCGGGTTGTCTCAAAATGGCTTAGGTGAGATCGTAGGTTCTTGGCTGGGAAATGGAGAGAACAGATCGATCTCTATGGATCAGATCTCAGATCTCTTAGGTTCAGATAAAGTATCTGAGTTTGCTTCACAACTCGGACTTTCTGATGATAGTGCAAAAAATGCGTTAGCAGATGCACTTCCACAAGTGGTAGATCAGGCAACTTCAGGAGAAGGTACCATTATGGATGAGATGCTTGCACAGGTAGGTGGTCCTCAAGGAGCTATGGAAATGCTTGGAAAAATGTTCAGATAGCAGATTTTACTCTGTCCATTATCGTAGATGCTTTAGTTTCATCCAAATATTTTTAGAAGCTAAAGTATTTCAACTAAAAGTATCGATACAATACAACTAAAAATTCAGGACTGTTTGTGCGATATCTTTTTCTCTTATTACTTCCCTTATTACTTTTTTCAAAACCATTCAAGGTAGCTACCTATAATGTAGAAAATCTTTTTGATGCCAAATTTCAAGGTACAGAATATAGTGATTATATTCCAGGTAAACATAACTGGAATAAAAGAATGGTGGAGATAAAACTTGATCACACTGCAGAGGTGATCTGTGACCTGGATGCAGATATTCTGGGACTTCAGGAGATAGAAAACAGTATCATATTTGAATCATTGCTTAAACGTTTGAAACGGGTAGGGTGTGAATATCGGTATGCTGCCATTACCCATAAAAAAGGTGCACCTATTCAGGTTGCACTTCTTTCACGATATCCTATTACCCATCAAAAAGAGTTGCAGGTGAGCTATTCACCTTTTGTACGTAATATTTTGGAAGTTGAGGTGAATGTGGAGGGAAATCCTTTGACACTTTTTGTGAACCATTGGAAATCAAAAAGCAGGAAAGGGGTAGAAAGTAAACGTATTAAATATGCAAAGACTTTGCAAAAAAGAATACTCTCTTTGCCTGCAAACAGAGAGTACATTATTTTAGGTGACCTGAATAGTAATTACAATGCACATTTAACACTGGATAAACGACTTGATGATAGTGATGGTGTGACTGGTATAAGTCATGTTTTACAAACAATCATAGAAAAAAAACTTGTACAAGAACACCATATGCCAAAAGCAGATAAGGGTATGCATTACAATAGTTGGCAGGAGGTATCTTTTAAACATCGATGGAGTCACAAGTTTTATGGCAACAGAAGTACCTTGGATCATATCTTATTTCCTTCAAGCATGTTTGACCATAAAGGCATAGATTATGTCAATAGCTCTTTTAAGGTTTTTAAAGCTCCTTATCTCTTTACTAAAAAAGGGTATATCAATGGTTGGAAATATAAAAATTCTAAACATATGGGCAAAGGTTATTCTGACCATTTGCCCATTTATGCACTTTTTGATACGAAGCCCTACATCGCTCTAAAACAAAGTAACAAAGTGAGTAAAACATTCAGTAAAAATATTGAGTATCTTTATGAAGTTGATTCTTTAGATGAGCCTGTTGAGATGAAGGATACAGTTGTCGTTTTAAAGCGTGGCAGATATGCTGTGGTCAAACAAACAGTGGGTGGACGGGGTATTTTTCTGTATGGCTGTGTAAACAGTTTAAAAGAGGGAGAAAAATATGACCTTTTAGTGCAGGATATTACAAGTTATAACGGACTTAAAGAAATTACGGATCTGGTCAAGCTCAAAGATAAAGGAAGAGTGAATTTAAATCCTTACT
>Ga0209633_10004927_pt1 | contig 11870 bp, 8 predicted proteins | sample Cruoilmetagenom1_FD_187290 | JGI IMG/M metagenome (GOLD analysis project Ga0209633, IMG submission 187290) | Oil polluted marine microbial communities from Coal Oil Point, Santa Barbara, California, USA - Sample 1 (SPAdes) (version 2) | ecosystem: Environmental > Aquatic > Marine > Oil seeps ... | reverse complement strand
GGTAGATTGGATCTTTGTGGGGGCCGGCACCACCGGTACTCTTACCGGTGTCTCTGAGCGCCTTCGCGAGGAATTCCCGGGCATCAAGGTCGTAGCCGTCGAGCCAGTGGGCTCGGTCACCTTTGGAGGTCCGCCAGGAACTCGCAATATCCCAGGCATTGGAACCAGCCGCAGACCGAAGCTCGCGGACCTCGCCAATCCCGACAGAATCATAGCGGTGGATGAGGAGACCACGGTCGAATCCTGCCTGTCCTTCGTTCGGGATCATCACCTGTTGGTTGGGGGAAGCACGGGAACGGTCTTGGCCGCGGTGCGTCAGCTGGCTCCAGATTTCGCGCCCGGGGACACCATCGTCGCCATATCCGCCGATCTCGGCGAAAAATATCTCGACACGGTTTATGACGAGGCCTGGGTCGAAGACCTGATCGCTACCGAAAACACAGTGGCAGCCCAAGCCTAGGCAACATGACCGTAGCAGCCGTTCCGACATTCCACGTCGTTCCGGGCAGGGCAGTTAAGACGGCAATCGAGGGCAATCGGGAGCAGGTCTTCCACGCCATCGAGGCGGCATACCGCCTTCACGCGCGTGGTGACGCCGTAAATCCAGACAGCTACTTCCTCCGATATCCGGAAAAGCCCAACGCTCGCATCATCGCATTGCCGGCGCATCTCGGCGGTCCGGTGCAAAAAAGCGGGATCAAATGGATCGCGAGCTTTCCCGACAATATCGCCGCCAACCTTGCCCGAGCCTCGGCGGTGCTGATTCTGAACAACGCGACGACTGGTTACCCGCTGGCCTGTATCGAAGCCTCACTAATTAGCGCCACGCGCACCGCCGCCTCCGCCGCATTGGCGGCAGAGCATATTTGCGCCACGCCATTTGAAGCGACGCTCGGCGTGATCGGAACCGGTGTCATCGCCCGCGCAAGCGTGGAATGGCTGCTGTTTCGAAATTGGAAATTTCGCGGAATCCACCTGTTCGATTTGGACCCCGGCGAATCCCAGCGGTTCGGTGACTGGCTTGACGATGCCCACGGCTTGCGTGCGGGCATTGCAGATACTCTGGAGAGCGCGGTTCGCGATGCTTCGCTTATTATCTTCACCACGACAGCACCCGAGCCCTACATTACGGACCCAAAACTGTTCGCCCACTCGCCGGCCATTCTACATCTCTCGCTGCGGGATATTGGCGAGGACGTAATTCTGGCATCGCAAAATATCGTGGACGACGTCGATCATTGCCTGAAGGCGAATACTTCGCTCCATCTCACCGAGCAAAAGACCGGTAACAGAGACTTCGTCCTCGGCAGCTTGGTGGAAGTTCTGGATGGCGAGGCCACGTTCGATCATGAGGGCGCCCGAATATTTTCGCCATTCGGTCTTGGGGTCCTCGACATCGCATTAGGGAATCTTGTTCTCGACACCGCGAAAGCGTCCGGTACGGCAATCGAGGTGCCCGATTTTTTCAGCAATTCGGCTCGCTGGTGAAGCTGCGCAACTCGTTAAGCCCGACGATGGAAAGGCATTGAGTTCGGGGTCCCAGGACCCATAGGTAAGCCCCGTCAGAATCTGCTGAACAGGTCGGGCCGCACCAGGAACATTTTGGAGAGAGTTCGCAAATGTCGGGCGTTTGGAGCTGGAATGAATGGGATCAGCTGGAAGAGGTAATCGTGGGCAATCCGCTGAGGGGGCGATTTCCGACGCCGGACCTGAGCACCCAGTTGGCCGAATTTCCCGACCGCCCCTTAGCACAGATTCCCAACGGCCCCTTTCCTCAGCAGATCATCGAGGAGGCCGAAGAGGATTTGCAGGAATTTATCGGCGTGCTCACGGGATTGGGGATCACCGTCAAGCGCCCCGATACCTGGCCTCATGAGGCCAAGTTCTCCACGATACATTGGGAATCCGAAGGTTATTCGAACTATTGCCCGCGCGACGTCCTGTTGGTTGTGGGCGACAATATCATCGAAACGCCCAATGTGATCCGGAGCCGCGCCCAGGAGACCTTCAGTTACCGTAGCCTGCTCATGGACTACATGCGCGCAGGCGCAAAGTGGTACAGCGCGCCCAAACCCATGCTGCTGGACTCGCTTTTCGATGTCGATCTCGCCAAGCCTACCCCGCGCGATGACGAACCGGCCTTCGATGCCGCAAACGTCCTTCGCTTCGGTCAAGACTTGATCTATCTGGTGAGTGCCACCGGCAACGAATTAGGGGGCCATTGGCTGCAATCGATCTTGGGCGACAAGTTTCGCGTTCACTTCCTCAAGGACGTCTACTATGGCAGCCATATCGACTCGACCTTCGTGGCCCTGCGCCCTGGCTTGGTCCTCTGCAATCCCGCCCGCATCAACGACGATACCCTGCCCGAAATTTTGAAGCAGTGGAAAGTCATCTACAGCCCGCCCATGGAAAACACCGACAGATACGACGCGGACTATCTATCCAAATGCATCGGCAGCGACTGGATCGACATGAACGCTTTCAGCATCAATCCAAATTTGGTCGTGGTCGATCGCGATCAGACGGCGCTCATCAAGCTCCTGGAAAAGCACGGCCTCGACGTGATCGCGCTGAAGCTGCGGCACTCGAAATTGCTGGGCGGCGGATTTCATTGCGCTACTCTAGATGTCCGGCGAAAGGGTGAACTCGAGCAGTATTTCGATTAGTTGCTGCGTTGTGTTGATCCAACCGAGAGTCCCGAGGCCAAAGGTCGGGTCGTCCGTGGTTGATTGAGAGTCATGAGTACCGGCGGACTCCGCCGGGGAATGGTGAAGGTCCTTGGCGCCAGTCCTGATATCGGTCCTAGCATTGATCCTAGTCGCGAGCTTTGCGGCCTGGCGGCGCTATCTCTGGGCCGCGGAAGCAGAACGGCAAGACCGGCGGCAATCCGGCGATAACAGTCTGACCGAGGTGTTCGGCCCCGACCACCTTATCAATGTGCCGCATCAGCGTGGCGCCCGGTGGTTGACGGAGATATTCAGCCGCTCCGCTCAGAAATATCCCGACTTCACCGCCCTTCAGATCCCACATACCGGTGAATCGCTGACGTTCGCCGAACTCGATGCCCGCGCTGAGAGCATCGCAACCGCGCTCTCAGCCTTTCTCAGCGGGCCCGATCAGGTGGTGGCCGTGGCGATGCCCCAGGACAATTGGCAAGTCGTCGCCAGCCATCTCGGTATCTTGAAGGCTGGTGGCGTGGCGGTCTTCCTCGATTCGACCCTGCCCGAAGCTCAGACCACGCACATTTTGAAAGACGCAGAGCCCGTGGTCGTCTTGACCCGCGGAAGGGAAGAATTCCGCGCCTATCCGACGCTAGACGTTCTGCGGCTGCCTGATAGCGCGGGCCCGACCCCGCCACCGACCTGGTTGGACGACCCCTCACAACGGCTGGCGACCATCTTCTACACCAGTGGCACCACGGGGATGCCAAAGGGCGTGGAATGCCCGCATGCGGGCTATGTGAACCTGGCCCTGAGTTATGCGGATTACTTCGATCTCGTACCCGGTATGGACGCGACGACGCTGACCTCGTCGTTGGGCTATGACGGGAGCATTTCCGAGATGTACAGCGCCTGGGTGTCGGGTTGCGCCGTGGTGATGCTGACCAAGGACGAGACGCGCTCGGGCCCCGACCTGCTCCCGATTTTGCGCGAAGCGGAAGTGACCGTGCTGTTCTGCCCGCCGGTGCTGCTCACTACGCTGACGGCTACGCCAGAGCTCGATCTCCCCTATCCGCTCTGCCGCTACATCGTTCCAGCCGGCGAGACCTTTCCCGATGCCCTGGCGGAGCCTTGGACCAGGTGCAGGCGCCAGATCATCAACACCTATGGTCCCACCGAGGCGAGCACCGACACCAGCCGGCAGAGCTTGCGGCCCGGTGAGCCCGTCACCATCGGCTCGCCACTGCCCAACGTCACATATGTCATCCTCGAGATCGATCGGCTCCGCGCCCTGCCACACGGGGAAGTCGGCGAGCTGTGTATCGGCGGGGTCCATGTCGCGCGCGGCTACCGGAACCTGCCGGAACAAACCGCCCGCAGCTTTATTTCGCATCCCGAATTCGGCCGTCTCTACCGGACCGGCGACAAATGCATGATCGACGGCCGCACCAAGCGTGTTCACTTTCTGGGCAGGATCGACGCGCAGCTGAAGGTGCGGGGGCACCGGGTCGAACCTCAGGCGGTCGAAGACATTCTTCAGTCGCAGTTCAGCGAGATTGAAGCCGCCGTGTTGGATTACCAAGGCGAAGCACTCGTCGCTTTTGTCGCCGCACCTTCCATCTCGACCGGCGAGATCAAGAGCGTCGAATCGGCGCCGTCCGCCTGGGCCGAGCGAGTGACCGGCACGCTTGCCAAGCAGCTTGCCCCGCCATCGGTTCCCAGCAGGATTTACCTAGTGGACAACTTCGCCATGAAGCCGGTGTCGGGCAAAATCGACCGCTCGCGATTGCCCGACCTGTCGCAGCTGGTGGCGGGCGCCGCTGATGAGGCTGAAAAGTCATCCCAATCTCCGGGCAATGGCCGCACGGACGGCGCGGCAGACGCCGGTAACGAAACTTCCGGCGAGAGCCCGGCGTGTCAGCAAGTCCTGCAAATTTGCAGGTCTGTGTTCGAGGCGCCGATAGGGTTGGACGATGGCTTCGTTGAATCCGGCGGCCATTCGATAACGATCGCTCGGCTAGCTCAGAAGCTTCAAGCCGCCGGGTGGACCGTACCGGTTCGGGCGTTGCTGAGCGACTGCAATACGCCGCGAAAAATCGCCGAGCGCCAACTGCTCATTCAACCCGCTCGGAAGATCGATGGCGTGCCAATACCCGCCGAGGTGAACGCGTCAAGCGGCGATGAGGCTGCCGCCGAGCTGCTCCCCGTGGACAAGTTTACCGGCCTGCAGATGCTCTTTTCCTTGCTGCTTTATTCGCCGGGGCTAATCGCGTTCCTCGCCGCCCTCAGCCTCCTCGAAATCGGCCAATTCTTCGCGACCGCCGGCTTGATGGAATTCATCTCCGTAAGCTTCGTGCTCTACCTGGCATTCCTGGTGCTGCCCTTTGTCGCGCTGCTCTGGGTCATGGCGATCAAGTACTTCTTGGGTGGCCACATTTACCGGAACGGCTTGTCCCCAGGCGCCTACCCGAAATGGAGCAAGATGCACCTGCGCATTTGGTGCATCGGGCAACTGGAAAATGCGGTGCTGTTTCCTCTGAATGCGATGTTTCGGAGCGCGCCGCTCACCGCCTTCGCATTGCGGCAGCTCGGCGCAACGGTTGGGCGCAATCTCCAATGCGCGCGCGATGCCGACCTGGCGGGACCCCTGGACTTGCTCACCATCGAAGACGACGTCGCGATCCAGACCGGGGCTTACATTCATACCTCGAGATGGTTCGGCCAATACCTGCTGGTCGGTCCCATTCGCCTCGAAAGCGGTTGCAAGATCGGGATGCGGGCGGCCGTCGCAAACGATGTGACCGTGGGCCGCGGGAGCTGGGTCACCCCGTTCACACCGATCATGAGGGACGTGGGCGCTCAAGAGGTGTGGGAGGGAGCGCCGGCGCGCCTGACTGGCCGCGTCACAGATCTGAGGCGTAGCTGGAAATTCTGCCGCCACTCGGCCCCAATTTGGCTGCTGGAATCCGTCAATGTCCTCATGCAGATCGTGACGGCCTGCCTGTTTGGCGTGATCCCGCTCGCCGCGATTGCATGGTTTTTGCGCCCCTTAATGGGCGGCGGCGGCGAGCTCACCAGCACATATTTCCAAGACACGCCGATCTCCGATATTGCCGTGCACCTCAGCCTCTATACGCTGGCGTCGACGTGGCTCGTCGTCGTGACGAGCTCCCTGCTAGGCTGTCTCTTCATCCGCCTCAGCGCTGCGCCACCTGGGCTCTATTCCTCGCAAGGATTGCGCGGCGCGCTGCTGATGTACCGATTGACCATGATGAATGCGATCCAGAATCAGTGGACCTGGAGCCTCAGCGGACAGTATCTGCGGGCACTGGCGGGCCTGCGTTTCCCGCGGGTTGGTGCATCTGAATGCGACGTCATGTTCAACCTGGTCCCCGAGGTCGCCAACGCCGATGCCCGAATCTTTTGGTCCAATGGTTGCTTCACCAACATGCTCGACTACGGTGCCCGGCATCTGACACTTCGCCAGCTCGACATGCCCCGCAACTTCTTCGCCGGAAACAATTGCGTAGCCGAGTCCGGCCATTTGCCATCGAATTTTCTGCTCGGCGTGTCGACACCTGCCAGCGACATCGGATTCCGGCGCCAAATGTCGTCGCAGCTGGGCGAGCCGATCACAGTGGCCGGCAATCCCCCGGTGCATTTCGCGAGCGCGTCATTCGAGGCCGAGAATGAGGCCCACAGGCCGCCCGGCTTCGGGATATTCCTGACCAGGATTCTACTTCACGACGTGTTCACCATCGCCACCCTGCGCATCCTTGGCGGGCTCGTCTTCGCGTTATTATTCATCTGGATGCTTCAGCTGGGCATTTACGCCGTGATTGGCGCTATCGCGGCTTTGGTGCTCACCGAAGCCAGCCTACTCCTGCTCTGCGTGACCACAAAGAAGGCCCTTGTCGGAGGATGGGGCTCGGATCACGCGACACCCTTTTGGTCGTGGCGGCATTTTTCCTATTTCTTCGCTCAAGACTGTTTCTTTATCTGGTGCCGGGGACCGCTTGGCCTTTTCGCGGGAACGATCCTAGCCAATCCGATCCTGCGCTGGATGGGGTGCGAAATCGGGCCGCGCACCATCGTGACCCAACCAATGCAATGCTCGGACTGGAATGCCGTCAGCTTTGGCGAGGATTGCGTTGTCGGCGGCTTCCTACAGTTCCACTCGTTTGAAGACATGACCCTCAAGGTGAAACGCACCCGCGTTGACGATGGCAGTACAGTGGCATTTGGGGCCACGGTGATGGGCGGCGCGGTTATTGAGCGGGACACGACCCTCCTGCCATTGTCGATGGTCCTGAAGGAGATGAATCTGCTCAGCGGCGAGTATGAGGGCAGCCCGGCCGAGCCAACCAGCGCCCCCACGCTGCCGGCGCCTCGATCGAGGCGTCGGGCGCCAGAGACGGTTTAAGCCCATGCAATTATCAAGAGCCTCCCGCGTGAGCAGCGTGCCGATCTCGAGACGTCAAAAGGCGCGAAGGGATGGCGATTGGGTCCGCAAAATGTTCGCCGACCGCGGATGCGATAGGACGCCGCCTTCGGCCAGGAGCGCTGCCACCGTTTTGTTCGCGCCATACTCGCGCGATGTCGAGACCACGAACAGATGCGCGGCGATCCTAACCGAGCCGGAACTGAAGAGAGCAGCGCGCTTTCTCTGCCAAGACGCCAAGGTCAATTTCGTGCAGCGGCGCGCCTTTCGGCGTTACTGCGGGGCTGTCGCGCTTCAAGCGCGGCGGGCCATATCGGAAGTCGCTTTCAGTGAGACGGCTAAAGGACGTCCCTACCTTTCCGACCTGCCTAGTATCTCGTTTAGCTTTTCCTCATGCCGTTTCGGCTTTGTCGGCGCTTGGTCCTCGACACATGAAATCGGTGTCGACATTGAAGACATGACTAGAGACATTGAAGCGGCAGAGCTTGCCGAGCGTTTCTTCACAAACGCCGAATCGAATGCTGTTCAACGGGTGGCCGGTCAGGCCCGCCTGCGGACCTTTTACCAGTTCTGGAGCCTGAAGGAGGCGTCCCTAAAATCCATTGGAGAGGGGTTGCCCTTCGGCCTCGACACATACGAATTCGAGTTAGCCCCGAATCCGCGTGTGGTTCATGCGCCCCGCGAATACGGTGAGCCAGCACAATTCGACGCCCACCTGATCGAGGGCGCTCACTCATGCGGCGCCCTAGTCATCCGGGGCACGCCCACTCTTCCGCCTCCTGTGTCCCGCTAGTCGTCACCGTCATCGTCGTCGTCGTCGGGGCCGCCGTCGTCGGGGCCATCTTCATCGTCTTCGTCATCATCATCTTCTCCAGCTTCTTGGGGCTGTTTATCGATGACGTTGAAGGATGCGTCGAGGTCGTATTCCCAAAGTCCGCCGCCGCGGCATGAAACATTGTCCAACTCGAAGATGTTGTCCTCCTCGATGAACTCGATATCGTCCCCGACCTTACATCCCTCCGCGGCCAAGGTTCTCTCGATTGCCGCACGTTCCTGCGGCGTCGCGGGGCGGTCGGCCAAGGCTGGACCCGCGGCGAACAATAAGGATAGGGCCAAGAGAATTCTGATCACGTCGCGCTCCTATTGTTTCTCAAAGTGGATGACAATTGCAGGGTAGAGATGTTGGTCGGCCAGTTCATATTAGAATTGACAAGGGCTGCATACGAGCAATTTAGAGTCCGCTTTACGTCAGAAGCGGCCATGCCGCGTCGCCGATTTTGGAGTCGGCCTTGCCCCCTAAGCGAACGCCATAGGTATCCTTGCCCAAGGTCACTTCCGGGCGGAAGCGGACACGCGATCGAGCAGGCGCCAGCGTGGCACCTGTCAGTCGCTCGCATGCCAGGTCTCCATATGGCGCGAGTGCGTCTCCAGATATGCCCCCGGCTTGTAGTGCTTGTCGTAAAACTCGAGGTCGATGTGTTGGGCCTGCACGTATCCAATCAAAATCACCCTAGGGATCGTCGGCGGAAACTTGCCATAGGCGTCATGCAGGTGCTGGGCCATTACGCCCATGCAATCGAGAAACTCGTCACTGTAGGGCGTGACGCTGCGCTTGACGCCGGGGGTATCGCTGAAAGCGCCGGCGATGCTGGAATCGTAGGCACCGCCTGAGCCGAACTTGCGATCAGAAAAAACCTGAACCGCTTCCCTCATGTCCGTCTGATAGGGCGGCCCCAAGGTCTCGAAATGACCGTCCAAGCCAACCGGATCGGGCAGAGTCCAACGCTCGTCGCGTTGGATTCGGAACCCCAATCCCTGGATGCCCTGCTCCGCCCAGGTGCCCAACACGCTGAGACGGCTCAGACCATTATAGAACCAGCCCCCCAATCCCATGGCCTGCATGACCAGTACGGCGTTGTGGCACATCATGGCGAGCTCGGAGGCCGTGCTCGTGAGCAATGTGTGTTCAATGTTCGATATGGGCACCTTCTTGGACTCGTCGAGCAGCCCAGAGCGATAAAAGGGTTCCAGCTTGCCGGCTGTTTGGTTTGCGCGATCGTCGAACAGCCAATAGCCACTCCCCACCAACATCGCGAGCAGCGCCAGGCCGGTCTCGCTCGAATCGGAGACGGGCGCGAACAGCGTGGACCCCGGCATATTGCCGGCCCACAAATTGTGCTCCATGACATGGGGTGGCTCTTGTGGGAGATCGAGCCGCCCTTCGCTGAGTTTCACCGTGTGCTGACGGCAAACCTCGAGAAGCCGGGCAGCGTCATCGACCCCTTCAATCTCTCGAGTCTTCGTGGGCTGGGTATCGCGCAAATTCGTCAGATAGACGCCGTTGTCGTCCGTGTAGAACACCACGGGCGCGCCGATGGCGGCATTGATCGGCGCCGCGCGGCCCGTGAACCGCTCAGTATAGGGGGCAAATTCGCCAGCGTTGTCCGGCGAGACCGGGATGCCGTAGTGCCAGCCCGTAACCCCCGTCAGCGACGCGATCAGAACCGCCTGCTCTAATTCCGAAAGCGGGACCGGCTCGTGGTTGGATGTGAACTGGAGAGGCCCCGAGGGAATCGACATTCCCAAACCGAACCGGCGCGATCGCCGTCCGAGAATTGCCGACATCAGGGGAAACTTGAACAGCTGGTCAATTGCTGTGTTCGGCTTGGATTTGTCTGACACCCGCCCTCTCCTTTTGATCAAGTCTACAGCACCCGGCCCGGCGCTGAACATGATCGGGGCCAAACAAATCGGCGCCTGGTTCCGGCGACAGGGTTGTCATCAAGCCCAGAGCTAAAGGCGATCGCCTAGCCGAAGACGGAGAGTTGGTGGCTCTTGGGGGCCCGGGCCGCGCGCGAGGGCGAGCTAGTCATATAGGACCGCGCAGCGTACCTCGATACTCCAGCGATCGGGTGCATCGGGGGGTGTTGTCGGGTCCTCGAAGGCGCTGTGAAAGCTAAAGGTGCATGGCTTGCCTTGGTTTGCCGCATCCGCCTTGGTGCCCTTTGAACGCGCCAATTCCCCAGCCGAATCCCACTGCTTTATCAGCAACGCTTCTTCGCGCGTCAGGGCGGAGTAGAAATACCACTGATGGTCGTCGGAGTGCTTCGCGTAGTAGTTCTCGCCGACCCGGTCGGCGTAGTGGATTTCGAACACTACCAAATCGTCGGGATGCACGCGGGATGCGTCGCAAAGCGCAAGCGGATGGGTGGCGACCGGTTCCCGGGCGATGTTCCGCCAGAGATTGATGATGGCGAAGCGGCCGGAATCCAGTGCACGCTCCACCGCGGCGGGGTCGAGCAACGATTCACCATCGGAAAGCAGTGTGCGGTACGTGTCGTTACTGGTCGGAGGTTTTGCCAAGTCGCGGAAGCGCTGCGGAGCGCTGGTCAGCGTGTAATCGCCGTGCACCATATGCAGGGGGGGCTGGACCTGTTGGCCGCCTTCAATGCGGCGTTTGCTCTGATTGCCCGAGACCGACCGGATATTGTGATCGAAGGCCGCGACAAGACTCGCACCGGTCATCTCCTTTATGACCTCGGCACAGTCCGGGTAGTAGCCGCGGACCACCTGGTTATGGTCGAGAAAATCGATGTCCGGCTTCGCCATGGGACGATCGAGCGCTTCGAAGCCATTGGCGGCGAGCGTCAGGCGCTGCGATCCCCCAAAGTCTCGCGCGTCGCGAACCGGCATTTGCCATTTTTCCATGTCCGCGCCCTGCCAGGGACTGTCGTTGCCACCGCTGTCCCGGCGCGTGAACACCTTGCCGTTGCGATAGAGCGAATGCTCAACGGACGGCGCCAGATAAGTGAACTCTCCGGTCAGTTCCGCCTCGGTTTGCGTCTTCAATGCCAAGCCCATGGGAATACCTCTCCCTCACTTGCGGACGACCCCCAAGGAAACCGAGGGTCACCCTATCTTCAGACATCGACGCTACCCCGCAGCAGCGGGCCGAACATAGCCAATCCCCGCTGGCCTAGACAACAGCGGGGCGGATCAAGCTTGGCCTCCGGCCGGGCAATTTTCCGTGAATGCCAAGCAGGCCCTGCCAACGTCCGCTAGCCGGCCTTCCTGGCGACGATGAATACGGCCATGGCCTTGGCCGGCCGCCACTGATGGTCGATCTCGAATCCCGCGCCGGTCAAACTTTCTACCAGCTGCTGCGTGGTGAAGACTTTGACCGAGGGCAAAAGTCCAAAGAATTTTCCGACCGGCGCAATGAACCTGAAAACATTCATGGTGTCGGCGATGCACGCCGTGTTGGAGATGAAGACGCCGCCCGGTTTGAGCATTCTATGGACCTTTGAAATGACCCCATCCCAGTCTTCCAGCAGGTGTAAAACGTTCAAGGCCAGTACAGCATCGAAGGATTGATCGGGCGCGGCGAATTCAGCGAAAGGCGATTGCTCAAAGGTGACATTCTCGACTTTAGCTGCATCGGCTCTGCGTCGAGCGATTTCAAGCATTTTTGCAGAAATATCAGTAGCTTGAATGTGTTTGACGTAGGCCGCGTGGGCGATGGCCGTCGATCCCGTCCCGCAGCCAAACTCCAAGACTTCCATGTCCGGCTTCAGGTATTCGCGCGTGACCTGGAGCTTCTTCCGGTAGGTGTCCTCGTCGGCGATGGGCCGCTTCGCGTAACCCTCGGCTCTTCTGTCCCAAAAACTGGTTGTCTGCTGCATTTTCATCTCCGCTTCGACGGCAGATGGGAATTGGAGCGGCCTTTTTCCAATCCGCTCGTGTCCGGCGCGCCGCCCCGCGAAAAA
>Ga0209633_10004926_pt1 | contig 11871 bp, 10 predicted proteins | sample Cruoilmetagenom1_FD_187290 | JGI IMG/M metagenome (GOLD analysis project Ga0209633, IMG submission 187290) | Oil polluted marine microbial communities from Coal Oil Point, Santa Barbara, California, USA - Sample 1 (SPAdes) (version 2) | ecosystem: Environmental > Aquatic > Marine > Oil seeps ... | reverse complement strand
GCACAGATTTAGGTCAGGTTTGTTCGATCTAAAAATAGAAAAGTTGCAGGAATAGCAAGCTATTTCAATATTTTTCTACTTTTAGATCGGGCAAAGATGGCCTGAAGCTGTGGTGCATAGTTGAGGAAGTTAATTCGTCCTCGTTCCTTAGTCGTCTTGAAAATTGCTTCAAAGATAAGCCTGTTTAAATCACAACCTTCAACGTAAAAGGTTCGGATAATCAATGGCTAAACAACTACAATAAGTATAAACTGGATATTCCGTAATGTCAAATCGATATTTACGATAGCTTGTTCGCTTTTCATAAAATTTTCCTGTTTGACATATCGGACATATAGGTTTAATTGTTATTTATTTTTTTTAAAATTTTCTTGTCTTAGTACTGTTTTGATTATTTTTATTCACGGTTATAAAATCAGGAGGAATAAATGATGAAGCCCGGATTGATTCTATCTTTATTTGCTACTCTAATATTTTTGTTAATCGGTTTTTCTCTCGCTACAGCCTATGAGTACAGCTCCGGGCTGGATCACTTTTCCGGAAAAAAGGGAATCATCAAAATCGCCGGAGGAACTGCCCATATTCCAGTCATGAAGGAGGCTGCCAGGAAAATAATGCGCATGAATCCGGATATAAGTATCACCATTGCAGGAGGTGGCTCCGGCGTTGGAATCAAACAGGTGGGAGAAGGTCTTGTGGACATCGGAAACAGTGGAAGAAAGGCAACTGATGATGAAATCAGGAGATACGGCCTTAAAATGTTTAAATTTGCAATAGATGGAATAGCAGTGATCCTTAACCCTGAAAATCCCTATGTTAAAATGAACAGTCAGCAACTAATGGATATTTTTTCAGGCAAAATTAATAGCTGGGAAACGATGGGATGGGAAAAAAGAGGAATCAACGTCTATACCAGGGACGCCTCCAGTGGAACCCGCAAGATTTTCTGGAAAAAAGCCTTGAACAAGGCGAATATCACCAAAACGGCCAACTTCATACAGTCAAACGGCGCCATGAAATCAGCCATAAGCTTAGACCCTTATGGGATCGGCTACATATCAGCAGGCCATATAGACCGGACCGTGACGGCTGTTTCCCTGAACGGCGTTGCCCCCAGCATAGATAACGTCCGGAAGGGCAGCTACAAAATCGCACGGGGATTATATATGAACACCAGGGGGGAGCCTGAGGGATTAACAAAACTTTTTATTGATTATATCCTCAGCCGGGAGGGTCAAGAGATAGCCGGAGCAAAAGGGTTTATTCCGATCAAATAAGAAGCAATGCAACCTTTTACAGAAAAATGTGTGGAAAAGGGGCTGCTTTTAAGCACGATACTCAGCGGCTCTATAACCTTATGCATTCTGTTTTTCATGGTTATCTTCAGCCTGCCACTTTTTGAGGGAGGTCAGATAGACCAATTTATCCGACTGGAATGGAACCCATATGAAGGGGATTTCGGTATACTCCCTATGATGGTCGGCACAGGCTTAATCGCCTTTCTTGCTCTCGTTATCGCTGTTCCATTCGGCCTGGGATGCTCAGCCCTGATTTCCGTATTTGCTCATGGCAATTTCAGCAGCCTGCTGAGAAAAATAGTAGAATTAATGACAGGCATACCAACTGTAATCTACGGATTTGCCGCTCTGTTTCTGCTGGTACCGATGATTCGGGAGATATTTCAAAGAGGAACCGGTATGTGCATTTTAAGCGCTTCCATAATGCTTGCGATCCTTATTCTTCCCACCATTATTCTGTTCATGTCAGATGCTCTTAATTCCGTGCCAAAGAGTTACCTGGACGCAGCCGATGCCTTAGGGGCAACATCGGCTCAGAAATTGATTTATGTTATGATACCTTCGGCCTGGAGTGGTATGATTTCAGGACTGATACTTGCAACAGGAAGAGTGGTGGGGGACACCCTGATTGCCCTTATGATAGCCGGCAATGCCATCCAGGTGCCAAAATCCCTTTCCGACTCTGGCAGAACCTTAACCTCCCATATCGCTTTAATCATAGCCAGTGACTACGAAAGCCTGGAGTTCAAGTCAATCTTCCTCTGCGGCCTTATCCTTTTTATTTATACCACACTCACGGTATTTGGACTCAGGCTTTTCAGATATTTGAAAATTATTGGAGATAGATGAACAAGACCGTTGAATATGGAATCATTTTTTTTTCTTGGATTTCAGGAGTTATACTCATAGGTACTATCGGTGGACTTCTCTTTTTTTTGCTCTATAAGGCTGTCCCATCAATTAACATTCCCCTTATTTTTGGTAAAATCAGGCCGATAGATGCGCTATTATTGAGAAAGGAGGTGCTCGACGGACTTTTCCCCGCCATATCCGGAACCCTGCTTTTGGTGAGCGCTTCTATAATTTGGGCTGTTCCCTTGGGCATTTCCGCCGGTGTTTACATGGCAGAATATTCCAGCCCAAAGCAAAAAATCTGCTTTAATCTGCTCCTCGATATATTGGCCGGGATCCCATCGATTGTTGTAGGTCTTTTTGGATTTACTCTTGCCATCATTCTCCACAAGTATTTATCAGAACGTATCTGTCCATCTTTTCTTATCTCAAGCATTGCTTTATCCGCCCTGATTTTGCCATATATTGTCAGAGCAACAGAACAATCCATAGAGAGCACCCCTTTTTCTATTAAAACAACATGCATTCTGCTTGGAGGTTCAAAACTGCAAAACATTATACATGTATTAATTCCCTATAATATCTCCGGCATTATCAGCGGAATCATCCTGGCGGCAGGAAGATGCGCGGAAGATACGGCAGTCATTATGCTGACAGGAGTGGTCGCCATGGCTGGCCTACCCTCATCAATTTTTTCCGGGTATGAGGCCCTTCCTTTTTATATTTTTTATATATCTTCAAATTTTAGCTCCCAGGAGGAGCTTGCAACAGGATTTGGGGCATCTATAATTTTACTGATTCTGTGCGCCTTCCTGTTTACTATTGCCTTTATAATAAAACAAAAGGTGGCCACGCGGTTTGCCGGTCATACATAAAAAAAAATATTTATATATGCAAAAAATCAAAATTAAAATTGACGGATTAACTTTTTATTACAACCAAAAGAGAATACTAAAAGATATATCTGTAAATATAGAGGAAAGTGCGATCACCACCATTGCCGGGCCATCGGGCGTGGGTAAATCTACATTCCTGATGGTTATGAACCGGCTGTATGAATCTATCCCAGGCTGTAAGGTTAAAGGAAAGGTGGAAATAAAATGTGATGGCGATTATCTGGATATCAGGAAGCTCCCCTTGACAACATTGAGAAGAAAAGTCGGGATGGTTTTCCAGAATCCAAATCCACTTCCCATGAGTATCTTTAAAAATGTAGCCTTTCCCTTAAAACTGTCAGGGATCAAGAATCAGAAACATATTAAGGAAAGTGTGGAAAAAGGGTTAAGAGATGTTTGTTTATGGGATGAAGTAAATAACCGGCTGGGGGATTCGGCTATTAAACTTTCCGGGGGACAACAGCAGAGGCTCTGCCTTGCAAGGGCGATAATAATGACGCCTGAAGTTCTTATGCTTGATGAACCTACAGCATCGTTGGACATGGAAGCCTCCGCAAAAATTGAGGAACTCTTGAAGAAATTAAAAGACAAAGGAACCACCCTGATCATTGTTTCCCACTATGCGGATCTGACGAAAAGAATTTCCGATCATGTTTTGACCTTAAGGGACGGAAGATTTTAAAAACATCCACTTAGCCTCACAAAGCAATCTGCATAGTTAGGGAAGTTATTTCGTCCCCGTTCCTTAATCATTGGCAGGACGTGCACCTGTTTAAGTTTTGTGTCCATCATTTGCATCATCTGACTCCTTTTTTTTGTTTATCTTCCGTAACCAGTCAGATGATTATTGACTATTTTCAAATTAAAGTCTACACTTTTTTTAAATTAAGGTATTTTTTTATTTTATTTGCAATTTATAAATCAAAAAACACGTTTTTAAATGTGCGAAATGTCTGTTATATATTATCCGACAATATTTAAAATCCAAAAAAGGCTGTGACGTATTTCAGTGCTGTAAAGACAATTATGATGGCCAGCATCCATTTGATAGTCTGAGCCGGAACAAATTTTTGACAACGCGCCCCAAGGTACATACCCGCTGCCCCGCCCAAACCAAACAAAATCCCCAAAAGCCAATCTGGAGCTACCGACATGTTTGGGTAGAAGATTGCTATAGCCTGGTAGAAAGCCACCCCGGCCACTGAGGTAACAAAAGTTCCCATAAGTGCGGCTCCAGCTACGGTATAGACCGGCAACCCGAAGAAGGTCACAAAAAACGGGGCTATGATAGAACCGCCGCCAATCCCGTAAATACCGCCTACTATACCTACGATAAAGCTGAGTGTAAAAATTCCCCAGAATGAGACGTCAAACGTTTCATCATAGAAGGTGTATCCCAAACGTTTCAAATTAAAATGGGTCACCTTGACCACCGGCAGAAGGCTGTTTTGGGATATCCCCCGGCCGGCCGCCTCCGAACGGTGACGGCGCACCATATCCTGAAACCGCCTCTCGCTGTTGTTATTGTTGGAGTTGCCCGAGTTTTTCTTCAGCAGATCTCGCAACATCTTAAGCCCGATGTAGAGCAAAACTCCGGCTGCAAAGAGCTTGAAATGTCTTGGATTTGGGAGGTATGCGACGCGCACGACAGCGCCGACAAAAACCCCCGGAAGCGTGCCTGCCACCACGACCCAGGTAAGCGGCCACACCATCCGACCTTCTTTGTAATAGCGATACACCCCGCTGGGGATGGCCACGACATTGAACAGTTGGTTGGTGGCGCTGACAGATGGGTTGGTGTACCCGAGAAAGGACATCTGGAATGGCAATAAAAGGAAAGCGCCTGAAACGCCTCCCATGGAGGTGAAGAAAGAAATCACGAAAGCCACCAGGGGCGGAACCCAAGGGGCAACTTCGACTCCGGCCGTCTGAAAATTCATAATGTTCTCCTTTAAAAATGGTCTTGATAGAACAAACACGATAAATCTAAATTGCATATCAATTTTAGCTATAAATTCCAAAATTTTTTATTTTTTCCAGCCACGGTTTTGAGTTTTGAGTTAAAAAAAACAATCTCATTGAGTTGGGGAGCTACAAAAAAAAATGAGACACCATATTTCAGGGTTTTCATTAACCTATTATGGTTCTCCCCAAACATGCCCTGAAACTTTTATCTTCCTATCCCGATGTTAAAGCTCAATATCTCTTTTCCCTCAAATATATGTTTTTGCGGTGTGCATAATTCACCCACGCTGGTTTTGGGATCAAACAGAACTATATAACCATGGCTGACTCTTTCAGGTAAAAGATATTTTTCCGCAAGCTGCTCCAATGCTTCGTCAACTGTTCCCTGATACCGTTTTACCTTTGTTTCTATAATATATTTCCTGCCCTTGTAGATAAGCATAATATCCATAATTCCAAGGCCTGTTCTGCTTTCGTAATATAAGTCTCCTTTTCCCTCAGAAACAAACTGGTAAAGCCATGCCGTGAGCTGAAACTTGCCTGTCACCTCCATCGGATTATTTGTTGAATAAAAAGCTGCCGCGCCTATCTGGGCGATGTATTTTTCAAAATCAGTTAATATCCTTTCCATGTTAAGACTTCCATCAGATAGATAATAACGCGAAAAGGATACATCAACTTTTCCTGCAATATTCCGAAAAAAAGTTTTAGTGAACCTTTTTTTATAAATAGGGTTGCTGATTTTAACCTTTTCCCCTTCCGCCTTGATCAAACCATGCACCAAGAGAAGGGACTGTTCTTCATCGCCTGGAATGTATTCAACGCCGTCAAAAACAACCTCAATAAAGGTTTCTTTGTATTGCCTGGCTTTTTCCGTAATATTATCAAAATGACTATTTTCTTCATAAAGGAGAATCTTGATCCCCTTTTCCACATCTTTTTTATTAACAGGGTTTATGGTTTCCGGCTTTATGTTAATTGTTAAAATTGTTCCCAGTCTGTTTACCAGCCAGGGCTGACCCGCTGTTTCCTCATAGACTTTTTTTACAGCTTTTTCAGTAAATGGCTGGTTTGTTTCTTTTGTATATTGGGCATAAAGATCACGGACATTTTCCAGGGTGAAGGGTGGAAGTTTTACCTGGTCGGCAATATTAAAAGGGGATACACCGCCGACGATCAATTTTGTAATATTTCTGATGCCCACCAATCCTACAGAATAGAGGGCTTTCTCTTTTTGTTTTTTGTATTTCTGATATAATTCTCTTAAAGTGATAAGAAAATTTTCCAGTTCACCAATGGGGATGCCGTCAAACTCATCAATGAAGATGACTATTTTTTTTAGTTTTATCAGGTTGTTTAAACCCTCTAAAAGGTCATAAAATGAGAGATGGTTATTGATCTTTATTGAGCCGACATATTTTTCAACATCGTCTTTTTGGGAACAGTTTACTAAATCCAGCCTGTTAACCAACTGTTCAACCAGATTTTTTTGAATACGCCCATAAAATGTCTCTATGTCAATTTTTTTAAAATTTTGAAAACTCAAAAGAATGGGAATGTATGTGGGATCTGTTTCAAGCTGATTGCAAAAGTCCTCAAAAAATGTGGTCTTGCCGCTCTGTCTCGGAGCAAATATGGAAAAATATCTTCCCAGGTCAACCATGGTTTTGATATCCTGATTGTCCATATTGGTAACGTTCTTCAGAGGAACATGATAGGACGCATGTGGATCAACTACACCTGACTTTTCAAAATACCGTTTTGGTTTCTTATAATTCATTTTTTCTCCCTATCCCGATGCTAAAGCTCAATATCTCTTTTCCCTCAAGTATATGTTTTTGCGGTGTGCATAATCCACCAGCTCTTGTTTTTGGATCAAACAGAACTATATAGCCATGGCTGACTCTTTCAGGTAAAAGATATTTTTCCGCAAGCTGCTCCAATGCTTCGTCAACTGTTCCTTGATACCGCTTTACCTTTGTTTCTATAATATATTTCCTGCCCTTATTGATAAAATCTTTTTGAATTGATGTTTTTGTAATCCTGAAAACTAAGAAGAATGGCCACATAGGCGGGATCTTTTTCAAGTTCATAACAAAAATCCTCAAAAAAAGTGGTTTTGCCGCTCTGCCTCGGTGCAAATATGGAAAAGTATCTTCCCAGGTCAACCAGTCTCTTAATATCCTGACCTTTTGTATTACTCACATTTTCCAACTCAACATGGTATGACATTTTCGAATCAACTACCCCTGAGTCTTCAAACATCCGTTTTGATTTTTTATAATTCATTGTATCTTCCTATCCCGATGGCAATATATTTTTCCCCTTTACCAGGCGCTTTTGTAGTGTGTATAGTTGAGAAAGTTAATTCGTCCTGGTTTCGATAATCTATTTACTTTTTTTTTATTTTCAATACTTTCTTCCTGCCAAAACTGCCATGCTCAATATTTTCAAACCAGCCAGGCTGGCTGTTGACCATAAAATCCCGCAGTACGGAATCAGGAAAGCGCTTGTTATAAGGCTTCCGAATGCGGCTCCGATCAGATCTGCTGAAAAGACTTTTACTACTGCCGGGCTTGTACTCCCTTTTAGAGAGAGTGCAAGGGGAAACTGGAACCCGCAGATCACGGAAACAAGAAAACCGAATGCAAAGAAAAATCCCATATGAATCCTATCGCCTGCCCACCAGAAAACAAGAATTAAAATTCCGGATAAAAGTATCAGACCTGCATCAGTCAATATAAGCATTCTGCGGCCGGGTGCTTTGCACCTGTTGCCCAGCCATGCCCCGGGAAGCAGACCTGCGAGAAAGGTGGTTACTATTAAACCTATCTGTAAATAAATATAGCCATAAAAAATTTGAAAGGCAAATATAAGCAGTATTTCGCTTCCCATTATGGTACATCCGGTTGTAAAAAGCGTAAATTCCGGCGCTGAGATAAAAAAAAGATATATGGCTGACAGTATCAAAAGGGTTGTTATGAATCCTTTTGGAGAGGAGGAAAATTTGTAGAACCAGTCTTTATAAGCCATCCGCATCATATATGGATTAAGATCGGTGTTGATTCTAATTGTGCGGTCAATCAGTTCCTTTAAATATTTTATTCTTTCTGCAGTAATATCACCGTCATAGAATCTGCTGATATAATGTGTTGTAATCCTTTTTGACGCAAGGGCTGCGGGTATATCCGCCTGCAATGGAAAATCAGTGCAGAGAAAATATGTTTTTTGACCCGGAATTAGAAGAACGTGATTAAAATATTTTGTCACAGTATTATAGAGTGAAGATATTTTTTTACGCTGTATCTCTGTAAGGTAGTTATCAAATCCTTTTGTGGAAAAAGATAGAATACCCCCGGGGTTGAGATGGCTGACTGCCAGGGCAAAAAAGCTTTCCGTAAAGAATCTGTTGACCTGAAAAGTTTCCGGTTCAGAGAGATTTATCAGGATAGCATCGTATTTGAATTCCGTTTCTTTAAGAAATGCCCTGCCGTCTTTGTGAATCACATTTAATCCTGGAATTTTGTTTATAAGGCCGAACCTGAATTCTATTTCTGTCACCAAAGGGTCAATCTCAAGATAATCTATCCGCTCAAGATTATATTTCTTCAGCTCGTTCATTATCCCTCCTTCTGCAGAAATCAGGAGAATATTTTTCGGATTATCAAGCTGTGACATGGGATAGTGTACGGATTCTTCGGACATTACAAGATTCTGGCTGCTGAAAAGAGGTTTTCCATCTTCAAAAAGTGTAAACTGCTCTCTGTTCTTGTGTACTTCAATGCGGCCGTAAGGTGTTTCCTTGTAATAGACCAGTTTGCCCTCAAAGGGAGCGAGAGATTCCGCTTCGAGCATAATACCTGCAAGGAGGAGGATGAAAATGAATCCGCTGCATAAAATCACCGGCGCGCTATATCTTTTTTGCTTTGGAAAAACAAAAAATGATGCTGTCAGCAGAATTATGCCTGTCACAAAAAGCGCTTGCATTGGAGTGCATATATATACCAGCAGAAAGGAGAATATTAATCCTCCGGACACGTCTCCGATATTATCAATCATGTAAATGCGTGTGCCGGAATAATCGGTTTTTTTACTTCGCAGTACAAACAAGGCATAAGGAAGAACAAAGCCGAGCAGCAGCCCATAGGGGATGATCATGCAAAAGGTATATCCGAATACAGAATAAAAGCCTACAGAACTTCCGTGAATAAAGAGGAGATCACGCAGAATTCTGATGGCAAATATTTGCAGCGCCGGCAGAAAAGAGAGGATCATGGAAAGCCAGGCAAGAGTTGTTTGCGATGCTTTGCGCATTGATCCTGAGGCAAAACGCGCAAGCATTGTACCGATTCCGCCTATGATCAACCAGTTGAAAAGAATCAGGGCAATGACAAATTCATTGCCGGCAAAGAGAGAAAGAAATTCACGGATGGTCAACAACTGGGTGACGACAGATGATATCCCTGTGGCTATTACCAAAAATATTATGGTTCGATCATTCTTCAAAATACTGGACATGGTAAGTAAGAATCTCCAGATCTCTATTTTGCCAGGCATCGGCAGGAAGACCGGCTTTCATACACAGGTGGGCAAGAAATTCCTCCGGTTTTGGCAACTGTTTCCAGACCTGGGGCAGAAAAGTTGCGCCGGCCATCCCTTTGCGAAGGATTACACCATCCACATTGACTTTAAGTTTTTTTGTCAGATCAGCGCCGTCTTTGTATTTTAGTGGCTTTGGTTCCGAAAGAATGCTTATTTCAATTTTAATTTTTTTCAGCTCATCTTTCGACAGGGCGGGAAAACGCGGATCGTGAAATGCAGAGTTGGCTGCATTTTTTCTAACTCCATCTTTAACTGAATCCGAATCAGAAATATTGCCTATACATCCTCTCAAGCCGCCGTCAATATTCAGTGTAACAAAAGTTCCCCTATGTGTATTGAATTGATTATCCCTTAAAGCTGCGGAAAGCTGATCCGCACTCTTTTTGTCGATCTTAAGACCGAGTTTTTCCATTATGGTCTGCCTGGCAAGATCTAACAAAATTTTACCCTGTTCCTCATTAAATTCATTTGATATATTTTGCATAAGAGACTCTCCGTAAAAGGCTATAGCGGCATATCCGACTACTTTGGAGCGACCGCCGGCAGTGTCGCCGCTGTTGGAATAATGCAGCAAAACAGGCTGCCAGTTATGATGCAGCGCCATCTTTATCAATACCGTAACCGGTATTTTGCCGCATGCAGAATTATTTTTTTTTATCAGTTTTTTATAATCAAGGTTCAAGATTGTATCAATAGTATCCTTATCTCTTTTAACAGCCTCCTCATATTGAAGATAGTGGGAAAGATCCGAACTGGCTATAACCAGTGTTTTTGCATCAAGGAGTTTTTCAACAGCGCCTGTTAATTTATTGATATCACAGGGACCTGTTACAATTGGTATGATTGTAAAATTTTTTAAATAAAACTGCAAAAACGGCAGGATAACTTCAATAGAATGCTCAGATTTATCCGAAGCTGTAATCGTTCTGAATATTTCCGTTTGCTTGAGAAGTTTTTTTGTATCTGCATCCAGTTTGATCAGGCCAAGAGGGGTTTCATACGCATCGTAATCTCCGACTGCGCAATTTGAAAAGCCGACTCTATGATCCGGCCCCAGCAAAATGGCCTTTGAAAATTTGTTGCCGGCAATGGCCAGCGAAGCATGAGCTGCGGTTAATCCTGAGTATATATAGCCTGCATGGGGGATGATGAGAGCCTTGAGGAATTTGCCGGAGGGGAGACGAATATGTTTTTTTTTCGCCTCTTGAGTAAGACGGCATAATAGCTGTCTTAATTCAGACTCATCAGCAGGATAAAAACTTCCTGCCCAAACTGGCTTGCGAATACCGCCGGCCCCTGCATCACCGGTATATATACAAAAAACCTGAATTAATGTCAGAAGCAGCGCGCCGAAGTCTCTGGAATAAAGGAACAGTACGTATTTAATGGAATTAATAAGCGTCCCCCTTTCTTGCTGCGAGGCAAAGATGTTCCCTCATATGCCCTGCAGTCTTATACCTTTTTTGCAGACTTTTTTCCATAACTTTGTTTAAAATTGTTGGCATCCTTCATATCACTTCAAAAGTACTTTAGGAACGGGGACGAAATAACTTCCCCAAGTAGGCACACGGATTTAGGTCAGGTTTGTTCGATCTAAAAGTACAAAAGTTGCAGGAATAGCGAGCTATTTCAAGATTTTTGTACTTTTAGACCGGGTAAAGATGGCCTGAAGCTGTGATGGATAATTGGGGAAGTTAATTCGCCCTCGTTCCTTACACTTTTCGAAAACGATATTTGATTCTATTAACTATTTCCTGAATTATAATGAATTTGATGGCATAAGCATTTTAGCCCTGAAAAGGCGCCACATACCAGCCCAGAAATGGGGGTCAAATCTTGAATTGTGATTAATTAATTTCACAATTCAAGGTTTGACCCAAAGCAGGTACTCCTGGTGAACCTGCGTCCGGTGAACGTAGTTTTGGGTAATGTGTTTATGTCATTTATTTTCGAAGCTTTTGTAAAAGTCAAGCAAAAAAATAACGAGCAAGTGTTTTTTTGAATAATACAATGAATGCAGATAGTTATGCTTACAGTTTGAAAAGATGGATTTTTGTTATAATAAAAACGAATGCCATTGCCTCCCGTCCTGGTTGTATCTATTTTTGTTTGTTTTTGGAATTTTCAAAACTATAAATGTAAAGGTCGTCCCCTAAATCCCCCTCGAATTTGTTTAAAATAAAAAAAGGTTAGGTTATTCCGGCAGTGGGGTTAAGGTCGGTTGGCGGTGTAAGGGGAGGCCCCTGTGTCTGCCCAGT
>Ga0209633_10004925_pt1 | contig 11873 bp, 10 predicted proteins | sample Cruoilmetagenom1_FD_187290 | JGI IMG/M metagenome (GOLD analysis project Ga0209633, IMG submission 187290) | Oil polluted marine microbial communities from Coal Oil Point, Santa Barbara, California, USA - Sample 1 (SPAdes) (version 2) | ecosystem: Environmental > Aquatic > Marine > Oil seeps ... | reverse complement strand
TAACGCGGACGAAACCGACATCGCCACAGTCTGTCAGATTGCGAGCGCCACTGCCAACTCCTGAGCGTCCGTTAGCGGCAGGGAACAACTCATGCCCCGGCACACATAGGCGGTCGCCCGTCCCTCGTGCTGACCCTTGCCGGCAGCGGGATGGCCGGCAGGCAGCGCCTCCTCCGGGGGGATAACCTGCAAGACGCGATTGGGTAGGCACAGGCCATAAATGGCCCGCAAAAGGTCCTGGGTATCGTCGGCATCCCGCGCCCCCACCACGACAATCTGCACCGCCCGTTGCAGCAATTCGCACCCATTGAGAAAGGTCGACAGCGGCAACGGATTGCGCGCCAGCTCGCCGGAGAAGGCGCTGCTAAGCGCCTCGGCTTTCGCCCGGTAACCGTCAGATCCGGTCACGTAATAGAGGCGAGAGAGAACCCCCATCATGATGCCATTGCCCGCCGGCACGGCGCTGTCATAGGCGGTTTTACCGCGGACAATGAGGGATTCGCCGTCATCCGATGTCTGAAAATAACCGCCACCAGCAGCATCCCAAAAATGCTGGTCCAGCACGTCCACCCAGATCTCGGCACGCGCCACGTAGGCTCCGCGTCCGGTGGCCTCGGCCAGCGCCAGGGCGGCGGCAGCCATATTGGCATAATCGTCCAGCATGCCATCGTGCCGGGCGCGGCCGTGCCGCCAGGCATGACGCAGGCGCGTGCCGTCGCCCATGTTCTCCAGGATAAAGGCAAAGGCACGCTCGGCGGCAACCAACCAGGTGGGCTCGGCGAACACCGGCGCCGCCTTCGCCAACGCCGCGATCATCAGGCCATTCCAGTCGGCCAGGACCTTGTCATCCCAGGTCGGACGCTCTCGTCCGGCGCGCGCCGCCAGGAGCACCTCTCGCAGCGGCGCCATGCGGCGCTCCTCATTCACCATTGCCTCCGCGTCCAAGGCCGGCGCGCGCGAGCGATTGAGGATGGTCTTACCTTCCCAATTGCCCCCGGGGGTTACGTCGTAGACGCGCTTGAAGGCCGTGGTGTCGGGTTCGAGCAAGGCATCGATTTCGGTTTCGCTCCACACATAGAATTTGCCTTCCTCGCCTTCGCTGTCGGCATCCAGCGCGCTGGCGAACGCACCGGTCGGCGCGGCCCCCGTGCCGTCGGCATCGGCGATCATCTCGCGCATGATCCAGTCCACGGTCTCACGCACGCGCCGGGCATAGAGGGCCGAGCCGGTGTCCTGCCAGGCCCAAACCAACAGATCGATGATCTGGGCGTTGTCATAGAGCATCTTTTCGAAATGCGGCACCAGCCACCGGTTGTCGACCGTATAGCGAGCAAACCCGCCGCCCAGATGATCGTAGATGCCGCCTTCGCACATCTTCCGCAAAGTCAGATCGACGGCAATGCGGTATGGCTCGGCGCGGCTGCGCTTCCAGGCGCGCCAGAGTTGCTTGAACGCCGGTACCTGGGGAAACTTCGGCGCGTCACCGATGCCGCCCTCGAGCGGATCGATCTGGCGCACCAGATGCGCGGCCACCTGGTCAAATGTTTCCGGCGGCACGGGCCCGGCCGCGGCATTTTGTGAAAGCTTGCCTAATGCCTCTTTGAGCGCGGCAACGTTCTGCTGTATGCGCTCGCCATCGCTGCGGTAGACCTGGGCAATCCGACCGAGGATGTCGGGAAAGCCGGGGCGACCATACCGTTCCTCCGGTGGAAAATAGGTGCCGCCCCAGAACGGGTCGCCGTCCGGGGTGAGGAACATGGTCAGCGGCCAACCCCCCTGTTGGCCAAGCAAAGCCAGCGCTTGCTGATAGATTGCATCGATATCCGGCCGCTCCTCACGGTCCACCTTGATGTTGACGAAGAGATCGTTCATGCGCCCGGCGATGTCCGGATTCTCGAATGATTCATGGGCCATCACATGGCACCAGTGACAGGCGGCGTAGCCAACCGAGAGCAGGACGGGCTTGTTGTCGCGCTTGGCGGCAGCGAAGGTCTCCGGCGCCCAGGTCTGCCAGGCGACCGGGTTGCCCTTGTGCTGGAGCAGGTAGGGACTGATCTCTTCGCCTAGTCGGTTGGTCAGGGGCGGCGGGGCTTTGGCCATGCAAATGGTGCTCCAGGGGCGGACGGCGCGAAGGGGCGACTGCGGGACGACAAGCGACCTGACATCCGCATTGGTGGGGCTTATGTTAGAACCTGACCCTATATGCGCCGGGGCCCACGGCGGGCTCAACCACAAACGGTTTGGGGGAATTGACCGCCATGAAAATCACGATTGATGTGGATTGCACACCGGAGGAAGCGCGCAGTTTCCTCGGATTGCCCGATGTGACGGCCTTGCAGCAGGCGATGATGGAAGAACTTCAGCGCCGCATCACCGCCGGTATGGCGTCGATGGACCCGGAAACCCTGATGAAGACCTGGCTGCCGGCGGGATTGCAGGGTATGGAACAACTGCAAAAGATGTTCTGGCAGCAGATGAACAAGGCCGCCAGCGGTGGCCCAAAGCCTGGAGAGAAAAAGTAGTCGCGATGGACGATGCCACCTGTGGGGCCACCCGTGGGGCCACCCGTCGGCGCCCCGCTGACGAAGCCGCCAAGGGAGCTGCTGGCGAAACGCCTACCGATCCGGCTCCATACTACCGGCAGCACGTTTTCTGCTGCATCAACGAGCGTCCGGACGGACATCCGCGCGGTTGCTGCAAGGAAAGGGGGGCCGTGCGCCTGCGTAATTACATGAAAGCGCGGGCCAAGGAGCTTGGTTTGGTGGATGTGCGCATCAATGCCGCCGGTTGTCTGGACCGCTGCGAGCTGGGGCCGACCATGGTGATCTATCCAGAGGGGGTCTGGTACAGCTACCAGACACCCCAGGATGTGGACGAGATTCTACAGGCTCATCTCGTGGACGGGGGGCGGGTCGCGCGGCTGATGCTCCAACCGGAGGACAAAGGTCCGGTGCTGGATACCGACAGCGCCAAGGCCAAGTAGACAAGACGAATCAGCGATTATTACGAATGCGAAATAATCAAGAGTTTGCTGACCGGATCGATTCTGGGCGCCCGGCGAGGGCTCCGGTCCCAGCCCAGGCCCCAGCCCAGGCCCCCGCCCAGGCCCAGGTCGCCGCCCGTGAGACGGTCTATGCCGTATCCAGCGGTGCCGGGCGTGCGGGCGTGGCGGTGGTTCGGCTCTCCGGCGCCGGCGCCGGCGCGGCGTTGGCCGCCCTGGCCGGGAGCTTGCCGCCGCCCCGGCGGGCGACCCTGGCTCGGTTGCGGGATCCGGCCGGCGGCAAGACCATCGACCGGGGCCTGGTTCTTTGGTTTCCCGGACCCGGCAGTTTCACCGGCGAGGACGTCGCCGAGCTGCACGTGCATGGCGGTCGGGCGGTGTTGGCGGCAACGCTTCAGGCTCTGGGTCGAATTCCGGGTCTGCGCCCGGCCGAGGCGGGCGAATTCACGCGCCGGGCCTTCGACAATGGCAAACTCGATCTCAGCGAGGCCGAGGGATTGGCCGATCTTATTGATGCGGAGACCGAGGCACAGCGGCACCAGGCTGTGCGCCAGCTCGGCGGGGCTCTGAGCCGTCTGACCGACGGGTGGCGGGAAAGGCTGGTGGCGGCTCTCGCGCACCTGGAAGCGACGATAGATTTTGCCGACGAGGATCTGGCGCCGAACGCCGATCCGTCGGCGATCTCTGTTGCCGTTGGACACAACATTTTGTGTCTAAACGAGGAAATAACGCAGTATATAGGGGAAAGCCATCGAGGCGAGCGGCTACGGCGCGGGCTTTCGGTGGCAATTGTCGGGGCCCCCAACGTCGGGAAATCCAGCCTGCTCAATGCGTTGGCCCGGCGTGATGCGGCGATCGTCTCCGATGTGGCGGGGACCACCCGCGATGTGATCGAAGTGCATCTTGATCTGCAGGGATACCCGGTGAGCTTGGCGGATACGGCCGGGCTCCATGACGGGACGGGGGTGGACGACCGCCACGCGCCAGTGGAAGCCGAGGGTATGCGTCGGGCTCGGGCCCAGGCGGCGGCGGCGGATCTGACAGTCGCCGTCTTCGATATTCGGCAGGCGCAGAATCCGGACCCGGACACCCTGGCCCTGGTGAATGCCGACACCGTGGTTGTCCTAAATAAGCAAGATTTGGCGGACGGTGACGGGCCGATCGAGCTGGGCGGGCGGCCGACCGTGTCGGTCTCGGCGAAGACCGGGGCCGGCATGGCGGCGCTGGAAGTGGTGCTCGGCAAGGAGGCGTCTGAGCGCCTCGCTGTCAGCGGTGAATCGCCCCTGTTTACCCGGGCACGTCATCGACAAGCACTAGTCGACTGCGCCGCGGCCCTGGAGCGGGCGGCGGCGGCGCCCTTGGCGGAGCTTGCGGCGGAGGATGTGCGTTTGGCTGTTCGGGCGCTGGGCAGGATCGCTGGCCGGGTAGACGTCGAGGATGTTCTGGGCGTGATTTTTCGGGATTTCTGCATTGGGAAATAGGAGCCACCGCCGTGCTATTGTTTCACGTGAAACAATTCTCGCATTAACCATAAGGAAAATGTTTCACGTGAAACATCTCCGGCACCGGGCCAACTAAATGAGCGCCATGCCCAGGATATATGACGTTATTGTCGTCGGTGGTGGGCACGCGGGCTGCGAGGCCGCGGCCGCGGCCGCGCGCGCCGGCGCGCGGACCCTACTAATGACCCATGCGATCGAGACCATCGGGGTCATGTCCTGTAATCCCGCGATCGGCGGCCTGGGGAAGGGGCATCTGGTTTGCGAAATCGATGCCCTGGACGGGCTCATGGGGCGGGCCATTGACCGGGCCGGGATTCAGTTCCGGGTCCTCAACCGCAGCAAGGGTCCGGCGGTGCGGGGGCCGCGGGCGCAGGCCGACCGTCGCCTCTACCGCGCCGCCGTGCAGGACCTTCTTCGCGAGCAGGCGAACCTGGAAATCCGCGCTGTCGGGGTGGAAGATCTCATCGAGGACCCGGCCGGCCGGTGCGCCGGCGTCCTGGCCGCCGACGGGGAGTGCTATGTGGCTGGCGCGGTGGTTCTGACCACAGGAACGTTCCTACGGGGGGTGATCCACATTGGCGACCGGACGGAAGGGGCCGGCCGGGTGGGTGAGGCCCCGGCGGTGGGCCTGGCCCGCTGCCTGGACCGTTTGGGTTTCCGGCTGGGACGCCTGAAGACCGGCACGCCGCCGCGCCTGGATGGGCGCACCATCGACACCGCCGCGCTCGAGGTTCAGCTTGGCGACGATCCGCCGCGGCCGTTCTCGACTCTGACCAATCATATAGCCCAGGCGCAGATCGCCTGCCATATCACCTACACCACCCCGGCCGGGCACGATCTGATCCGCGCTAACCTGCACCGGGCGCCGCTGTATTCCGGCCAGATCGAGAGTATCGGGCCCCGCTACTGTCCGTCCATCGAGGACAAGGTGGTGCGGTTTGCCGGGCGGGAGCGGCACCAGATCTTTCTCGAGCCCGAAGGTCTCGACGATCCGACGGTCTACCCCAACGGCATTTCCACATCCTTGCCGGAGGAAGTGCAGGCGGCGCTCCTGCAGACCATCCCTGGGCTCGAGCGGGCGGTGATGCGCCAGCCCGGATATGCCATCGAGTACGATCATGTGGATCCGCGGGAGCTGTTGCCGAGCCTGGAGACCCGGCGCTTGCCCGGCCTCTACCTCGCTGGCCAGATCAACGGGACGACCGGGTACGAGGAGGCGGCGGCGCAGGGCCTTATGGCCGGGGTCAATGCTGCGACACGGGCAGGTGGCTCCGAGCGGATATTCACCCTCGACCGGGCTCAGGCGTATATTGGCGTGCTCATCGATGACCTGATCACCCGCGGGGTGACCGAGCCATATCGCATGTTCACCAGCCGCGCCGAATACCGGCTGCGCCTGCGCGCCGACAATGCCGACCGTCGGCTGACGGCTCTGGGGATCACCGCCGGGTGCGTCGGGTCGGCGCGCGCCGACGCCTTCCGCCGCAAAGAACAGGCGCTGGCCGCGGGGCGGTCGGTCGCAACGAGCTTGCGGGCGACCCCGCGCCAGTTGGCGGCCTTCGATATCCCCAGCGGGCGCGACGGTGCCCGGCGCAGCGCCCTGGACCTGCTGCGCCTACCGGGGGTCGATCTGGCCCGGCTCGCCGCTGTCTGGCCCCAACTCGCGGCCTTGGCTCCGGCGGTGGCCGAGCAGCTGGAAGTGGAAGCTCGCTACGCCGGTTACTTGGAGCGGCAGGAGGCCGACGTCCGGGCTTTCCGTCGGGATGAGGCGCTGCGCTTGCCGCCGGATCTCAGCTATACGGGCATTCCCAGCCTGTCGACCGAGGTTCAGCAGGTTCTCGCCGCCGCCCGGCCGACAACTTTGGGGGCGGCGGGGCGCCTGCCCGGCGTAACGCCGGCGGCGCTGATGGCCCTCCTGCGCTACGTCAGGCGTCGCGAGGATGTGGACGAAACCGCGGCCTAGCTCGGTTGAAGCCCGGTCATGTCATCATCATCTCATCATCATCTCATCATTTATTGGGCCCGCTATGGCCGCAGAACCCTTGTCGATAGAGGCATTTCAGGCGGCGGCAAATGTTTCACGTGAAACATTGGCACGGCTACAGGTCTACGCGGACCTACTAACCAAGTGGAATCGGACCATTAATCTGGTGGCCCGCGATAGCTTGGCGGATGCTTGGCGCCGGCATTTCCTAGACTCAGCCCAACTTTGCCCGCTTTTACGACCGCCCCCCGAAGGGCGGCCTCGGGTGCTCGTCGATCTGGGCAGCGGCGCCGGGTTTCCCGGCCTGGTCCTGGCCATCATGGGGGCGGGGGCCGTTCACTTGGTCGACGCGGACCAGCGCAAAGCGGCGTTCCTCCGCGAGGCGGCTCGGGCCACCGGCACGGACATTGTGGTGCACGACTGCCGTATCGAAGACCTTCCGGCCATTGCCGCGGATGTGGTCACGGCCCGTGCTTGTGCGCCGTTGGATCGCTTGCTGGGCCTTGCGGCGCCGTTCTTGAGGCCTGCCACCGCTGCCGATCCCGGGGGTATCGGCCTGTTCCTCAAGGGCCGCTCCCTGCAGAGGGAATTGACGGACTCGACAGGAAAGTGGAAGATGCGCTTTGACCTTCACCCGAGCCGCACCGATTCGGCGGCGCAGATCCTGCGGCTCAGCTGTCTGACCGAGAGGAATTGCCGGCCGTGATACCTCAGCATCTGGAAACCCCTGCTGCCGCCGCTCGGCGCCGGCCGCGTATACTCGCGATCGCCAACCAAAAGGGCGGCGTCGGCAAAACCACCACGGCCGTGAATCTAGCGACCGCCTTGGCCGCTTGCGGTAAGGAGGTGTTGCTGGTCGATCTGGACCCGCAAGGCAATGCCAGCACCGGCCTTGGCCTGCACCCGGAGCAGCGACGCCGCAATGTCTATCAGGTCTTGATCGGCGAAATGCCCCTGGCCGATGGGGTTTTGGAGACGGCGGTGCCCGGCCTTGCTATTCTGCCGGCCGATGTGGACCTGTCCGGCGCCGAGCTGGAGTTGATCGATATTCCCCAGCGCGAATACCTGCTGCGCAAGGCGCTGGCCGGGGACGTGCCCTACGACTATGTCTTGATCGATTGTCCGCCGGCGCTCGGCCTTTTGACCCTCAACGCCCTTGTGGCCGCGGCGGCGGTCCTCGTGCCGCTGCAAGCGGAATTCTATGCCTTGGAGGGATTATCGCACCTTCTGCGCACCATCCGGCGTGTCAAACGGGCCTTCAATGGGCCCCTTGAGATACAAGGTATTGTGCTAACGATGTTCGATAGACGCAATAACTTGTGCGACATGGTCGCAAAGGATGTGCGCGAGCATATGGGGAATTTCGTCTATGAGACGGTTATTCCCCGCAATGTCCGGGTCTCCGAGGCGCCGAGCCACGGCAAGCCGGTTCTGCTCTATGACGTGGGTTGCGCCGGGTCCCAGGCGTATATCCATCTGGCGCGGGAAATCCTGCGGCGCGAGCAGGCCCAAGGGCATACGCCCGTCCTGGTGGCCTAGGTCGGGGCTCCCGGACCGCTGGACCCCGCCGGGACCCCGCCGGAACCTCGATGGAAAGGAAGTCGGTCATGAATGACGACGCCACCGCGAACGAGACCGGCAAGCGCACGAACCTAGGCCGCGGCCTGGCCGCTCTGTTTGGCGAGGAAAGTGACGATTATGCCTCTCTGGATAAGGTCCGTACCGCCAAGCCGGTGCCGATCGAGCACCTGCATCCGAACCGATTTCAACCGCGCCGGGACTTCCAGCCTGAGGGCCTAAAGGCCCTGTCCGAATCGATTGCCGCCAACGGCATCCTGCAGCCTATCCTGGTCCGCCGTCACACAGAGCGGCCGAGTGAGTATGAGATCGTTGCCGGCGAGCGGCGCTGGCGTGCCGCGCAGATGGCGAAGGTCCACGAAATCCCGGTGGTCATTCGCGAATTCACCGACGCTCAGGCCCTTGAAGCCGCCATCGTCGAGAACATACAGCGCCAGGATCTCTCACCCATCGAGGAGGCCCAGGGCTATCAACGCCTTATTGCCGAGTTCGACCATACCCAGGAAGACGTTGCCCGCGCCTTGGGCAAGAGCCGCAGCCATATAGCCAATACCGTGCGCCTTCTCAGCCTGCCCGAAGCGGTGCAAGCCATGCTTGGGAGCGAGGAAATCTCGGCTGGCCACGCGCGGGCTTTGATCGGCGCCGGTGATCCGGAGGCGCTGGCCCGGCGCATCGTCGCCGAGGGGCTGACTGTCCGGCAGGCCGAACGCCTGACCCGCGGCGAGGACGAGCCGGCGCCAGCCGCTGGCAAATCCGGCCGCGCCAAGAATAAATCCCCAGCACCCCCTAAGGATCCGGACACCATCGCCTTGGAGCGGGATCTGACGGCGCTGCTTGGCCTTCGCGTGACGATTGAGTTTCATGGCCAGGGTGGTTCGCTGACCGTCCACTATCAGACCCTTGAGCAACTCGACGACGTGCTGCACCGTCTCAATCAGATGCCCCCTGGCGTCCCTCAGTAGGCACGGGTCATCAGCCTAGAGGCGGTTCATTTCACATTCGTAACAAAGATACTGCCGATTATTTCGATATCGAAATAATCGGCCATAACCCTGTTCTTGCACCGTTGCTGAGATATTGCATCGCTATTGCCCACCTTCAACGCCTTTGGCCGCGCCGGATCGGCGACTTTGAAGCAATCTCCAGCAAGGCGCGCGCCGCAAGCGCGGCATCGGGGGCGCCGGTCTGCTTGCACGCCGCTTCGACATCCTGCAGGCGCCCAAGGGCGTAGCCTAGTGCACCTGTTGGCCAGACGCCGGCTTGCGTGCGAAACCGGCTTGCGTAGCGCCAAAATATCGGCGGCCGCAGGGCCTTGATGGCCGCGTCGAGGGGCTGTCCCCGGCCGGCGAGCCCCGTTACCAGATGCAAGTTCTCGAAATGCCGGGCAACAACGCGAAGTGCCCGTATGGGAGGGGCGCCCTCTTGCAGACCACGCATGAAGGCGCGCTCCACCGCGGCCAGGTCGCCGTCGCCAACGGCATAGGCGAGATCATCAAGCGAGATCACGGCACTATCGCCAACGCAGGCTTGCGCGGCAGCCAGATCGACCACACGCGGCGTGTCTCCGTTAGCGTCGTCGGCGCGGCCCGCGCCAACATAAAGGGCAAGCTTCTCGATCTCCCGATGGGTCAGTTGCCGGTCGCCGCCAAGAGAATCCACAAGATACGCCTTGGCGTCGGCGGAAGCGGTCAGACCGTGCGCACGCAAAAGCTCGGTGATGACGGCGAGCAAAGAGCGGGTATCGTCGTGGTAACACGCGATCGCAACAGCGTTCTTTGCCGCCTCGAATAAGCGCCGCAGGGTGGACCGGCCGGTCAGCTCCGCGGCCTCGACCACGATCAAGGCGTCGCCCAGCGGATTGGCCAGAAAATCGCGAAAACGTCCTGTACCGGTGTCGTCCGCACTGCGCACATGGACCGCTCTCCGACCGCCGACAAGCGATTGGGCCGCCGCCTCGTCGGCCAGACGTGCTGGATCAGAACGCAGGTCGGCCGCCTCGATCACCGTCACCCGGAATGGATCGGCGGGATCACCGGCCACCGCCCCGAGCAGCGCCTTGCTGCGCTCGTGCACCAGGCCAAGATCGGCGCCGTACACCAATGCCGCGCGCACGTCCGCACCCGGCCGTGCCAGAAATTCGTCGACCTGTCGTGGCGCGAGTTTTGTCAAAGGCCGGGCTTTACCGCCGCCGCGGCCTATGACGCGGCGCTGTCGAGACCGGCGAAGTAGATGCCGAGCCTTGTGCGGATATCGTCAGAGATCTCGCGTAAACCACGCTTGCGGGCGTTCAATTCGGCATATGTGGTGGCGAACTGGCTTTTCAGGATGTTGTAGCTGTTGGTCGATGTTGCCAACCCACGAAGCAATACCTCCTCGGAGCCAACCTCCTGAAGAAAAAATCGGGCCGAGACGACCAGATTGGCGCGCGTTGCCGTCTCATCCTTGCGAATACTCAGCTCTTGCCGGGACTCAACCAAATCTATCTTCAGCTCATAAGCTGGATCACGCGACTGGCCCCGCGGGTTTAGCCGGTCCCGCAGCAGGTTGTGCAGTTGTTGCCCAATGCGGTCCGGCAACGGGGCGATACGCACCGCCGCCATATGCTCCGACGGTGACAAAACGCCGTCTTGCGGGCGGCTATAAAGGGGCTGAAAGCCGCAGGCCGACAAGGCAAATGCCATGAGCAGAAGCGCCGCCCCGGCAAGGGGCTTCGCTGCGAAACGAGGCGAGCTAGACGACCACATTGACGATTCGGTTCTGCACCACAATGACTTTGCGCGGCGGCCCATCGGCAAGAAGGCGCGACACGGCCGGCAGGGCCAGCGCGGCCTCGCGGACGCTATCATCGGGCGAATTGCGCGGCAGATCAACGGTGCCGCGCAGCTTTCCGTTGACCTGCACGGCCACCGTGACCGCCGTATCTACGGTTAGCGCTGCATCAGCCTGCGGCCAAGCCTCATCGGCCAACAGCCGCGTTGCGCCCAGGCGTCGCCAAAGTTCCTCAGCCAAATGCGGCACCATCGGGCCGCACAGACGTGTCAACGTCTCCAAGCTTTCCCGCAAGACCCAGCGGTCACCGGCCGCCGTGGACTTCGACCCGACCTTAAAATCGCTCAGCACATTGGCCAGCTCGTGAATACGGGCCACGGCACGATTGAAGCGGAACGCCTCGATGTCTTCCGTGACTGCGGCAATCGTTTTATGCGTCGCACGGCGCAAGGCAAGCGCATTTTCGGCCATGTCACCGGGCATCGGCGATCCGCGCGCGGGAAGGTCGTCCACCGCGTCCGTGGCCAAACGCCATAGGCGTTGCATGAACCGAAAGGCCCCTTCGATCCCTGCCGCGGTCCATTCCATATCCCGTTCAGGCGGGCTGTCGGAGAGCATGAACCAACGTGCCGTATCGGCCCCATAGGTCTCGATAATGTGCGCGGGATCCACGGTGTTGTTCTTCGACTTGCTCATTTTCTCCGAGCGGCCGACGCGCACGGGCCGCCCATCTGCCGTCACCGGCGCCCCACCTGCATCGTGGCGAACCTCATCGGGGGATAGCCATACCCCGTCGGGGTCGCAATATGTCTCGTGACAGATCATCCCTTGAGTGAACAGGCCGGCGAACGGCTCGTCCGCCGAAAGATAGCCACACTGCTTCAACGCCCTGGTGAAAAAGCGGGCATAGAGCAAGTGGAGGACGGCATGCTCAATCCCGCCGATGTACTGATCCACCGGCAGCCAGTGATCAACCGCGGCACGCTCGAAGGGAACGGCCGCCCGCGGGCTGCAGAAGCGGGCAAAGTACCAGGACGAC
>Ga0209633_10004924_pt1 | contig 11873 bp, 9 predicted proteins | sample Cruoilmetagenom1_FD_187290 | JGI IMG/M metagenome (GOLD analysis project Ga0209633, IMG submission 187290) | Oil polluted marine microbial communities from Coal Oil Point, Santa Barbara, California, USA - Sample 1 (SPAdes) (version 2) | ecosystem: Environmental > Aquatic > Marine > Oil seeps ... | reverse complement strand
CGGTAACAGACTTCCCGTTCACAGTAATAAGTCCGGCTGTGATCAGCTGATCTGCCTCTCTTCGGGAACAGATACCTGCAGCGGCAATATATTTATTCAGCCGAACCAGGTCGCCGGTAGTTTTATCACCAGACCGCCCGGGTTTTTTAGTGCCGGGCCGGCTGCTTTTCAGGGATGATTTTCCCTGGCCGGGGCTCTTTGTACCACCACGCCTCTCTTCCAGCGGCTTGGAGCCGCTCTCCCCGGTTAAAAATGGTCTTCTGCCAGCTGAACTTCCGCCATAACTTCTTGAGCTTCCCTGTTTGCCTGCGCCCGGCCGTGATGGGCCTGAATTTTTTCGAGGGGATGAAGACCCACTCCTGCTGCCTTTTTTTGGTGTCTCTGCTTTACCCAATGCTTCGCTTATTAATTATATGTTAAAGGCTACAAAGATACAGCTAAATAGCTTACTTTCTCTGAATAATAATTTTAACTTTGGTAGCGTTTTAAAAACCAGGTAAAAATGAGTTTAGTAATCTCAATTTCAGGCATTCGCGGTACCATCGGCGGTCTACCTTCAGAAGGTTTGACCCCCATCGATACCGTCCAATTTGCATCGGCTTATGCGTCCTGGCTGATCCAGGAATCCGGGAAGGCGAGACCCTCTGTGGCCCTGGGGCGTGACGCACGTATTTCAGGACCCATGGTGGAGCAACTGGTTACAGCTACCCTTTCGGCCATGGGCGTGGATGTGTACCTGATGGGATTTGCTACCACACCTACGGTTGAAATAGCAGTTACAAGCATGGACGCAGATGGAGGTATTATCCTGACGGCCAGTCATAATCCTGCTCAATGGAACGCGCTAAAATTGCTCAATGGAAGGGGAGAGTTTCTCTCCGGGGAAGATGGTGAAGCTATCCTGAGGATGGCAAGGGCCAATGATTACAGCTATGCGGATGTGAAAAGTTTGGGTTCCATTAAACCTCTTGAAGAAATGGACGTCAAACACATCGATCAGGTACTTCAATTGGACCTGGTCTTACCAGATAAGATAAAAAAGAAAAACTTTCGCGTGGCTATTGATTGTGTAAATTCGGTTGGAGGCATTATCCTTCCACAGCTTCTTAAAGCACTGGGAGTGGACGATGTGATTGAACTATACTGCGATCCCACGGGAGACTTTCCACATAATCCCGAACCTTTACCTGAAAACCTGACAGAGATTTCGGAGCTCATAGTACGTGAAAAAGCAGATGTGGGTTTTGTGGTTGATCCTGATGTGGACCGTCTTGCCATTGTTTGTGAGGATGGCACAATGTTTGGGGAAGAATATACCCTGGTGGCCATATCCGATTATATACTATCAAGAACCCCTGGTAATACAGCCTCGAACCTGTCATCCACCAGGGCCCTCAGAGATGTCACAGAAGGACATGGGCAAGCCTATTTCCCCGCAGCAGTTGGTGAGGTCAATGTGGTGAATGCTATGAAAGCAAACAATTGTGTGATTGGTGGAGAAGGTAATGGCGGAATTATTTATCCTGAACTTCATTACGGAAGGGATGCACTGGTAGGGATCGCCCTGTTTCTGACTCACCTGGCTGAAAGTGGCATGGAGTGCAGTGTAGTAAGAAAGTGCTACCCCGATTACTATATTTCCAAGAATAAGATCACTTTACCGGAAGGAGCCGATGCGGATCAGCTGCTCGCAGCATTTGAGCAAGCGCATGCCGGTGATGAGATAAATACAGTGGATGGGGTCAAGGTGGACATGCCCGAAGGATGGGTGCATCTGCGAAAATCTAATACAGAACCTATTATTCGCCTCTATGCCGAAGCAGGAAGCAGTGAAGAGGCGGAACGCATTGCCGGGGAAGCCATGCAGACCATAAACGAACTGATTAAATAGAACTATTTTAGAACTAAGATGAAAAAAAGAACCATACTTGCCATAGCGATTCCTGTGGTGTTGATTGTAGCACTTATTCTTTACTCAGCGCTCTCGGGCAAGGAGAAAGAAATTGTACTGGAAACCCAGGTGGAACAGGGAGCCTTTGAGATTGCTGTAATGGTAACTGGCGAACTACAGGCCATCCGGGAAACTGAGATCAAGGCTCCTTCGCAATTGCGAAGCAGAAATCTACGCATCCGTAGTGTGAAAATCCAGGACCTGGTTCCTGAAGGTACTGTTGTGGATTCGGGACAATGGGTGGCAACTCTGGACCGCTCAGAAGCTGATAACTCTCTGAAAGATATCCTGGATAATCTGGAACAGAAGCAATCCGAGTATATGCGAACTAAGCTGGATACCACCATGCAGCTCCGGGAATTGCGTGATCAGCTATTCAACCTGAATTTCGCCATGGAGGAAGCGGAGATTACCCTGGAGCAATCCAAATTTGAACCCCCCGCTGCCATTCGCCAGGCACAGATTGAGTTGGAAAAAGCCAAAAGAGCCTACAACCAGGCTGAAAAAAACTATGGATTGAAGGTCCAGCAGGCAAAAGCAGAGATGCGTGAAGCAGAGATTAATATGGCACGGGATCGGCGAAGCAAGGATGAGATGGAAGCTGTTATGCTAAAGTTTGATATCCATGCTCCCGCTTCCGGAATGGTGATCTATAAGAAAGACTGGAACGGACAGAAAAGGACCGCTGGTTCAGAGATTAATACCTGGGATCTGGCTGTAGCTACACTTCCTGATCTCTCTACCATGATTTCCATGACTTATGTAAATGAAATCGATATCAGTAAATTGAAAAAAGGACAGCAGGTGGATATTGGTGTGGATGCTTTTCCCGAGAAGAAGTTTACAGGAGAGGTAACGGAGGTGGCTAATATTGGTCAACAGCTCCCAAACACCGATGCCAAAGTTTTTGAAGTGAAGATTGAGCTTAATGAGCGGGACACCATACTCAGACCTTCCATGACCACCAGTAATATGGTGATCACTAAGACATTGGATAGTGTGCTTTTTATTCCACTTGAGGCAGTACATGCCAACGATAGCCTCACCTTTGTCTATACCCGTGATGGTAAGAAGCAGGTTGTAGTGTTAAGTGAGTCCAATGAGAATCATATTATAGTGGATCTGGGCCTGAAAAAAGGACAAAAGCTATACCTCTCTATGCCGGGTGATATTGAATCCTTTAAATATGCCGGCCTGGAGCTGAAGGAAGAGATTGATCGCAGAAAAGCCGAGGAGGAACAAAAAAGGCTGGAGCAACTGGAGAAAATGAATCAGCCTCAAAGGCCCGGTAATTTCGAGAGACCCGGCAGTGCAGCAGGAGGAACCAGCAGAACCAGGGGGTAATGATGGGGCGATATTTGCATGACATAGTCATAGCCATTGAGTCAATCATGGCTAATCAGATGCGAAGCATACTGACTGCTCTGGGTATTATTTTCGGGGTAGCTGCAGTGATTACAATGCTTGCCATCGGAAAGGGAGCTCAGCAGGAGATCCTTGAGCAGATAAAGATGGTTGGGGTGAATAATATCATTGTAACTCCCATTATTGAATCGGCCAAAGGCGAGGGTGATGATTCCGGAGGTGAATCTCAGAAGAAAAAATTCTCTCCCGGGCTCACCCTTGAGGATGTTGAGGCCATATTAGATGTGGTTCCAACAGTAAACACCGCTTCTGCGGAGATCACCCTGAACAGTTTCGTTATCAAGGAAGGGAAACGGGCAAGCGCTAAGTTATTGGGTGTCTCAACTGCCTATTTTGATATATTTAATCTTCCCCTTCAGGAGGGTTCTTTTTTCAATGACTACCAGGAGGAGAATGGTATTCCGGTTTGTGTGATCGGAGCCAATATCAAAAATAAATTCTTCAGCAAGGAGGATCCTATCGGCAAGTACATCAAGTTTGACAAGGTATGGCTGAAGGTGGTGGGTGTACTGGAAAAGAACGATGTAAGCCTGACCCGTTTTGAGAACATCGGGGTAAATGTGATGAATGATAACATTTATGTGCCAGTGAAAACCATGTTACTGAGGTATCAGAACAGAGCTCTGGTGGGCTCCAGGATTAAGGGGAGTGAAGGCATAGCAATCTTTGGCGGCATTGCAGCTAGATTCGGCTTCAGTAGTGTCAGTGAATCCAATTTTAACCAGCTTGACCGGATTATTGTACAGGTAAAGGAATCAAATGAGTTATCTCCATCTACTGATCTCCTGGCCCGTCTCTTACTCAGGCGTCACGAGGAAGTAAAGGACTTTGAGATCACTGTGCCAGAACTGCTGTTGAAGCAGGAGCAGCGAACCAAGGATATATTCAATATTGTTCTGGGAGCCATTGCCAGTATCTCCCTGCTGGTGGGTGGAATCGGGATCATGAATATTATGTTTGCTTCGGTCATGGAACGTATCAAGGAAATTGGTACGAGACTGGCCATTGGTGCTCAGAAGAGGGATATTGTAGTTCAGTTTCTGGCCGAAGCGGTTCTGATCAGTGTCATCGGTGGAGTAATTGGTGTAATTATAGGAATAACGGCCTCATGGCTGGTTAATCGCTTTGCCGATATAGCCACCATAGTCACCCCCATCAGTGTTATTATTTCATTTGCAGTATCTGCATCTGTTGGCGTTATCTTCGGGTACTCGCCTGCCAAAAGGGCTTCGGAGAGGGATCCCATTGAATCTTTAAGGTATGAATAATATGTTTCGTAACGCAATCATATGTATTAGTCTGGTGCTTGTAATTCAGGTTTCTGCCCAGACTCAGTCAGATATAGAAGTAAAAGAACTAACACTTCAGGAGGTTATTGAAGTGGCCCATGAGCAGAGTCTGATGGCGCTGAGGTCAAGACATCAGTTTCGCAACAGCTACTGGGAGTTCAGGTCCCACCAGGCCAATTACAGGCCCGGTCTGACCCTGGAAGGCACTTTGCCTTTGCTGACCAATGCTACCGAGAGTGTGATCCAGCCCGATGGAACCGAAGAGTTTGTGCAACGTTCCAATATGAAGACCTCCCTGGAGATGCAGCTAAATCAAAACATAGCGCTTACCGGTGGACGAATTTTTGCAACATCTGTGCTGCAGAGAAATGATAACTTCGGAGAGAATCCACCCAACACCTATCTCGCATACCCTGTTACCATTGGTATTATGCAACCCATCAATGGCTATAATGAATTCAAGTGGGACCGAAAGATCGAACCTCTTAAGTATGAGCAGGCCAAGCTACAATACCTCAATACCATGGAACTGGTGAGTCAGTTTGCGGTCAGGTATTTCTTCGATCTTGCCCTGGCTCAGATTAACCTTGAAGTTGCAGAGAAAAATATGGCCAATAGCGATACCCTGTACCAGATTGCCACGGGGCGCTACCAGCTGGGAACCATAGCGGAGAACGAACTCCTCCAATTGGAACTTAGCCGCCTTAACTCGGAAACATCCCTGAATGAAGCAACCATCGACCTGGAACTTCGTAGATCCAGGCTTCGCTCTTTCCTTGGATTCAATGAAAAAGTAAGTCTACAGCTGATGCTTCCCAGAGAAGTCCCTCTGATTCAAATGGATTTTAACAGGACCCTGGCCGAAGCCAAAGAAAACAATCCTGAAATTCTGAATATGAAGAGGCAGTTGCTTGAAGCTGAGCAAGCCGTTGCTGAAGCTCGATCGCGTAAGGGCTTCAGGGGCGATCTGTTTGCACAGTTCGGTCTGAGTGGTAATGATTATGATATTCCCAGTGCTTATAGCAATCTGGATCGTCAGCAGCGCGTTGAGGTGGGTATACAGGTGCCTATTCTTGACTGGGGAATGGGAAAGGGACAATACCGGATGGCCCAGTCGGCACAGGAGGTGGTCAAAATGGATGTGGACCAGTCCATGATCGATTTCGATGAAAATATCTTCCTCCAGGTGATGCAGTTCAATCTGCAGGACGACCAGGTGGCCATTGCTTCTAAGGCTGATACCATTGCAGATAAGCGCTATGAAGTTACCAAACAGCGCTTTTTGATCGGGAAGATCGATGTTCTGGAGCTGAATGATGCCCTGGATGCCAAGGATGTGGCCCGCCGTGGTTTTGTGGAAGCCTTACGGAATTATTGGAACTACTATTACGATCTGAGGGGACTTACCCTCTACGATTGGCAAAAGGAAATAAAACTCTCAGAGGACTTTGACAATCTGCTGGACTAGCGGTTCAGCTTCTGAAGGGCTTGCTGAACTGACTAATATGCTCAAGGATGGCCTTATCTTCCTTAGTTAGCTGCAGGTCTCTGCGCTCCATCACCAAGGAGGCAGTCTCTATCACCTTCTCCATCCTGTAAGCGGTAAATCCATTGGCACCACCCCAGCTGAATGAAGGGATGAAAGTAGGAGGGAAGCCGCTTCCGAAGATATTGGCTGAGACACCTACCACTGAACCTGTATTGAACATGGTGTTGATGCCACATTTGGAGTGATCGCCCATAATGAGTCCGCAGAATTGACTTCCTGTATTGATAAATGTTGCGGAGGGATAGTTCCAGACCTTAACATTGGTATAGTTGTTTTTCAGGTTGGAGTTGTTGGTATCGGCCCCCAGGTTGCACCATTCGCCAATTACAGAATTTCCCAGGAAGCCATCGTGACCCTTGTTGGAGTTGGCAAGCAGCACCGAGTTATTGATCTCTCCTCCCACTTTGCTATATGGTCCGATGGTGGTGGGACCATAAATTTTGGCACCCATTTTTACCACGGCTCCTTCACAAAGTGCAAAGGGTCCTCGAACAATACTTCCCTCCATAATTTCACTGTCCTTCCCCAGGTAGATGGGTCCGCGCGTGGCATTCAGGGTAAAATATCCACCGCTGAAGCCTGGCTCCATAAATACCTTCTCTGGCCGGTCTACCTTCACGGAATCATCTAATTTTTCACTTATTCTTCCCCTTGTGATTCTTAGGAAGTCGGCCTCAAGTTCCTGTCCATTCAGTTGGAAGATCTTCCAGGGATAATTAAGCAGGGAGACTTCATCAGTATAGCTTGTCCCCTTCTTAATCCAGTTATCAGGCTTGAAAGAGCCACAATCACCTTCCCCGATCCTTACTGCCAGCAATACACCCTCCTTTACCAGCGCCTGGCTTTCCTGCAGCTTCCGTATGGCCTCAAGGATGCCACTGTCGGGTAGCAGGGAGCTATTGATATAAAGTTTTTCATCCTCTGCCCTGCAGGGGAACTTTCCTTGCAGATAATCCCTAGTCAGGGGTGTTGATTTGTTTTCCAGATCATGTTCCCATTTTTCTGCAATGGTCATGATTCCTAACCTGAGGGCAGATACAGGTCTGGTAAAGGTGAGAGGTAAGAGGTTATCCCAGGAGTGATCATCAAACAGGATCAGCGCCATCTTTTTTATTTAAAAGTAAAAAAAAAAGCCATCCCTGTGTGGAATGGCTTTCTATCAGCATGTAAAACCTGCTAATTTTTCTTTTTATCCAGGTGGGTCTTGTAGCGGTTCATAAACTTATCTACACGTCCGGCTGTATCGACCAGTTTCATCTTACCGGTATAGAAAGGGTGTGATGTACTTGATATTTCAAGTTTGATCAGCGGATATTCAACTCCATCTTCCAGTTTAATAGTCTCTTTTGAGGGAGCAGTAGATTTTGTTACAAAGGTGAATTCATTGGACATGTCCTTGAATGCAACAAGTCTGTAGTTCTTTGGATGTATATCTTTCTTCATCTTATTATTGTTTTCAATAGCCACGCTTTTTTCAAAACGGAATGCAAAGATAGAAATGTTTGTTACAACTTCAAAATATTTTCAGGAAGTTTTGACTCATCCACAGCATCTTCCATAAATCTTTGGAAGGGTAGTTCCCGGTCGAAAAGATACCTGTAGGTGTGATGAGTTTTAACATGAACGGCACCCGTTGCCTGGTATAGTGAAATCATCTTGGAGTTGAAATCACCCACCCACGACAGTTCGTATTCTGTATAGTGGGGCTTGCGTTCCATCACCTGGTTCAGTTCGAAAAAAATACCGGACTCCACCCCTGAGTTTTGAAATTTTGGGATCACACCCGCAGCAGTCCCCCTGGCCCTTGTGATGGTCTTTCTTCTTTTATAGTTGATGAATCTTAGCTTGTTTATGAGATGGAGTTTTCCATTCAGGTGCCTGAAAATCTGGTTGGCATCAGGAAGGACCATAAAAAAGGCGATGGGTTCATCATCGTGGTAAGCATACCAGATCATTTCCTGATCAATGATCATCTTAATCTTCCTTAACTCATCAAAGAGGGATGCTGGATCCATGGGTGTAAAATCCTTCCTGAGCTGGCTCCAGGCCTGGTTGTAGATGTAGACCGTATCATCAACAAACTGCGAGGCGTTCTTCATATCGAAGTGCTTGTATGTGAAACCCTTCCGTTTGTGGATCCACTCGGCAATTTTCCAGAAACGTTCGGGAAAGGGTTTCTGCAGGTCCAGGTGAAAACCCAGCTGCCTGTAATAGAGCTGAAACCCATAGCTTTCAAACAACTCTCTGTAATAGGGCAGATTATAGGTCATTCCCAGAGCCTGGGGGACAAATCCCTGGACCAGGCAACCCCAATTGGTGTCATTCTCGCCGAAGTTAATGGGACCTGTCATTGACTCATAGCCGTTCTCCTGCAGCCATGCTTTAGCCGTATCAAAAAGCAGCTTAGCTACCTGCCGATCGTCTATGGATTCAAAAAAACCACATCCCCCGTTCCGGACATAGTCCGCTTCATCCTTATGTGTGTTATAGAAGGCTGCAATCCGGCCCACTGTTTCATCCCGGTCATTGAGGGCGATCCAACGGACAGCGTCACCATGTTTGAAATAAGGATTGATTTTTCGGTCGAAAGCACTTCTGATCTCCTTGTCAAACTGGACCACATAGTTGGGATCATTGCGGTACAATTTCCTGGGGAAATTGAGGAAGGCCTTTTCATCTAAGCTATTATGGACTGCTACAATGCGCATATTAAGAGTAGATTATGCAATTTAAAGCTTGAACCAATCGCTCATAATCTCATCCTCCAGTGAATGCTTCTGATGGCTGTGATGGATGAATTCGTTCTTCTTTGAAAGATAGATATAATCTTTTGCCCATTCAGCATGGTGAATGCTTACTTCCCGGATGGCATAAAGAATCTGACGAAGCTCCTCGTCTGTCATAGTGGGATGCAAGGACCATCGTACCCAACCCGGCTTCTCACTTAGATCGCCAGTATTGATTTTCTCTGTAATTTCCTGGCTCTGGTCGTAGCTTACCTCAAGCAGGAAGTGCCCGTAGGTACCTGCACAGGCGCATCCACCCCTGGTCTGAACGCCAAACCGGTCATTGAGAAGTTTCACAAAGAGATTGAAGTGAATGGCAGGATGATAAAAAGAGATCACACCCAGCCGGTCGTTCACATTATTGGCCAGGATCTGTATTCCATCTATCTCACGCAATCCGGGTAGTGCTATCTCAAGCAGCTCTTCTTCGCGTTTCAAAATATTCTCCACACCCATCTGCATTTTTAACTCTATGGCCAGTGCTGCTTTAATGGATTGCAGGAAGCCTGGAGTTCCGCCATCTTCCCTGACCTCGATATCATCCACATACTTATATCTGCCCCATGGATTGGTCCAGTCCACCGTGCCGCCTCCCGGGTTGTCTGGAACCTCAGCGGTATACATGGCCTTGTCGAATATCAGCACTCCGGATGCTCCGGGTCCGCCCAGGAATTTGTGGGGAGAAAAGAAAATGGCATCCAGCTTTTCCATAGGATCCTCGGGATGCATATTTATATCCATATAAGGCGCACTGGCTGCATAATCTATTAAGACAATACCCCCAAACTCATGCATCAGCTTGGCCATTTTGTAATATGGGGTATTGACACCGGTCACATTGGAGCATGCGGTAAATGAACCAATTTTAAATTTCCGGTCCTTGTAGAGTTCCAGTTTGGCCCTAAGATCATCCAGGTCTACCCTTAAGTCCTTGTCGGGTTCGATCATCACCACATCGGCTATGGTCTCAAACCAGGAGGTGTGATTGGAATGGTGCTCCATATGGGTGAGAAACACCACAGGACGATCGCCTTTCTTTACACATTCCTGACCACTGCCCCCACAGCCTTTCAGGCTCAGGATGCGCATTAGCTTATTAATCACCGCGGTCATTCCGTAACCGGCCGTAATGATTACATCATTGGGACCAGCATTCACATGCTCCTTGATCAGTTGATGGGACCTGTGATAGGCCTTGGTCATCAGGGTACCAGTCAGTGTGGTCTCTGTATGCGTATTGGCCACATAGGGGCCGAACTGGGTCTGCAGCTTTTGCTCAATGGGCTCGTATAACCTACCGCTGGCAATCCAGTCACCATAAAGAATCTTTTTGGTACCATAGGGCGACTCAAAAGTGGCATCGTTTCCGATGATCTTTTCCCTGAAGGGTTCGAAGTATTGCTCTAGTTCGCTCACCTTTTTCGTTTTTTTTATCCTCTGCTTGAGAACCTTGATAGTAGCCTTAGAAACTCAATATAGAGCCAGATCAATGTGACCATCAGTCCGAAGGCCCCGTACCACTCCATATATTTCGGAGCCCCCATCTGTGAACCCTTCTCAATGAAATCGAAATCCATAATCAGATTCAGGGCTGCAATTACAATAATCACCATGTTGATAAGGATGCCCAGTGGTCCGGCTGAATGCATAAAACCCATGGACATGCCGAACATACTCATGATCCAGCTTATCATATAGGCGAAAAAAATCGCTCCCGTGGCCATCATTACCCCTCGCCGGAACTTTGGAGTGGCACGTATGCGTCCGGACCGGTAAAGAAATAACATGGTAAACAGGGTGCCAATGGTTAGCAGAACCGCCTGGAATGCCACGCCTGGATACTGTGCATTGATAATCGCACTGATAGCACCCAGGAAGAGTCCTTCCAGAATGGCATAAATTGGTGCTGTAATGGCGGCCGACTGTGGCCGGAAAATTGTAACCAGGGCCATAATAAAGCCCCCGATGGCTCCTGCCATCGCAAGGGTGCTGGCCCGGCCGGGATCGGCTCCCATCACTATGTTCCAGGTATAGGCTGCAGCTGCAATTACCAGGAGCAGCATTATCCCTGTTTTATTGATGGTTCCATTAATTGTCATGGTACTGCTTCCTTCGCTTGCAGTACCGGCCTTCTCGAAAATTTTTCCTGTCATCGCAGGATTGGATGACCTCATAGCTCTCATCTCGTATCTAATTTGCGTCAAATATATATGATTTTATCATATGGATGTAGTCAAAAGACATGCCATTGAATAGCTGTGGCTATTTCCTGACATATTTGCAGTTTAATTTCTATTTTTAGAGTATGATTCGGGCTTTTCGTACTATCTGGAACAATGAGTTCTTCAGGAACGTGGCCACACTGATCTCCGGAACCTCCATTGCCCAGGCATTTTCTGTGCTCATCTATATCATATTGAGTCGCATATATACCGAAGAGGATTTCGGGGTATTTGGTCTGTATATGAATATCCTGAATATCACGGTGATCTTCTCAACTGCAAAGTATGAGCTGGCCATATTACTTCCAAAGAGTGAGAGAGAATCCGTAAACCTGCTGGGACTTTCTGGTCTGATCAGTGTTGGTGTCAGCCTTTTGTTACTAGTGATTGTAGTATCGATGAATGGATTGATCTGCGGATGGTTGGGCAGCGAGGAAATATCTGTCTGGCTCTACTTTATACCACTCTCCACCCTGATGGTCGGCTGGTTCACCTCCCTTAGGAACTTCTCTAACCGGCAAAAACGTTACAAATTAATTGCCGGCGCAAATATTGGACAGAGTGTCTCCAATTCCCTGTTAAAGCTTGGATTGGGAGTGTTAATTGCCGGGGCAGCCGGTCTTATATGCGGAGTAATTTTCGGACAGCTTG
>Ga0209633_10004923_pt1 | contig 11880 bp, 8 predicted proteins | sample Cruoilmetagenom1_FD_187290 | JGI IMG/M metagenome (GOLD analysis project Ga0209633, IMG submission 187290) | Oil polluted marine microbial communities from Coal Oil Point, Santa Barbara, California, USA - Sample 1 (SPAdes) (version 2) | ecosystem: Environmental > Aquatic > Marine > Oil seeps ... | reverse complement strand
CATCATATTTATAAGTAGATTCCTTTCTTTTTGGATAGCTTTTCGCTGGGCTTTATCCTTTTCTAAATCAAAATAAACTACACCGTCTATGATTGTTTTTTCTGCTTTAGCGTAAACAGAAAGCGGATGATTATTCCACAAAACCAAATCAGCATCTTTACCAATTTTTATACTGCCAACTCTATCATCAATATGTAAAAGTTTGGCAGGGTTTAACGTCACAAATTTCCAAGCATCTTCTTCAGAAACGTTACCATATTTTACAGTTTTAGCAGCCTCTTGATTCAAACGTCTAGACATTTCTGCATCATCACTATTTATTGCAGTAGTTATCCCTTCACTATGCATAATTGCAGCGTTGAATGGAATAGCATCATTTACTTCATATTTATATGCCCACCAATCTGAAAACGTTGAGCCACCAACACCATGAGCTTTCATTTTATCGGCAACTTTATAACCTTCTAAAATATGAGTAAAGGTATTGATGTTAAAGTTAAATTTTTCAGCAACTTTCATTAGCATATTGATTTCACTTTGCACATAAGAGTGGCAGGTAATAAAACGTTCTTTATTGAGTATTTCAGCTAAAGTTTCCATCTCAATATCTTTTCTGTAGGATTTGCCACTTTTTTTAAGGGCATCATATTCCTTAGCTCTTTGAAAATAATCTAAGTACACTTGCTCAACACCCATTCTAGTTTGAGGAAAACGAATAGTTTGTGTGCTTCCCCAATTCGATTGTTTTACATTTTCACCCAAAGCGAATTTGATAAATTTCGGAGAATTTTCATAAATCATGGCAGGTCCAATTTCACCCCATTTTAGTTTGATAATGGCAGATCTACCTCCTATCGGATTTGCAGAACCATGTAAAATTTGCATTGAGGTTACCCCACCTGCTAAGTTTCTGTAAATATTTATATCCTCGCTATCAATATTATCTTCAATGGTAACTTCTGCACTTGAATTTTGCCCAGCTTCATTAACAGAAGTAGCAGCAACATGTGTATGTTCATCAATAATACCAGCAGTTAAGTGTTTGTCAATTGCATCAATAATTTTAGCTGAACTTGAAGATAAATTTGAACCAATCTTTATGATTTTTCCATTTTTAATCAATACATCAGTATTTTTTAAAACACCATCTTTTTCATTAGTCCAAACCGTAGCATTCTTAAATAAAAGCGTTTCTTGTGTTGGCTTTTGTTTAAAGCCATAGCCTATATTAGGGTAAGTTATAGGTAAAATATCATGTGTTTTTTTAGCAGAACTATCTTGTTTTTTATCTTCCGAAGTATCGGGATTAGTTTTAGTGTCTTTTTTAGAGGCTGTCCAGTTTATGGTACTTCCATCATTTAAAATTGCATCACCTTTAAGTAGGTTACTAGTTGTGGTAACATTCGCTTTTAACCTTTTGGTATCATTTTTTTGATTTAGGATAATGCCAATCCATCCATTAGTATAATTGATTGATGATTTTATTGTAGTAGAATCTTTTTTAACCGTAATTTTTGGTTTGTCTGTCTTTCCAGAAAGGGTTAAATCGTAATTTACACCATCTAAGGATAAAGTATATTCACCTGATAAATCTTTGATAGCATAATCTTGAATTGTATTTTTTGTGCCTTGTACCCAATTTTCATAAAGAATAGTTTTAGCATCAAAAATATCGCCAGAACATATTAAGAAATTGGCTTGCATACCTTTATTTAAGGTTCCGATTTGATTACTTTTTCCTAGTATTTGGGCAGGAATAGTGGTTAAAGCTTCTAAAGCTTTAGTTTCACTTAAACCGTACGCGATGGCTTTTTGTAAATTTTTATTGAATTTATCAAGTGATTTTAATTGGTGAGTAGTAAATGAAAACGGCACATTGTTTTTAGCCAATACACTTGGGTTTGTAGGAGCTTGATTCCAATATCGCATGTCCGCTAGACTAACAAAATAAGCCTGAAAAGGGTCAGTCATATCATAAGCTTTCGGAAAGTTTATAGGTAGAATAAACGTTGCATTTGTCTGTTTAATATCGTTGATAATTTGATACTCATTTCCCTTACCCACAATGGTGTATTGAATTCCGAATTGATCACCAATTCTATCAGCACGTAAGGCATTGTATTTGTCGCCAGCATAGAAAATCTGCTTTAATTTTTTGTTTTGGTTCAAAGCTTCTATAGAGAGATCTTTTGTTTTGATATTTCCTTTAGCATACCAATCTGCATCAAAATATAATTGACGTAGTAAAGCCATTGCACCCATTAAGGATGTAGGATATGCTTGATTTGAAAGTTTACTCTTACTAAATGATAAATACTGTGCTGAGCTATCATCTAATAATCTATCTGCATTCGATCCTTTAGAATTTAAGGCAATTAAAATTCCGTTACCACGAACTATACCATCTTGCACATGTGTATTTACTACACCAAAACCTGCTTTTCGTAAAGCTTCAGCTTTTTTATCATCAAATTTAAAAGCAGTTAGAGCCTTGGTTTCAGGTCTGATGTGTTCATTCCAATAATAACCTTTACGTTTAGAATCGTATTGCGGATTCTTTCTAAAGTTGCCTCCTTTTGAGGTTGGAGTTTCAATTCCGAAATTAGAATACACATCAATAAATGAAGGATAAATACTTTTTTCTTCTAAATCTATTACTACTGAATTTTTTGGAATGTTTACAGTTGTACCAATTTGAAAAACTTTACCATCTTTAATAACTAATGTACCTTTATTGATGGTTTGCGTTGGACTTACAATTATTTTTGCATTTGTAAATACAGTATAATTTGTGTTTGTGGTTTTAACACCATCATTTTTTGGGAAGTATTCTTGAGCAGATGCTTGGTTGTAATATAAAAATATACATACAAGCAAGACACTTAAAATTGGATTCTTCATAATTAGGTTAGTTGAATTAAGAGTAGCTAATTTATAATTTATAATGGTATTACCTTAGTAATTAACATTTTATTTCAGAGTCAAGCTTTCTTTTTCTTTTTTCGAGTTTCTTATATTCCATATTTTAAATCATAAGCAACCAATAAATCAACCATTTTACTGTAGCTTTTCATACCCTCTTTTTGTTGATTGGCTTTTAAATAATTATCATAAAACAGTTTAAAGAAAGGTTCTAAATCATTTTGATAAGATTGCCAAAATTCTTTAGATTCTTTAATGTTTTTCAATACACCTAATGGTAGTTCTTTTATAATTTTTTTTGCAACGATAGAGTCTCTATGGTGAATTGCACCAATTGAATATCGTAAAGCAGTTAAATAACCAGAATAGTTAAAGTTATGATCATTACTTTTTGTTGCAGCTAGAAAACCAATAAAATTAGCTTCACTTTCAGAAGCTATTCCGAGTTGATGGGCAACTTCATGGCAACTAATGGCTGGTAGTTTTATTTTTGGTACTTTGCTATTTACCTGTGCTTCTCCTGTGAGTGGATTCAAATATCCTGAAAATCCCATATAGCTTAAAGGTAAACTGAATAATGATTTTTTTAGGGAAGTTTTTTTGTATTGATATTGTGGATAATCATCTGCTAATGCTTGATAAGCCAATTCTGTTTTAACCAAAATTTCATTTTTGGAATAAGGCACAGCTACAGCTATGGTATCATTTTCAACCAACTGTAATTGAGACTGCTTTAATTTGTCTAATAAATGATTTGATAATTGAGTTAATTCTGAAAGAGTATACGATTTTTGCTCAAGTTCAAATGTTTTGAATAGAGAGTTTCTATGGTAGTTTAAACCCCACAAAATATGAAATAAAAAATAAAAAACTGACAAGTAAGCTCCGAATTTGAAGAGTTGTTGTTGTGTGTTTTTAAAGTTGTTTTTTATCCATTTAAATATGCCAATGCATAGGATGTATCCGATAAAGAAATACAATATATCTCCCATTGAAAATGGAATCCATCCCAAAAAAAATCTAAAAATTTTTGATATAAAAGGATATATTCCATTTGCATAATAGTGTTCAATTAGATTTGGGAAATAAGAAATCACTTTTACTAAAAGTAATTGTACAATTAATAATAGGCTAAGTATTTGATATACGGATAGTTTCTTCATTGGTCAAAAATACTTAAAATATTTTGAGAAATTAATTGCGTTAAGGTTATTAACATTTTTTTGACTTATCAACATAAAATGTGTAAATATAGTTGTAGTTTAGAGTACAAATTTTCGATTAAAAAATTACATTTGTCACATGAATAAACTTCAACCAGTACGATCACAAAACACCAAAAAAGGTACATTAATTAACCTTGAAAAAGGGAAGTTGCCACCACAAGCAGTTGATTTAGAGCAGGCTGTGCTTGGTGCAATGATGATTGATAAAAAAGGGGTTGATGATGTTATCGATATTTTACACCCTGAAGCATTTTACAAACAGTCACATCAATTCATTTATGAAGCAATTTTCAGATTGTTTAATGAGTCAGAACCTATAGATTTATTGACCGTGACAAGTCAATTGAGAAAAGATGGAAAGTTAGAAAGTGTTGGAGGTGATTTTTATTTGGTGGGTTTAACACAAAAAGTAGCTTCTTCTGCTCATATTGAATTTCATGCTCGTATTATTATTCAAAAATACATTCAACGAAGACTGATAAGTATTTCAAGTGAAATTATTGATGAAGCTTATGATGAAACTTCTGATGTTTTTGATTTACTTGATTCTGCTGAAACGAAACTTTTTGAAGTAACACAAGGTAATTTAAAGAAAAGTTCAGAAGCTGCTGAAGGTTTGGTAAATCAAGCCATAAAGAAAATTGAAGAAATTTCTAATAAAGAAGGAATGAGCGGCATCCCATCTGGGTTTTCAAAATTAGACAATCTGACTTCTGGCTGGCAACCTTCTGATTTGGTAATATTGGCAGCAAGACCTGGTATGGGTAAAACAGCTTTTGTAATGTCAATGGCAAAAAATATTGCTATAGATTTTGACATTCCCGTTGCCATATTTTCTTTAGAGATGTCTTCAGTGCAATTAATTACAAGAATGATTTCTAGTGAAACGGGAATTTCATCAGGTAAATTAAGAAAAGGAGATTTACAACCTCATGAATGGGAACAATTAAATGTAAAGGTTAAAAATTTATCTAAAGCTCCAATTTTTATTGATGATACGCCTTCGTTATCTATTTTTGATTTACGTGCAAAAGCAAGACGTTTGGCTTCACAGCACGGTGTTAAAATAGTAATTATTGATTATTTGCAATTGATGACTGCTGCTTCTGCTGGTGGTAATAGAGAGCAAGAAATATCTACCATTTCTAGAAATTTAAAAGCATTGGCAAAAGAATTAGCAATACCCGTTATTGCATTATCGCAATTGTCTCGTGCAGTTGAAACACGTGGAGGTAGTAAACGTCCGTTGTTATCAGATTTACGTGAATCTGGTGCAATAGAGCAAGATGCTGATATTGTTTCATTTATTTTTAGACCTGAATATTATGGACAAACTGAATGGGATGATGATGAGCGAACACCTTGTGAAGGGCAAGGCGAATTTATTGTCGCCAAACACAGAAATGGTGGTTTAGAAAATATCAGGTTAAAATTTACTGGTCATTTGGCTCAATTTTCAGATTTAGAAGAGAGCTTTGCAACTGAGTTTCAATCAAAAATGAATGATACAATTGATCCTCAAAATTATCAGAATCCACACAATGCTTTTGATGATATTCCTGATGATGGTGATGTGCCTTTTTAGGGAGTAGCTTTAAAGTGAAGTGAAAATTTATTTCTTAATAATCGTTTTTACAAAAGTTATATTATCTTTAAATAAAGAGATGTAATAGACCCCACTTTTAAATTCTGAAATATCAATGATACTTGATTTTATAATCCCATTTTTTAAGATTCTCCCCATAACATCAGTAATGGTATATCTTGGGTTTATCAAGTTAGTACTCAAATTTAGAATATCTTGTGTAGGGTTTGGGTATGTTTTAAAATCATCAACAAGTTCATTATCAATACTCAATGTAGTACATTTTGACTTAATTTCATCAAGAGAACTACATGCAGATGGATTGTTACTGATTTGAAAATATCCTTTTATTCCATTACTATTAAGTAAATTGCAGAGAGAAGCACAACTAGTTAATGTTGAATTGCCTACAATAGTTAAGCCAGGGAATTCATCATTATCATCAGGAACAAAGCCAACTCGTTTTAAATTTTTAAATGTATCAAGATTTTCTAATTTTGAACCTATAATAGAAAGCTTAATACCTATAATGCTTAAATCATCAAAACAAATTGAGTTTAAAGAAGTGTTTTCTTCAATATATAAATAACGTTTAATAGATGTTAATTGGCATAAATCTATGTTTTTCAGAGATTGGTTTCTTCCTATAAAAACATCATAAACTTCAGATTTTAAATTATTCAAGTTAAGATGAGTAAGTTTTAAATTATCAGAAACGGTTATATTACCAAAATGACTAACTGATGCGAGTTGATTTAAATCTAACTTCTCTAAAACATCGTTATTCATGATAAATAACCCTCCATTAATTGTTGTAAGCTGATTTAAGTTTAATTCTTTTAAGGAAAAATTAAATAGAAATTGTAATTGACCTTTTTTTATTTCTTTTAAGTTTTCTAAACAAATGGAGTTTAAGGTTGAGTTTCTTAATAAAGCAAAACCTCTTTCTACAAAAATAAGTTTGCATAAGTTTATACTCTGAAGTAATTCATTTTTTTTAAAATAAACATCCTCACAAGATGTTAAACGGTTTAAGTCTAAAGTAATAAGATTTGAGTTTTGAAAGAATGATAGTTTTCCTTTAAGAGTTGTGAGTTGAGTTAAGTCTATGTTTTCCAAAAGCTGATTGTCAAAAACATGTAAGTCATCACCTATAATTTTTAGATTTTCAAAATTTATTTTAGTCGTTTGTGTATTGGCAATCTTTAGATAGCCAGAGATTTCAGAAATTTTTGATAAACCTGAGAGATTGTTGATATCAGCTCCATTAATAAGCAGGTAACCAGAAATTTTATCACAATTTGGATAGTCAGCTGTAAATTGATCTACTTCAGCTTGAGTAGCTAGTGAAACATTTCCAGTAGGACATTGTGCAAATAAGTAAATTGGTAAAAGTAAAATAGTTAAAAATAGTAAAGGAATAGTACTTTTTTTCATTTTCAGAGTTTAGCTTGCGAATTCAAAGTTAGAAAAAAAAAAAGAAAGCTAAAAATTTAAATAAATTTATTTTCAAGGCAGACGCACAGTTTTATTTTAAATATAAACTCCTTGAAATAATGTAAATTAATATTTTAGAAATTAAATATTTATAAAAATTATTAGTACCGATTATTAATACAAATAAAAAAAGTGAGTTTGTAATGAATCAAAAAAACAATTTCTTACTGTATGTCCAAAAAAACAATTAACTTATAATAATGCATATATCTATGAAATCTTTAAGCAGAGGTTGAAAGAAATCCCTTTGATTTTGATTTGATGTTTTTCCTATCATGTATAGCAAAATTTTGACTACAAAATACATGTTTTCTTGCAATTTAGAATATGAAAATCAATGTCGTTTTTAATTTAAATCATTGAAAATTAAATTAATACTGTGTTCGTAAGGTCAGGCTGCTTAAGGAAATTGAAATAGATAAAGTGGAAAGGCAATGTCGTTATTTTAAAGCAAAATTATCAGAATCCACACAATGCTTTTGATGATATTCCTGATGATGGTGATGTGCCTTTTTAGGGAGTAGTCTTATTCATAATGCCTAATTCTTTTAATGCACTATACGTAATTTTTGTTCTAATCACAGAAAATTGATCCATATTGAACTGTTTTTGTGGCTCAACATTTGTTGCAAAATAGTATACTTGGTTGTCTTTTTCTACAAGACCAACAAACCAGCCATTATTTTTATCATTGTTGGTTGACCATCCAGTTTTACCACTTATGCTGTAGTTGTCATTTTTTTCTATTACCATTAATCTTTTCATTATTTTTTCTGTTCTTTCTGAAATAGGGAGTTTAGATTCATAAAAGCGTTTTATAAAATCTATTTGTTGAAATTGGCTGATATGAGAATCACCTTCAAGCCAGAAAACATCGATAGTGGTTGAATCTAAAATTATATTTCCATAATCAAGTTTGCTTAAATATTCCTTCATCCTTTTTTCACCAATTTTTCTCGCTATTTCTTGGTAACAAGGTACACAAGAAAAATGAAAAGCATCTTTAAAAATTAAATCTTGCTCCCATTTTTTTAGCCATCTTTTTTCTCCATTCCATTTAAAAAGAGTGCTGTCATTTTCTACCACACCAGTTTCTAGTGCTATAATTGAGTTGGGAATTTTAAAAGTTGAAGCTGGTAATTGCCCTTGGTTAGACCATTTGAAGCTGTTGGAATAATAAATGTTTTTTTGAGAGTCATAAATTAGTATTGATCCGATCAATCTGGAAGAGTCAATAATAGACTGAAATTCTTGTTTGACAATTTGTCTTTCAATATTAATTTCTTTTTTGGGGGTACTGCTCTTTTTGTTTTGTGTACAAGAAAAAAGAATAATTGAGATTAAAAAGGAATAGTAAAGTTTCATTTTGTGCTTTTAATCTAAAAATTATCCGACCCTTGGGTCGGGATTTCCTATTCACCTCTCCTTGGGAGAGGTCAGAACTGCTTTTTTTGCAGTTCTGGGTGAAGTAAAATAATCCCGAACACTCGGGATGGTTTTTGGCTCTGATGCTAAAATGAAACCAGCGAAATACCCTATGGCTGACTTCGGGATACCTGCCTGCCGCAGGCTGGGTTGGTTTCAAGAAATTTTTTATTTTCAAAATACAAATATACAGAATTTGGTATCTAATTTAAGATTCGTAAATTTGAATTCATTTAAATAAGATATCTTGAATTTTAATGCAAAGTATTTCCTTTTTTTTCTCATTCTATTTATAAGCCAGATTTCTTTTGCCTCATTTATATTAATCCCTATGGATGATGTCAGCCAAAAAAATCATTTAAAGGCCTATGGAATTACGTATTATTCTTTACAAAAAGGAAATAATGTAAAATGGTTATTGAACTATAAAGGCGGCTCATTCTTATTAGAAGATGCTGAAGTTTTTAGAAAAGAATGTAAAATTAGAGGGGTTTCTTTTGAGATTATTTCTGATACAGAAGCGATGCAAATTTTAGAAATGATTGCCAGTCCTTCTCAAAATATGGAAGCTGTTACCTTAGAAAAAGCTCCAAAAATAGCTGTGTATTCCCCTTTAGGTAAAAAACCGTGGGATGATGCTGTTACTATGGTGTTGAATTATGCAGAAATTCCTTATGATGTGATTTACGATGAAGGCGTATTACAAGATAAATTGTTACTCTATGAATGGTTGCATTTACATCATGAAGATTTTACAGGGCAGTATGGTAAATTTTATGGAGCCTATAGAGGAGCTCCATGGTATATAGAAAGTAAAAGAGATTCTGAAAATTTAGCAAAGAAATTAGGATACTCTAAAGTTTCTCAAGAAAAATTAGGCGTTTCTTTAAAAATAAGGGATTATGTTATTGGTGGTGGTTTTATGTTTGCCATGTGTTCTGCAACCGATAGTTTTGATATTGCTTTAGCGGCTGAAGGCGTTGATATTTGTGAAGCTATGTTTGATGGTGATGCTTCTGAACCTAATTATCAAAATAAAATTGATTTTTCAAAAACATTTGCTTTTACAGATTTCAAATTAGTGCGAAGTCCTGTTGAATATGAATTTTCATCAATTGATATGACACAAAAGCGGAAAATTCAACGCACAGAAGATTATTTTTCTTTACAAGAATATTCTGCTAAGTGGGATCCTGTGCCTACTATGCTATGTCAGAATCATACCATGTTAGTCAAAGGATTTATGGGGCAAACCACAAGTTTTGATAGAAAACATGTGAAATCTACAGTTTTAGTCATGGGTGAAAATAAAGTGAATAGTGAAGCACGATATATTCATGGCGTAAAAGGAAAAGGAATGTGGACGTTTTATGGCGGACACGATCCTGAGGATTATACCCATAGAGTAGGAGATCCTAAGACTGAATTAGACCTGCACCCAACTTCTCCTGGTTATCGGTTGATATTAAATAATGTATTGTTTCCTGCTGCCAAGAAGAAAAAGCAGAAGACTTAAAAAAGTGTTAGTTTTTAATAATTGATTTGGTAATTGTATGATAATCTTTGGTTACAGTTAAATAATAAATCAAGCTAGTAATGCTAAAAAACACCCATACTTTTTTAAAAGTATAAGTGTTTTAATAACTACACTTTTTAATTAATCAATCCAAACCATTTAAGTGCAATCATAATTGCAATAATTGATACACCAGAAATAAATAAAGTTTTAATTAATCTATCCCAAAAGTGGTTACCACTATATCTTTCTGTTTCTCGTTTGTTATCTGAGTTATGACGGTAATCAGGCATTTTTATTTTATTTATGCTCAAATTTAGAGTAAAGCGTAGTGAAATAAAAGGACATTTTTTAATTTGGGGAAAAATCCTAGTTCAAAAAGGGGGAAAATCCCCTTATAAAAATGGGCTTTCATTTTATGTTTAGATTTAGATATATTTGTAAAGTTAAAAAATGAATTATTTATGCCAGAAACAATTTTCAGTATTTTATTAGGTATTGGTTTAGCCGCTTCTGTAGGGTTTAGAGTATTTGTGCCTTTATTTGCATTGAGTATTGTTTCTCATTATGGTATTATTCCTTTAAATGAAAGTTGGGAATGGATAGGTAGTTTAACCGCTATGATTACCTTAGGTATTGCCACAATTGTTGAAATTGTTGCTTATTTAATTCCCTGGTTTGATAATTTATTAGATACTATAGCGGTGCCTTTAGCTGCAGTTGCTGGTACAGCAGTAATGTTGTCAACAGCAGCTGATTTATCGCCTATTATCACTTGGTCATTAGCAATTATTGCTGGTGGAGGTACAGCTTCCGCAATAAAAGCATCAACGAGTACAGCACGATTAACTTCTACAGCGACTACTGGTGGTATTGCGAATCCATTAATTTCAACTGTAGAATCAGGTACATCTATCGTAATGGCAGTATTGTCTTTTGTTGCTCCTGTATTTGCTATCTTATTTGTAATCTTAATACTTTGGTTGATTTTTAAAGTGTTTAAATGGTTTAAACCGAAGACTAATTAAGTATTCTGTAGGCAGCAGCAGTCATTTGTGAGTAAGATTATAATGTCTTTAATAGTGATTTTACATTACTAATAATAAGTCTGTTTGTTTTTGCAATATCTCTAGAGAATCGTTTTGATTCTTCATACACGTTTTGTAGAATTTCTTTGGCTTCATCCTTTCTATTTTTAGTGATAAGATGTCTAGCTAGTATTAAACGCTCATGATAGTTTGAAAAGGTGATGTTTATTTTTTTGAATTCATTTTCTGCCAATTCTGATTTGCCTAAATTATCTAATGCCAGTCCATAATGTAACAAGTTTTCGGGTTTAATAGTAGCATTCTTATCTTTTAAAATTTGAATGTATTTTAAAACATTTTCATCGTTTTCATTAAAAAAATGAGCTTTAATTAGGTTAGAAATCACATAAATATCTCCAGAAAATAGTGAGTCAATAGCATCTTCATAATATGTAATAGCATTTTGATAATCTTTAATTTCTAGATAGGCATCAGCTAGAAGAACCTTATTTTGAAAAGTTTCAGAAAATTCAAGTTGTTTTTTTAAATCTAAAATCTTTTTTGTGGGATTGATAATAGCTACTATTTCATTTTGAACACTATCAAGATCTCTTTTATTAAAAGCCTGTGTAAATAAATAGATAAGAGAACCAATTAGTGGGATAAATAGAATAATAAAAA
>Ga0209633_10004922_pt1 | contig 11883 bp, 6 predicted proteins | sample Cruoilmetagenom1_FD_187290 | JGI IMG/M metagenome (GOLD analysis project Ga0209633, IMG submission 187290) | Oil polluted marine microbial communities from Coal Oil Point, Santa Barbara, California, USA - Sample 1 (SPAdes) (version 2) | ecosystem: Environmental > Aquatic > Marine > Oil seeps ... | reverse complement strand
AGGTTATTCTGATATGGCAATCGGAGTAGGTAAAATGTTTGGAATTAATCTACCAATTAATTTCGCATCTCCGTATAAATCTTTAAATATAAAAGAGTTTTGGCGTCGTTGGCATATGACGCTATCTAGGTTTTTGAGAGACTATCTATATATTCCTTTAGGCGGGGGGCGCAAAGGAAATAGTCGTCGTTTTATTAACCTCTTGACAACGATGTTGTTAGGGGGGTTATGGCATGGGGCTGGTTGGACTTTTTTGTTTTGGGGAGGATTGCATGGGCTGTACTTGGTTGTAAATCATGGGTGGGATTATTTGAAAAAAAAGCTTGGCTTGCTATGGTTAGATAAGTGTTTTTTCTGGAAAATAACAGCTTGGGTTTTGACTTTCGTTTCAGTAGTTAATGCCTGGGTTTTTTTCAGGGCAACATCTTTCCAGGCGGCAACCGAAATATTAAAAGGTATGTATGGGTTTAATGGAATCGCTTTACCAAATGCAGTTTATGTACGTTTGATGAGAAGTTTTGAATCCATTAATCAATTAGGAATAAATACATATTTAGGCGGCGGGGCAGAATTTGTATTTACTTATGCTTGGGTGGCTGTATTGTTTGTTGTGGCTATTTTTATGCCTAATACACAACAGATAATGAAGCCTTCTTTGGTTCAACACACGGATACAAACAGCTCAAGTAGATTGGAATTTAAATTTAATCAGGTATGGGCGTTTATTATGGCTATTACGATGGTTATATCAGTATTTGGCTTATCCCGAGTATCTGAGTTCCTATATTTTCAGTTCTAAGACGATGGTTAATTTAAAAAAATATGTACGTTCTTTTATTTTAGCTGTTATAGGGTTTGTTTTATTATTTGGGTTATTTAATTATACTGTTGATCCCTACATGTTGTTTATGTCTACAAGGTTTCAAGGTGTAAATGAAAAAAAACCGACGGCTATCAATCGTTCAGCTTTATATAAATTATACAATATTAAAGAAATAAAGCCTGAGACAGTAATAATTGGTAATTCGCGACCAGAAATGGGTATAAACACAAACTCTGTTTGCTGGTCAAAGAAATTTGGTAAGGTATATAGCTTAACCTTTCCAGGGCTTGGGACGTATGCACATGCGCGAGCACTTTTTCATGCCATAGCCGTTAGTGATGTTAAACATATTTTTATGGCAGTTGATTTTGCTGATTTTTTAGGTAAAAAAAGCGAAGCTACAATTGGAGAGTGGCCTAAGAAAACATCTGATTTTTATCAACGAATGGACGTTGATCAGGATTTTAGAAAGAATGATGATTACTCATGGAGAAAGTTGAGTGACTTTGGAAATGCTTTGTTTTCAACGGATGCAATTAACGATAGCATTTTGACAGTGTTGAAACAGAGCTCAAATAGCCCGACAAGGACCCGAATGGGGTACAATCCAGCCAACGATTATCGTGAAATAATAAACTTTGAAGGACAACGGGTGCTATTTGACCAGACTTTAGTGAATTTAAATAACCGGTTTTCAAAGAAAAACATGTCAGTATATGGTGCTGATAAGTGGTCATTAGAATATGAGGCGGTAAAAAAAGCAATAGAATTAGCAAATAAGAAAAACATTAAGATTACTATTTTTATAAATCCTTACCATTACACGTATCTGGATAAAATTAAAGAATTTGGTTATTGGAATGAGTTTGAGAAATTCAAGAAACGCTTAAAAGAAGTAGTCATAACCTATAATGAACAACAGGTTGAACTATGGGACTTTGCTCTGTATTCACCGTACACTATGGAGTCTGTGCCAAATATAAAAGGCAAAAACTCTAATCTAAGATGGTTTTGGGAACCTGCTCACTATAAGGCAGAGATGGGGGACATCATGTTGGCTGAAATGCTCGCGTCTAATTGTGTAGATACAACATCAGGGAAATTTGGCATTAGACTTGATTCAAAATAGTAAAGGCAATACTTATAGTATTTTATCAAAAAAACTTCTTGGGATAATGCCAGTGATTAGAAAATCACTGGCATTAACAAAAGCTAATTACTTTGCCCAAAATCTCGAATCACCTGAACTATTGCTTTAACTTCTTCATCCTCAAGCACAGCGCCCCAAGGCGGCATCATCGGGCTTAATTTTGCGGCGGTGCCGCCATCACGAATGATTTTTTCTAACTCGATATCAGTTCGACGTTGCTGAAAAGAAAGTTGTGAGAAATCGGCAATTGAAACGCCAAGTAAGTCGGAATCTGGCCCATCTGCTTTGCCTTTAGCGCCGTGGCATCTTGCGCAGTTTGTAACGAACGTTTCTAAAGCTTCTATTTTACTTATAGTGCGTGATTCGGTTGGTTTGGTCTTCTTTACGGTTGTTCCATTTGTATCGCTGGCGTGAATTAGCCGAAGAACCTCGCCCGTTGGTGCGGCTGATCGTCCTAATGTTGTAACTAAGATATCACCATTATCAAGTATGTTGACAGAGCTGACACCGCGTTGAGCAAATTGGTCTGCTTTTGTGATTTCTTCTACAGTATCCACATTGATCGCTTCACTGGGCAGCGTAAATAACTTGGAAGAATAATTGTCTGCAAAGATGTACAAATCTTTTAGCTTCGGAAACTTTTCTCCTCGATATACATTGCCACCAATGACTGCTCTATCATAGGCCGTGTGCAGATATGTGTATACAGGTGGGGCTTGTTTGTCTGATGGTAGTAGGGGTTCTGCTTTGCCTGTTTCTTCTTTGCCTTCAATGTAGGGGAATTGGTAATCGTGTCCCTTTTTAATACGATTAACTTCTTCCCATTTTGTTGAACCCACATCACCAGCCCACAATTCTCCGGTTTGTGGGTCAAAATTGATTCGAAAAGGGTTTCTTAAACCTATGGCCCAAAATTCGTTACGAATATTAGAATTGTTAATAAAGGGGTTATCTATTGGGATGTAATAATTTTGCACTAAACCATTGGCAGGTTGGGCTGAAACGGGTTGGCTAATCCCCCCACCTTTTTGATCTACATCTATGCGTAGGATTCCTTGTCTCAATGTTTTTGCGATCGACTTTTCATCTGGAAGATGAATACCTTCGCCAAGCGCTATATATAAGAAACCATCAGGGCCAAATTCTATGCTCCCACCATTATGGAATCCACTTGTTTCTCGATTTAAAACGAAAAGGGGTGTTTCTGACGATTTAATAGCATCAGATGAACCCTGGTTTAAATTAAATCTAGATATTTTGTTTATTTGTTTGTCATTGTGAGCGGCTGTGTAGTAAATATAAATGTAACTAGAGTTGGCCGATAATTTGTTGCCAAATTCTGGGTGAAAGGCTAATCCGAGAGCGCCGTTTTCGCTTTCAACCTCACCAACGTTTCTTTGGAAATCAATAATTGTTTTACTTACGTTATTCTCAGTTGGAGGATAGTTAATTGATACAAGTTTTCCGCGTCGTTCAAGAACATATAGGGTGCCTTTATCATGAGGCGCTAATTTAGCAAGAAGCGGTTGTTTAAAAGTAAGCCCTTCCTTAATATTAATAAGCTGATAGTTGGTTTTCTCAGTTAACAAGTCATTTGCTTTAATTCTGATTTGTGTAATGACATTTGCAACATCTCTATCTTTAGTAAAAAAGTAGGCTAAGACGGGTGGTGTCATTGCGAGAATTAAGACAAAAATACCGCTGATAGAGAGAAATTGTTGAAAAAAGTATTTCCAGAATTGGTTAGGCTCATTACTGGTAATCAGTTGTTTTGCAAGATAGTGTGAAAGAATAAATACGCTGACACTACATATGCCGATACCCGCAAAAAAGTCTGGGTCGAAGTTTACGGTTGTAGTTATAAATATAACAAGGGCCGAAATTGAATAAGCAGCAACTAAGGCCAATAATTCTTTTGATAAACGTTGGCCATTAGAAAAAATTAAAGTGCCATGGCATATTAGGGTTATAAGAAACGCAAAAAGGTGAATAATTAATGAGTATTTAACAACAATCCAGAAGTCAGAAACACTATAATCAACCTGAGGCAAATGAATAATATTTCGAGGGATAATATTGCCTTGTGCTTGCCATAAGTCGGCCATAAAAATAGCAGCGGTTATCAATAAAAGCTCAATCAGTAATTTGGATAGTCGTAGCATTCGTTTGCACGGGTTTAATTTATGAAGTTCTGATTATAAACCATATATCATGTTTTTTATGAAGCGTTAATTTAGATGTTAAGGAGCCTATTAGTTGATGTTTAAAAGAGTATTAGTTTTACTTTTAATGATATGTTTACACACCACAAACGTATTTTCTAAACAGGAAGTCAACCAACCAGTATTGGTAACAGGGACTGTTATTAATGGGGTAGACTCTGTAGATACATATGCTGATTACACAGTAACTCGGCATCAAATACAACAAGCAGGCTATTCAACTTCTGTAGATATACTCAGGCAAGTACCAGGCATTGATGTTACTCAGCAAGGCGGCCAAGGCGGTACAACATTTGTTTCTATGCGCGGAGGAGACCCAAACTTTACTTCAGTTATTATTGATGGTGTTAGAGTAAATGATTCGACAAACTCCAGAGGCGGCGGTTTTGATTTCTTGGGGCTTGATCATCAATTGATTGAAAAAATTGACGTGTTTTTCGGGGGGTATTCTCCTGTTTATGGGTCAGAAGCATTGGGCGGGGTGATAAGTATCACAACGCTTGGCGTATCCAATAAAGAGCGAGTTTATGTATCGACTGAATTAGCAGAACAAAACGGACATGCAGAATCGTTTCATGCTTCAAAAACCGTGTCTGATACCATTGATCTTAGTCTTGCTGGAGCTTATAGAAAGGGCAGTGAAGTGGTTGAAGGAGATTCATTAGAAAGAAAACAATTTATTTTCAAAGCGCAACCTAAGTACTCAGATAACATCGACTGGTCCTTTTCTTATTTTGCATCTGATGGTGATGTTACATCATTTCCAGAAGACAGTGGCGGTGACCAGTTAGCCGTGGTAAGAACTATTGAAAAAAGAAAGTTTAAACAAAATAACGTAGCAATCTCAGGTAGCTATCGTACAAATAAGTATTGGCTAGTGTCTTTAATTGCGACACAGGCAGACCATCAAGAAACAATTAACAATCCTGGAATTGCTGCGGGGACCATTAGTGGAACGCCGCCTATTTTAAGTGAAAGTGACTATCAAAGAAGGGATGTCAGTTTGACCAATTCAGTTGGTTTGGCAGATACAGTCAATTTAGGCTTTGGAGTTGAGGTAACTAGAGAAGACGGTCAATTTGATAGTATTATTGATTTTGGCTTCCCATTACCCGCGAGCTTCAGTCTAACAAGGGACACAAAAGCGGCTTTTGCGGAGATGTCATGGGAGGCAACTGAGAACTTAAAGTTTATTACTGGACTTCGGTATGATGATGCCGAAAATATCAGTGAAACCACAACTCGTTTTATTGCCAATTTTACGCAACCATCAACAAAACGTTTTTTCTCATTTCAATACAGTGAAGGCTTTAAACTACCCAGCTTTTTTGCACTTGGCCACCCGTTAGTCGGTAATCTAAACCTGAAACCAGAGCGTAGTAAAAACTGGTCTTTTGATGTTAAGCAAAGTTTTCACGACGGTGTGATAACAGCAACTGTCACTTTGTTCAAAAATGAGTTTAACGATTTAGTGGATTTTGATCCTGTACTGTTTACCAATGTTAATCGGTCTTCCGTAACGGCAGAGGGAGCGACATTAAGCATGTCTGTGAAACCGGCTCAAAAGATGATAATTAACTCACACGTTACGTATACAAACTATAAAACAGATGCGGGTATAAAACTTAGAAGGCGACCAGAGTGGAAGGCTGGCACATCTATTAGTTGGCAATTACAAGACTCTTTGTCATTAAGCGCCAATGCTCGATATGTTGGTTCATTTTACGATAGCTCAATACCGACAGGTTTAGTTAAATTGGACAACTATGCTGACGCCGATATTTCAGTAAGCAAGGTAATTAGTCAGGATTTAAGTATCTCAATAATTACGGATAATGTTTTTAATAATGGTTACCAAGAAACGGTTGGTTTTTCGAATGCTGGTCGTCAGGTGCGTTTAATGGCATCATTAACATTTCAATAAATAGTTATGCTTATATGCATGGATTGCGTTTAAAAAATATTTTAGCCTGTTTAATAAGTTTATTATTAATGACGGCATCACAAAACATTGCTGCTATCGTCTGGAACGACGGAGTCGGAGGCGCGACACGAGACTATCATAATTCTGCTGCTAAATTGCCTTGGGATAAGAAGTTAGGCGATTGGATAGATGTGGATGGTAAAAGGTGGGGTACACAACCTTTTGCGAAACAGTTTATTAAACAAGGTGGTTCAAACAAACTGGCTTTTGATGTAAAAGAGTTAGTCATTAGTTGGCAACAAAAAAAATATAAAAATAATGGTTTTATGTTACGAGGAATGCAGGGGGGAGGAGTTAAACTCTATAGTAAAGAATACGGAGAAAAACCAAATAGGCCTTATTTAAGTATTGAGACAAATAAGGAAAAGTACATACTCCCTGTAATATCTGATACATTTTTGGCTCCGTCAACTTCAAAATCACTGGGCGCTAAAAATTCGTTGTCAGTAAGTGGTTCACAACCAGCACTGATTATATTTGACCTAAAAAGGTTGAAAAATAACGAACAAATAAAAACGGCAAAATTATATGTAACAGTTAAAAAGGTTTACGGAAAAAGTAGCAAGATAGGGGTATATCGTGTTCACCCTAATCCTAATTCCTCTTCTCAAACACCTGTAACGAAGGGAGTCGCAGATAAATACCCTCTAGATAGCAATATTTCTTCAGATTCCAGTGTTTATTTTGCTACCAGCTTTGAGAACTATGGGTGGGAGGCAGATTGGAAGGATGCTGGCAAAATGGGCGAGCCTATATCCTCAGATACAAGTAATAAATTTACGCCATTTTTAGGTAAAGCGATGTCATCTACTATCCCAAAGGGGAAAAGAATGGGGCTAAACCAACGCCTAAGGTTTAAAGACATTGGAGAGGTAGAGCCAGATCGGGCTTATTTTAGATATTATATTCGTTTGGCAAATAATTGGGACCAAACAGTAACACAAGGGAAACTCCCTGGATTCGCTGGTACTTATAACCGTGCTGGTTGGGGGAGTAGAAAGCCAAATGGTACGAATGGTTGGTCTGCTAGGGGGCATTTTTTAAAAACCGTACGGGCTAATAATAAACGCCTAAACCCCATAGGAAGTTATGTTTACCATATAGATCAGCATGGCTATTACGGTAGTGCTTGGACTTGGTCAAAAGGCGAGGGAGGACTACTAAAGAATAACCGTTGGTATTGTATTGAACAGTTTGTTCAACTAAATGACCCTGATCAAAAGAATGGTGAACTTAAAGCTTGGGTAGATGGCAAACTTGTATTTGAACAAAAAGGGTTACGGTTTAGGTTATCAAGTGAGCTAAAAATTGAAGAAGTTTGGTTTAATATTTATCATGGTGGAACGGCAAATTCACCAAAAGATCAAACAGTATATATAGATAACTTTGTGTTATCTAAAAAGTATATAGGGCCAGTAAAGCGACCTTAATGACCACCCGCTTGGTTTAAACCTTTTTCTCATAAGCTGCTACACTTTTTAATCATTGAAGGTGTTCGAGCGCAATTAAAAATAGCATTAGGTTTGGAGTGCTTTGATTGCGTATAAATTTGGTATTTAACGTGAGTTTTGTGATGGATATTGGGCTAAGAGATCTATTATTAACACTGATTGTATTTGGGTCGATTCCCTTAATTTTAAAAAGACCCTACATAGGTATTCTTGTGTGGTGTTGGTTGGGATATATGAGTCCTCATAGGATGTCATTTGGCTTTGCATACAGTATGCCGTTTGCTGCGATTGTTGCAGGTGCTGTGATATTAGGCTTAATGGTTCATAAAGATCAGCGTCAACAATTACCGTACCAATCCATCGTGGTTTTATGGTTTTTATTCTTAATTTGGACAGGTATTACAACTTTCTTTGCTTTTTACCCTACATCTGCATGGGTTATTTATAACAAATTCTTTAAAATAATAGTGATGACATTTGTCACTCTTATGTTAATTACAGATAAAGATAAACTTAATAAATTAATCTGGGTCATCGTATTATCGTTAGGTTTTTTTGGTGTAAAAGGTGGTATTTTTACAATTCTTACAGCTGGATCTTCTAGGGTTTGGGGTCCACCAGGTTCATTTATTGAAGGAAATAACGAGTTGGCTTTAGCATTGTTGATGATTATTCCATTGGCGAATTATCTAAGAGTAGTTTCTACAAAAAAATGGATAAAACTTGGTTTTTTGTGTGCGATGGTTTTAATTGGCATCTCTGCAATTGGCTCTCAGTCACGAGGCGCATTTCTTGCTGCAGGGGCGATGATTTTCTATTTTTGGACAAAAAGTGATAAGAAGTTTATATCGGGTGTTGGGTTACTTTTAGTGGCGGCTAGTATTTTTGCCTTTATGCCGCAAAGCTGGCATGACCGTATGAACACTATATCAACTTATGAGGAAGATGGTTCGGCAATGGGGCGAATTAACGCATGGTGGGAAGCTTATAATGTGGCAAATGATCGATTTTTCGGTGCAGGCTTTAATCACTATTCTGCAGAGACTTTTGCGTTGTATGCTCCAGTGCCAGAAGATGTTCATGCAGCACACAGTATATACTTTCAAGTATTAGGCGGGCATGGTTGGATTGGTTTCGCCGTTTATATGATGTTTTGCATTTTAAGTTTGCGTTTATCAAAAACACTATCTAAAAAAACAGAAGATATAGAGCAGTTAGCTTGGGCAAACGTGCTGTCAAAAATGATATACGTCAGTTTAATCGCTTTTGCGGTGGGTGGAGCCTTTTTAAGCCTTGCATATTTTGACCTTCCATACCACTTAATGGCTATATTAATCTTAACGAATTTAATTGTTGATCGTGAACTAAGAAAACAAACGAAAAATGAAGTGTTTAAAGAAAAAAATGATGAAGATAATAGTTATCTTGAGGTCGAACATTTGGGTAAAGGTCTATCTAATAGTGCGGTATATGATAAATAGTAAGAGTCCTCGTTTTGCAACATATGATTAATAAGGTAATAACCTCACTAGCTTCAGTAATTAGTTTTGGTGAAAGAAGGTTAAGTATTCTAATTTTTCACCGTGTTCTAGAGACGAAAGATTTCATGCGCTCTGGCGAAGTATCGGCTAAAGAATTTGACGAGAAGATGGCTTTGATTGCGCGATACTTTAAACCCTTATCAATAAGTGATGCAGCAATAAAATTGAAGGAAGGGACGCTCCCACAACGTGCAGTTTGCGTTACTTTTGACGATGGTTATAGGGATAATGCTGACATTGCTTATCCAATACTAAAGAAACATAATATTCCCGCAACTTTTTATGTAGCTACTGGTTTTTTAGACGGCGGGAGAATGTGGAACGATACAGTCATCGAATCTATTAGAGTTTCCTCCCAAAACTTTATAAACTTGAGTGAGTTAGGGCTTGGTGACTATTCATTCATCAATAACAGCCAGCGAGAAGTTGTTGCGCAAAAGATTATTCAACAAATAAAGCACTTACCCCAAAGTGAAAGAACTGAAAAAGTAGATGCTATAGCTTCTATGGTTGGCCATTTGCCAAACGATTTAATGATGGATTCAGCTCAAATACAAAAGTTAAGCCAAGAGGGTATTGATATTGGTGGTCATACTGTAACTCACCCAATTCTTGCAACACTTTCCATGGACGAAGTTGAAGAGGAAATAGGAAGCGGAAAAAATGTGCTGGAAAACTTAATACAAAAACCTCTCACATCATTCGCATACCCTAACGGAAAACCAGGGCAAGATTATTTGCCTGAACATGCCGACATAGTCAGAAAACTAGGCTTTAAGACAGCAGTATCGACACGATGGGGCGTTTCTAATAGAGAAAGTGACTTGTATCAATTGAACCGGTTTACACCTTGGGATAAAAGTAACACCAAGTTCTCTTTACGGTTAATCAAGAACCTAAGTCAAGTTAGTTAAGACTAGACATTTAAATATCTATTAATGAGACTAATCAATATTATAAATCATATTAGTTACTTTGGGTTGTTATAGTAATGACAACTAAACCACTTCATACGCTACTATATTTTTTTCTTGTGTTTAACAGTCAGCTTGCCTTCTCATTGAAAAAAGGAGCTAACTTACCCGACTGTATTGGTAAAATAGCGGCTGGTGATTGGTGTGAGTTAGGCGACCCTAGAGGGCTGCTTAGTGTTGCCAACCCTGATGCACCCATTGGTAAGCCAGAAGCCGCAATTCAAGCATGGGGTGGCGCGGCTTACGATAAAGAAAACAAGATACTGTATTTTGATGGCGGCGGCCATGCCGACAGTGCCGATAATACCGTTTATTCATTCAAAATTAATGAAGGCAAGTGGACTCGATTAACTGATTATTCACCACTTACGCATTTATTGGTGGGCAGTGATGGTGAGTATTTCAAAGTACCCGACCTTACAAAGGTGATGCCTGCTACTCATACTTATGATGGGCTGGTACACGATCCTGCAAATAACAGAATACTTGCTTTTTCGATGGGGCCATCGAATAAATATTATGTTGATAATGTCGCTAGTGATGACCCTAGGATATTATCTGAGGAGTACATCAAAGCTTTATACGATTTTGATTTATCTACAAATACGTGGGAACACCTAGGCAATGTTTATAACTCGTACCCTAAAACCGCCATTGTTAATGGTGAGGTATATCTAGGGCATAGAAACGGCATTGATAAGGTTGTATTTGGTGCTGACAAGAACATTACGCTAACAAAGTTCTTGGGCATGGCTGATTGGGGCGATGGCACATTAGACTATGACGAACATCGTCAAATGCTATGGATTGCTCACAAGAAAGGTAAGGTGTTGAAAGCTGTTAACCTTGACGGCAGCGGAGCGTTTACAACTACTGTGCCAATTAAAGGTAAAAGCATCGCGTTTGATTCCGACCATAACTTAGTGATGTGGGACGGATGTGGAACTATAGCTACCTATTCTCCAGAATTAGATGAATGGGAAATCAAAGAATACACAAAACCTCGCGGATGCTTTGAAGGTCGCGTGTACTCTAAATGGGTATCACCAGAGCCGGATGTGTTTGTTGGTGTTTCAAGCGGCAGCACGGGCTTATGGGTATTTAAAAAACCTAAATCAGTATTCAGTGACACAGTGCCAGTGGTTAACCCTGTTGAGCCTACGCCAGACCCAATTGAACCAGTACCGCCAGTGGCAGGGGGTATTTTAGAACGCTGCATGGAAACCGGCGTTGTGCTTTGTGACCCGCTATCAACTCACGGCCCATACACGCAAGTAGATGGCAAGCTACAGGCATTAACGAATGTAGATGGTACGCAAGGAATACCGACACACTCATGGTGGAGAGAGTGGCGAGGCATTCAGGAATTTAGTGACCCCGAGCCTGCAACTGGGTTTGACGGCTACGACCCTGAGATGGATGCGTTGCGCTTAGTGATGCAAAGCACTGAAACAAAATCAGGGCTATTCAAAACTAATTTCAGCAAGGATTTACAAACCCAATTTATTGAAGGAGACACATTCAGCATTGAATTTAAATTTAGATACAATTGTGAATTTGTTTACGTCGATTGCGACCCCGAATCGCCAACCTATAAAACAGAGCATAAGCCCATTATTTCACAGGCTGGCTCAACGCAAGGCGCTAAGTTAGCCATTATTGGCGAAGGTGACTATTTAGAGGGCGAGTCGGCTGGCGCTTGTGATAGGTTGCAAATAGTGCCCTATACAGGTACAGG
>Ga0209633_10004921_pt1 | contig 11885 bp, 10 predicted proteins | sample Cruoilmetagenom1_FD_187290 | JGI IMG/M metagenome (GOLD analysis project Ga0209633, IMG submission 187290) | Oil polluted marine microbial communities from Coal Oil Point, Santa Barbara, California, USA - Sample 1 (SPAdes) (version 2) | ecosystem: Environmental > Aquatic > Marine > Oil seeps ... | reverse complement strand
GTACCCCCAGAAAATTACTTGATGTTTCTTTGTTAAGAGATCTTGGTTGGGAAGCGTCTACATCTTTAAAAGATGGAATAAGCAAAGCTTATGATTGGTTTAAAAGTCATTAAAGAGTAAAAGATAATTAACCGCAGATTAACGCGAATTAACACAGACAAAAAATTAAAAATATCTGTATTCATCTGTGGATAGAATTGGTATTGTAATAACTGGCTTAATGCCGAACCTCCTAACTTACGTGCCAGTTTTATGGATATTAAAATATTTAATACCGCGGTCTGATTGTATTAAGATCTTAGGTTATAAGTTGAAGAATACTGAATAGAGCGGATATGTACTGGTATAAGATAGGATAAGAGCTATTATTTAGAAAATAACAAAGGACAAAATATGATCAAAAAAATATTTGGGAAAGTCTATAAAACAATTTTCCAAAGAAGCCTTCCTCCCATTACTTTGCATACTCCATCAGCAATAGAAAATGAACTAATCAATGATCTTCGTAAGAAATTTCATGAGATATCTGAGGATCCATTAGAAAAATTAGAACCAGCAGCCCTTTCATGGGCAAATAATATGAATCGGTTAAGGGACCTTGTTTTAAATAATGACCCCAGAAAATTTTTAGATTGGGATGTTATAAGAAAAACAATGAATATTGGGAATTCAGGTTATGTTCAAAAGGAATACAAATATTTAAAAGCAATAAATAATTTTTATAGTAGATGGCACCCAGCTATTCAGGAATCTACAATTGGGTTACCAAAATGCTATAATCATCTAGGAAAGAGTAGTGGGAATTTAATTCATCACGCATATCATTTGGCTAAATTTGAAGAAGAAACAAAACTTTCAATTACTGATACTGATTTTATTTTTGAGTTTGGTGGTGGATATGGAAGTATGTGTAGACTTTTCCATAATTTAAGGTATAAGAAAAGATATCTAATATTTGATTTAGCACCATTTTCCGCTTTGCAGGAATACTATCTTAAATTATTAGGATTAGACATTCTTGTAATTGATAATTTTATGAAAGCGGAATCAGGTATCTTATGTATTTCAAAAATTGAAGATTTAAGATTAATTTTAAAGGAATCTGATATAAATCAATCAAATTCACTATTTCTAAGTACTTGGTCTATAAGCGAAACACCTGTAAATTTAAGAGAATCAATCTTTCCACTGGTTAAAGATTTTTCATCTTTTTTAATTGCATATCAGGATAATTTTTGTGATGTTGATAATATAGTTTATTTTGATAATTTTAAGAAACAGCATAAAAATATTTCATGGAATAATTGGGAAATTCCCCATTTATCGGGAAATAATTATTTAATAGGAATATCATAAATCATATAAGCAATAGCAGGTATATTTATACTTTACTCTTAATTTTTCACCTAATAGGTTGGAGGATTGTAAACTTACTATAGTCATCTAAAAAAATCAGAATTATCAAGGAAGAATTATGTCAAAGAATATATGTGTAGTGGGTACCGGCTATGTTGGTTTAATAGCTTCTGTTGGACTTGCAGATTTGGGTAACCATGTTATTGGTGTAGATAAGGATGAAGAAAAAATTAAACTCCTTAAATCTGCGAAATCTCCAATTTATGAACCAGGTGTTGAAGAGTATCTGGAAAGAAATCTTAATTCCGGCCGTCTTAATTTTACTACTGATATTGATATGGCCATACAGGAATCTGAAGTCATTTATATTGCCGTAGGTACACCGGAAGGAAGTGATGGCTCTCCCAATATGTCCTATGTAGATAATGTCGTCACCTCCATCGCCGGTAATCTTAATAACTACAAGGTAATAGTTACAAAATCCACAGTTCCTGTTGGAACAAATCGGGGAATTGAAAAACAGCTGAAGGGAATGTGCCCGGAGAAAGAGTTTGATGTTGTCAGCAACCCTGAATTCCTAAGGGAAGGAAGCTCTGTTCAGGATTTTTTTCATCCTGATAGAACTGTAATAGGATGCACAACCGAAAGAGCTAAAAAAGAGATGTTTGAGGTTTACAGAGCATTAAATATTATTTCTGTTCCTTTTATTTGGTGCAGTCTGGAGACAGCTGAACTAATTAAATATGCTTCCAATGCCTTCCTTGCAACTAAAATTACATTTATTAATCAGATGGCAAACCTGGCAGAAGGGGTGGATGCGGATATACATAAAATAGCCCAGGCCATGGGTCTGGACGGCCGAATAAGTTCCAAGTTTCTTCATCCGGGACCAGGATATGGAGGAAGCTGTTTCCCCAAGGACACAAAGGCTGTGGTTGATACCGGGGATAAGTGTGGTATCGATATGAGTCTTATTCGAGAGGTAATAGCAGCAAACGAATTACAGAAGGAAAGAATTGTAGACCGTATGGAAAAGCGAATGGGAAGCCTTGAAAGTAAAACAGTCACAATTCTTGGTCTGGCTTTTAAGCAGCGAACAGATGATATCAGGGAGAGTCCGTCTATAGCAATTGTAAAAAGCCTCCTTCAAAAAGGGGCAATTGTTAATGCCCATGATCCAAAAGCAATGAAAAACTTTAGAAAGCTGTTTCCAGGAATAAACTACTTTAATGATTCAAATGAAGCATGTACAAAGGCAGATGCGGTTATTATTGCAACAGAATGGAATGAATACCGGAATATTGATCCTGACAGGCTTAAGTCGGAAATGAAAGGTGAAGTTCTTTTTGATGCCAGGAACCTATTGGATCCTGAAATATTTATTTCAAGGGGATTTGCCTATCTTGGAATTGGCAGATGAAGTCAGCATTTTACCAGTATTGGAGCAGAAGCAGATATGAAAAATAAATTTATAATAAGATCAGAAGAACTATTATCCAGGATTAAAAATAATGAAATAACAGTCGGGATCCTGGGTCTTGGATATGTAGGGCTTCCCCTGGCTGTAACTTTCGCCTTGAAGAAAACAAAGATTCTGGGTTTCGAAAAAAATTCTGAAAAGGTAGCATCAGTAAATTCCGCTAAGAATTATATTAGTGATATTGAAGATGATGATCTTAAAAATGCTGTGAAAAACGGGTTTTTGGAGGCTACAGAAGACTTTTCGAGGATCTTAGAATGTGATGCTGTTCTCATTTGTGTTCCTACTCCTCTGGACAAATATAAAAAACCTAATATGACTTATATAGAATCAGCATGTATTGAAATTGGGCATTATATGAAGTCCGGTACCTTCATATGCCTCGAAAGTACAACATATCCAACAACTACAGAGGAGTTTATACTTCCTATTATCGAAAGGGAATCCGGTATGAAGGTGGAAGAAGATTTTTGGCTTGCCTTCAGTCCTGAAAGGGTTGATCCCGGTAATAAGGAATATAAGACCGGAAATACGCCAAAGGTTATTGGTGCTGTCAGTAAAGAGGGCCTTGCTGTGGGTCTTGCTTTATACGGCATAGCTATAGAGAATTTATATCCTGTATCCTCCCCCAGAACAGCAGAGATGGTTAAAATTCTGGAAAATACTTATCGACTGGTAAATATTTCCTTAATAAATGAAATTGCTCTTCTATCAACACGGATGGATATAGATATATGGGAAGTAATAAAAGCTGCAAAAACCAAACCCTATGGATTCCAGGCTTTTTATCCTGGACCTGGAATAGGCGGCCATTGCATTCCACTTGATCCCTTTTATCTGGAACATATAGCAAAGGGGTTCAACTTCGATTTGACAATGATAAATATTGCAGGACAGATTAACAATCAGATGTCTCATAAAATGCTGGTAAAAATAAATTTTGCTTTAAATAAACATAAAAAACCGGTAAATGGTTCTAAAATACTCTTTTTGGGAGTGGCTTATAAACCGGATATCAGTGATGACCGGGAGAGCCCTGCATTATTAATAATGGATGAAGTTGCTCATAAGGGAGGTCTTGTCTCCTACCATGATCCATATATACCTTCGGTTATTACTGAAGAAGGTAGAGAGTTCCATTCAATTGATCTGACAGATAAATTGCTTTCCAGTATGGATTGTGTAGTGATAAGTACCAGACACAGCAAATTTAATTTTGAAAATATTGCAGAAAAATCTGTCCTTATTGTTGATCTTCAGAATGCATATCCTTCCAAATCTGATAAAATTTTTAAATTATAGTTTAAGTTTCAATGGTAAATTTGAATTTACTAATTCCCCTGTAATTAAAATAGGTTCTGCAGTAATATTTACCGGGGATTCCTGACCATAAATAGTTGTTTTACCTGTTATAAGATTTACTACAGTAACCGGCTGTTTAAATGGGCTAATATTAATTTTTGTATTAGTTCCCTTAGACCAGAGTATCAAACTTGTTATATTGTCTTTATTGTCAAATCGAAAGCTTTCCAGTTTGTTATTGGAAATGTTAATAAGTGAAATACTATTAGGAACATAGGATGATCCCTGTATTGCTTTTGCAAGAAGACTGTATGATAACCCGGATGGCTTTAAACTAAAGTCGGGATAGGCGAGTCCAAAAAACTCTTCAGATGATATTCCGGGAATAACATCATCCGGCATCTGACCATCCAGGAGTTTAAACCAGCTAATTAGATCTGCACCTGCAGCAGAAAATCTTACAATTGCCTCTATCACAGCATTGGCTTGTTTAGGGACACTTGTCTTGTTAGGGTACCAGCCTCCGGTGGTAACACCTGTTTCGGTAATCCAGATTTCTTTGTTGTATCCATACTCTTTTATTAATTTATCTGCATTTTCAACTCTTTTTGCTGAAGTTTTTATGGAAAGTCCGTACGGGTGCAGGGATACTGCATCCGCATTTTCCAAAACGCCGTTTTCTATCATTTTTTTCAGATATGATTTTCCGGACATAATTGGATGATAAAAAATACTTCCAACTGCAACAGGTTTATTGGGAGCAATTTGTTTTAATAAAGCAGTTGTTCTTTTTGTAAGTTCAAAAAAATCAGTATCAGAACCTTTCCAGAACATGGGCGTATTGGGTTCATTCCATATTTCAAAACCAGCTGCTTTAGTGCCATAGCGTTTTGCAATTATTTCTACATAGTTTAAAAAATAAGGGAGATTAAAATTGTTTATATTTCTACCTTTCTCTCCCTTCCTGTGTATCCAGGGGACGTCATAGTTAAGAATTATCAGAACTTTTTTGTTGGATTTTTTGGCATTTTCCATTAATTTATCATAGAAAGTGAAATCCCATATTCCAGGGTTTTTTTCCAGATTGCCCCAGAAAAAAGCAGATCTGATCCACTCTACTCCAAGAGTATTCATAAGAGTATACTCTTCTTTGTTATGGGTAATCCCAGCCTGGCAGGCTCCCAGTTGTATTCCTGACTGTTTTATTTCTGAATAAGATTTTTTGGAATTTTCCTCTATACCTATGTAATTATTACTTTGGCAGGAAATAAAATAAACTGCTGTTATTAATAAAAATACAACGGTAACCTTTTTCATATTGCTCCGTTATTCTGTAAAATTTTATAGATAGATTCAGCAAGAAGATGGTAGCCTTTTTTATTAAAGTGGTGTTCATCAGATTTATATTGCGGATTAATAAGAAGTTTTTTTATAATACTATCTTCCAGTAACAATTTGTACTCTTTTGACAGTTCATAATATATTTTGGCTGAGTTATCAGAGAGGGTCTTGTTCGGTACTCCTACAAGAATAACAGGAATATTTTTTTCCATAATAAGTTCTATCATTTTTGATAAGTTGCCTTTTGTTAGAGTTAAATCTTTATTCTGAAGAATATCATTTCCACCTTCCAGAAGAACGACAAAATCCGGTTTTATATCTTTTAAAACCTTTTCCAGGCGTAAGAGTCCTTGAGAACTTACTTCTCCTGTAATACCTGCATTAATTACTTTTCTGCCGCTCAATTCAGCCAGAACAGATGGATAGCTGTAGGCAATATCAACACCTTTACCAATTGTCAGGCTGTCCCCAAAAGCCAGTATAGTACCCTGTTGTGGAAGAAGAGCTAATTTTTTAGAGTTACATCCGGAAATGATAAAAATAAAAATAAAAAAAAGGTAGAAAAATTTTAACTTCATAATAAAATCCTGTTTTAAATATTATTATACTAATGTTAATTATACCAGTATTACTATTAATCTCAACTATTTAGTTAATTGAGAATAATACCTGGGATAAAATTAAAGGATCCTGAGGATGACTCATTTTATAAACAAGGGAAAAGGGATTTTTAAAAAAGATGCATTATACAATTTGTTACCCATTAAACAGAGTAATTTGCCCGATATATTGCCATCTTTAGAAGATCCTTCTTTATTTATAGCCGTCAAGAATGTAAATTGGGAAAAGGCCGGCCTGGTGGACAGCTGGGAGAATATTGCTCCCTATACTCACTGGGATTGGGGAAATGATTATGATCAGTATGCAAGTGATTGGTCTGTTAAAGGGAAAGCTCAATTTAATGAAGAATTAATTGATAGAATAATGGATAAGAGAAAGAAGGATGGTGTTAATCTTTTTTTTTCATATCTTTCCGGCCGATGGGTTTATCCTGAAACAATAAAAAAAATTGGGAAAGAAGGTATTTTTACAGTAAATCTGGGTTTTGATGATTCCCAGAGTTTCTGGAGTAGAAAAGAAGCAGGTTACTGGAGTGGGAACGCTGAAATTTGCCGGTATTATGATCTAAACCTTACTTTGCAGAGTCCCAGGGATGTGAGCAAATATTCAAGAGTAGGAGCAAGGGGAGAATTCCTTTTCCCGGGTGGCAACGATAAAGCCTTCTATCCTGTTAAGGCAGCAAAGAAGGACATTGCTGTAAGTTTTATCGGTCAGCCCTATGGAGAACGTGGCAGGATTCTCGATTATCTAAAGAGAAATAGGATCGAGATCCAGGGCTTTGGGAAAGGCTGGCCTTCGGGTATGATATCCAGGGATGAGATGTTAAATATTTATTCCAGTTCTTTAATTACTCTTGGATTTGGATATGTGGGAAACAGCAGTAAAAAAACCGGTCTAAAAGGGAGAGATTTTGAGATTCCTCTTACCGGTACAGCATACTTAACAACTTATAATCCAGAGTTGGCAAAATGCTTTGCGGAGGGAGAGGAAATTCTCTTTTACCGGAATAAACAGGAACTGAAAAATATTATTCTAAGATATTTAAAATCACCGGAAAGGCTTTTGGAAATTGGAAGAAAAGGGAGAGAGAGGGCTTTAAAAGACCATCTTTGGTCTGATCGCTGGGAAAAAGTACTGAATATTTTTTTTGTATAATTTTTATTACCTATGTTTATGAGGGAAACTATTGGATCGTTTTAACACTAAGCAAATATCAAAAAATTTTGGAACAAGCATATTTTTATTTCTATTACAATTGGGAATAGGTTTTGTTCTGACACCAATTCTAATAGATGCTTTTGGAATTAGTTCTTATGGAATAATTCGACTTGCAACTTCAACAACTTTATATATAGGAATTATTTCAAAGTCTTTTTCGGGAGCTGTTGACAGATTTTTTATTATTGAGATTCAAAAAGGAAATCAGGATGAAGCTAATCGTGTTCTAAATACCTCACTTTTAATTAATTTGGTATTTTTTCTATTTACTTTACCGTTTTTAATAATTATTTCTCTAAATACTGAGAAGATTTTTTCAGTCCCTGCAGGAGATATATCTGCATCACATTTTATGTTTCTGGCTATTCAGATTAATTTCTTTATTAATATTTTTACAAGTCCCTTTTATGCTCCTTCATCTGCAAATAATAGAGTTGATGTTAAAAATGGTGTTGAGATTGTAAATAGAATTTTAAATCTGAGTCTTAGTATCGTAATAGCCCGCTATTTTTCTTCTTCAATTGCAAATTTGGGGTATTTATATCTCTTTCTTGGTGTTGTGAATTTTTCTATGGTTGTTTTTTTTGGCTTTAAATTTGCACCATACCTTAAGCTTGGTATCTCATATTTCAGTAAGGAAAAAGCAAAAGAACTTTTGCGTATGAGTCTTTGGCTGCTATTTGATGCTTTTGGTACAATTTTATTTTTAAATTCCGACATAATTTTTGCAAATATGATTTATGGAGCAGAAGTAGGCGGTAAGTTTGGCGCTGTTCTGGTTACTGTATCTATGGTTAAAAGTATGGGTAATATTTTTAGCAAATCTCTATACCCCCTTATTTATAAAGCATATTCTAGTAACAGACATGAACACCTGCAAGGTTTGGTATTTTCCAGTAGTAAAATAATGAGTTTATTTATGGGAATGATTGTAGGATTATTAGGAGCTTATGCAAAAAATTTACTCTCTTTATGGCTAGGCCCTGAATATGCTGATTTGTGGTGGCTGGTATTATTTCTTCAAATCCCATGGTGTTTTACCATCGCTATGTCTCCGGTCTATATAATGAGGACTGCTCATAATAAAATAGTAATTCCAACATTAATTTTAATTATAGCCGGGATACTAAATATAGGATCCATTTTCTTTTTAGGTAAGGTAATAAATGTTGCTTTTTTTATTATTCCATTGAGTAGTACAATATTTTTTAACTTACGGCATATAGGAGAATTGGTTTATTTAGTAAAAGTTGGTATAATAAAAAGCTACAGGATATTTATTGCAGTATTCTCAGGGATCTTATCAATCCCTTTATCTTATGGCATTGGGTTTTTAATTAACAAAATATTATATGCAAATAATTGGGGTCTTTTTTTTATATCCGGATTTATGGCATTTTTAATCTCATTTTCTTTAATTTGGTTATTATTACTTAACAAGGATGAGAAAGATATATTGATGTCAAAAATAAAATCTGGCTTAAAAAATAATAGGAATAAGGAACTATAATGGATCAGTTCTGTATTTTCATAAAAACTTATTCAGGCGACCTTTTCCGTACTCTAATTCTATTGGAGAGTATAGCAGAATTTAACAGGGACAATATCCCCATTGTAATGTCAGTGCCTCAAAATGACTATAAGATTTTTAAAAGTAAAATAGAGAGTAGTATAAAATTATTTAGAGATAATGAGATCTGTGATGAACTTGTTTATCATTCTGTAAATGGGTTTGCCCCGGGATACATTAATCAGCAGCTGGTAAAACTGACATTCTGGAAAACCAACCTGTATAAATTTTATCTCTGTCTGGATTCGGATACATACTTTATTAGAGATTTTTATTATAGGGATTTTTTCTACAATAGTGAAACACCATATACAAATCTGTCTCAGTGGGAGCCTCATTTTTTAAATATTGATCATCTCCATTGGGTGGATATATATAAAACCAATATAAAGAAGATAAATGAAGTATTGGATCATAAAATAGATAAATATATAACTTGTAGTGGTCTTACTATACTATCTTATAGCATATTAAAATCGTTTGAAAAAAAGTTCCTTCAAGTGAAAAGTCTGAAATATCTGGATATAATAAAAAAAGTACCATTTGAGTTTACCTGGTATAATCAATGGCTAATAAAGGAAGGTGGTTATAAGATAGTTCCAATTACAAATTTTTTTAAAGTTTTCCATTATCGGGATGAATATGAAGATACACGGCATAAGTTAATTAAAGAAAAAGATATTAAAAAAATGTATCTTGGAATAGTTATGAATTCCAACTGGAAACCAATTCCTGCACCATATAAATATAAGGATCCATCCTGGAGGCATTATTTGTTATATTATTGTACAAAGTTTTTAAAACAAGTATTTGCAAAAATTTATAAAATTTCACATGGTATAAAAAAATGATTGTAATATGTGATGCTCTTTGTCAGGACTTTGTTCACGAAGAGGCCAATGCAGGTGTTGTTAATGAAATTTTTAATAATGAAAAGCAGGATGCTATTATTTTATCTGATAAGAAGCATTATCAAAATTTATCGTATATTATAAAACAGCGTACAGAATATAAGCAGACTATTCTCTTTAAAAAATTGCTTGTTCCTTCAAAACTGCTTCGGAAAATTAATTTTGATAAATATCTGGATCCATACAATGTCAAGAAAATACTTTCTTTTTGTAAAAAAAATGCTATTAAGCAGATAGTTTTTTTATCTATTACAGGCAGACAGTTGGATACATTAAATAAAGAACTGGATAAAAAAAATAAAATAGATGTTTTAATAATTCTACATGGGATCGTTTCGGAACTGGAACAAAATAATAAAACATCCCTTTTTAAAAAATCTTATATAAATTCTCACAAAAATATAAAATTTGTTTTATTATCTCCTCATATTGAGCATAATCTTAATAAAATGGGATTTAACAATGGTAAGTGTTTTACAATTGATCATCCCTATGTATGGAATAAGACAATTAAGAAAAGTTATTCCCATAGTCCCCTTAAAATATGTGCTATTGGATATATTCATAATGAAAAAGGCAGGGTTTATATAGAGAGGTTAATAAATCAATTGGCCGATACTTCTGGTGACTTCCAATTTCATATTTTAGGGTCACTTGAATATTCAGTTAAAGATTCCAGGGTAAAAATATTTAATCGGAGATTTACAAGAGAAGAGCTTGATAAATTAGTCCCGAAATATGATTATATTTTGGTACCTTATAGTTTTGATGGATATTCCCTTAAAGTAAGTGGAATATTTTTTGATGCAATAAATTATAATACACCAATAATTACTTTTAAAAATACTTTTACTAAATATTATTTTAATAAACTTGGAAATATTGGTTATATGCTTGATTCGGAGGAAGGAATGAATAATTTGATTATGAAGTTGATAATGGATAAAAGAGAAGATGAAATAAAAATTATGATTGAAAATCTTGAAAAAGCAAAAGATAAATTATCATTTTCATTTTTAAAACTATTGGACCACTGAAAATTATTCTGGAGTAAATGTTGAAAATTGCCTATTTAAATGTAATTGAACAGAATTCAAGCTGGGGTGCAGAATATTTTATTGATCGGGGATTTAAGAAGAATGGTCATGAACCCATATCTATCGACTATCGAAAGCATCGAAAAAACTTGCCTTCGAAGATTGCTGAACTTGAAGATTTTGATGTTTTCCTATTACAGCGTGGTGAGTTTTTACCTTTAGAACTTGTTGAATCTGTAAATACTCCCCGTTTTTACTGGGCAACTGAGTTGATAGCCAGGCGGAAGGATCAGGATCAGTTGATAAAATCCGGTCTTTTTGACCATGTATTTGTTCATAGTATGAAGTGTAAGGATACAATAATATCCAGAGGCTGGATAGACTCTGGAAAAGTCTCAGCTTTAATTAATGGATTTGATGAAGAAACTCATAAACCCATGAAAATTGAAAAAGATATAGATGTTCTTTTTGTTGGGAATGTGACTCCAAGGCGCCAAAAACTTTTAGATAATTTATCTCAAATACAACATATAGAAATATGCAAAGCCTATGGTAAAGAGATGACTATACTAATTAATAGATCTAAAATAGTATTAAATATCCATGCAGCAGAAGAGCTTGATACAGAAACACGTGTTTATGAAGTGCTGGGCTGTGGAGCATTTTTGCTCTCCGAACCTCTCTCGGAGGAGAATCCATTTACAACTGAAAAACATTATATAGAAACAGATATAAAATACTTTTCAAAAACTATCTCATTCTATCTGAAACATGATGATGAGAGAGAAAAAATAGCAGAATGCGGAAAAAAGGAAGCATGGGCTAAACACAGCTATGTTAAACGGTCTGAAGAGATAGCAAATATTATGAAAACATTTGTAAAAGAAAGTCCTGCTCAAACCAGCATAGATTCTGATATGCTTCAAGAGCAAATTACCTGGCTGGAGCACCCCCAATTAAAACTGAACATTATTAAATATATTCAGGCATTATACTATCCAACAGCATCCAGTTTTAAAAAAATAATTAGATGGTTTTCTAGGAATTAA
>Ga0209633_10004919_pt1 | contig 11886 bp, 4 predicted proteins | sample Cruoilmetagenom1_FD_187290 | JGI IMG/M metagenome (GOLD analysis project Ga0209633, IMG submission 187290) | Oil polluted marine microbial communities from Coal Oil Point, Santa Barbara, California, USA - Sample 1 (SPAdes) (version 2) | ecosystem: Environmental > Aquatic > Marine > Oil seeps ... | reverse complement strand
ATCGAAAGCATTAAGGAACTCGAGGTAAACGCATCGCAGATATATGCACGTGAGGTGAATTGTCCGGATGACCTGGCGGAAGGAGGATATATCGATATGGCAACGAGGACGGGTATTGATCTGCAAGGCATCGATACACCCTATTATGATTTAAACCCGGACCAGCTTCAATGGATGGATGTGGAGGATGGACTATATTTTAACAGGATCCCCTTCCTCTGGCCGGTGAATGATCCCGAATCCTGGCTTCTGAATATAGCCAAGCTAAAGACGCATTCCATGGGTATGACTCTCTGTTCCAAGAATATACAGGGGACAATTGCCATGAACTATCAGCAACATTGCAGAGTCTATGGTAGCCATTTGGATATCCTGGAAGGAGATATTAAGACAAATGCATTTTCTGCGATTGAAAATAACTATAACCGTCATGTTGCAGATGGAGTTCCACGTTGGGACAGGCCCGGGCAGGACGGAGGAATATGGATGGAAACCTGGGCATCAAGATGCCTGGATAATAACTCCATAACTAAGGCGGGTCTTCATGTGATTGAAGGTGTATATGGAAGAGATGGTCACTTTATTGATGGTCCAAACGACGGACTGGCCAATGACTACATGACCAACGTGATCATTTTTGGGCTCAACCCATATTATGTTGATATCATTGGTCACTGGATTGGCGGACATGAGCCGGGTAATTTCGGACTCTTCCATATGGCCCTTGAACGTGGTGAGGTTTCTACCATTGATCCAGCGAATATCCCTGTATATGAATGGGATGCTACAAGTGGGGCTACAATGAAAACCCTGGATGAATTTGAGCGCCATCCCCTGAAAACCAATTACCTGCGAAAAGATTATAACGGGGGCAATGAAGATTACTGGCATATGGTGGATGAGGATTTTGATTATTCATCGGTTTCCGGGACCATCTCTAAGCTTAGCCCGCTTCCATTTACCCTGGGAGGAAACTTTCCCAATCCATTCAGTGATAATACAAATATTCCTTTCCAGATCCAGAAAGCGGGTCATGTATATATCGAAGTGATTAATGAAGTGGGAAAGACCGTTGAGATCCTGGAAAACAGGCCTTTGCATCCGGGAAATCACATGATCACATGGAACAGCAGCAATCATCCTGCAGGCTTATATCTCTGCCGGATGCAATTCGGTGGAATGCTCAAGTCCGGGAAAATGTTGCTGATTCGCTAACTATCTTAACTAACACATCTCTTAACTTCAATTTGGATTATAATGAACAACTATGTAAGATTGATTCTAGTACTCTTCTTTTCTCTGCTTTCCTGTAATAAGGCTAATGAAACAGATCACTCACTTACGCTGCTGGAGTACCAGGAGCGTGGTATACCAGATTATAACCGTGTTTGGAGCATGGAAGATTATTCAAATGCTTTTTTTGTGCTTAATACCCTGAAGTATGAAAATTATAAGGCCTTACCGGTCAGGGAGAGTGAAAAATCCGGAGTGCTCTTTTCCAGGATGATAAGCATCGATAACTTATCATTTCTCCAGGATGAAGCACTTCCTCTATGGGCGAGGGCAGATAGGATAAAATGGTTTGTAAATACCTTGATGGAGTTAAAAGTTGTATATACCACCGTCGGTACGGAAAGACAGTATTACGTCCGTGAGTTGATGGATATTGATATCTTTCGGGTAAGTGTGGCACATAAAATGCTTGAATTGGGTCTGAAAATCAATGAATCCAATGATCCTTCTGATATAGCCATGAATTCTGATTATCCACATATCCAGAAGATGTACCTGGATATCTTAGTCGAGTTACTTGGAGAACAGCAAAAGGCATCCTTATATCCAGAGCAGACGCTGGAGCTCTTAGCTGATAGCCTCTCCTCTTCTGTAAGAAGAAATATGGAGTGGTTTGATAAGGATGCATCAGCTTATATAAAGAATGGCATGCTCGGGGTGATTGAAAGCACATCTTCCCAGAAAATCAAAACAGATTATAAAGAGCTGACAGATATCTTATAGAGACTTAAAAACTAGTGGATTTGTCATTCCTGAGATAGATTTGCACGCTGTCATTGTTGGGGGCAAAGAGCACAATCTCTCTGCCCTGGGCCAGGGTGAGCTGTGCCACATCCCTCACCTCGCCATCCAGGAATAATCCGCTTTCATTATTGGGAACCGATACAAAGCTTCCATCCCCCTTCCCCAGCAATAAGACTCCCCTGTTCGCATCCAGATGCCCGAATTTCAACCTGGATCCATAAAAATTACCTGCAAGAATCAGGTCCATATGACCATCACTGTTATAGTCACCCGATGCAATACTATATACCGGAGACAGCTGTGCAGCCAGCGGGAGGTCCGACAATCTGAACTGCATATTACCCAGATTCTCCAGGTACGAGGAGCTGGGATTGGTAACTTTTAACATTGCGGCGTTTTTCAGAATTTCGGCAGGAAAAATATCGGTGATGGTCTGGTTTGCAAAGGATTGGTGATCGGGATACTTGTTTGCCAGGATTGTCAGGTGGGATTCCAGGTCCAATTTCGAATAGAGAGGGGCATTCCGGCCTTTGATGTAGTAGCACATTACTCCATCCAGGGTGCCATTGTTATCAAGATCAGATGCATAGATCGTTGCCGGCTCTTCAGGTGTTGGTTTTATCTGGAAGTTCTTCCCTGTGTTTCCAAGCACATAATCCATGTCCCCGTCCTGATCGAAGTCACCCGATTCTATTGTATTCCACCAGCCTTCTGATCTCTCCATCCACTCCTGACCCTCCAGCTCCTGAAAGCCTGTCCCTGTGTTCAGGAAGAGACGGATTGGCATCCATTCGCCCACCAGGATCAGATCAGGTAGTTCATCCTGATTGAAATCTGTCCAAAGGGCATCTGTAACCATCCCTGGTCTGAGAAGCTCCGGATTTAGCTTTTCGCTTACATCCTGGAAACGGCCTGTTCCATCGTTTTCAAGCACATAACTTCTGGGAGCAAGCGGGTAACTACCTGGAGTGAGTCTTCCCCCAACAAAAAGGTCCATATCCCCATCCCTGTCCATATCTGCTCTTTTCACACAGGAGCCGCTTGTGAGCATGGAAGGAAGCCTGTTTTCTCTTCGGGAAAAATGACCTGAACCGTCATTCAGGTAAAGGCGGTCCTGGAGTTCAGCAGCATCCGGAGTGTATTCGTTCCCCCCGCTCACCACATACAGGTCCTGATCCCTGTCCCCGTCCACATCCACGAACAATACTCCCAGGTCCTCACTCCCCATGTCAGATTCAAAACAATGCAATGCCCTGGCCTTAAAGGTGCCGTCCTTCTCCTGAAGAAACAACTTACCGGGCGATCCCTTTGCTCCACCAATAAACAGGTCGTCCAGACCATCGCCATTCACATCCCCGTCCGTTATGCAGGGGCCCTGGGTAGAAAGTTTCCAGGGTAGCAGGATCTGATTGATGAAATCATTATAATCATTCTCCCTGTGCTTGAAGGAAAGAGGTAAGGGAGCATCCAGAAGCGTAAAAAGTTTTTCAGACTCCTTTAAGGCAGGCTCTTCCACCTCAGTGGCATCCTCATTAAGGAGTGTTATGGTACGGTCCGCTTCAATGTTACTGATGGTCTGGGATCTCAGATCCGGCCAGGTGATAGTGAGCCGGTCAATTGTATTGGCATCACCCAATCCGAATATCAGGTTAGGGTCCACCGAAGACATGTATCCTCTGGAGGGATACGCCTCCTGGGTATATACCTCATCCCCGCAGTAAATATCAACACGTGCCCCTATACCTCTGGTATTCATACCACTTCCTTCAAGTATAATCTTCAGGAAATGATTTCCATTGAGGCTTTCTGCATTGTTTCTATACACATGGGCATAATCATTCACATTGCTGATTACCAGATCCATATCTCCATCATTGTCCAGGTCAGCATAAGTGGCCCCATTGGATAGGGTAGGATGTGTAAAACCCCAGGCTTCTCCCACATTGGTATAGGTGAGATCCCCCTGATTTTTATACATGTAATTACTCAGCACGGTTTCCGGGATCATGGACAGAAAATCCATAATATTCATGCTTGGCTCTCCCGCACGCCGTTTGAGTGTCTCTTCCACATTCATGTCAAGGACATCCATGTGAGTGACATTTTTCCCGTATCCATTGGAAATGAAAAGGTCTTTGAATCCGTCCTGATCAAAATCGCATAAGAGGGGAGACCAGCTCCAGTTGGTGGCATAGGGCCCTGCATATTGTCCTATCTCCGTAAAATGGGTGCCCCCGCTATTCAGCTGTAACATATTTCGCGTGGTCTGGTAGTAGAAGCCTACTTTTTCACGGATGGATAGCCTTTCATAATTATCGGGGCCTTCCACCAGTTTCTGTTCGTAATGATCTTCAGGTAGCATGTCGAGGGTGAAAAGATCAATATGGCCGTCGTTGTTTATATCAGCAGCATCACAACCCATGGATGAGAGAGAGGTGTACCTGAAATACTCTTCCATGCATTCCCGGAAAGTACCATCCTTCTGATTGATATAAAAGTAATCCTTCTCGTAATAGTCATTGCAGACGTAAATGTCGGGCCAGTGATCGCCATTGAAATCTGCAACTGCAACACCCAGTCCAAAATTGAGTGGACTATTGAAAATTCCAGCACTTGAGGTAACCTCGGTAAAGCTGGTGCCCTCGTTCCGGTAGAGTTTCTGACCATACCATGGATCTCTGCTGCCTCTGAATTGAGTGAATTCTTCACGGAAAATGGCATATTTGTCCTCAGAGTGGTTCAATGAAAACAGGTCCAGGTCCCCATCTTTGTCGTAGTCCAGAAAAGCACTGTGGGTGGAATAGGCATTATCTGCAATGCCAAATTCTTTAGCCCGCTCTGTAAATGTAAGGTCCCCGTTATTCATGAACAGGAAATTCTCCCTTAAGCGCTGCCTCTTGTCGGTGGAATTAGCCACATAGATATCCAGGAATCCATCTCCGTTCACATCGGCCATGACAGCCCCATTGCTCCAGGCCTCCGTTGAAGAGATTCCGGCTTTCTCAGTAATATTCTCAAAACGGAAATTTCCTTTATTCAGATAAAGGCGATTACCCACGAAGTTACCCGTAAAGAAGAGATCAACCAGCCCATCATTATTGATGTCTCCCGCTGCTACCCCGGAACCATTATACATGTAATTGTAAGCCATGGAATTAAAATCGGGAAACTCCTTGATGGGATTTCTGAACGCTATTCCTGTTCGTTTGTGGGAGAGCAGTGTGAATTGTTTCTCATCATGCTGGCATGATGAGAAAAGAGGAATTATCAGCAGGCAGAGAATATATCTGGTGTGTACAGGCATATATCAGCGTTGAGTTAAACTGAAAGATAGAAATTTTTCCATAGAAAATGAGGCTGTCTCAAAGCAGCTATATTGCATCCCTATGAAAACAATAGAGGGTGCCTCTTTTGAGACACCCCCTATTAAGGATATTGTATTAACTGAACTAGAAGTTTCCTACATCAGGATCCCACCACAGACGGGTGCTGATCAGGTCTGGCCCTCCAAGCTTTGAAACTGCATCTTCGTAACCCACCGGGTTATTAACCTGCTCAGAGTTACCAAAGAATATCGGTACTCTTCTCAGGAAGTCATCGTCAGCAATGACACCATGATCCGGACTACTATCGTTTTGATAAACGTATGGAAGTTTCGGATAACCGGTTCTGCGGTGATCCACCCAGGCTTCAATGGAATTATGCTGCGCTGCAATCCACTTCTGGGTCATGATCTTCTCCAGCTTTATCTCATTGTCGGCAGCATCGTCCCAGGCAACGGTAACAGTTATCCTGTTTACGAAGTCGTTAATACCGCCTTCATACACTGCATCATCATAGTCAAGAGGAATACCAGTATCATTCAGCAGATAGGCATCAGCACCTCCTGCTCCCCACTCAGCAAAAGAAGCTTTAACTCCCTCTTCATAGTGGTGCTGTGCTGATACAGGCAGTCCGGCAGCGGACCATCCACGCAGTGCTGCTTCAGCCAGTAGGAAATGAGTTTCCTGAGCTGTGTAAAGGGCCCGACTGGTAACTATACCGGCATCATTAAAGTCAAGGCTAATAGTTGAATATACTGTATGATCGGACTTTGCTACCAGTTCAGCTCCAACGCGAACACCTTTATAAGGCCAATCGGGATGGTCTGTCACCAGGCCAGCATCAGCCACGGGTTCGTAGTAAGATTCGATCCGGCTATCTTCGTAGCCTATCAGGATCGATTCCATGGAGGCACTCATCCGTGTATCATCCCAAGCAAAACAACAGGTAGCCGGTCCGAAGATATTACCCTGCAGGGACAACATCATGTTTTCGCCATTGGTCATTATCAATCCGCCGGGATCGCTCATTGCTTTAACGGCTTCGGCTTCGGCCAGGGCAGGATCTACTTTCACGATCCGCATGGCCAACCTCAGGCGCAGACTGTTGATATACTTGACCCACATGCTCATATCTCCTCCATACACGTCATCGAATTTGGACAAACCCGCATAATCCAGATTGGCATTGAAAACACTAACTATTTCATCCAGTTCTTGAAACCAGGTGGTATACAGGGTCTGTTCACTGTCATACATAACGTCCGGATTGGTAGTACCATAATCGGTATAGATGATCGGGCCGTAATAGGCTGACAGCCGATGAGCACCGGTGATCATAACTAATCTGGCCCACTGGGCAAAGACGTCATATCCACCTTCTTCTGCAATCTTCAGTACCTGATTTGCAGGAGCCATTACGCTGCCGTAAATCCGGTTCCAATATGGGGCCCATCTCATGTAATAGGTAGTATTGTTAACACCTCCAACAAAGGGAGTGGGACAGCCCAGCTGACGCACCCAGGTAGTATTACTCAGGTTATGCATCGTCTGGTGTCCAATAATAGCGGTAAACCAGTGACCGGACCACAGTGTCTTAAAGTAGGCACCCACATGGTTGAAGTCCTGTTCAAGAGACTCGTCCGAAATCTGATACGGATGTGTGTTGATCTCTTCGAAGTTGTCAGTACAGGCACTAAAGAATAGTGCAAATACTGCGACTGTTATAAATATGATCTTTTTCATCATTCTCTATATTAAAAGTTTATGTTTAGATTAAGTCCAATCGACCTTACAGTTGGTAGATTGAAGTTATCCAATCCCTGATTATTCCTACTGGTACTCATAACAAGACCCGGATCAAATGGAGCCTCCTTATAAAGGAAGAATAAGTTACGTCCGTACACTGAGAAAGTCATATTATCGATAGCTGGACTCGCAATGTTCAGCCTGTAGGAAACGGATAATTGGCTTAAGCGGATGTTAGTGCGATCATATACATAGTATTCCATGATACCATTCCTGTCGCCGGTGGCCAGGAACCAGGTTTCAGGATCCACTGAAGTTACAGCTGTTCCATCCTCTGTAACAGCATCCACTTCCAATCCACCTGCATCACGTGCATCACCAGTTCTCTGTGAGACGCCATAACCATCGAGCATGGCTTCGGTCTGACTTACTACAACTCCACCAATTTTGCTGTCAATTAGGAAACTGAGAGTAAAATCTTTCCAGGAAATGTTGTTGTTCCAGCCCAGGCTCCAGTCAGGTTCCACATTCCCCATAAATTGAGCGTCTTGGGTTTTTCTGGGCATTCCTTCGTCGGTCACAACGATCCTTCCGGTATACTGTTCTCCTTCTGGTGCGTTTTCATCAAAATTTTCACGCAGGAATGCGGAAGCATACATGTCACCCATGGATCCACCGGCCTCAAAACGGATGCCAACACTTTCTCCGCCTCCCATACCGATCCTTTCAATATCCGGGTGAATTTCGATAACCTCATTGGTATTCCTTGAGAAGTTAAAGGCAGTGTTCCATTGCAAGTCGTTGTTTTGCACTGCAATCGCATCCAGTGTGATTTCCCATCCCTTATTATTGATCTCACCCGCATTCACGAAATAGGTGGTATACCCGGAACCCGAAGGGGCGGGAAGTGAGAGGAACTGATCATTGGAGGTGATATTGTAATAGGTAAGGTCAAGACCCAGTCTCCCGGTAAAGAACCTTATGTCGCCACCAACCTCGATACTTGTAATCAATTCTGGAGTCAAATCGGTAAAAGGAGTTTGGGTATTCCTGTTGATACCGCCTCCAGCATTGATGGAGTTCTGGGGATCAACCCTGTTGAAAGGTACTTCGTTACCCACGTAGGTATAGGACCCCCTCAACTTGGCAAAGGAAATAACCTCTGGAAGCTGGAAGGTGTTATGGAGCAACCAGGTCAAACCTGCAGCAGGATAGAAATAGGACTGGTTTCCTGTAAGTGCCAGGGTGGAAGCCCAGTCATTCCTGGCCGAAAGATCAAGAAATATCATTTCCTTCACGCCAACAGTCACATTGGCAAATAAGGCCTGCTTTACCAGATGGCTGCCCAGGGTGGATGAGATCAGAACATTATCCGGAACGTTCTGGAACATGAACTCGTTTGGATAAATCAGGCCATTGGACTGTGAATTCACACTTACGCCTACCCCATACAAAGAATTCTGGTAGCTTGCTCCGGCCAGGGCAGTCAGGCTGACTGATTCCCAGCTTTCATCAAATCTCAGAATCGCATCGCTATACCACAATTCATCGGTATAATCGCGATAGTCCCATGCACCATTTGCATGTACATTGGTCTGGTTGGATCCTGCGGCATGTTGCTGCTCATAGTTTTTCAGAGCCAGGTCACCATTTCCACGGATCGTAAAATTCAACTTCTCGGTGATATCCCAACCAACGGTCAGATTTGCAATAACACGCTTCGTATTATCATCTCTGGGCTCATTATTTAAGATCCAGGCAGGATTCGAAATAAAGTGGTTATTGACAATTTTATTCTGCAGCATGATGTTCCTGGTTTCATCATAATACTCATAATTCTCATAATAATCATCAAAATCCAATTGCCGTGGATACTGATAGACGTTCAGAACCGGATTCAGGTAGTAGCCGGCAGGCATCCTGTTATGAATCCTTTCTTCGGTCAACATAATATTGGAACTGACAGTGACTTTGTCGTTCGCCAGCTTGGTACTCTGCTTGAAAGTCACATTGTTCTTTCTATAAGTGTTGGAAGGAACTATTCCTCGTGAGTGAGTGTTCGCATAAGAGAAATAAGCTGTAGTTCTGTTGTTTCCTCCTGAAACGGAAATGGAGTTTACAATATTATTACCTGTCTGGAAGAAATCATCCACAAAGGTGTCGTCATAGTCTCCTTTTGTGTAGGACCAGCTCTGCTCGCTTGCACCTTCTGCACCATAGTCAAACTGTAGATGGGGCATGACCATGGGATTATCGAAGGAAACACCCGTATTGAAGCTCACCTTGGTAGCACCTTCTGATCCACTTTTAGTGGTAATCAGTACTACCCCGTTAGCTCCCTGGCTACCATATAGAGCAGCTGCATTGGAACCTTTCAGGATACTAACGCTTTCGATATCTTCGGGGTTAACCTGGCTCAGGCCATCGCCTCCGTCCCAACCACCCCACATGCCTGCCTGTGAAGGCTTGTTATTGGCCATGGGGATACCGTCGATCACGAACAGCGGTTCACTGTCACCGGTCAATGATTTGGTTCCTCTCAGTATGATACGTGTGGACCCTCCGGCACCGGAAGCATTCTTTTTGATCTCCACACCGGCAGCTTTACCGGAGAGGCTGTTCATAAAGTTTATGTCCCTGGTTTTAGTCAGTTCATCGCCATCAACACTCTGCTGTGCATAGGTCAGAGTTTTCTCCTGCCTCTGGATTCCCAGGGCAGTCACCACCACCTCATCCATCTCATAAGCGGCTGGTTCCAATACTGCATCTATAACCGTGGAGTTTCCCACGGGTACTGTAAGGACTTCATATCCTATAAAAGAGAATTGGAGAGTAACATCTCCCTCTGGGATATCCAGAGAATAGGAACCATCGGCAGAGGTAATACTACCTGTGGCGGTACCTTGAACAATGACGTTTACACCAGGTAGTGGCAGACCATCAACATTGTCGGTCACCGTTCCTGTAATTGTTCGCTGTGCAAACAAAGCCGTACTCGATATGAGTACCATCATGGTTCCGAGGAGCAGAGTCCTGCCGAACCATTTTAACGGAAAAATAGAAATTTTAATTCCCATTGTTTAGTAGTTTAGTTTTAATGATTACTTAATAGTAGTTTATGATTATTTAAAGGAAATTTTCTCTTTTTTGAATGAATAAGCTGGAGAAATATTGTTGCGTTTAGTATGATCATTAGGGCGCAAATGCAGTCGATATATGAGAAATAGTTTAGTTTACTTAGGAAAACTACAAATAATAATTTAATAATTCAAACAATTGTTAGTATACTGTTGACAATCGGGATATCCTCTACATTAATATAGAATGATTATTTATTTATGAGGTTTCAAAATCTCCTACAAAGCAATACCTTTGATAGAATAACATAAATTCCAAGGTCAATCACTTCCTAAACTTTTCAATATGAAGACATCCAGACAGGAAATCTCCTTTCCTAAAATCATTTTTGGCGGACTGTTTGTTCTATGCTCCATCACCCTGGTCCAGGGTCAACAGCCTGTAAAAAGCGAGTATCAGTTTAATGGTTACACCAATCATTGGCAGGACAACTATAATGAATGGTATCGTTATGGGAATCTGTTTAAGGTGGCGCGCATGCAGGTGGATAAGACCTTTTTACAAAGCAAGGTGGATATTGCCAGTGATATGGGTCTACCAGGTTTGCTGATGGAGGAGGGATTCATGACAGGCCTCCTATCCGATAAGTATGTAACATTGGAACTCCCTGAATTGGAGGAATTGAAGGATGCACTCTCACAAGGGGATGTGCTGGCTTTCCTGGATCCGGGAACGGAAGCCGGGCAAAAGGTAGCCGCGACACTGCCTTCGGACTGGGAATGGCCTTACATGCTGGGCAGTTATCAGTACGGAGCAATCGACCTGATTCGGGTGGATCTTTTCATGGTGAAAAAGGATGAACATACCTTATATATAGTTAGCAGTGCAGATGCAGATGCCCGTCAAACAGTGAAGGAACTTATTGAGTCTACTCTCAGGCTGGTGGAAAGGTACGATTTCCATAAGGGTTGGTTCGGGGCAAAAACTCTGCATAATAGTGTAACCTGTACCAAAGGTCACCCGCTGGAAGTAATTGGTACGGGGATGAATGAAGGAAGCAGCTGGTTTGTTTTTGACGGTTACATGGATTTTATACTCAAGGATGATCTGGCAGCCTGGGTGGATGAGATTGGATCACCCGTGGTGACCGATGTGGGCCATTCTCCCATATATGGCTGTAGTGATTACGATGACTTACAGGTGCAACAACTGTTTACCGAGGAGATCACCATGAAATATGCGCGTGATCATAAGGGATATATCTTTCGCCCTGTATATGATGATTATGCCGATTCGGCAGGATTGGAGTATGATGGCTACCTGGGTAATGAGGGGAACAAGGAGCAGATCGATGTGGAGGATGTTCCCTTCATTCTGCATACCGGAACCCTGGACGGACATGCCTTAAACAGCATGATGCTGTTCCTTGAAAAAGGAGAAGCACTTACACGTGAATCCATGTGGAAGGCAATTCTGGAAAGGAGAACCACAGGTGTGCTGGCTTTGGGTAAGATGATTGGTCCGGCTTCATACAGGAATCCACTTCAGATGCTGCTGCTTGACAGGGCTTACCTGGAGGATTATTTCAGTGACAGGATTGATCTGAAGGCAGAGGTCATGGGGAATACCCTGCAGGTCACAGTTCGGAATTTCTATAATAGAACCCTCTACGGGGATGTGGAAATCACCCTTCCGGACCAGG
>Ga0209633_10004918_pt1 | contig 11886 bp, 10 predicted proteins | sample Cruoilmetagenom1_FD_187290 | JGI IMG/M metagenome (GOLD analysis project Ga0209633, IMG submission 187290) | Oil polluted marine microbial communities from Coal Oil Point, Santa Barbara, California, USA - Sample 1 (SPAdes) (version 2) | ecosystem: Environmental > Aquatic > Marine > Oil seeps ... | reverse complement strand
ATGTTTTTCTATCCTTGCTTTAGCTAATCCTTTTAATTCTACATAGTATTTATTTGATGTAGTGTCAATACATAGCACCATTGGTACTATTAGTAAATAAATGAAAAATAACAAAAATAGGGTTAAGAAAATGGTTAAGATCATAGCTATATTATTCTCCCAGTAATTTACCAATATTAAAAAAGTATAGCAATGATATTGGTCACTTATAGCAATTTATTTTAAAAAATTGTTAGTTAAAACAAAAAATCTCTCGACACTTTAATTCTAAAAAACCGTAAAAAAATATACGGTGACACCGTAATTAATTTCACATTATAAATATTAATTTCGTCGGCATTATATATAAATCAATTCGCTAAACGTATTTTTCAACCCAAAAATATTCCATTAACAACAAATGACATTAGATTTATACCAACTCATTCTACTGATTGCAATACCCGTAATTCTGGTATTAGGATTTACCTTAGGATATGCAATAGGTAAAAAGAATGGCTACAGAAAAAGAGTGCGAGAAACCCAAATTTAAAACCTGTATTTTTTTAAATTTACATAGAACTAACTCCTATAAAGGTGCGATGATATATTTTTTATAAAATCTCTTTTTGTATAATTAGTCTATCATACTAAATTGCTACCTTCGTAAGAAATCATCCATTTATGAAGCTTCTCAAAAGAATTATTCTAATTGTTGTAATTTTAGTTCTCGCTTTTATTGTAAACCTTTTGATAACAACCGGTTATTTTAAGAGTATAGAACCAACGTTTAATGGAGAGATCATTCAAAAAATTGCACTACCAGGAGCTGAAGATATTACAATAAGTGCAATTGATAGTTTTGCCATAATATCATCTACCCATCGAAGATCTGTCCCAAGAACCAAAGAAGAATCCGGTGGATTGTATTTAATAGATCTAAAATCAAAACTCTATTCTCCTATATACCTCACTGAAGATTTTAAAAAATCATTTGCTCCACATGGTATCTCTATGATAAAAACGGATAGTACCTATACAATTCTGGCGGTGAACCATACATTAAACGGACATACGATTGAAGTATTTAAACTATCTGGTCAAAATTTAACACATCAAAAAACATTGGAACATCCTTCAATGGTAAGTCCTAATGACATTGTTATTCTAGATGAAAATCGTTTCTACTTTACCAATGATCATAAATACACTACAGGAATTGGTAGACTGTTAGAAGATTATGGAGGTTTATCTGTTTCTAATGTTGTCTATTTTGATGGTGAAAATTATACCGAAGTTGCCGATGGAATTGCCTATGCAAATGGTATTAATTTTGACGTTGAGCGGAAGCTTCTTTTTGTTGCGTCTCCGAGAAATTTTTTAGTAAAAGTATTTGCCAAAAATGAAAATGGTAGCCTTAATTTTATAGAAGAAATTGATTGTAAAACAGGAGTTGACAATATTGAATTTGATACAGAAGGTAACTTATGGATCGGTTCCCATCCTAATTTACTACACTTTGCTGCCTACGCCAAAGGCAAAAAAGAGATTGCGCCTTCTGAAATTATTAAAATTAATTATAAAGATACGGGCGACTACATCATTGAACAAATTTATATGGAAGACGGCAGCACAATGTCTGCATCTACAGTTGCTGCCACTTTTGGAGATCTAATTTTAACCGGTAATGTGATGGATGACGAATTTTTAATTTTAAAAATTGCAAACGAAAAATAAGAAATCCGCTAACATACTAAATACGGAAAAACCAACAAAAATAATGGTTTAAAGTGGTCTCAGAAAAGTGATATTTTAACTGAATTGTCCCCTTGAACGCAGTCGAAAGGTTCTTACTTTTGGTAAGTTATAGTTTTCGACTCCGCTCAAACTGACATAAAAGGATGCTTTAAAGAAAACCTCGTTATTTTACAACACTTAATGCTACTTTCTCAACTTTCTTCTAATAATAAAAAATAATGCAATTGCCGTTAATACCAAAGGCCAGATATGAATAAATCCTAACACAATATTTTCAATCAATTTCCATCCAAAAGAAAAACCTTCCTTAGTTTTAGAAAAGAAAGTACGTTTATAACTTTCAGGCACTTCTTTATAATTTACTGTTTCATACAAATCAACTTGTATAGTGCTAAAAGATACTTTGTTAGTTAAGTAGTGTAATCTTCCTTGTGTAGCTTCAATTTCTTCTTGAATTATACCGAGTTTTTCTTCGGCGGCTAAAATATCTTTTACTGTTTTAGCACGTTGCCGTAAAATAGTTTCATAACGCTCTTTAATTTCAAGCTTTGTTTTTAACCGTGATTGTAGATCAATATATTCTTCTGTTACATCTTGGGTTGTAATATTTTCATAATCAACAAATTCTGCAACTTGTTTTAAAGAATCCATCAACACACCAAAATACTGTTCGGGTACTTTTATAACAAATCTATTTTCTATTTGATAGGCATTATTCTGAAAACGCTGATCAGAAACATAACCGTTAAATTTCTGCACCAAGACATTAATTTGATTGGTGGCAATTTTAACATGTTTAACCTTGTACTTTACTTCGGCAGATTTAATGATCTTTAATTTTTGAGCTGTCTCTTTCTTGCCTGCTGTAGTACTTAATACATTAGTTTGGCTATCTTCAACAGCCTCGTACATTTCTGAAACATCAACACCTTCTACAGGTAGCTGTTCTCTATAGTCATTTGAATTGCAGGATAGCAATAAACCAATAAAAAGTAAACTTAAAAAAATTTTAACTCTCCTTTGTAATCTGTTTGTTCTCATAATTTTCTATTTTTAAGAATTGAATTTGAGCAAACTTAAATATGCAGACTTGGTTTGCTTTGAAAAACGTTTGTAAACTAATTGTAAATCATTTTACAAAATACAAACCGCTGATCTTTAATTATATATGTAATTTTGAATACTGAAGACAAACATTATTTCAATCTTTTAATACAAAATATTTCCAGTACTTTTTTAATGCATAATAGTGCACCAAAAAATATTAAAGATTGGAAAGGGGAAGATATTACTACATTTCAAGAAGATTTATTCAATAAAGTAAAGGCAACAATTAGTGAGAAATGGTTCTATACGTATATAAAGAATAAGCCAGAAAAATTACCTCGAATAGACATATTAAACCTATTGAGCAACTATACGGGATTTGACAACTGGGAATCATTTAAAACAGCAAATAAGAAGCCTCATATAGCATTAAAAAATTCAAGTCCATTAAAAAAATATGTATGGTTATTCCTATTGATTCCCATTATGTTCATTTTTGCTTATTTCGTAAATACCGAAAATGAATTTCAATTTTGTTTTATAGACGAAGATAAAAACGAATCCATTAATTCCTTTTTAGACATAAAAATATTACAAGATTTTGAATCACCTATCTATTTAAAAACGGATAGCACAGGGTGCTTTTCTTATCAAACCAAAGAAAAACTTGTTAGATTTGTAGTGCAATCACCTTATTATAAAACAGATACTATTACTAGAACGATTGACGCAGGTAGTAACAACACAATTAAATTACATACTGATGACTATGCACTGATGTTACATTATTATTCTAACGGAAATACAAAAGATTGGAAAAAAAGAAAGGAACAACTCCAGAATTTGATTGAGAGAGATGCACAGATTTATCAAGTATTCACCCATAATATAGGTGTTGAAATCTATTCTAAGGATGAATTTATCAGTAAATTGACAACACCTACCAGTAATCTACAAAAAATTAAAATATTAGATAAATCCTCTAAAAATGGCAAGATTGTTAAACTTAAATTCATGATTAAATGAAAAAGTTTATCTACATATATATCCTATTTTTTATAGCCGCTTGTGCTAACCAACCAAAAAATGAGGCTGTTGAAGAAGAATTAAAGGAATTTGAAACTGGACTTGAGAATTCAGCCTTAGAAGATATGGCTGAAGAATTTACATACCAACATTTAACAAAACAAAAGCTTCAAGACTATTTTGATCTATTGGTATTAGAACAAGAGCATCCTGAATTTGGAGAAGATATTGCTTTACAACTTCTAGAACTTTCTAATGATACTTTGAAAATTTCTATTGCATCGCAAAAAGTGTCTATTCAAAATGTACAACAAATTGGTGCAGTGATAAAAATTTCTGATTCCATTCAAAAAATTAGATTGGTCTTTGATATTGTTGCTGAAGATTCTAAAAAAAGCGATTCTATCACCGCAATTGTCAGTACAAAAAAGATTTATTTAGACCAAAAGGAAGTGATCTCAACCAAAGTTGTATTCGAAAAGTAATAAATATCAAGTTAATGAAAACAGCCACAGTTAGTCAGCTTAAAAAAGAATTAGAAAACCAATCTCAGGTAGAATTGCTAGAATTGTGTTTGCATTTATCTAAATTTAAAAAAGAGAATAAAGAATTATTAACCTATCTTTTATACGAATCAGACGACGAAGCCGGATATATTGAAGGTATAAAAACAGAGGTTGACGCACTATTTGAACAGATAAACACCAGTAGCTATTTCTATATAAAAAAGAGCGTTAGAAAAATATTGCGGCTAGTAAAGAAATATATTCGCTATTCTAAAAATAAAGAAACAGAAGTTGAATTATTGCTGCATTTTTGCAAGGTGCTCAAAGAAATGAAACCTTCTATAACACATAATGTATCACTACAAAATATATTTAACCGACAAATACTATTGATTAGGAAAGCTGTGGCAACTTTACATGAAGATCTACAGTACGATTATAAAATGGAGTTAGATGAACTATTATAAAATAAGTGACTAATATTTTTTAATTATGAATACTAAAAGTGTCATTATATATTCTTCTGTTGACGGACAAACATTGAAAATTTGTAATAAACTCGTTGAAGAATTTAAACATCTAGATCAAGAGGTTGCTTTATTTTCGATTGACGATTATAAAGAGGGCATCAATAATTATGATAAAATAATTATTGGAGCCAGTATTCGCTATGGTGTTCATAATAAGTCAATTATTGATTTTATTAATACAAATAAAAAAGTGCTAGACACTAAAAAAACGGTGTTCTTTTCGGTAAATCTAGTGGCACGAAAACCAGAAAAAAATACTGCTGAAACAAATCCGTATGTTGTAAAATTCTTCAAAACTATCGATTGGAAACCTACCATTGTGGAAGTATTCGCAGGTAATCTAGATTATCAAAAATATCCGTTCTTCGATAGAATTATGATCCAATTTATCATGTGGATGACCAAAGGGCCTACAGATTCCAAGGCCAAAATAGAATACACTAATTGGGATAAAGTTTCACAATTTGGTAAACAATTAGTTAAGTTGTAATATTTATATAAAAACAAATGACCTCCTAAAAATCAAGAGGTCATTAAAAAGTTATCGCAAAGAAGGGTCAACGATTATTTATAAGGTCGACACGAGTTTTCTAATACAAAAACTGGTATATTTAAACCTATTTCTTACCTTTTTTAGAAGGCCTTGGTAATACTTCTTCCGGGAATGGGAACAAGATCGTTGAATTCTTCTCAGAAGCAATATTCGCCAATGTTTGATACAATCTTAATTTAATTGCTGAAGGCGATTGGTCTATCAACTTACCGGCTTCTAATAGTTTTCCTGCCGCTTGTTCTTCTGCCAATGCCAAAATAATTCTTGCTCTTCTAGAACGTTCAGCTTCCGCCTGATTGGCCATCATACGTCTCATATTTTCTGGTAATTGTATATCTTTAATTTTCACATCAATGATCACAATTCCCCATTCATGGGTTTCCTTTTCAACGATCGCTTTAATATTCTTACCCATTTCTTCACGTTTCGATAGGATGGTATCTAATTCTACCTTCCCACAGACATCTCTCAATGCTGCTTGTGCCAATTGAGTAATTGCAAATTTATATTCCTCAACTTCCAACACCGCTTTTTCCGGGCTTTCTATCTTAAAAAAGACAACACCATCAATACTACACGGCACATTGTCTTCGGTCATTACTTCTTGAGAAACAACATTGATAGTAATTACGCGAATATCTACAATTTGGATGGTTTCAACAAAGGGAATGATCCATCTAAAACCGGGTCTTAAGGTCTTGATAAATTTTCCAAACCTGAACTTTAATGCTCTTTTATATTCAAAAATAATACGGATACCACTGAGCAAAAACAAAATTAATATGATACTAATCAATAAAGGAGGGTTCATAACTAAGTGTGTTATGTTATTTAAAAATGTTGATCTCTAAAAAAAAGATCTTGAGAAACGCCTAAAGGAGCATTTATACAAAAATACCTCAACCTTTTGGCTTTACGTATTTAACACAAAATAGAAAGCACTTCGCTATCAATGTTGGTTATTGCATATCCTTTTAAAGTTACGAAATTTTCAAATGATAACAAAATAGTTACATCAAAATTTTATTTTATGATGGCTCAACACCTTTTGACAATTTGCATCAGCTAGTATCAACATTAATCCTTAAATTTACCTACTTCCAATTTTAATTAAATGTATATCATGAGAATATATTTTACTATTATTCCCCTATTCCTGATTTTCATCCTTAGTTGTCAATCAAACAAAAAAGAAACTTTACAAGAAGACAACTCACATTCCTTTTATGTGGGTACCTATACAGATGGTGATAGTAAAGGCATTTATAAATATAGCTTGTCAGCCGATGGTATGCTGCAAAAAGTCGGCTTAGCTGCAGTGTCTAATAACCCGTCTTTTTTAGCTAAAAGTGCCAATGGAAAATATTTGTTGGCTGTTAATGAAATTAGCAATAATGACACAGTAGGCACGGTAGAATCCTATTTAATTGAAGGCGATAGCCTGACCTTGATAAACCGAAGATCTTCAGGTGGCGCGCATCCATGTTTTGTAACAACAAATAAGAATGATTATGTATTGACAGCAAATTATACCGGTGGCAATATTGGATTGTTAAAAATTAATAACCAAGGAACTTTAACGCAATTACTTGATATACAGCAACATTACGGTAAAGGAATAACCGAAAGACAGGAAGCACCGCATGCACATTCTACATGGTTCACTGACAATGGAACAAATATTATTTCTGTAGATCTAGGTACTAATGAACTTTGGTTTTCACAATTAGATACTTTGACAGACAAATTGATCCCTAGCGGTCAGCGTACCTTGAAAATGGCACCCGGTGACGGACCTCGACATTTAGCATTCCATCCTAATCATAAATTTATCTATGTATTGAACGAACTCAACAATATGGTTACGTTGGTAGAAAAAGACAGTACTGGTCAATATAAAACAGGGATATCTATTTCTATGTTACCCGATAATTATAGTGAAAAAAATAAAGGTGCAGATATACATATTTCTTCAGATGGTAACTTTTTATATGCTTCTAATCGCGGACATAACAGTATCGCTATCTATCAAATAGATGAAACAAACGGAAGTTTGAAATTGCTTGATCATGAAGCTACCAGAGGAGATGCTCCACGTAATTTTTCATTATCACCCGATGAAAATTATCTATTGGTTGCCAATCAGTTTACAAATAATATCATTTCTTTTAAACGAGATAAAGTAACCGGGCTATTACAATTTGTAGATGCCATTGACGCACCAACACCGGTTTGTATTTTGTTTTAATGGCATTTAGAGATCACTAAATGTGCTACAAAAACTGCATCTCAAAAAAATGTAAGCCATAAATAAGCTTTTCATTATTAATCTATTATCTTAGTGAATTCAATTTTTTAACCTATATAACTATTATGAAAAAAGATCTATTATTTTTATTTGGTATCATCCTTTCTGTATCAATAAATGCACAAGTTAGCGGAAGTTTAATGCAATATCCTGATGTTTCTGAAACACAGATCACCTTTATTTATGGCGATGATGTGTGGATCGCTCCGAAATCAGGCGGTACTGCCAATAGATTGAGCTCACCCGAGGGTTTTGAAAGTTATCCTAGATTTTCTCCTGACGGAAGTATGATAGCATACACTGCAAATTATCACGGTAATAGTGATATATATATTATCAATACAAATGGTGGCGTACCTAAACGATTGACCTATCATGGTATGTTCGATAGAGTTTTAGGATGGACGCCTGATGGTAAATCAGTATTATTTGCGTCTTCAAGAGAAAGTGGCCGTCAACGATATAGTCAATTTTATACCATCGCTATTGATGGTGGGTCGCCGGTAAAATTACCTGTGCCTTATGGTGAATTCGCCTCTTTTTCTCCTGATGGGAAAAAAATAGCCTATACAGATAGATCTAGAGTCCACAGAAACTGGAAAAGATATCGAGGCGGAACTGCGCCTGATATTTCTGTTTTTGATCTTACAACCTATGCAACAGAAAATATAACCAACAACATCGCTAATGATGAATTACCAATGTATAATGCAGATGGCATTTATTTCATGTCAGATAATGGACCTAATAAACGGAATAACCTTTGGAAACATGACCTGGCTACGAAGACCAATACCCAATTAACTAATTTTAAAGATTTTGACATTACATTCCCAGAAAGTAGTGCTTCTGAAATTATTTTTGAAGCCGGCGGAAAATTATACTTATATAATATGGCGGCAGCTACTTCTAATGAAGTGAAAATTAATATTATCTCTGATCAAAAAGGACTCATAGCAAAACAGAAAAATGTGTCTTCATATATTCAAAACGCAACAATTTCACCTGATGGTAACAGGGTTGTAGTACAGGCCAGAGGCGAGCTCTTTAGCCTGCCAGCTACTGAAGGGTTTGTTGCCAATCTTACGGCTACTTCAGGTAGTGCAGAACGTAAACCGGCGTGGTCACCTGATGGCAATTCATTAGCATATTGGAGTGATGCCAGTGGCGAATACCAATTGATGATCAATGATATGACCGGTAAAGTACCGCCAAAAAAGTTGACCAATTTTACAAGTGGATTCAACTATACAATTTATTGGTCTCCTGACAGTAAAAAAATTGTCTATGTAGATCAATCGATGACCATAAATTATCTCAATGTAACTACCGGAAAAATTACCAAAGCAGATAAAGGCAGATATATGATGGAAGGTGGTTTACGTAGTTTTACTGCATCATGGTCTCCGGATAGCAGATGGGTTGCGTATAGCAGAGCTTCCGATAATCAGGCCACTACAGCTATTTATGTATATGACACTCAAAATAACAAAGTATCACAACTTACTTCCGGGTATTATACAGATTATAGCCCTGCTTTTAGTGCTGATGGAAAGCACCTTTTCTTTGGTACCAATAGAACCTTTAAACCTATGTATTCAGATCTGGATAATACATTTGTGTATCCTAATGCCACCACCATCGCAGTAGGTACTTTAAACAAATCTGTAAAATCTCTATTAGCTGTAAAAAATGATGCGGCCGAAGCTCCTAAAAATGGGAATGACAATGATAAAAATGATGATAAATCGAAAAAGAAAAAAGACAAGGATAAAGACAAAGACAAAGATGCTAAAAAAGAAGTACCAAAAACAACTATTGATATTGCCGGTTTTGAAAATCGTGTAGAAATGTTAGACGTTGTTCATGGTAATCTTGGCCGTTTAACAGCCATAGAAGGTAAATTGTTATTTGCTCGTTTTCCGAACACAGGGTCTCCCAAAAAGGCCAAACCTTCGCTTGATTTTTATGATTTTAAAGAAAGAGAGGTTAAAACCATTATTCCTAATGTTTCCAATTATAAAGTCTCTGCTAACGGCAAGAAACTATTGGTTCAAGACAAACAAAAACTTGCAGTTATCGATATAAAAGCCGGTCAAAAAATAGACAAGGCTGTACCTACACAAGACATGGTTATGAATGTGGTTCCAAAAGAAGAATGGAAACAAATTTTTAATGATGTATGGCGATTTGAACGCGATTATTTCTATGATCCGGGAATGCATGGTGTAGATTGGAATACATTACGAACACGTTATGGAAACTTGATAGATCAATCTAATTCACGAAACGATGTAAATCTTATTATTGGTGATTTGATTGCTGAGCTAAACGCATCGCATACCTATAATGGTGGCGGCGATATAACGAGAGCAAAAACAAAGAATGTTGGTTATTTAGGAGCAGATGTTAGCCTGGAAAATGGACAGTACAGAATTAAAAAAATAATCACCGGTGCCCCTTGGGACGTTGAAGTTAGATCTCCACTAGTTAAACCCGGTGTAACTGTGAATACAGGAGATTATGTATTGGCTGTTAACGGATTACCTATAGATACCTCAAAACCGATCTCGGCTTCCTTTCAAGGCTTAGCTGATGCTGCGGTTCAACTTACTGTGAATAGTACACCTTCATTGGTCAATGCTAAAAAAGTGATTGTTAAACCAATGAAATCTGAAACCAGATTGCGTCATTTGGCATGGATAGAAAAAAACCGCCAACAAGTTTCTAAAGCAACAGATGGTAAAATAGGATATGTATACGTGCGTAGTACAGGCCTTGATGGTCAAAATGAATTGGTAAGACAATTTTATGCGCAAATGGACAAAGAAGGCTTGATCATTGATGAACGTTTTAATAGTGGCGGACAAATACCTGATAGGTTTGTTGAATTATTAGATAGAGATCCACTGGCGTATTTTGCGGTAAGAGATGGTAAAGATTGGTCATGGCCACCGGCAGGAAATTTCGGACCAAAAGTGATGCTTATCAACGGATTTAGCGGTTCAGGTGGAGATGCTTTTCCGGCTTATTTTAAAGAAAGAGGTATTGGCCCATTAATTGGAACCCGTACCTGGGGTGGATTGATAGGTATTTCTGGCGCACCAACTTTAATAGATAATGGTGGCGTTACGGTGCCTACATTTAGAATGTATGATGCCAAAGGTGAATGGTTTAAAGAAGGTCATGGTGTAGATGCTGATATTGAAGTGGTTGAAGATTTTCAAAAACTAGCCAACGGTACAGATGTTCAGTTAGAAGCAGGAATTAAAGAAGTTGTAAAACTGCTAAATAATGGCAAAAGCTTTAAAAAACCGGCGAGACCTGTTTATGAAAAACGCAATTAAATAATTGCTAATAAAAATAAAAATCCTGTCTTTTGATGGGATTTTTTTATGCTTATAACTTGACTAAATCTATAATGACGATTCGTATTAAGATGTCATTTCGAACCGAATGAAATGAGCGTGAGAAATCTATGAGTTTGAGAAATCTATATGAGATTTCTCAATCGTCTAACTCTCGTTAAACTCCTGCCTGCTGCAGGCACGGCATTTCGAAATGACAGTTCGTTTCTATTTGTCATTTCGACAGAGGGCGGAACGTTAAGAAAAGATGCGGTGCACCTTTTTAGTGATCGAGCCAGCCGGCGCATTGGCGAATGAGCGACGAGAAACGTAAGTTCAGCGTACCTGTCCGCCGGCAGGCGGGGCTAAATCTAATTGAAAACTGCAACTGCCCACTGAAGACTGCCTACTGAAGACTGAAGACTGTCAACTCCAATCATGAGATCCCGAACCTCCCTTTGGTCTTTCGGGATAAGCGATTCACACAAATTTTGTCAACCAAAATCTGGTTCTCTGCTAACTGCCAACTGAAGACTGAAGACTGAAAACTGAGATCCCGAATCTCCCTTTGGTCTTTCGGGATAAGTCCTTCGACTGCGCTCAGGACAGGCTTTTCACACAAATTTTGTCAACCAAAATCTGGTTCTCTGCTTACGGTAAAACCTTACATTTTTCAAACACGATATTTACCATAAACAATTTATTTTTAATTAGTTACATTTGATTGACGGTAGAATTATAAAAGGAGGATTTTTTGTACTGAAATAAGGAGGGAAAAACCTTTTGTATGTATGGTTGATAACTCAATAAAAAAAATTAAAGCATGAAAACA
>Ga0209633_10004917_pt1 | contig 11887 bp, 22 predicted proteins | sample Cruoilmetagenom1_FD_187290 | JGI IMG/M metagenome (GOLD analysis project Ga0209633, IMG submission 187290) | Oil polluted marine microbial communities from Coal Oil Point, Santa Barbara, California, USA - Sample 1 (SPAdes) (version 2) | ecosystem: Environmental > Aquatic > Marine > Oil seeps ... | reverse complement strand
ACTGCGATGTTGATGACAGTTTGCATATTGTTGTTTTGAGCGGCTCTTATGGCTGTGATAAGTTCAGGTGAAGCAGAGATAAGGGCAACTGAAAATGCACCAAGTGCCAAAGGAAGACCCAATGACTCAAGATTGTTTGCCATAAAGACGGCTAAGATTTCAGCCAGCAAACCTATAAATACAATAGAGAGTGCAAGGATTAGTGCATGATAGAGTCCATTGATGTCCTCTTTTGAATCATCATGATGGATCTCTTCATCACCGTTTTGATATTCAAAAAAGTAACGGTGTTCTTTGAGTTGTACACGTGTAAAGATGATATAAAGGAGTATAAACATTACGATGGTAAAGTTCATATACATATCTAGTTTATCAGTAGCGATGAAGTGGGGTATGACCATCGCGATACCGATAGAGACTAAGATCATCGACATATAGGAGTTGGTAGAGTCAACATTATATGCCTGTTCACCATGTTTAATTCCGCCTATGATAGCGGCAATACCAAGTAATCCATTGATATCAAGCATAACGGCAGAGTAAATGGTGTCTCGTGCAAGTGTTGCATTTTCAGAATGTGTCATCATGATAACGATGATAAGTATCTCAACGATAACAGCAGAAGAGGTGAGTATCAATGTTCCATAAGGTTCACCATACTTATGTGCCAAAATTTCAGCATGGTGTGCTACGTTGAGTGATGAGTATATGATAACAGCAAAAATAACAAGAAAGCCTAAAATATTTCCTAGTTGTGTATGCGCAATGGTATGCTCTAGGGGCATAAATATCGCTAATATTGCGATAGAGATAAAAAGAGGATACTCTTTTGTAAGTTGTTTTATCATGATGATAGGTACCTTTTGATTTATCGTGGTAGTTTAGCAGAGTTTATTTTAGATTTGATATAATCATCTTATATACAGCTAAGGAAACCTATGTTCTTACATGATAAAACATCCCATTTTAATATCGCAAATCTCGTGACATTTGCCAACATCACAGCAGGTTTAGTAGCGATGTACTTCATCCAGCAAGGTGATTATTTTACCGCTATTGTTCTTGCTTGGATTGGTGGTGCGTTTGATATCATGGATGGTAAGCTAGCCCGTAAGTACAATCTCTCTTGTGAGTTTGGCATACAGATAGACTCGTTTGCTGACTTTATCTCTTTTGTAGTGATGCCAGCATTTTTGCTTTTTTACTCTTTGCAAAAAGCAGAAGGATTTGAGACATTAATCGCGGGGATGGTATTTATCTACTATATCATTTCAGGGCTTCGTCGTTTGATTGAATTTAACATCAAAAGTGAAGAGGGCGAAGTGGCTAAGTACTTTGAAGGGGTACCAACACCACTTGGAGCCATACTGCTTTGGGTTCTTTATCTGATCCATGCTTATGGTGTGGTATCAAATATCTATATAATTCTATTATTGGTGATCATGATAGCGTATTTGCTTAATTCAAAAGTGAGAATTCCACATCCTTAAAAAATTCTAAAATTAAGTATTTAGAATTTTTCAATATATTCATTTTTATTTTTTATTTATTCCTTCTTAAAAGGAATAAATAAAAGGTTATTTTCTCCTAAAAGCCCTAAACTATTGACTTTCTCTTCATTTTTTTGTATATTTAACGTTCAAATTTTTTGTCAGTTCGTCTGACGAGTTCTTTTAAGGAAAAAAATGGAAAAAATTAGACTTAAGCTTAAAGCTTATGATCACAGAGTTTTAGACCGTTCTGTTGCTGCTATCGTTGATGCAGTAAAACGAACCGGAGCTGAGATTAGAGGGCCAATCCCAATGCCTACAAAAATCAAAAAATATACCGTACTTAAATCACCGCATGTTAATAAAGATGCACGTGAACAGTTTGAGATGAGAATGCATGGTCGTTTAATCGACATCGTTTCTGCTACAACTGATACTGTTGATTCGTTGATGAAACTTGACCTTGCTCCAGAAGTAAATGTCGAAGTTCGCGCGATGGGTAAATAGGGAGTATATGATGGAATATATAGTAGAAAAAATTGGAATGACAAGAACGATTACAGTACCTGCATCTGCAGTAACACTTGTAAGAATTGTTGAAGCTAAAGTATGTGAAGTTGATGAAAACAAACGCGCTATTGTTGCTTACCCAAAAGGTAAACAGTCAAACAAAGCGATTGAAGGTCAACAAAAGAAATATGGCTTAACTGCTGAATTTAACAAATTTATGACATTAGATGTTGCAAATGCAGAAGCAGGTGATTTAGACACAGCACCTTTAGCAGATGCTACAATCGTAAAATCAACGTTTGTTTCTAAAGGTCGTGGTTTTGCTGGTGTTATGAAAAGACATAACTTTCATGGTGGTCCAGGAGCGCATGGTTCTAGATTTCATAGAAGAGTTGGTTCAATTGGTAATGCTGAGTGGCCAGGTCGTGTTCAACGTGGTAAGAAAATGCCAGGACATTATGGTGTTGATCAAAAAACAGCTAAGAATGAAATAGTTTCTTTTGATGCTGAGACAGGTATCATCGCACTTAAGGGTGGTGTTGCAGGTGCAAACGGCGCATACGGAACGATAAGGATTGTAAAATGAGTAAAGCAATTGTATTAGACAGTAAATTAAAAGCTAACGGTGAAATTGCATTGCCAGCAAGTTACAGTGAGATTGATTCTCATAACTTATACTTGTATGTAAAGTCTTATCAAGCAGCTTTAAGAGCAAACACAGCAAACACAAAAACAAGAGCCCAAGTAAGCGGTGGTGGTAAAAAACCATTTGCACAAAAAGGTGGCGGTCGTGCGCGTGCTGGTTCTATCAGAAGTCCATTATGGGTTGGTGGTGGAGTTGCACATGGTCCAAAAGCAAACAGAAACTATAATCAAAAAGTAAATAAAAAGCAAAAGAAATTAGCTTTACAATTTGCTATCCAAGAAAAAGCGGATAACGGTAAGTTATTTGTTGTTGATTCTGTAGCTATCGAATCAGGCAAGACTAAAGATGCAGCGGCATTTGTTAAAAGTATCAATGCAAGAGACGCGTTAGTTGTAAAAGAGTTAGTAGATGAGAAAACATTTTATGCATTTAGAAATGTAGAAAACTCTTACCTAATTGAATCTAACGAATTAAATGGTTATACAGCAGCAGCATTTGAAGCTATTGTGATAGAAAAAAGTGTTTTAGAAGCACTAACAAAAGAGGACTAAGTATGGCAGATATTACAGATATTAAAGCGATTCTTTATACTGAGAAGAGTTTAGGTCTTCAAGAAGATGGTGTTGTTGTGATTCAAACGAGTAACAGAATGACAAAAAATGGTCTTAAAGAAGTATTAAGAGAGTATTTCGGTTTTATCCCACTTAAAGTGAATTCTTTAAGACAAGAGGGAAAAGCAAAGAAATTTAAAGGTATCTCAGGAAAAAGAGACAGCTATAAAAAGTTTTATGTCACACTTCCTGAAGGTGCAAACATAGAAAGTTTGGAGGTATAACATGGCGATTAAATCATATAAACCATATACTCCTTCACGAAGGTATATGACAGGACTAGACTCTAGCGATATCACTGCTAAAGCAAGTGTTCCAAGTCTACTTAAAAAGCTTCCTAGAAGTGCTGGTAGAAATCATCACGGGAGAATCACTTCTCGTCACAGACAAGCAGGTGCAAAGAAAACTTATAGAATCATCGATTTTAAAAGAAACAAGTTAAATATCGAAGCGACAGTGTCAGCTATCGAATACGATCCATACAGAAACTGTAGAATCGCACTTGTTACTTATATAGATGGTGAAAAAAGATATATCATTCAACCTTCAGGTATCAATGTAGGTGATAAAATCATGGCAGCAGAGTCTGGTCTTGATATCAAACCTGGTAATGCAATGAAGATGAAAAATATTCCTGTTGGAACAATCATCCACAATGTTGAGATGAAACCTGGTAAGGGTGCTCAAATCGCTCGTTCAGCTGGTGGATATGCACAACTTATGGGTAAAGAAGAGAGATATGTTGTTTTAAGATTACCATCTGGTGAGATGAGACAAGTACTTTCAGAATGTATGGCAACAATCGGAACTGTTGGTTCTGAAGATTGGGCAAATGTTGTACTTGGTAAAGCAGGTAGAATGAGACATAAAGGTAAAAGACCTCAAACTCGTGGTTCTGCTATGAACCCAATTGATCACCCGCATGGTGGTGGTGAAGGTAAGACAAACGGAAGTAGACATCCAGTTAGTCCATGGGGTATGCCGACTAAAGGTTATAAAACTAGAAAGAAAAAAGCTAGTGATAAACTTATAATCTCAAGAAAGAAAGGGAGAAGATAGATGGCTAGAAGTCTAAAAAAAGGTCCATTTGTAGATGATCACTTGATTAAAAAAGTGCTTAAAGCAAAAGAGAGCGGCGAGAAGAAACCTATAAAAACATGGTCAAGAAGAAGTATGATTCTCCCTGATATGATTGGGTTGACATTTAGTGTTCATAATGGTAGAAACTTTATTCCTGTTTACGTAACAGAGAATCATGTTGGATACAAGTTTGGTGAATTTGCACCAACTAGAACATTTAAGGGGCATAAGGGCTCTGTTCAAAAGAAGGTAGGTTAAGATGAGTAAAGCTACATTAAAATTTATCAGACTTTCTCCTAATAAAGCTAGATTGATTGCTAGAGAAGTACAAGGAATGAATGCTGAGTATGCACTTGCTTCTTTGGAGTTTGCTCCAAATAAAGCAGCTGGTATTATCTCTAAAGTTATTGCATCTGCAGTAGCAAATGGTGATTTTGAACCAGAAGAAGTTGAAGTAATCTCTTGCAGAGTAGACAAAGGTCCAGTTCTTAAAAGATTTAGACCAAGAGCTAGAGGTAGTGCATCTAGAATTTTAAAGCCAACAACACACATTATGGTAGAAGTTGGACCTGCGAAAAAAGATGAAAAAGCAACAAACAAAACTACTAAGAAGGATGCATAACCATGGGTCAAAAAGTAAATCCTATAGGTCTTAGACTAGGACTTAATAGAAACTGGGATTCTAGATGGTATCCATCTTCTGAAAATACAGTACAAAATATTGGTGAAGATCACAAGATCAGAACTTTTGTAAAAAAAGAACTTTATTATGCAGGCGTTGCTCAAATAATCATTGAGAGAACTGCTAAAAAACTTCGTGTTACTATAGTTTCAGCAAGACCAGGAATCATTATCGGTAAAAAAGGTGCTGACATTGAGAAGCTAAGAAAAAAACTTTTCAAACTTGTTGGTAAAGAAGTGAATGTAAATATTCAAGAAGAGAGAAAACCTCAAACTTCTGCACAACTTGCGGCTGAAAACGTTGCTACACAACTAGAACGTCGTGTTGCTTTCAGACGTGCTATGAAAAAAGTTATGCAAGGTGCTATGAAAGGTGGAGCAAAAGGAATTAAAGTTTCTGTTGCTGGTCGTCTTGGTGGTGCTGAAATGGCTAGAACTGAGTGGTATCTTGAAGGTAGAGTTCCTTTGCATACACTAAGAGCTAGAATTGACTATGGTTTTGCAGAAGCGCATACTACTTATGGAATCATAGGTATCAAAGTATGGATCTTTAAAGGTGAGGTACTTGCTAAAGGTATTCCTGCTGAAAAAAGAGATGATAAGAAACCTAGAAATAATAGAAGAGGTGAATAATCATGTTGATGCCAAAAAGAACAAAATATAGAAAACAGATGAAAGGTAGAAATAGAGGTAAATCTTACAAAGGTAACTCTATTGCATTTGGTGAAATAGCACTAAAAGCTACTGAAGCTGGTAGGATTGATTCACGTCAAATCGAAGCAGCGCGTATCGCGATGACTAGACATGTAAAAAGAGAAGCAAAATCTTGGATTCGTGTATTTCCTGATAAGCCTTTGACTGCTAAACCACTTGAGACAAGAATGGGTAAAGGTAAAGGTGCAGTTGACAGATGGGTAATGAATGTTAAGCCAGGAAGAATTATATTTGAAATGGCTGGTGTTTCTGATCAGATAGCGCGAGAAGCGTTAACTTTAGCAAAACATAAATTGCCATTTAAAACAAAAATCATAACTCGAGAGAATGAAAATGAAATTTATTGATATACAAGACAAAGACGCAAAAGCGTTGGGCGAGTTGTTAAAAGAGAAGAAGTTATTGCTTTTCAAGCTTAAAGCTAAGCTAAGAACAATGCAATTAAGCAACCCAAATGAAATTAAAGAAGTTAGAAAAGACATTGCTAGAATACAGACAGCATTGACTACAGCTAACAATAAGGCGTAAAGATGGCTTTAAAAAGAGAAATCAAAGGTACAGTTGTTAAAAGAGCTGGTGAAAAAACTATTACAGTTTTAGTTGAGAGAAAAGTGACGCACCCTAGATACCACAAAATCGTTAAAAGATTTAAAAAATATTTAGTACATGATGAGTCAAATGATGTCAATGTTGGAGACAGTGTTATCGCTATAGAGTGTAGACCAATGTCAAAAACTAAAACATTTAGACTCAAAGAGATTACTGCTAGAGGAGTTGGAGCATGATTCAAGGTTTTACGAGACTTGCTGTTGCTGATAACAGTGGTGCAAAAGAAATCATGTGTATCAAAGTTCTTGGTGGTTCTAAGAGAAGATATGCAAGTGTTGGTGATGTTATCGTAGCATCAGTTAAGAAAGCTATTCCAAATGGAAAAGTTAAAAAAGGTCAAGTAATCAAAGCGGTTGTTGTTAGAACGAAAAAAGAGATCCAAAGAGAAAATGGTTCTTTAATTCGTTTTGATGAAAATGCTGCAGTTATTCTTGATGCAAAATTAGAGCCAATTGGAACAAGAATCTTCGGCCCTATCGGTCGTGAAGTTAGATATTCTGGTTTTATGAAGATTGTTTCACTTGCACCGGAGGTTTTATAATGGCAACTAAGTTTAATATTAAAAAAGGTGATACTGTAAAAATTATTGCTGGTGATGACAAAGGGAAAGAGGCAGAAGTGTTATACGTTATGCCTAAAACTTCTCAAGTTATCGTAGCTGGTTGTAAAACAGTTAAAAAAGCTATCAAACCAACTGAGCAAAACCCTCAAGGTGGTTTTGAGAACAAAGAGATGCCTATAAACATCTCAAATGTTGCTAAAGTAGAAGGTAAGTAGAGATGGCAAGATTAAAAGAAAAATATGATGCTACTATCAAAGCAGCATTAAAAGATGAGTTTGGTATCAAAAACCCTATGCAAATTCCAGCGCTAGAAAAAATTTCTATCTCTGTTGGAGCAAGCGAAGAGGCTAAAGATACTAAAGTATTACAAAATGTTGTGGATACTATCTCACTTATCGCTGGACAAAAAGCTGTTGTAACAAGAGCTAAAAAATCTATCGCTGGTTTCAAACTAAGAGAAGATTTTCCAGTAGGTGTAATGGTCACACTTCGTGGTGAAAATATGTATACATTTTTAGATAAACTCGTTTCTATTACTCTTCCAAGAGTAAAAGATTTTAGAGGTGTTGCTAGAAATGGATTTGATGGTAGAGGAAATTATAACTTTGGATTAAACGAACAATTAGTTTTCCCAGAAGTACAATTTGATGATATTATTAAAACACATGGTATGAATCTTACATTTGTAACAACAACAGAAGATGATAAAGAAGCTTTTAAATTGTTAGAATTGTTTGGTATGCCTTTTGCAAAGGGACGTGAATAATGGCAAAGAAATCAATGATCGCGAAAGCGGCAAGAACTCCTAAGTTTAAAGTTAGAGGGTACACTAGATGTCAAATCTGTGGTAGACCTCATTCAGTATATAGAGATTTTGGTATTTGTAGAGTTTGTTTTAGAAAAATGGCAAACGAAGGTAAATTACCTGGAATCAAGAAATCAAGCTGGTAAGGGAAAAACATGGTTAATGATTTAGTAGCAGATGCGCTAACAAGAATAAGAAATGCTTCTATGAGAAAACTAGAGGTAACTAAATTGCTTCACTCTAAATTGGTTGAATCAGTTGTAAAGATTATCCAAGAAAAAGGGTATATTGATAGTTACAAAGTAGTTGAAGAAGCTGGGAACAAAAAGTTTATCAATGTAGTTTTAAAATATGATGATGCTGGTAATCAAGTGATTAATGAAATCAAAAAGATTTCTAAGCCAGGTCGCCGTGTTTATAAAGGTAATGGTGAAATTAAAAAGTTCAAAAATGGATATGGTACTATTATTGTTAGTACTTCAAAAGGCGTCGTAAGTAATGAAGTTGCTTACAAAGATGGCGTTGGCGGCGAAATAATCTGTAGCATTTGGTAGCAGATATTTTTACGGCATTCGAGTAGATCGTAGACAAGTAAAAAGGAAAAAAATGTCAAGAATAGGAAAACAACCTGTTTCAATTCCATCTGGAATTGACGTAAATGTTAACGGTTCTGTACTTACTTTTAAAAAAGGTAATGTAACAAAAGAATTAGATACAAAAGATTTTGTAAATGTTAGTGTCGAAAACGATTCAATCGTTTTCACAGCTAAAGGTGATGAAAGAGCTGATCGTGCCTTTTGGGGTACATTTAGAGCGTTAGCTCAAAATGTTATTGTTGGTCTTACTGATGGATATACAAAACAATTAGAAATCAATGGTGTTGGTTATAAAGCAGCTGTTAAAGGTAATGTTTTAGAACTTCAACTTGGTCATTCACACCCAATCAACTATGACTTCCCTAAGGATGTTCAAATTGCAGTTGAAAAAAATATTGTAACTATTAAAGGTGATGACAAACAAGTTATTGGACAAATCGCAGCAGAGATTAGAAGCTTCAGACCACCAGAGCCTTATAAAGGTAAGGGTGTTAAGTATGTTGAAGAGCATATCATCAGAAAAGCTGGTAAGACAGCTGGTAAATAGGGACTAACATGAGAACAAAATTATTAAAAAAGAAAAATGCTTTAAAAGCAAGAAGAATCAGAAGAGTTAGAGCCAAAATTTTTGGAACAGCTGAGATACCTAGAGTGGCACTTTTTAAATCAAATAGATTTATATCTGCACAAGCTATCAATGATACTGATGCTGTAACATTAGCTAGTGTTGATGGTAAAAAATTAGGACAAAATGCAAGTAAAGCAGCTGCAGAGACTGTGGCTAAAACATTTGCTGAAAATCTTAACAAAGCAGGTATTACAAAAGTTGTTTTTGATAGAAGAGCAAACAATTATCATGGTGTAGTTGCAGCATTTGCTGACGGCTTAAGAAATAACGGGATTGAGGTGTAACTATGAACATGGATAAAATTAATAGAGAAGATTTTGAAGAAGCTATTGTAAATATCGGAAGAGTTACAAAAGTTGTAAAAGGTGGTAGAAGATTTAGATTTACTGCATTGATTGTTGTTGGAAATAAAGATGGTATCGTTGGTTATGGTACTGGTAAAGCAAAAGAAGTTCCTGACGCTATCAAAAAAGCAGTAGATGATGCATTTAAAAACCTTGTTAAAGTAAATCTCGATGGTTCAACAATTGCACATGACATTGAAGTGAAATTTAATGCAAGTCGAATCTTGTTAAAACCAGCATCAGAAGGTACAGGTGTTATTGCCGGTGGTGCAACTAGACCAGTATTAGAACTTGCAGGTGTTCAAGATATCTTGACTAAGTCACTTGGTTCAAACAACCCAGCAAACGTGGTAAGAGCAACTGTTAAAGCCCTTACTATGATTAAATCATAAAGGATATTAGATGGCATTACATAATTTAACACCAGCTGATAACTCTACTAAAAATAGAAAAAGAAAAGGTCGTGGTCAAGGGTCTGGGATGGGTAAAACTGCCTCTCGTGGTCACAATGGTCAAAAAAGTAGATCTGGTTATAGCCAAAAAAGAGGATTTGAAGGTGGTCAACAACCACTTCAAAGAAGATTACCTAAGGTTGGTTTTACATCACGTGTAATCAAGCCTTATTCAATCAATGTTGATAAAGTAACTAAAGTTGCTGACTTGGCAGAGATTACAATAGAATCTATCAAAACAGTACATAAAGTGCAAGGTTCTGTGACAAAAATCAAATTGATTGGTGCAGGAGCAAAAGCTTTAGCATCTAAAATTAAAGATGATAATATTACTTATTCTGGTATGGAATAATGAGTAAAGACTTAACTAACAAGATACTGATAACACTCGGTTTCTTGTTTGCATATAGGATTTTATCCTATGTGCCAGTCCCTGGTGTAAACGTGGAAGTTATAAAGTCTTTTTTTGACTCAAACTCTAATAATGCATTGGGTATGGTTAATATGTTTTCTGGTAATGCTATTTCCAGACTCAGTATCATCTCTCTAGGTATTATGCCTTATATTACCGCTTCTATTATCATGGAACTGCTCGCAGCTACTTTCCCTAACCTCGCACAAATGAAAAAAGAACGTGATGGTATGGTAAAATATATGCAAATTATCCGTTACGCTACCGTTGTTATCACACTTGTGCAAGCTGTTGGTGTCTCTATGGGACTTCAAAGTATGGGTTCAGGGGGACAAAGTGCTATCATGATAGATATGAGTATCTTTATACCTATAGCGGCTGTTTCAATGTTAACTGGTACGATGTTGCTTATGTGGATTGGTGAACAAATCACACAGCGTGGTATTGGTAATGGTATTTCGCTTATTATTTTTGCAGGTATCGTTTCAGGTATTCCATCAGCTATTGCGGGTACTGTTAATCTTGTAAATACTGGTGATTTAAACTTCTTATCAGTTCTTGGTATGTTTGCTGTGATTTTATTAACAATCGGAGTAATCATATATGTAGAATTAGGTGAGCGACGTGTACCCATCTCATACTCAAGAAAAACGATGATGGATAATCAAAACAAAAGAGTGATGAATTATATTCCTATCAAAGTGAATCTTTCTGGTGTTATTCCAGCGATTTTTGCTTCTGCTATTTTGATGATGCCAGCAACACTTTTACAAGGTAGTACTAATCCTACAGTTTTAGCTATCTCGGATGCTTTAAGTCCAGGTGGTTATCTGTTTAATGTACTGATGTTCTTAGGTGTTGTTTTCTTTGCATTTTTTTATGCGTCAATCGTATTTAATGCAAAAGATATCTCTGAAAACTTGAAAAAACAGGGTGGATTTATACCGGGTGTACGACCAGGTGCAAGTACCGCTGAGTTTATCAATGAAGTAGCTTCTCGCCTTACTTTAGGTGGTGCTATTTATCTTGGTCTTATTTCTACGTTGCCTTTTATACTTATAAAAGCGATGGGTGTTCCATTTTATTTTGGTGGTGTTGCTGTACTAATTGTTGTACAAGTAGCTCTTGATACCATGAGAAAAATAGAAGCACAAGTTTATATGAATAAGTACAATACACTAAATTCTGTAGGATTATAGTCCTATGGGAATTTCTATTAAGAAGCCCTCTGACATTGAGTCATTGAGGGTTTCTAACTCTTATGTAGGTAAAACTCTAAAACATCTTGAAACTTATGTCAGACCTGGCATGACGCTATCACATATTAATCAAATGGGTGAAGAATTTATCGCTTCTTTAGATGCACGACCTGCTTTTAAAGGATTGTATGGATTTCCTGCTGGTGTATGTACTTCTATCAATGAAGTTATTATTCATGGTATCCCAAGTGAGATTGTGGTTAAAGAAGGTGATATCCTTGGTTTAGATATTGGTGTTGAAAAAGATGGTTGGTATGGTGATGCAGCTATTACGATGCCTATCGGTAAAATATCTGAGGAAGATGAAGCGCTGATAGCTTGTGCTAAAGATACGCTATATCATGCGATTGATATCATTGAAGCAGGTATGCGGTTTAAGGAACTTAGTCTTGAGATAGAAAAATTTATCACAGGGCGTGGTTTTGTTCCACTTCATGGTTTTTGTGGACATGGCATTGGTCGTAAACCACATGAAGAACCAGAAATAC
>Ga0209633_10004916_pt1 | contig 11887 bp, 15 predicted proteins | sample Cruoilmetagenom1_FD_187290 | JGI IMG/M metagenome (GOLD analysis project Ga0209633, IMG submission 187290) | Oil polluted marine microbial communities from Coal Oil Point, Santa Barbara, California, USA - Sample 1 (SPAdes) (version 2) | ecosystem: Environmental > Aquatic > Marine > Oil seeps ... | reverse complement strand
ATTTTGAGGTATCCCCTCCGTAAAGTCTGCCAAATAGGCAGGGATATCACGCAGATGTTTATACTCCTCTGCATACTGTATCTGCTCTAATCCAGAATCTGAAATCTGTTGTTTTGATTGGCTGATCTCAGTTTGTAAAATAGAGATATTCGGTAGCATTTTACGCTGCTTGATCAAGATTTCACCAAGTTCCTGGTTTATTCCGGCGATCTTAAGTTTTTGTTTGATGCTGCTTAGATTATCTCCAATACGCTTAGCCATTTCACGATTTTGGTCCTCTTTGGCAGAGACATCTTCAAGATTGAGGGTGCTGATCTTGAGCTTCTCACCCAGTGCAACATTCTGCTCTGCGAGTTTACGTACCAAAGAATGTTTATCCTTCAACTCTTCTTTAGTAGTCTCAACTTGCTGCTGTACAAGCTTAGCTTCTGCAAGCCGACGTTTATTGAGCAGGTCATCCATAAATTGTACTCGTGTTGAAACATTTTTGACTTTACTCTCTGCAACATCCTGTTTTAACTTAAGTACCTGCATTCGTTTCTGATGACTCAACAGTTCCTGATCCAGCATTTTGATTTCAGAACTGCGCGCAAATGTCTGCGTCTCTTGCACCCACACTTCTGCCTCTAAAGTTACGTTACCTTTTAATAGTGTTGGTTTAGAGGATGTAATGGTGGCATCAACTCGTCTCTTTAACTCAATCAATCGCTCTCTGGCAATAGTGATCCTTGTACTCTGAATCTCAATTCGATTGTTAAGATCAGATAACTTTGCTTCGACAGCAGACAGGTCAGCCTGTACTTTTTCTTGTTCCTGTACGAGTTCCGAAAGTGTCATCTCATCCAGGGTCTTCAAGATTTTTTCAGGTGATATTTTTTCTCGCTCTTTGAGGGTATTACGCAATTTCTCCATTGTTTCCGGTGCAGTTTTTCGGGCTTCTTTAAAGGATTCAGTCTCTACTGCATAAGATCGTGCCTTCTCGATATTTGCCAATGCCTGACTGTAAAGCTCTGTAAGCTTTTTCTTCTGTTCATCATCGAGATCTCTTGTTTCAACGTTCTTTATCTGACTTTTCAGAACTTCCGGACTCACTGGAGATAACGCTTGACTGCTCTTTTCTTCAGCTCCCAATGACCATTGTGTGCCAAGTAGAAATAAGATTCCTGTCATCAGTATGATCCGTAAAAAAATCTGCATACTATCCCTCTTCATATCCATTCCTTATATATACAATTTTTTGTATCTCAATGCGTCACGATCTAGCGTTCTAACTATATTCTAAAGGATAGCATAAAAAAAAGATACAGCTACTGGAAGATGCATCTTTCTTAGGAGTATACTAGCTCCTCTGTCAACGGCAATACATTGCAGAGACTAGCTTTCACCTCTGCAGATTAATTTATGTACTTGATATGTATATTCTAGAACTTAGCGCTAAATTGTTTCATAATACTTCGCCTCATTATTTCTTTGATCTTATATATCAGTAGAATATATGACTATCTTATCGTGATTCAATTCTCTTTGTCTAGCCAATTTTCGAAAATTCCAGTATACTTAGACCAAAAAATAATTATTATCATTACCAGGGAAAAGGGTTATTGTGACTGAGACACATGAATTAACATTCCAACCAGGCCTGATCGTTAATCAGGAGTTTTTTGATTATCCTGCCATGCAGGAGAGTGCAAAAAACTGGCTTTTTCTATCAAGATATAGATTTAACACGGGAGAGTTTTATGGTCGTCATGACGGTGTACAGCTAAACCATCTACAGTTTGGACATGCAGATAGACATGAGGGTATGTTCTTTCAAGGTATTTCTCCGAAAGATTGTCTAACAATCGCTATTTTACAACAAAGTAACGGTAGAGTATGTGTCAATGATCTTAAAATGCTGGTGGGAGATGTCATTATACTTGATGATTCAAAAACTTATGATTTTAGCTCAAATCAGCACACAATCATGGCAATCATCAGTATCAGGAAAACGCTTATTGCAATAGATATCCCCTCGATACTTGATAATACAGACAAACTATTCAAAGACAAGGATAATATACTCTCTGATACCATTGAAAATGAGTGGAGACGAGTGATAGAAGAACCAAACTTATTTGACAATACCCATGAAATTGATGTAATAGAAAAAAAGATCATTAAGGCTATCAAATATGCTTTTGTAGGACAAACAGGAGAAAGCTGTCATCTCACAGAAGGGGAAAAAACCGCTCTTGAAGTTAGGTCTTTTCTCCTTAATTCTTTAGAAGAGACAATGACCATCCAGAGTATTACTGAACAATTTAAAATATCGGACAAAACACTTGAAAGCAGTTTTAAATCCCTTTTTGGGATAACCCCTAAACGATTTATGAGTCTTTTAAAACTCAATAAAGCCCATGAGGATCTACATCATGCAGATGCAGTAACGACAAATGTTTCAGATATAGCAAGTAAATGGGGATTTACACATTTCGGAAGGTTTTCAAAACAATATGAATCACTGTTTGGTCTCTTACCCTCAGCAACATTGAACTTAACTCAAATATAATAATATCTTTAGAAAAGAGAAAACACATGGCCACAAAAGCAACCATCTACAAAGCACTTCTTAACATAGCAAATATGGACAGCCATTATTATGCGGAGCATAATCTTACCATGGCAAAGCATCCTTCTGAAACTGATTTGCGTCTGATGGTACGTTTGATCGCCTTTATACTGAATGCAGAGGAAGACTTGGCGTTCACGAAAGGTATATCCCAGGAAGATGAACCTGATCTGTGGAAAAAGTCTTTAGGTGGCGATATAGAACTTTGGATCGACTTGGGACAGCCTGATGAAAAGCGTATTAAAAAGGCTTGTGGACGCTCTGAACAAGTGATAGTCTATACCTATCAAGAGGGAATGGCTGAGGCTTGGTGGAAAAGTATACAGACCTCACTGACACGATTTTCTAACCTTAAAGTGATACATTTAGATTTTGAAGGTGATGTCGAAGCACTGGCAAAGAGGGCGATGAACCTGCAAGCCAATATCTCTGATGCTGAGCTCACCTTGATAGAAGATGAACAGAGTGTAGTGGTAAGAGAAAAGCCATGGCACTAATCTTTTACCCTCATATCTTAGTATTAGGGTAAAAAAGTCTATTTATTGCGTTGTTTACATACTTTTTAAAAAGACCTTGAACAGACTTGAAGAGTAATTATGAATTTTTTTGATTATAATATAAAAACTAAAGGAGAAGGTATGAAATATATATGGTTATTGGCATTAGGCTTATCTTTAGGGATGGCAGAGAGTTTTACTTTAGAGAGTAAAGATTTAACAGGACAACTGAGCAAAGTGCAGGAGTTTAATGGCTTTGGCTGTACTGGAGAAAATGTTTCCCCACAACTTCATTGGAGCCATGCACCAAAAGGTACAAAGAGTTTTGCACTTACTGTGTATGACCCTGATGCACCTACAGGCAGTGGATGGTGGCATTGGCTTGTGGTCAATATTCCTGTGGCCACGAAGAGCATAAGTACAGATGCTTCTGCTAAACATGCCTTGCCAAAAGGAGCAGTTGAGACAATGACAGATTATGGAACAGCTGCTTTTGGAGGAGCATGTCCTCCTAAAGGAGATAAGGCACACCGTTATGTATTTACCGTACACGCCCTGAATGTAGAAAAGCTTGACTTAACGGCTAAGAGTGACTCTGCATTGGTAGGGTATATGATCAACGCGCACAGTATTCAAAAAGCATCTATGATATCTTATTATGGACGAAAGTAGAATATAGCATGCCTACAGTTTCTATCTTAGGCTGTGGCTGGATAGGACAAACACTGGCAGAGACAATTGATACTAGTAAATATAAAGTTCATTGTCTCTCTCGTAACAGTGAAGAAAATATCAAAGAAGATCGTTATAGCTGTAACAGTCTGGTCATCGCTATCCCTCCACGGGATAACTACCTGGAAGTACTTACACAAACACTGGAACAAACACATCCCGATACACAAATAATACTGCTGAGTTCTATCTCTTTTTATGATGGGAAACCTCTAGTCATAGAAGCAGAAGCATTGGTCCAGTCTTTGTATGAAGAGGCTGTGGTATTACGTTTGGGTGGATTGATGGGTTATGACCGTATAGCAGGGAAGTATACTGCTGGTACAGTACTGACTTCAGACTCTAGAACAAACTATGTACACCGTGATGATGTGGTGAGTATATTAAATAATATTATAAGACAGAATATTCGTGATGAAGTCTTTGATGTTGTTGCACCTGTACAGTCTACGAAAAAAGAGATATTTACTCAAAATGCAAAACAGTTTGGATTTAAAGAGACGGAGTTTTTAAATGGCGATACAGCAGGAAAGAAATTAGCCCCAACAAAACTTTGTGAGATGTTGGAGTATGTATTTGTAAAAGAAGATGTACGAAGGTTTTGGTATTTACTTAGTGGGGTAATCATCCTTTAGTTCACCCGATATTATCTTTTTTAGTGCAAGAAGTTGTTCTTCATACCACTTTGTAGACTCTATCTTTGGAAATGCTTCTTCCATGATATCTAGAGGGGTAGTGTCCCAATCTTGAATATTTTCTTCTATTTTCCAGTTGAGTTCTTTTATGACGTAAGTAAATATTTGATTTATGACCTGATAGTTTGGTGTACTACTCTCTTTTTCTTGACCCTGTATCGTTTTTACTACTTGTTTACGAAGGTCTCTGTTGTAGTTCTCTTTGAGTGTTGCTATTATTTCTGCTTTTTTCATGATACGTACTCTTTTTTTAGGATTATTTTAGCATGATTTTATGGTATGATGCCCTCAATAGATCAAAACAGGGTATAAAAGTGAATAATAAAAAGTGTTATTGTAAAAGTGGATTAGACTTTTCAGAGTGTTGTGAACCGATTTTGAGAGTACTAAAGGTTGCTCCGACAGCACTGAGCCTTATGAAATCACGTTATTCTGCCTATTGCCTGGGTGATGTGAATTATCTGCAAGCTACAACGCATGATCATACATGGAGTGATGAAGAGTTGAAGTTCATACAAGACTGGGCAGACAACAGTATCTGGCAGCATCTAGAAATTGTTGATTATTCTGAAGAGATGGTGGAATTTAAAGCATATTATATTTTTGAGGGTAAACAGCATCTGCATCATGAAAAGTCGACATTTTTAAAAGTAAAAGATATGTGGAAGTATGTAGACGGTGAGGTCTATGAAGATAAAGTAGAATTCTTACGAAATGAAAAGTGTATTTGTGGAAGCGGACAGAAATACAAACGTTGTTGTTTTACTAAACTATCCAAATAAAGTCAATCCTTATTTTTCTCAGCGATCCATTGTGACATGTACTTTGTACTCATCATACTGTGATGTTTGAGCATGGCTCCTGTAAAATTGTTTAAACGGTGTTGTTCTAAATTCTTTTCAGTCTCTTTTATTTTTTCTATGAGTCCTGCAGATAATGTTTTGGAGTCGTAGCGAGCTTTCAAGAGTGCAGTAGCATGAGACTGTGCCTGAGACCACTTCTCTTCATCTTGGTAAAGTGCTACAGCTGCCTCTACAAATGCCTCAAGATCATCAGCTATGACACCAGGCCAGGGTTCTTTGTCAAACATCCCTTCAGCACCAAGAGAGGTGGTGATACTGGGTGTCTGCATGATCATGGCATCGAGAAGCTTCCCTTTGATCCCTGCACCAAAGCGTATGGGAGCCAGACAGATACGGGAAGACTCCATTACCTCATAGGCATCTTCTGCCCATCCTTTAATGTAAAAACCAGTTTTTGGGTTGTGTAGGGCAGTGGCTTTTGGCGGAGGGTAAGATCCGTAGATGTGGAGTTGTGCATCAGGGATCTGTTTTCGGATCAAAGGCCAGATCTGCTGTAAATAGAGTACGACATCCCAGTTAGGGGCATGACGGAAATTGCCTATGGTCATAAAGTGTTTACGCTCGGAAAAGGATTTTGTTTTTTGGGGACTGTTGTTCAAGTCTACCATAAAGGGTAGGTGATGTAGTAAAGAACTATCCACTTTAAACGTATCTCTAAGTAATTCCATCTCGTAAGAAGAGATAATAAGAGAGATATCAGAACGTAAAATAGCTGCAATTTCACGTTTTGCTATATCTGAGTAGAGATTTTCCTGTGTCATATCCCGTCCAGCCTTGTGGGCCTGATGTCTGGCATTTCGTAAGCACTGTAAATCTTCAGTATCAAGTATCTTCAGTGCCAAGGGACAGTTCTTTTCAACTCTCCATCCAAACTGCTCTTCCATCATAAAACGGTCAAAGAGTACGATATTAGGTTGATATGTTTTAATATAGGAATCAAAACTATCACAATTAAGGGTAATGTTTTTAGCGCTAATACCTTCCTTCTCTAAGTCTATGGCATGTTCAGACTCTTGTGCAGGGGTAGCAAACTCCACTTGCCAGTTTTTTGCTTTAAAGGTACGTAAGATACTCATCATATGGCTACCTGCCGCAGAAGAGTTTGGCTCAGGCCATACATAGCCGATAACTAGGACTTTTTTAAGACTCGGCATTTAGTGCCTCCCTGTACTGAATTTTAATTCTTGTCATTTAATTTTTTTTAATGGTTTTAAACAGATTACGATTGTTACAAATAAATTTGCAAGTCTTTCTCCAAATTGTTTACGGTCGAAGATATCCTTTCCTTTTGAGAAACCTTCATTTCTAGATATTTCAAGTTGTGGTACTGTAAGTCTCATATAATTATTTAATCCTCTTTGCGATGTGTCTAAGATTATAGCATAGTGGAAATTTAGTTGCTAAGTTAGTTTATAAATGGATTATATTTGTGGATGATAGAAAGCATGAAACCTTGACATTATACACCAAATGGTATATACTAATTAAAAAAGGAGTTAAGATGCCTAAAGTACAAACAAGCTTACGTTTAGAAGAAGAGACTTTCAATGAAGCCAAAGAGATACTTAAGTCATTGGGTATGAATTTTACTGAAGCAGTGAATGTATTTGCTTCTATGGTAGTACAGGAAAGAGGTTTACCTTTTGAAGTAAAGTTACCAAATAAAGCTACACTCAAAGCGATGGACGAAGCAAAAGAAAATATAGGTGAAACAGTAGATTTTGAGGCGTTTATTAAAGAGAGTGAAGCATATGCTAAGTCTCTTTAGGACAAAAACATTCCTAAAAGAATATAACAAAGTTAAATTTACAGATAAACTCTATTTTAAATATGTGGTATATGTTTCTACTTTATTAAAAGAAGAGATACTACCTACTGAAGCACTAGACCACAGCTTAAGAGGCGAATATGTAGACTATAGAGAGTTTCATATTTCAGGTGATTTACTTGTAATCTATAAAATAGAAAATAGTGTATTGCAACTTATACGCATAGGAACACATGCACAGTTATTTAAGTGATTTTTATAAATTTCAACATCTCTTCTGCCACCTTTGCATCATCTAAGATCTTCCTATGTCCCAGACCTTCTGTGGGTACAAGTCTAGCCCAAGGCCACATTTTACATATCTGTTGAGAATGTTCTATGCCTATCTCTCTGTCGTCTTTGTCATGGATGAGCAGGGTAGGGACATGAAAATCTGAGATGACGATGTCTTTCCAGTTAGTTCCATATCTATTAAAGTTTTTTTCATTTTTACTCCAGGTATAGACACGCATCTTTTCTACAATATTAGGAGGTATATGTAAGTGTTCGGCAAAATTATCTGCAACAGAGGTTATATCATGAATGGGTGCCACAAAAACCAGTTTTTTTGTATCTAAACCTAATTTAGAAGCCACAGTAACGGCTGCACCTCCAAAAGAGTGTGCAATGATACACTCTACCGGACCGATCTGTTTCATAACAGCTTGTACAGAGTCAGCCCAACCTGCCAAGTCTGAGAATGCTCCTTTGGAGTTACCATGACGCAAAGCATCATAAGAGATTACCTGGTAATTGTTTTTGAGCAGGTTATCTGTAAAGTGGCTCATACTTCTAGACGTGGTCGACCAGCCATGCACTAACAGCACTTTAGGATCTCTACTGTCTCCCCATCTATAGCCTTGAAGTATTAGACCATGGTAGAGAGGTATTTTAAATGTATGTGCACGAGGCAGTGTTATCTCATTTTTGTTTTTACGTTTTGAGTTTACCGGAGTGTGGAAGAGTTTATGTGAAGAACGCACAGCCAAAGAAGGAGAGAGCCAACTTACTACAGAAAAATAGATACGGATCAGTTTTAATTGTAGAGGTGTATGCATGCGTTATCCTTTCTTTAAATAAAAGTAGCTTTTATTATTTTAACATAATATGAATAGAAGTTATGAGTGCTATACATTTGTTATAGTTATGAATATTATAACTATTTTATATGATATTAAGGTTTCCCTGCTATACTTTCATCAGTTCTACGAATATTTATTATAAGGAGAACACATGAATAAATTAATATTGCTTGCCATTATGAGTACATTCGCTATGAGTGAACTTACAAGTGAAGCAGAAATAAAAGCACAAGAAATAGCAAAGGAAAATGAAAGACTTTGCAAAATATTTACAAATAAAGTAACAAACTATAAGACAAATATGAGAAATGACGAATTGGCAGAGGCCACACTCATCTCATATGAAAAAAGAATGGATTCTTTCTGTGCATCACCTGCCGTAAAAACAAAAGTAAAAACGATTGCAGAGGTCACAAGAGAGATAAATACAGTAGCAAGATCCAAAGAGAATGCAAGACTATGCAACATCTTTAGTGAAAAAACAGAAAGATATGAATCAACTATGAGAAATGATGACTTAGCCAAGGCTACATTGACTTCTTATAAAGAAAGAGTGTCTTTATATTGTGCTACATCGTCTGTAAAATCTTAATAAGATTTCAGAGATAAAACAAAGGATAACAAATGAAAAAAATATTATTAACATTAGCAATACTAAGTACATACGCAATGAGTAGTTTCACATCAGGAACAAACATGAAAGGTTTTACAACAGTAAATGATGATAAAAGACTGTGTAAAGTTTTTATCAAAAAAGCACATAATTATGAAGCAACTATGGATGATAGTAAATATGCAAAAGCAACACTTGATTCTTATAAAGAAAGAGTTGTTTCACACTGTAGTACAGTAGCATCAAGTACAAGAATGAGAAATATCTTGGCTCAGGGTGACAATAAAGTACTTTGTAAAACATCAATTAGAGATGCACATAAATACTCAGAGACAATGAATAAAAGCAAATTTGACAAAGAGACTTTTGATGCACATAAAGCAAAAATTGTTGCACACTGTGGTGCTTTAATAGCAAAATCATAAAGACTGTTAAACATAAACGCTAAGTATATGGTTAGTTTTTAACCATATACTCTGCTAGATCAACTTCCCAACACTTCAACTTTTTTATACCTATCGTTAAGATTCGTTAATAAATCAGTAAAACTCCGTTTAACTTCATCCTTCATAATAACAATGTCGAAAGATAAAAAATTAATTTATAAAGGCTTAACATGAAAACATTAAAAGTATTAACGATAGTAGCAATTACAGGTTTGGCAGGTACAGTGGCAGCAAATGCCTGTCCTTCAAACGGACAAAAAAATGAGCAGTGTCAAACAAATAAACAAGATAAATGTCAAAAATATAAGGGCCAGAAACATAGAGGTAATAAAGCTGAAATGAAAAAGATCTTCCAACAACTCGATTTAACACCCGAACAAAAAACAGCAATGAAGTCACAGCGTAAAAGTATGCGTGAACAAATGAAAGCCAATAGAGCAGAGATGCATGGTAAACGTGGCATGTCCGGTATGAGTACGTTTGTCTCGGCCAATGGATTTGATAAGCAGGGGTTTATGGAGTTGGCAGCCCAGAGAAGTCAGAAGAGGGCAGAAATGCGTGCAAATATGTTTGAACAAAAAATGAATATCCTGACTGCAGAGCAAAGAGTGAAACTGGCAACGCTTCTTCAAGAGAAGTAAAAATCGTTATAATAGCCTATGACAAAGATATTGATGATAGAAGATGACGCTCAGTATGCGTCACTTTTAAGCACCTACCTCAAACAGTACAACATAGAAGTGACCAATTATGAAGACCCTTTTTTGGGGCTTAGTGCAGGTGTGGAAAAGTATGACCTGCTTATACTTGATCTCACTTTGCCTGGAATGGATGGTCTTGAAGTCTGTAAAGAGGTGGTGAGTAAATATGATATCCCTATTATTATCTCTTCTGCACGTTCAGACCTGTCTGATAAAGTGATAGGCTTACAGCTGGGTGCAGATGATTATCTTCCTAAACCTTATGATCCTCAAGAGATGTATGCACGTATTATTTCCCTTTTACGGCGTTATAAAAAAACCAATTCACTTGAAATGCCAAGCTATAGGCTGATGTTGGATGAAGAGAAAGAAACAGTGTTGTTAGACAGTGTCATTTTAGATCTTACTGCTGCGGAGTACGCGGTACTTAAACTCCTCATTCAACACAGAGGGGCAACGGTATCAAAAGAACAGATACTGTATGACTCTGAAGCTTTTCTCTTAGGATCAGACGGTTCATTGGCTGTCATACTGAACCGCCTCCGAAAAAAACTGGGAGAAGATATACAACTCAAAACGGTACGCGGCGTAGGCTACAGGCTGCTGTCATGAGTATTTACAACAAAATACGTATTATCTTCCTCGTATCCATACTTTTTGTAAGTGCATTCTTCGCTTCTTCTTTTTATATTCAAAAATCTCAGTATATTCAAAAAATAGAAAAAAGATACATGCAAACCTCTCTTTTTTTACATAGACATTTTAGACAAAGTATAAGGCACAATAACGGGGGTGACTTTTCTGATGCTACGGTAAAACTTTATTTGAAAGAGAGTGGTTTTAAGCTTATCCTGGATGAAGATAGGAAACAAAATATTCAAAAAAAAGCAAAAGTACTTCAAAAAAGAAAAGTACTGCGTAGTAAGTTTAAGATACTCAAAATGAAGCATAAAATGTATCTTTCTTTGGATCATCCTCGTTTTAACCTTTTGCTTGTAGATAAAAAAGAACAAACACCACCATGGCAGCTCCTTTTAGGGTATTTGCTTACTTTGCTCTTTTTGCTTGCACTCTATGTCTGGCTCACTAGAAGTTTAAAACCCCTTAAAAGCCTGCAAGAACAGATACAAAAGGTAGCAGAGGGTGACTTGAGTGTTTCATTTAAAAGTGATAAGAAAGATGAAATAGCAAATGTTTCCAATGCTTTTGATGATGCCTTACGAAAACTGGAATCCCTCATCAATTCACGCCAGCTTTTCTTGCGTACCATTATGCATGAACTTAAAACTCCCATAGGAAAAGGGAAGATACTCAATGCCTTTTTAGAAGAAGATAAACTAAAAAATGGCTATGAAGATGTTTTTGGCCGTTTAGAACTGTTGTTAAATGAGTTTGCAAAAATAGAGCAGATGTTAAGCTCAAATTATGAACTTAATCTTGGAAAGTATAATGCAAAAGACCTGATCGATCAGTCTTTGGAACTGATGATCATGGATGAAGAAGATCTAGAGAAACAAGTAACCATAACAGAAGAGTCTCCATTAGTATTTACGACAGACTTTACACTTTTCCCTTTGGCACTTAAAAATCTTATAGATAATGCCATTAAGTATGCGCCAGATCATAAAGTGGAGATAGTCATTAGCAAAGAGGGTATCTCTCTTCTCAATAAGGGACTACAATTTACAGATGATATAGAAAACTATTTTAAACCTTTTCATGGAAAAGGAGAGGGTTTAGGGTTAGGACTTTATATTGTGCATAATATTATGGAGATGTTGAAATTGAAATTAGACTATACGTATAAAGAGAATAAAAATCGTTTTAACATTAGATACCC